>Ga0080064_1000073_pt1 | contig 294969 bp, 310 predicted proteins | sample Subgrocontami54m_FD_69260 | JGI IMG/M metagenome (GOLD analysis project Ga0080064, IMG submission 69260) | Subsurface groundwater microbial communities from S. Glens Falls, New York, USA - GMW46 contaminated, 5.4 m (SPADES assembly) (version 2) ...
TGGCGGCCGCCCACCGGGAGGGGTATACCCCTCCCGGTGGGGATTCAGGCCATGGCTTCAACTAAAGCCGTGGACCAAACAATGGGGGCAGGTCAAGATGACGAGCGATCCCATTGCGTTGCTCAAGCATGCCCAGTGCGGAGAAGGGTGGGAGAAATATCCCAAAATCTACACTCTCGAGATTCTTGCCTACTATGAAGACGGCTCAGCAGACAACTGTGGGATGTTTACTTTCCGCCTGCCGGAACGTGCTCAGAAAGTGACGCCGATCCAAAAGCTCAAACCGATGGACCCAGAGAAGAAAGAGAAACAGGAGTGAACGGAGGGGGTGTTGTCGAGTTGGCAACGACCCCCCCCCAGGCTCATGAGCCTGCCGGGACCCGACGTGAGCCTGCCCATGAGCCTGATGAGCCCGCTCGTGAGCCCGGCGATGAGCCTCAGAGAAGCGCCCCAGGACAGGGCTCGACAGAGATGAGGGCATTCTGCTATAAGAACGGTGACGACTCCCCGGCGCAAGCCGGTTGGCCGGACTATATGTCCGGCCTTTTTACGTACGGCGAGAGGTGACCGTGGCGGCGCGAAGCATCATCTACGTCGACGGCATGAACCTCTACTTCGGGATGGTCAAGCAGACTCCCTATCGCTGGCTGGACCTCCAGCGGTTGTTCGAACGCCTCCGCAAGGACGACGACATCCAGGCCATCCACTACTTCACCGCCATAGTCACCGGTGCCGCCCAGGCTCGGCAGATGGCCTATCTCCAAGCTTTGGCCACCATGCCCAAGGTGAAGGTCATCCTGGGGCGTTTCAAGACCACCCACGCCAAATGCTCGGTCCCGGCATGCAGCTACAAGGGGGATCGATGGTTCTCCCTGCCCGAAGAGAAACGGACGGACGTGAACATCGCCGTCCAGATGCTGGACGACGCCTACCAGGACCGTGCCGACAGGCTGGTTCTGGTGACCGGCGACTCGGACCTGGTGCCTCCTGTCGCCATGGTCAAGCAGAGGTTCCCCGCGAAAAAGGTCATCGTCTATGTGCCGGCCAGGGACCCGGTGCGAGGCGCGGCCGTGGAGCTGAGGGCCGCCGCGGACGCGCATCGGACCCTCCCGATGGCGCTCGTGAAGGTGTCCCAGCTCCCGGCCTCCTTGCCCGATGGCAGGGGAGGGACCATCACGAAGCCGGCGACTTGGTAGGACACAGGACCACCAGGCTCATGAGCCTGCCGGGGCCCGGCGTGAGCCTGCCCATGAGCCCGGCGATGAGCCTCTACGCCCAACGCCGCATGAGGCGGGCCACGGTGAGGAGATGGGGCTCCGATGGCTCGAGGAATAGGAGCACAAACGGCGTGATGACCTGGGGCGACGGTTCGAAGTTCCGACAGTTGCCCCAACCAAAACTCAAAAACGGCCGTTCGGCCAGGGTGGCGGACGGCTTGGTACGACAGGATCCCTTACGAGCGTCATCCCCGGCGGTATTTGAAGATGTTATTGAGTTCAGTCAGAACCGCACGGTGGACAAGCAGCGTCTCGTCAGACGCCCGGGGAAGCTCAGCGGGGCGACCGGGCAGAACGTCCTGGTGCTGTTGGCGGAGATATTTGCCGTATAAGCGCCCGCCTGGAGGGAACCAGATGCCGTTCGACCGCGCCGAAAGAGAACGCCTGTTCACCCGTTTTGCCTCAGGGGCACCGGCCGTCCGGACAGCCCTGACCAGGCTTCCGGCACAGGCCGTGGACTGGAGACCGGCCCCTGGGAAATGGTCGGCCCGCGAGATCGTCTGGCACTGCGCGGACGCGGAGATGTGCACGGCGGCCAGGATCCGCTATCTGGTCTGCGACAAGGCCCCCCTCATCCCCTGGTACGACGAGGCCGCCTGGGCGCGGAAGCTAGACTACCAGGCCCTCCCGCTGGAGCCCGCCCTCGAGCTCATGACGATGGTGCGGGCCAACACGACACTGTTGATCCGGACCCTTCCCCCGAAGGCCTGGAAGGCCGAAGGCTGGCACACCCTCCATGGGCGCTTCACGGCCGAGGATTGGCTCCGCTACTACGCGGGACACCTCCATCGGCATGCCCGGCAGATCGGGCGTAACAGGGCCGCCTGGGAGGCTTCCACGCGCCGGCGAACCGGATGTTCCCCTGCATCTTGACGCCGCGGGGGCGGGCAGGGTACAAATCCTCCTATGCAAAACCTCCGCGCCGCCCTGCTGACCGTCTCCCTGGCCCTGATCCTGCCCGCCTGGGCGGACACCAAGACGAAGGCCAAGACCCCGGCCGAAGCGCCGAAGATCGAGTGGCTGGAGGACTACGCCAAGGCCATCCGGTCCTCCCAGGAGACCGGCAAGCTCCTGCTCATCTACAACGGCTGGGAGAAGCCCGGGATCTGCCCCCCCTGCGACTGCGCCAAGAAGGGCCTCGCCGCCCTGGATGAGGATGCGGACCTGGGCCCCCTGGTGATCCAGAACTTCGTCTGCGTAAAGGTCTACTGCCACTCCGTCCAGGAGGAGGAGGCGCCCCGGGGCCCCGCCGGGCCCTTCCAGTTCCAGTACCGCAGCGTCCCCGCCCTCCTGGTCAAGGATGCCCAGGGCAAGACGCTGGAAGACCAGTTCGGCATGCCCGGGGACCACTCCGGGGTGATGCAGATCCTCCAGCGCCTCGTGAAGTCCTCCCTCAAGAAGAACGGCCCCGTCACCGCCCCCAAGATCTTCGAGGCCCTCCGCAAGGACCTGACCGCAGGGCGGAAGTCCATGGACCGCAAGGAGCCCGGGGAGGCCGGGCGGGCCTACGGCCGTCTCCTCAAGCAGCTCAAGCCCTTCGAGGCCGCGACCGAGGGTGGAGAGTCCGAACCACCGACCCTGGTCGTGGAGACCCGCGAGTGGGTCGCCGCCTACGAGAAGGCGGCCGCCGACGCACTGACCGAGGCCAAGGCCCTGGAGGACGCCGGGGATCTTCCGGTCGCCCGGGCCAAGTACGGCCGGGTGGCCCAGTCCTTCCAGGCCGTCCAGGAGACCGCGAAGGCCGCCAAGGAGGCCCTCTCCCGGCTCAACAAGCCTGCCAAGCCCTGAGCAGGGCTTGGAACCTCCCGTCCGAGTGACGTGATGCCCAGACCCCGGACCGCGGGCGCTGCCCTTTCCCTGGCCGCCTTCCTCGCGGGATGCTGCGCGGCCCCGGCCCCTCCCCAGCCCAAGCCCTACCAGCCCAGGACCGAAGGGGAGTCCAGGCTCCTGGCCGAGTCGAGGCGGGACATCTTCCCCGACGACGTCCGCGCCGACCTCCAGGCCCACGCCGCCGAGACGCTGGCCTGGACCGGCATCCTCCGCGCGGTCGAGATCGAAGGGACGACGGTCCGCCTGAGCATGGAACACCACTACTGGGACTGGATCGAGGACAGGGGCGACGGCCTCGCCGCGCTCTCCCCCCGCGGCGAAGGGACCTACGAGTGCCGCCTCGAGCTGCTGTCGCTGAAGGACGCCGAGGACTACCGTACGCGCACCCCTCCGACAGGGCGCATGGTGATCACCTATGCCGTGCCTACCGGGGTGACCGCCAAGGGGGTGGTCCAGCTCCGATGCCGGAGGCTGATCCCCTTCAGGGAGGGACGCTACTCCACGGACCTCCTGGACTACGGCCGGGAGGGCGTCTCACCCCCGCGGACGCTTCCACCACCAGGCCGCTGACGCCATCAGGGCCGCCAGGCCCAGGGGAACCGCCAGGATGACGCGATGCCCGGGGGACAGCGCGACCAGGATCCCCAGGAATCCCAGCAGGGCCAGGCCCAGGAAGGAAAGCGCCCCGACCCGGGCCTTCCAGCGCCTGCGCGCCTCCCCGGGGCGGCGGCCCAGGACGGACCCTGGGCGCCGGGCAGGTGCCGGCGCGGAAGCCTCCGCCGGCACGGGAGTGGCCTCACGCGGTGCCGGAGTGACGGCCAGCACGCTGGGGCGCTCCAGGCCCGCGAGGGCCTGGGCCTGGGCCATGCCGCGGCCTGAGCCCTCAACCGGGGCGCGGGAGAGGGCCTCGGCGATCTCGGAGGCCCTCTGCCAGCGGCGGTCGGGGTCCGCCGCCAGGGCCTTGAGGACCACCGCGTCCACCTGGGCGTCCACCCCGCACTTCTCCGACGGCGGCGCGAAATGCCCGATGGGAAGCTCCCCGGTGAGCATCTCGTAGAGGACGACCCCCAGGGCATAGAGGTCCGCGCGGTGGTCGGCCTGGCGGGCCGTCTGCCGCGCCTCCGGGGCCATGTAGTCCCGGGTACCCATCACCGTCCGCGTCCGGGTCAGTTCCCCGGAAGCCCTCTCCCCGGTCAGCCGGGCCAGCCCGAAGTCGGCGATCTTGATGCGGCCGTCGCGCGCCACCAGGAGGTTCTCCGGCTTGATGTCCCGGTGCAGGACGCCGCGGCCATGGGCGTACTCCAGGGCCGAGCAGAGGTCGGGCATCGCCGAGAGGGCCTCGGCCGGGGAGAGCGCCTTCTCAGTCAGAACCCTCCTCAGGCTCACGCCGTCGACCAGCTCCATGGCGAAGTAGAAGCGCCCCTCGGAGGCCCCCTTGTCGAAGATGGCGACGATGTTCGGGTGATTGAGCGCGGCCAGGGCGGAGGCCTCCCGGTCGAAGCGGCGGACGAAGGACTCGTCCTCGGCCAGGTGCCTGGCCAGGACCTTGAGGGCCACCGGACGTCCCAGGGAATCCTGCATCGCCCGGTAGACCACGCCCATCCCTCCGTGCCCGAGCAGCCCTTCGATGCGGTAGCCGCCCAGCATCGCGCCGGGTTCGAGCAGGTCTGCGGGATCCGGAGCCGGCTCCCCTTTTCCACCAGGGCCCCAGGGACGGGTCGCCTTCCCCGCCAGGGCCCCCAGGGGCGCGTCGCAGGCGGGGCAGAGGTCCGACGGGACCTCGGACGCTTTCCCGCAGGAAGGGCAGGTGAGGGGCATGCCCCTAGAGCTTCTCCATCCGGGAGGCTCCCGGCAAGGGGGTTGTCGAAGACCCCCCTCCCCGCTAGAATGCCCGGCCCTTTCGGAGAGACCCCATGCAGCATGCCCTCCTGGCCGCCGTCGAGAAGGAATTCAGCAGCCGCTCCGTCCCGGACTTCCGTCCCGGGGACGCGGTAGACGTCCACGTCCGCATCCAGGAAGGGGACAAGGAGCGCATCCAGGTCTTCTCCGGCACCGTGATCTCGCGACGGGGCGAGGGTACCCGCTCCACCTTCATCGTGCGCCGCATCGTCCAGGGGGAAGGGGTCGAGCGCGTGTTCCCCCTCTACTCCCCGAGGATCTCCAAGATCAAGGTCTCCCGCGGCGGCCATACCCGGCGGGCCAAGCTCTACTACCTGCGCGAGCGCGAAGGCAAGTCCACCAGGGTGGAGGAGCGCATGCTCGAGGCCGGCGGGATGCACGAGACCCCGGCCGATTCCGTGATCGCGGCCAAGGTCGCGCCCCCGAGCGAAAAGGGCAAGGGCGGCGACAAGAAGGCCAAGCCCGCCAAGAAGTAGCGGCGCAGGTGCCTTCCCGACGCCAGGAGACGGGCGCCTCGGGCGAGGCCGCGGCGGAAGCCGCCCTCAGGCGCTCCGGCTACGAGATCCTCGGCCGCAACGTCCGGACCCCCTTCGGAGAGGTCGACCTCCTGGCGCAGGAGGACGATGTCCTCTGCTTCGTGGAGGTGAAGACCCGCGCCTCCGACGCCTTCGGGCATCCGGCCGAGGCCGTCACGAAAGCCAAGCAGAACCATCTGAAAAAGGCCGCCGCGGCCATCCTCCAGGAACGCCGCTGGGACGGCCCCTGCCGATTCGACGTGGTCGCGGTGATGCCGGGCGAGGACGGCCAACCGGTCGTCGAGATCCTGCCCGACGCCTTCCAATAGCCGGAAGGTCCTGGGCCTAACGGCCCTTCTGCAGGAGGTCCTTGAGGCCCTTCAGGAGGGCGTCGGCATCCTGGGGCCCTTCGGGGGTGTCTCCCGCCCCGCGTCCCGGGAGCCCCGGCCCGATCTCGTCCTTGATGATCTGCTTGATCCTGGCCGCGAAGCGCTCGGTCAGCTTCTGGTTGAGGAAGATGTTCTCCATATCCTCGACCTTCCGCGTGGCCGCAGAGTCGTAGCGGGAGGTCACGGTCGCGGAATAGACCATCACGGGGACCTGCTCGATCTTGTGGGTCCTCTTGTTCTGCCCCAGCTCGGTGCGGGCCGTGGCGGTCACATGGACCTCAACGTCGGCCTCGATCTCCGTGCCCTTCCACTTGTGCCAGTGATCCCTGTCCTCGGCCGCCTGCTTCAGGTCCTTGGGGTCCATGAGCCGGATCACGGGATCCCCCTCGAACTCCTTCCTCAGGTACCGGTTCACGGCCCCTGGATCGGACTCCGGGAAGGTGCCGTCCACGTACACATCGAAGAGGGCCACCACGATGGGGTCGGAGGCCTTGCGCCGAGGGCCGGCGCGGAACCCCGCCTGACGGGCCTGGCGTTTCTGGTTGTCCTCCTCGATCCTCCTGGCGTTCTCCGGGTTGGTGCGAACCTTCCGTGTCGTGCCGTCCGGAAGGGTCTCGGTGACCTCCACCAGCTCGCAACCGGAGAGCAGGAGCACTCCCAACGCGCATCCGAGGAATCGTCTCATGCGGGACCTCCCGCCAGCTGCCGCTTCAGGTCCTCGCCGTCCGTGGAATGGGCCATGGCCTCGTCCAGGTGGATCTGGTTCGTCTTCACCAGCCCCGCCAGGGCCTGGTTCATGGTGCACATCCCGGCCCGGCCTCCGGTCTGGATGATGGAGTAGATCTGGTGGGCCTTGGCCTCCCGGATCAGGGAGCGGATGGCGGCATTCACCACCATCACCTCCGCGCAGAGCACCCGGCCCTTGCCCTGCTTGCGGGGCAGGAGCTGCTGGCAGAAGACGGCCTGGAGCGTGAACGACAGCTGGGTCCGGATCTGGGGCTGCTGGTGGGCGGGGAAGACGTCGATGATGCGGTTGATCGTCTGCACGGCGTCGGAGGTGTGCAGGGTGCCGAAGGTCAGGTGCCCCGTCTCGGAGAGGGTCAACGCCGCCTCGATGGTCTCGGTGTCGCGCATCTCGCCGATCAGGACCACGTCCGGGTCCTGGCGCAGGACGGAGCGCAGCGCCTTCGCGAAGCCCTTGGTGTCCGCCCCCACCTCGCGCTGGTTGAAGAGGCAGGACTTGTTCCGGTGGACGAACTCGATGGGATCCTCGATGGTCACCACGTGCTCCCGCCGGCGGTCGTTGATGTAGTCCAGCATGGCCGCCAGGGTGGTGGACTTGCCCGAACCCGTGGCCCCGGTGACGAGGACCAGGCCCTTGGGCATCTCGCAGAGGCGCTGGCAGAGCTCGACGGGAAGGCCCAGCTTGTCCAGGCCCACGACCGTCTCCGGGATCACGCGCAGCACGGCCCCGATGGCCCCGCGCTGACGGAAGACATTGGTGCGGAAGCGCCCCAGGCCCTGGATCCCGAAGGAGAGGTCCAGCTCCCACTCCCGCTCGAAGCGGGCGATCTGGTCCGTGTCCAGGACGGAATAGACGATCTTCTGCGTCGTTTCGGGGACCAGGGTCTCGTGCTCGGTGGGCATCAGGATGCCGTCGACGCGCACCCGTGGCGGCGATCCGGCCGTGATGTGAAGGTCCGACCCACCGCGCTCCACCAGCACCCTCAGCAGCTCCTCGATCGATACCATCGTCTTAGCCCCTTTCAGGCGCCGCGGGCAAGGCCCGAGGCGAACCAGTCCAGGATCTCTCCACGCCACAGCATGACCAGGAAGGCCGCCACGGCCAGGAAGGGCCCGTAGGCGATGTAGGGATCCTCCGAGACCAGCATGCGCACCGCACCCACCGCCGCCCCGAAGACCGGGGCGATGAAGAACACCAGCACCGCGGCCTGCCAGCCCATCAGGGCGCCGACCGCGGCCATGAGCTTCAGGTCCCCGCCGCCCACGACCTCCTGCCCGGGCTCCCAGGGAATGCCCTTGAGCCGGGACTTGACCTTCAGATAACCCAGGCCCAGGAAGTGCATCGCGTAGATGCTCCCGGCACCGACCACGGCGCCGATCAGCGCGCAGAGCAGGGCCTCGCCCCGGGAGGAGACCGGGGCGGCCGAAGCCGCAAGGGCGGGCCAGGCCTTGACGTGCAGGGAAGGCATCAGCGCCGACAGGACGACGGCAACGGCCGTGCCGCCCAGCGAGATCCCGTCCGGGATGATGCGGAAATCCAGGTCGATGAAGGTCATCACGACCAGGGTGGCCGAGACCAGCATGGCGACCAGGGCCATGGCGGGATCCTGCCGGAAGTTCCAGGCGCAGAGCGCGAAGAGGGCCCCGGTCAGGAATTCCACGAAGGGGTAGCGGAAGGGGATGCGGGCCTCGCAGCCGCGGCAGCGGCCGTTCAGGACGGCATAGGAAAGGATGGGGACGTTGTCGAACCAGGGGATGGGGCTCCTGCAGCCCGGACAGAACGAGCGCGGCGCCACGATGGAGTGACCCTCGGGGAGGACTTCGGCCTCGGGGATGCCCAGCTCGACCTGGTTCTCGCGCTTGCGCGGGATGCGGTAGATGCAGACGTTGAGGAAGGACCCGACGATGGCGCCGAGGGCGAAGGCCGCCGAGAGGAGAAGCGTCGGGTCGAGGCGGATCGCCGTCATGGATGAGCCAGTGTAGCACAGGAATCCGGGCACGGATAGAATGCCCGGCTATGGCGGGGATGCGGATCCTGGTCACCGGCGGCGCAGGCTTCATCGGCTCCCACCTGGTGGAGGCCGCCCTCGCAGGAGGGCTGGACGTCCGCGTCCTCGACAGCCTGGTCACCGGCCACCTGGCCAACCTGGCCCCCTTCCAAAAGCGCATCGATTTCCAGAAGGGGGACGTGCGGGTATTGGAGGACTGCGACCGCGCCGTCCGGGGCTGCGAGGCGGTCTTCCACCTGGCCGCCCTGCCTTCGGTGCAGCGCTCTGTGGAGGATCCCTCCGGATCCCACGCGGTCAACTGCACCGGCACCGTGAACATCCTGGAATCCGCCCGGGCCCGCGGCGTGAGGCGGGTGGTCTACGCCTCCTCCTCTTCGATCTACGGCGACTCCCCAGAGCTCCCCAAGAAGGAGACCCAGCACCCGAGGCCCCTCTCCCCCTATGCGGCCTCCAAGCTGGCCGGGGAGCACTATGGGCGGGCCTTCGCCGCGTCCATGGGACTGGAGTTCGTGGCGATGCGCTTCTTCAACATCTTCGGGCCCCGCCAGGACCCGGACTCCCCCTACGCGGCCGTGGTCCCCATCTTCATCCGCTGCCTGAAGGCCGGAAAGGCCCCGACCATCTATGGCGACGGCGAGCAGAGCCGGGACTTCACCTACGTCACGAACGCGGTGGAGGCCCTCCTGGCCGCGTCGAGGGCCCCGGCGGAGAAGGCCAGCGGGAAAGCCTTCAACACAGCCTGCGGCGGAAGGACCACCCTGAACCAGGTCTACGAGGCGCTGCAGCGCCTGTCCGGGACCAGGCTTCCGGCCGCCTATGCCCCAGCCCGTATCGGCGACGTGAAGCACTCCCAGGCCGACATCTCCGCGGCCACGGCCGCACTCGGCTGGACGCCCCGCATCAGCCTGGAGGAGGGCCTCAGGCTGACGCTCGCCGCCGCCGAACAGGCAACCGCCTAGCTTTCGACGCGCTTCGAGAGCACCAGCTTCAGCGCCTGGGCGGCCACCTGGGCCTGCTTGAGCTCCTTGGCATCCAGCCAGAGCCCGTGGGCGTCGCAGCGGTCCAAATGGATGAGGCGGGCCGCATTGTGGCGCACCTTGCCCATGGACTTGCCGCAGCGGGGACAGGGCAGGAGGGGATCCGGCCTGGGCTTCGGCGTGTTCGCCTCGTGGACCAGTCCCTTGAGGACGGAGTCCGTCTCCTCCTCGGAGAAACGCAGCGAACGCAGGGACAGCGACAGCAGCTGGGCGAACTCCCCCTTGTCCAGCCAGGTCCCCCAGCAGCCGGGGCAGCGGTCCACTGGGACGCCGTCCGCCTTCTCGGCCTTGAGGTCCACGCTGCAGCGGGGGCAGATCATGGGCGGACTCCTTTCACGGCCTCGGGGAGGCGGATGACGGTCAGGTCGTCGAAATGGGTCACGCTGTCGGCCTTGGTCCAGAGCCCGATGCGCCCCGAGGCCCAGGCGGGTTCCTTCCCCGGAGACAGGGTGTGGGTCAGGAGGACCCTGCCGTCCAGGGCGCACTCCAGGATGTCCCCGAAGCGGGCCACCCTCAGGCTATGCCAGGACCCCAGCTCGGGGGCCGTCACGTCGGCGCTTTCCAGCGTCACGCGGCGGTTTCCCTGGACGACGTAGAGGCGGACATTGCCTTCCAGGGCGTTGGCCCGGCAGCAGTAGTAGTTGTCGCCGTCCTGGGCCAGGACGACGACCCCGCCCGAGGCGTCCTCGCGGCCCGAGACCGGCTTGAAGCGGACCTCGGCGGAGAAGTTCCCGGCCCAGACCCCGTCACGCAGGGCCACGGCCCAGTCCGGGACCACGGCCTCCTGCCTCAACACGGCCGGCCCCCGGGCCGCGGAGGCGTCCTCGGCCAGGATCCAGCGGCCCTTGCCGAAGCTCCATCCGGCCGGGACGGTGCCGACGGGGCCCTCGAAGCTGTCGAGAACGACGTCCGGCCCCGAGCCGGTCACAGGCTTGAGCGCGGCGGGGACCGGGGCCGGAGGCTTCGCGACGGGCTTGGGATCGTCCTCTCCACAACCGGCCAAAACGCCGGCCAGCAGGAGCGGGAGGATCTTCGCAAGAGGAAGGAGCCTGCGCACGGACGGATGATAGCGCCCTTGAGCAGGGCGGGAAACCCCTTATGCTGGCCCGCGTGAACATCGGCGCAACCCTTCCACTCTGGACCCTGATCCCCTTCGCCGGCCTGCTGACGGCCATCGCCGAGGAGGCCGGCGTGCCCATGCCCTCCTTCCTGGGCTACCTGGGCTGGTCCTTCGCCGTCCTCATCCCCCTGTTCGTGCTCATCACCTGGATCTTCCTGTGAAGAGGCCCGCCGCCGCCCGGGACGGATTCCCCGCCCGCATCGTCTGCCTCACGGAAGAGACGACGGAGACCCTGTACCGCCTGGGCGCCGGGGATCTGGTGGTCGGCATCTCGGCCTACACCGTGAGGCCGGCCGAAGCCCGCCACAAGCCCAAGGTCTCGGCCTTCCTCTCCGCCCAGTACGACAGGATCCTGGCCCTTCAACCGGACCTGGTCCTGGCCTTCAGCGACCTCCAGGCCGACATCTCGCGGGAACTGGTGAAGCGGGGCGTGGCCGTCTTCACCTTCAACCAGCGTTCGGTGGAGGAGATCCTCTCCACGATCCGGGTCCTCGGCGGCATCGTGGGCTATCACGAGGAGGCCGAGGATCTGCACCGTGAACTCCGCGCGGGACTGGAGGATGCGAAGGGGAAGGCCGCCAAGCTCCCCCGCCGGCCGAGGGTCTACTTCGAGGAGTGGGACGACCCCATCATCTCCGGCATCCGCTGGGTCTCGGAACTGATCGGGATCGCCGGGGGCGAGGACATCTTCCCCGAGTACCGCTCCCAGTCCCTGGCCACGGGCCGGATGCCCACGGCCGCGGAAGTGGTGAAACGGGATCCGGAGATCATCCTGGCCTCCTGGTGCGGCAAGAAGCTCAAGCCTCAGTCCATCCGGACCCGGTTCGCCTCGACGACGGCGGTGAAGGCCGGGCGCATCCACGAGATCGCCAGCGAGATCATCCTCCAGCCGGGCCCCGCCTGCCTGACTGACGGCCTGGCGGCCCTCCAGCGGCACATCGCGGAGGTCGCCACGGAAGCCTAGAAAACGTCCCTCATCGCCTCGTCACATGAATCTCGTTGGATCGCCACAGCTCCTTCCCATGGGCATCCGCAAAGACCAGGACGAAGGGGCCGTCCTGCACGCCTGTCAACGAGCCATCCCCGACCAGCGCCACGGACTCAGGGGAGAACTTCAATGCAGAGACGTTCAGGGCCTTGTCCTGGATGGCCCGACTCCCTCCCCGGTTGCAACTATGGGCGCACCCTTCGGACCAGCTCCAGGTCTTCAGGATGAAGCTGCCCGGCACTTCCGCCAGCGGAGGCTCGACCTTTGCCCGAAGCCGCAGGTCCTCCCCTGCCCGGGAAACGACGGCGAGGGAGATCACGGGAGCCGCCGCAGGAGCGGGGGCCTTCCCGCACCCGCTGATCAGGACTCCGAGAATCAGAACGGTGGCGCATCGAAGCATTTCGGCTCTCCTTGTCCTGTGGGTTCTTGCGGACCGCCTTCCCCAGCATATCAGGGCCGCCCCCGAACGAAAGTAACAGGGCTGTAAAAGTTCCCCCCGGGATCAGGACGACGAAAGCGCCGCATCCGCCTTGGCGGCCAGGACGAAGTCGCTCTCGGTCAGCCCGTTGATCTTATGGGTCCAGACGGACAGCCTGAGGGTGCGGAAGCCCACCCGCATCTCCGGATGATGGCCTTCGGCCTCCGCGACGGCGGCCACCCGGTTCAGGAAGGCGATGTTGTCCTGGAAGGAGGCGAAGCGGTACTCCTTCTCCAGCTTTCCTCCCACACGACTCCAGCCCGGTTCGAGTTCGCTGAGAAGACGGGCAGCCTCCGGCCCGGTGAGCGGCGGAACGCCCCCCTGACAGGGCACGCAATGCTGTTGAGCCAAGCCGCTCATCACATCTTTATATCAGACATTTTTTGTCAAAGCCGGAATCCGTTGCCAATTCCTGTCAAGATAGGGCTGTACACACAATGGTCGTTTTGTAACATACTGGTATTGAATAGGTTGCACCTTACGTTGAATTCCTATGCGGGTGGAACCGTTCTTGCTTAGTCCTTCTTCAGTTCCTGTTCTGACTCTTACGAAAGGAGGCTCCCATGATCCGAGCGAAAAGAGGCTTCACCCTGGTCGAGATGATGATCGTGCTGGTCATCATCGGCATCATCGCCGCCTTTGCCATCCCCAGCATGCTCGAGTCGAGGACCTCGGCCAACGAGTCCGGCGCCGAGAAGGCCCTGAGGACCATCGTGGATGCCGAGGCCACCTTCTATAAGACCGACTACGACATGGACGGCAAGAACTACTCCTACCACATCGGAGGGGCCGGCACCGGTCTGTCCAACCTGTCCGCCCAGCTCGACGGCAACGGTCAGGCCATCAACCTCATCGATCCCGTACTGGCGGGAGGCCTCAAGGAAGGCTACATCTACGGGGACTGCGCCGACTACAACACCGTGGACGCTGACCGGCGCGGCTTCGCCTATTACGCGGTGCCGGAGGTCTACAAGCAGACGGGCCGCAAGAGCTACGTGGTCAGCAGCGACGGCGTGATGTATTACATGGACACGGGCAGCAACGCCGTGATCGCCGGCTTCCCCGGCGCCACCCCTGCCGCCATGGCTGCCGCAGGCTGGATCCAGGTCGGAACGTAAAACGGGATATCGGTTCGGATTCTCGCAGGGGCCGCCCCATCCGGGGCGGCCCCTGTCTTTTCTTTAAGGAAGATGCCCATGCCCCGCACCCGGACGATCCGCGGCTTCACCCTGGTCGAGATGATGATCGTGCTGGTCATCATCGGCGTCATCGCCGCCTTCACCATCCCCGGCATGCTCGAGTCGAGGACCTCGGCCAACGAGTCCGGTGCCGAGAAGGCCCTGGCGACCCTGGTGGACGCCGAGGCCATCTTCTACAAGACCGACTACGAGACGGACGGAAAGGATTTCTCCTTCAACCTGGCCAACCTGCACGACCAGCTCGACGGCAACGGCCAGGCCATCCATCTCATCGATCCCGCGCTGGCGGCAGGGCTCAAGGAAGGCTACAGGTTCGGGGTCTGCACCACCTACAACGCCGCGGGGGACGCCGACGTTCACGGCTACGCCTACTACGCGGTGCCGGAGGTCTACCAGCACACGGGCCGAAAGAGCTACGTCGTCAACCATGAAGGCGTCATGTTCTACAAGGACACCGGCTCCAATGCGGTCGTGGCCGCCTGGCCTGACCCCATCAACGACGCGTCGTGGATCCAGGTCGGCAGGTAAGATCCCGGACGCAGGGACAGGCCCCGGATAGAATACCGCGCATGGCTCAACGGCAGATTCCCGCCCTGATCGCCGCCCTCACGATCCTGGGGCTGGTCGGGGCCTTTCTCGTCCCCCGGCGTTTCCGGGACGACCGCGCCCTGAACGAGGCCCTGGCCGCCCAGGCCCTTCTGGCCCTGGCCAAGGCGGAGGCCGCCTATCGTGACGCCTCCGGGAGCTACTCGGGGGATCTGGCTTCCCTTGCGGATGCCGTGAAGGCCGCGGACCTCCCCCTCCTCCCCCGTCATGGCCAGAGCCGAGGCTACCGCTTCGGCTCCGTGGAGATCGACGAGACGGGACGCCCGCTCAGACCCCTTCCAGGGGCGGGACGCCGCTTCGCCTATTATGCGGTCCCCGAGACCTATCACGTCACCGGGATCCGCACCCTGCTCATCGATCCCCAGGGGCTGGTCTATGCCAAGGATGCCGGGAGCGCCATGCCCCCTTCGGCCTGGCCCGCCTCCGACCCGGCCTCCGCGGGCTGGATCATCCTCGACCGGTAGCGGCCTCAGTCTGGGGGCTACCCCTTGAGCTTCTTGAACTCCTCGGTCAGGCGGGGCAGGACCTCGAAGGCGTCGCCCACGATGCCGTAGTCGGCGACCTTGAAGATCGGGGCGTCCGGATCCTTGTTCACGGCCACGATGACCCTGGAGGAGGACATTCCGGCCAGGTGCTGGATGGCGCCCGAGACCCCGCAGGCGATGTAGAGGGAGGGGGAGACGGTCTTGCCCGTCTGGCCCACCTGCTCCGCATGGGGCCTCCAGCCTGCATCCACCACGGCGCGTGACGCGCCGGTCGCGGCCCCCAATACAGCGGCCAGGTTCTCGATCAACCCCCAGTGCTCGGGGCCCTTCATCCCACGGCCTCCGGTCACCACGATGTCGGCCTCGGTGAGGTCGACCCGGGTCGAAGTCGCCACCACCAGTTCCTTCACCGCGTCTCGCAGGGATCCCGGATCGGACGGGACGACCTCCACCGCCGCAGCGCGCGCAGGCTGGGGCGCGGGGGCCGTGAAGACATTGGACCTCAGGCTGGCCATGGCCGGAGCCGCGGCGAAGCCCGCCTTGAGCAGGGCCTTTCCGGCATAGACCGGACGGACGGCCGTAAAGGCCCCGCCAGCGCCCTCCAGGGCGACGCAGTCCGAAGCCAAGCCGGCGCCGCAGATCGCCGCCACCCGGGGCGAGAGGTCCCTGCCCATGGCCGTGGCCGGGAAGAGGACCAGGTCGGGCTTGAGCCGGTCCACCTCGGCGGACATCAAACGGGCGTAGGCCTCTCCGGAATAGGTCCCGAGGGCGGGGTGCTCCAGGGCCCTCACCCGGTCGGCACCCAGAGGACCCAGCGCCCCGCACAGGGCGGAGACGGCGTTGCCGATCAGGACGGCCGTGACCTCGCCAGCACCCCCGGCATCCGCCAGGCGCCGGGCCGCACCCAGGACCTCGCCCGCCGTACGCTTGAGCACGCCGCCACGCTGTTCGACAAAAGCCAGGACCTTGGACATCAGATGACCTTCGCCTCTTCGTGCAGGGCCTTGACCAGGAGAGCGGCTGCGTCCACGCCCGTCCCGATGATGCGCCCGGGCTTCCTGCCGGGCGGCAGCGCGAGTCCGAGAACGGTCAGGCGGGGGGCCGCAGGGGTGCACGCCCTCTCCTCCAGGGGCTTCTTCTTCGCCTTCATGATGTTGGGCAGGGAGGCGAAACGCGGGGTGTTCAGGCCCTTCTGACAGGAGATCACGGCGGGCAGGGAGACTTCCACCGCTTCATGCCCCCCCTCGACCTGACGCTGGGCCAAGGCCCTGCCGTCCTTCAGCTCCAGCTTCGTGACGACGGTGACCAGCGGCCAGCCTAAAGCCTGGGCCAGAAAGGCGGGGACCTGGAGATTGTCGCCGTCGATGGCCTGCTTGCCCGTCAGGCACAGGTCGGCGCCGAGCTCCTTGAGGACCGGCGCAAGGGCGGCCGCGACGGAGGAGGCGTCCGAGAAGGGGAACTCCCCCTTCACCAGCACGCCCCGGTCGGCGCCCATGGCCAGGGCTTTCCGGATCTGGGCGGAGGCCTCCGCAGGGCCGGCGCAGAGGATCACCACCTCGGGCGCCCCTCCGGCGGCGTCCTTGATCCTGAGGGCCTCCTCGATGGCGTACTCGTCGTAGGGGCTGAGGTCAAAGCCCACGCCGGAAGGGTCCAGGGACCGGCCGTCCGCTGCGATACGGACCCTGGTCTCGGTATCCGGCACGCGCTTGATGCAGACTGCGACGCGCATGATGGCCGGGATTGTACGACATGGAGGAGGCGACTATCGAGCGGAAATCGACGGCTTCCCTCCGACGGCGCGATCAGGTAGCTTCAGGACATGCGCGGGATGCCAAGCCTGGTCGCCCTGGTCGCCCTGCCTGCCCTGGCCTCGCTGGCGGGATGCTGCGGCGCCCCCGGCCTTCCGCCCAGGATCCGCCCTCTGGATCCCGAAGCCCCCGTCCAGACCATCCCCATCCGGCCCGGGGCGGCCTGGGTGCCCCCGGCCGTAGGGGAGCGCTGGGTCTATGCGGCGACCTGGAACGGCATCTCCATGGGGACGGCGACGCTGGAGGCCGTGGACCTGAGGGAGATCCGCGGACGCAAGGCCCTTCACATCGCCTGCACGGGCCAGCTCAACGCGGCCATCGGCACCTTCTACCACCTGAAGGACGAGGTGGCGACCGACCTGGACGTCGAGACGGGGCTGCCGCTCCAGTTCACGAAGCACATCGAGGAGGGCAAGCGGCTCAAGGACGAGTACATCGCCTTCGACCAGGCCGGGAAGACCGCCACCTACTACCGGCAGGAGACGGGGGAGGGGGAGACCGCCTTCACCCCCATCCTGGCCGTCTCCATCCCGGACGGCGTGCACGACCCGCTCTCCTGCCTGTTCAGGGCCAGGGCCCTGGCGCTCAAGAACGGTCAGGAGGAGGTCATCCGGGTCAATACGGACGAGAAGACCTATGACACCCGGCTGACGGCCCTGGGGCGGGAGACCCTTTCCCTGGACGCCTTCGGCCCCCTCAAGGCGGTCCGGTTGAGCCCCTCGCTGCAGTATGAGGGCGTGCTTCCCAGCAAGGGCCGCATGCGCCTCTGGGTGGAGGACGAGACCCGCATCCCCCTGCTCATCGAACTCGAGATCAAGGTCGGCACCATCCGCATGGAGCTGATCGCCAGGGAGGGCGGTTCCGCCCCCTTCAAACCTGCCGATCCAGCCAAACCGTAACAGCGATCGCCGGAGGGGGCCTCGCTCATGCTCGTCTCGCCCTCCGGGCGAAGCCTCCGCGGACCTCGGGCGCTCCCGGCCATCCATGGCCTCCGCGCCCTGCGGAATCCGCTCGGCCCCCTCCGGCTCGACAGGAAGCCGCGCCGAGAATGCGCGAAGAGGGGAGTTACGCAGAGGGTTAAACGACGGGGGCCCCTTTCGGGGCCCCCGTGTTTACTTCCGAACCGAAAACCGGCGTAGTGGTCTTAGAACTTCACCGAGGTGGTGAAGGTCAGGACCGTGGCCATCGCGCCGTCGCCGGAGAGACCCGGGGTGCCCAGGACGGGCACGGCCGAGTTGGGGCCAGCGCCCCCTGTGACGTCGGACACGCTGAGGTTGGCGTTCTCCCGGATGTACATCCCCGGGCGGAACATGCCGTAGCCCAGCTTGAAGGTGACGTTCTCGGAATACTCGTGAGCAATGGAGAAGTCCCACTCCTCGCCCAGCCCGTCCGCGTTCAGGTCCGCGTTCCGGTTGCTGCCGACGGCCACATCCCCGGTGTTGGCGAAGGTTCCGCGGATGCGGGAGGCGTTCACCATGAAGTTGTGGTAGGAGATGCTCACGGGGGTGGAGTGGCCGCGGGTCATCCCGGTGCCGACCAGATCCAGGGTCCCCTTGATGCGCAGGGCGTTGTAGTTGTTGGAAAGGCCGATCCCGTACTCGTTCTCTTCCAGCACCATGGAGGACTTGTTGTCCCCGTAGTTGATGAAGCCGGAGTTCTTGTTGTCGTTCTGGTCGTCATCGCCGCTGAAGGACCAGTAGGAGACGTCGACGGAGGGCTTGAAGGAAGCCGCCCCGGGAACCATGAACTTGCCGCCCACGTAGTAGGCGTAAGCGTCCTGCTCCTTCTCCTGCCCGATGTCGACCCCGACGCTGGGCTGGACGCCGTCCCAGTTGTCGGCAAACTTGCCGTGCTGGAGGGCGAACTCGCCGTAAGCCTCGAACGCGCTCGTCACGAACATGTCGGCGCCCAGGCCGTACTGCCAGAAGTTGGCGCCGGATCCGATCTTGGTGCCAGCCGCACCCTGGGTCAGGGGGAGCTGGACGAAGGAGTCGTCCTTGACGTTGAACAGGTGGGCCGTCACGACGCTCTTGTCATTGACCATCTTGAGGGGAGCCTTGAGGTCGACGCCCACGATGTAGCTGCCGTTCTGGACCCCGTTGCCGGTGTTCTCGAGGGTCACCCAGAACAGGTTGGCGGAGAACATGTCCTTCTGGTCCCAGGTCGCGACCCAGGCGAAGGTGCCCCCGTCGTTGACCTGAACGTCATCGAAGGAAGCGGCGGTCGCAGCCGCGGGGGTCTGCCCCTGGCGCCGGCGCGTGGAATAGGAGTTCTCCAGACGGCCGCCGTCACGGAACTGGAAGTGCTTGCCCCAGCCGCGGGAATCCATCACGAAGTGGTTGCCGTCACCGCGGTCCAGGCCCATGACCATGTCCTGGATGCCGAAGCGCAGCCCCAGCTCGTGAACCAGGACCTCGTGGAGCTCCACGTAGGCCTGACGCACGCGGGTCTCGAAGGAGGAATCGCCGGACTGGGATCCGCCGGCGTTGGTCTGGGTGTTGGTCGTGTTGGCCGCGACGTTGTTGCCGGCCAGCCCGCGCCCGCCAAGCTGCACGAAGACCCTGGCGTTCTGGGTCAGGTCGAAGCCGAAGTTCAGGTAGACCTTGGTCTGAGTCAGGCTGGTCTCGTCGTTGTTCCTGACCTCGGGGGAATTGGTCGCCCTGGACGCGTCGGCCGGAGCCAGAGCCGCGACGCGGTTCTGACCCGAGGTGAAGGAGGTCGTCCCCTTCCTCGAAGCCGCCGTGATCTCCATCTCACCGGTGATGCTGACCGTGCCGCCCTTGCCTTCCGCGTAGGCTGCCGACAGCCCAGCACAGACGGCTGCCGCGACCAGCAGCGCACCAAAACGTTTCGTATCCGCCATCTCTCCGCCTCCTTTCAAGGTCCCTTAAATCTCATCTCTTGATCATTATCTCGAAACCAAGAACCGAACCGCTGATTACAAGCCGCAAACCGGTTCAGCGAACCGACCTGCGTATTTCGATTCACAATCCTTTTTTGTATCCATCCGTCAGACTCGCCTCCCCACCTCCTTTCTCACATGCGGCCCTTGAAAGCCCGATCCTCCGAACCTCGACACACACGACACACCGTTGCGCCGTGCGGAAGGCCGGGGCGGGAGGCCCCAGGTCCGACGGTGCCCCGCTTGTCCGGGGCTCCAAAACTAGCGCGGCATGCTAACGTAATCCCTTACCCTGTCAAGACAAAATCCATTTCGAGACTTCACGCAACGCTCACGGTTTCTTCAAGCATGATCGCATGCCCTGACCCGGTCGCGCGGCTTCTGCAAAGACGCATCCCCCGCCTATCGGCCGGATCAGTGGAAAACTTTACACGGAGCCTCGTGGGAAAGGTTCCAGAGAATCCGCGCCCGGCGGAGATCCTGGGGGGTGGTGACCTTGAGATTGCCCCCGGATCCGGGGACCACCCAGACCGGCCTGCGGCCCTCCAGAAACCCTGCGTCGTCCGTCGGAGGCGAACGCATCCCCTCCTGCAACCAGCGTTTACAACTTGTATGGATCCACGACCTTCGGAATGCCTGAGGTGTCTGCGCAAGCCATAACTCGTTTCTTGGCAATGTCTTGAGTATTCTTCCTTGGGGAGAGACCTTTTTGACCGTCTCGAAGGCCTCAAGAGCCAGGATGGCAGCTCCCCGCTTCCAGGCCGCCTGGGCCACGGCACGGATCTCGGCCGGGGTGACCAAGGGCCGGGCGGCATCATGGATCAGGACCAGTTGGCTGGAAGGGGAGGTGGCCAGGACTCCCAACGCCACCGAATGTGCTCGGGTGGAACCTCCCGCCAGGATACAGGAAACCTTGAGCGCTTCGAGAGGTTTCCTCCAGTCCCGTTTCAGCTTCTCCAGTTCCCGGGGGTGGACCAGCAGAACGATCTCCCGGATGAAGCCCATGCCCTGGTCGCGGTTTTGAAAGGCCTCCAGGGTCCTCAGGAGGAGCGGACGTCCGGCCAGGTCCCGGTAGCTCTTGCGCTGACGCCCGGGGAGCCGGGAGCTCTCGCCGGCAGCGGGGATCACCAGGGAGGAGGGGGGCAGGACAGCCATGGAGGGGACATCCTACCAAAAGCCGGCCGGCCTGCTTGATCCCTCCGGGCATGAGTCCTATCATCCTCTCTGTGCGCTCAGCCCCCAGCATCCAACCCACGCCCAGGACCCGGGCCGGAGCGGTCCCCTATCTGAATGCCAGGCCCCTGACGGCTCGCCTGGCGGGAGATCCCCGGATCGCAGGCGGCCTCCTGCAGGCGGAGCCCATCGTGCTGGCCCGGGAGATGGCGGCGGGGCGCCTGGACTTCGCCCTGCTGCCGGCCTTCGCGGCGCTGTCGGGCCAGGGCCCCCTGAAGGCGGCCGACGCCGTCGCCATCGGATCGGACGGGCCGGTGGGCTCCGTCCTCCTCTATGCCCGACGGCCGCTGGGAAGCCTCAGGACCCTGGCGGAGGACCCGGCCTCCATGAGCTCCAACGCCCTGGTCCGCATCCTCCTGGCCGAATCCCACGGCGTCCGCCCCGCCAGGGCAAGGCCGGACGAGGCCGACGGCGTCCTCGTGATCGGGGACGCGGCCCTCAAACCCCTGCCCGGGTCCTGGGAGACGGTGATGGACCTGGGACAGGCCTGGCGGGACCTGACCGGGCTTCCCTTCGTCTATGCCCTCTGGGCCGGTCCCGGCCTGGAGGAAGCCTCGGCCGGCGTCCTGAGAGAGGCAGCTGGACGGGGGCTGGAGGACAGGGAGACCATCGCCCGCGCCGGGGCCGCCGAACTCGGGATCCCCCCGGCCACGGCCCTGGACTACCTGATGCACCGCATCCGCTACGAGCTCGGGGAGCGTCAGCGCGAAGGGCTGCGGGCCTTCGCGCGGATGATCCGGGCCCACGGACTGTCGCAGGAGACCCATGAGCCGGCCTGGATCTAATGGATTTTCCGTTCTTCCTGTGAAGGCTTTCGCCCTGACCACGTATGCCCCTGAAGCGCAACGACCTGACAGGTGAAAGCTTGAGTTCCGTCAGCGACGAACGCCTGATGAGGGCCTACGCCTTGGGAGACACCGTTTCCGGAGAGGTGCTTGCGACCCGATATTCGGGGAAGCTTTGCGGATTCTTCCGGCGCGCCTGCCGGGGCTCCGGGCGGAGCGAGGATCTCGCCCAGGACACGCTGATGCGGATGGTCAAGTCCCGGGCCGACTACCGGACGGATGCCCTTTTCCGTCCCTGGATCTACACGATCGCCTACAACCTGCTGCGCGACGAAGCCCGGAAGGCGGGCGGCGGCAGGCGCCCTTCAGGGAGTCCGGTGCCCGCCCAAGAGGCGCCATCGACGGAACCCATGCCGGGGCGGAATCTGGAAGCCCTCGAGACGAAGGCAGCCGTCCAGGAGGCCCTCGACCTGCTTTCCGAGGAGCTGCGCTCCGTCGTCCTGCTGAAGCACTACGAAGGCCTGACGGCTCCCGAGGTCGCAGGGGTGCTGGGCATCCCCGTCGGGACCGTCTGGTCCCGCATGTCCCATGCGACGGATCGGCTCCGCCAAACCCTTCGGCAGCGAGGAGTGACCCCATGAGCGCAGATCCCACCCCATCCCGCGAGAAGCTCCTGGCCTACCTCTACGGTGAGCTCCCCCAGGAGGAGCGCCGGAGCCTGGAGGGTCTCCTCCAATCCGACCCGAACCTTCGGCAGGCCCTTGAAAAGGAGCGTAAGACCCTTGATCTGCTCGACCAGATCAAGGAGCCGGAGCCTCAGGGCGACGCCGCACCGTGGGCGGTCCAGATCGTGCGGGGGGCCGGCGGAAACCGGCCCGGCGGGGACATGCGACAGGAATCCGCGATGGTCCTCAGCCTGAGGATGCTCACCCCCGCGGGAGAGAGAACGGTGGAGATCCGTGCCGACGAGACCCCGGCGGACCTGGGCCGCGGCCGCTCCTGCCAGGTGGTCCTCGACGACCGCGGATGCTCCCGACGCCATGCCCGCATCTCCTTCTCGGAAGGCCGCTTCGTCCTGAAGGACCTCGACAGCGCCAACGGCACCCTCCTGAACGGGCAGCCCGTCCGGGAGAATGCCCTGACCGGAGGGGACCGCATCTCCCTGGGGGGAACCGAGGCGGAGGTCTCCCTCCCTGAGCCTCCACCCCCGCTGGATCTTCTCCTGACCACCGAAGGCGAGAAGACCCACTACGAGATGGATGCGGAGACGGTGCTGGTCGGCCGTGGGAAGGACTGCGGGATACGCCTCACGGACCCGGCCTGCTCCCGGCGCCAGGCCATCCTGAGGCGATCGGGCGGGGGCCTGCGCGTCGAGATCCTGGGGGATCTCAATCCCGCCCTTCTCAACGGCCGTCCCGTCCGGGAGGCCCTGCTGACCGAAGGGGACGTCCTGGAATTCGGCGCCTCCACCCTCACGCTTCTTCCGGCCCGGGCGGCGGCCACACCCGAGGAGGAAGACCTCCAGGCCCCGGTGCGCCACAGGATCCGCCGGGCACGGCGGGACACCTCCGCCGCGCCCTTGTTGGCAGGGTTGGGCCTCTGTGCGGCAGCGGTCCTGGCTCTTGTCGTCTGGTCCTCGGCCCATCCGGAACTGTGGCGAGGGGCCCGGATGGCCCAGCCCGCTCCGAAGGAGGGGCCCTCGTCGCCTCTTGTCCTTGCGCCCGACACCTCGCCCGAACAGCGCCGGACGGCCCTGGCCGCGATCCGCGCAGGCGCCGTGGACACCCCGCCCGAGAAAATTGAGGCCCTCCGGGAACGCTGCTGGGACCTGATCCGCCGCTTCCCCGACACCGAGGAGGCCGCGGAGGCCCTGCGCATCTCGCGCGAGACCCAGGCCCGATGGGAGCGGAGAAAGGAAGAGCGCTGGAAAGAGGCTCTCAAGGCCTCCTTCGAACTGGAAGCCGCGGGGGAGGTCCGTCAGGCCCGCGCGGTCCTGGCCGGATCCCTGGATGCTGGCGGCCGTTCCGGAGAGGCCCAGGCCTCGCTGTCCCAGCTGGACCGCCGCATCGAGCTTGAGTACGGCCAGGCCGAAAAGGCGGCCATGACCCAGGCCCGCACAGGACGCACGGCCGAGGCCCGGACCGCGCTGGAAGCCCTCCAGGCCCGCTACGCCGGACTCCCTTGGGGCAGCGCGGCCAAGGCCCGCCTCTCCGAGCTGGGTGCCATGGAACAGGAGCGCCAGCACCTGGCCCAGACCGAGAAGGTCCTTCTCAGGGCGGATGCCGAGGCCAGGCTCGCCGCATCCGAGCGGGAGGCCCGGCGGAGGCAATGGACGGCGGACCAGGAGATCCTGGCGCGCATGCTCTCCACGTGGTCGAAGAAGCAGGCTGCCGAACGCAAGGCCCTCTTCACGGCCATTGCCAAGGTGGACCCGGCCGTCTCGGCCCCGCTGAAGGCGGCCCTGCACAAGGCCCACCAGAGCCTCGTGGGCCGGCTCAAACCCAGGTTGAACTCGGACGCCGTCCAAACGATCCAGGCCCGCCTCAGGGGCAGCCTGGACGGCCGGCGCAAGGAGGCCCTCGCGCTGATCCGTGACGAGGTGCGCTACCCCTACCTGATGGGCCAGGCCAACCCCTATGGGCCGGACGGCCCCAAGGTCCAGCGCGAGGTGGACGAGCTCGTCCGGAGGGTGGAGGAGGCCTATCGCCCGGCCCAGGACATGGTGAAGGTCCTGCGCGAGACCGAGGGCATGGAAGAGATCGTGGCGGGAATGGAGGAGACCGAGGGGTACCTGATCCAGTCCGGCGCGGAGCCCGCCCGCAAGGACAGCCTGCAGGGCCTGCTGGAGAAGGCCTTCGGGGACGCCTTCGACTTCGGCAAGGAGGACGAGGCCCTGCGCACCAACGCCGCCATCCTGGCCACGACGGCCGAGACCCTCAAACGCATGAAGGCGGAGGGCACCCTGAACGCCGCGGAGGAGGAATGCATCCTGACCACGAACCGCTACCGGATCATGATGGGGCTCCTCCCGCTGAAGGTCGACCCCCGCCTGCTCAAGGCCTCCCGGGGGCACAGCGACGACATGTCCTCGAGGGCCTATTTCTCCCACGTGGATCCGGAGGGCAGGGGGCCCGGGAACCGCGCGCAGGCGGCCGGCTTCGTCGGCCCCTGCGGCGAGAACATCTACATGGGCTCAGGATCGGGGCAGGCAGCCTTCGAGGCCTGGTGCCACTCTTCCGGACACCACCGCAACATGCTCTCGGCGATGTGGAGCGTGATCGGCACGGGCCAGAACGGGGCCTACTGGACCATGATGCTGGGAAACTAGCGGCCGGACGGGGGGACCATCACGACCGTGACGATCCCGTCGTCTTCCGGCGGGGACGCCTTCGCAGGCTCCGAAGAAGGCGAAGCGGCGGGGGCGCGACGCAAGGTCCAGCCGAAGACAAGGACGGCGGCAGCCAGCAGGAGCAGGCGCACCCAGCCGCCCAGGCCGATCACTCCCCATCGCCTGGGCCCGGAAGCTGAAGCCTCCAGCGCACGATCCTCCCGATCGATGGAACGGCGCATCCGGTGAAGCTCCACCTGCTCCAGCTGGCAGTCGGCGCAGTCCGCGACATGGAGTTCCACCTCGTCGAGCTCCTGGGGGTCCAGGGTCCCGTCCAGGGCCCCCATCAGGCCCGAGCGGATCTCCTCGTGGGTCATGCCCCGAGCATACCCCAGGGCATGGCCTGGGAGGCCCGCATTTTCCCTTCCCGCAACCGTGGCCCCCGCTTACCCTATCCCGCGTGAAGATCCTGCGCCAAGTCCTCGGCCTGCTGAGCTTGGCCGCGGGCCTGATCCTCCTCGGGGAATGCGCCGCCCATACCGCCCGGGGACTGATCCAGTTCCATCCGCAGGGGGGAAGCTCTGCCCTTCTGCTCAGGGAGGCCTTCTTCGCCTGGGGGCATCACGGCACGCCCTACCTCATCCTCCTTGCCATGGGAGCCGCCCTGTTCCTTGCCGGAGTGGCCCTCACCCGGACCTGGGCCCTGCCGATCTTCGCCTTCGCCCTGGCCTGCCTGACCCTCTTCGGCGGCATGGTGGTGGAACGGGCCGTGAGCCCCAAGGGCGCCGGGGCCTCCGTCCTCCAGGACGGGATCTCGGGGATCTGGAGCGTTGCCGCAGAGAGGGAGGACGCCCTGGTGACGCTCTGGATGGGCCTCGCCGCCCTCCTCTGCGGGATCTTCGTCAACTACTTCCTCAGCCACGGCTTCAAGAAAACCCCGGCGGGCGCGCCGACCTCCGGCAAGGACAAGAGGGCGAAACCCAGGACCCTGTCCATGCCCGACGCCGAGCCCATGGCCCAGACGCCCCTCAACCCCTCCGAGGCCAGGGTCGAAACCTCGGTGGACCTGGACCTCTCTCCGGATCTGGAGACCTCGGAGGTCCAGGCCCCCGATCCGCTCTCTCCCGAACTCGAGGAACCGATGCTGCCGCCTCAAGACCTGCCGGAGCCGGAGGCCCCCGCCGCCTATGAAGGGGCGCCGGAGCCCACGCCCGTACCGCTCTCCTCGGGCTCCATGGAAGAAGAGGCGCCGTTGCCGCCCCCCGTCGCGGACGCCCCATACGTGGTGGAGATGGAGGCTTCAGCCCCCGTACCCACGCCGGTCCCTGCGCCCGAGCCGCCGGCGCCCGTGTCCATGCCCGAGCCCGAGGAGCCCGAGCCCTCCCTCGTCCTCCCCGCAGCGGGTACCGTCCTGGGCCTCGGCTCCCTCGGGGCTGCTGCCGCCTCGGGGCTCTGCGTCCTGGAGGCCTCCACGGCCGGGCTGGTCTGGGCTGGTGCGGCTTCGGCAGGATTCGCGGGAATGGGGCTGGCCCTGATGGCCCGTCCCCTCAAAGGCCTCGGCTGGACTGCCGTGACGATCTCCGCAGGGGGCTTAAGCGGGGCCGTGGCCCTGCTGGCCCTAGGGGGAGGATAGGAAGACCCCATGGCCGGAAAGCTCATCCGATGCCCCAAGTGCAAGACCCAGCTGAGGGCTCCCGAGGCCGCCGTCAAGGTGAAGTGCCCGAAGTGCGCGGCCATCCTGAGGGTGCCTTCGGCGACCCCGGCCCCGAAGCCGCCCGCGCCTCTTGGGACCCCGCCCAAACCTGAGCCGCCGCCTCCCCCACTGGATCCGGAGCCGGAGCCGCTTCCCGAACTCCCTCCCCTCGACGAGCCCGAGCCGACTCCGGAGGTTCCGGAGCCTCCGCCACCGATCGAGGAGCCGGAACCCCTTCCCGAGGCCCCCGAACCCGAAAAGGCCCCTGCTCCCGCTCCGAAACCGGCGGCCCAGGTGCCCTGGCGCTGGGAACAGAAGCAGAATCCCGAACACTCCTTCCCCGTCGCAGGCGTCCTCCTCCTGGTCGCGGCCGTGGCCCTCCTGGTGGCGGCCTTCCTGATGCCGGACCTGACGATCCAGGCAGGCCAGCGCGCAGCCAGGGCGCTGGGCCGCACCCCCTGATGCCCTTCTGCCTCCCCTGCGGGGGCCCCCTGGCGGAGCGCGCGCTGGAGGGGCGCCTCCGCGAATGCTGCGGCCGATGCGGCTGGGTCCGCTACGTGAATCCCGTCCCGGCCGCCGCTGCCATCGTCCGACTGGACGGCGGGGTTGTCCTGGTCCTGAGGGCCCTCGACCCCTCAGCCGGGAACTGGTGCCTGCCTGCCGGCTTCCAGGAGAACGACGAATCCCCCGAGGAGGCCTGCGCGCGGGAAACGCTCGAGGAGACCGGACTGGAGGTGGCCGTGCGCCGCCTGCACGGGCTCTACTACGGGAAGGACGACCCGCGCTGCCGCGTGGTCCTGGCCGTCTACGACACCGAGGTCCTGGGCGGCAGGCTCAAGGGGGGGGATGATGCCCTGGAAGCCCGGGTCTTCCAGCTGGACGCCCTACCTCCCAACGTGGCCTTCGCCAACCACCGCCGCGTCCTGGCCGACCTCCGTGGAGACGGACGCTAGACCATGGCGCCCCTCGCCCAGTTCCTCCAGGATGCCGGACGCCACCTTCCGGCCTGGTTCCCCCTGCTGACGGCGGTCCTCGGGATCGTCGCCCTGAGCCGGGGCCGGATGAAGGCCGGCTGTGCGCTGGGCCTGGGCGCCTGCGCCCTGGGCCTGCTCTCCGCCCAGCGCTTTGAACCCTGGTTCAACGCCGTGAACCAGGGCGCCACGGGGGTGCCCACGATCCGTCTCGTCCTGTCCCTCGGAGCCCTCGCCTGGCTGGGCGGGATCCTGGCCGAGGGAGGGGCCGCCGCGAAGCTGGCCGGGACCTTCACGAACATGCCGTCAGGCCTCAAGGCCGTCTTGGCGCCCCTGTTCCTGGGCCTGATGCCGGGACACTCCCACAGGCCGGCGGAAGCGGAAGGATGGTTCTCCCGCATCCCGGGGTTGGCCCTTCCGGTGGGCGCCGCACTGGTGCTGGCGGCCGATCTTGGCGGACTGACCCTGGGCCAGGCTTCCCGGGCCCTGCTCCCCCTGGCCATCGCCCTCCTGGCGGTCGGACTGCTCTGCTTCGCCCCGAGGGAAAAAGCCTCCGCGGCCGGATTCTCCGGAGCGGGACTGAAGACCCTGATCCCGGTGCTCCTGGCCGTCGCTCTTGCCTTCCTTCTTCCCCAGTGGGAGATCCCCGGCATCCGGGCCGCCACCTTTCTGCACCGGACCGTAGAGGGCCTGGCGGGACTCCTGACTCCGCTGGCCACGGGAGCCTTCCTCGGCGGCATGGTCGCCGCGCGGGCCCTGGGCCTGGGGCCCTCTATCCTGCTGAAGCTCCTCAAGCGGGCCTTTTCGCCGGACCTCCTGGCCCTGGCGGCCGGGGCCAAGATCCTCGAGCAGGTGGGTCGGGTCCAGGCCTCGCGGAGCGCGGCGCCCTACAACGAAAGCGCGGTCCAGTCCGCGGCGGCCGTGTTGGAGCACCTGGGTCCGGCCGCGCCGCTGGCGGCCCTGGCGGTCCCGGCGGTCCTGGCCTTCGTGGCGGGCGACGTCGTCGTGGCCCTGGCCTGTACGCTCCCTTTCCTGTCGGGCTCCTCCGGTTCCTTCACCCTGATCTGCGCGGGGGCCTGGCTGGGGGCGGCGCTGGCGCCAAGGGAGACGCGCCGGGCGATTGCGCTTCCCGCCGCGCTGGGGGCCCTGGCGGCGGCCCTGCTCAGCCGCTGAGGGACCCACCGGAGAGGGTCAGGGAGCTTTTACGACCGCCTTGGGCGGGAACCACCTCACGCGGACCGCATACCCGCCCGGCTCCTGGGTGCTGGAGGTGACGGCCCGGCCGAAATTCCCGGCCATCTCCTCGGGCGCGGGCATCGCGGGCCCGCCGCCGCCCATCTGCGCCATCACCCCCTGACAGGCGAACATCATCCCCATGACGTAATTCCCCAGGAGGGAGGCCGCAGGATTCCCCCAGCCCAGAGACCCCGCGCCGGTGTCCGGAAGGGCCTGGAGATCGGCCTTCACCTCAGGCCTCTCCCAGGGGGAGGCCTCGGGCTTGAGGATGCGCCTCAGGGCGGCGTCCAGAGGGGCCGGCTCCCCGATGCAGACCAGGAGCCAGCGGCCGGCCAGGACGTAGTGGGTTTCGAGGGACATGCCCATCCCGCTGTCCTGGACGAAGCTGTGCACGGTGGCGCCCAGCACGTCCCGGCGCGTGTAGGGGGGCTTGTCCCCCGCCGGCATCCCCATCTCCTTCATGGCCTCGGCCTGCTGCGCCATGCCCTGGATCATCTTCTCGCGGATGACGTCGAGGGATCTTCCCAGCACGGCCGGATCCTTCACCGAGACGGCCTGCAGCATCCCGTACGGCAGGAACTGCTTGGGATCCTTGCGGGGGAAGCCGGCCCAGGCGGTCTCGTCGCCGAGGCTTGCCAGGAGGGCCTTGGGCCCGATGCCCATCTCGGTCTGGAAGAAGGCCAGGCCCATCTGGAACTCCCCCAGGGCCTGGGGGCCCAGGTCCTCGGCGATGCCCTCGGCGGCGGCCAGGAGCTCGGCCAAGCTGAGGCGGTTGGCGCCCAGCCAGACGGCATCCATCGGCAGGAAGTCGGGACGGGGGCAGGGGCCGGGGCTCAGCGCCAGGAGGCGCAGGAAACCCTCCGGCTGGGCATAGAGCAGGCCCAGGTCGAGGTCCGCACCGCCGGCACGGGAGGAGAGGGCGGCGTAACCGGACCTCAGGGAATTCAGGGCCAGGACCTTGGACAACGCGGCGGGGGAAGGGATGTCCTGGTCCCTGCCTGCCTCTGGCAGGGCCTCGACTTCCGTCAGGGCCTTGGACGCCCGGGAGGCCAGGGCCTCGAGATCAAGGAAGAGCAGGGCCTGGAAGGCGCCCACGCGGCGGGCGGCCTCCTGGAAGCGGGGATTGTCCGCCGCCGAGGGCTCGGCCTTCCCGCGCTTGAGGGCCTCGACGGCGCTCTTGAGCACCTCAAGCGGCTCGTCCCCGAAGGCCAAGGCCAGATGCCCGGAGGCCAGGGTCCAGGTCACCGACAGGGACTTCCCCTTCTCCTTCAGGATGCGCAGCGTCCCGCCTTCGCAGCGCTCGCGGGTGAGCTCGGCTTTCCCGGACAGCCTCTTGAGGACCAGCCCCTCCAGGACCTCGAAAGCCTCCGGGACCACCTCGGCCAGGAGCAGGACATTGACCGGGGTCTTTTCCGAAGGCGCCCCGTACAGGCTCCGGATCTGGTTGCCGATCTCCTCCGACCCCGTCACCCCCAAGGCCAGCTGGCCCTTCAGGGCGGGCTGGAGGGCCTCGAGAAGATCCATGACCTCGGCGTCTTCCATCCCCTGGCCCATCTGGTCCAGCATCCCCTTGGCCTGGCCCAGGAGGCCGGGCAGATGGGTCCGGTTCCAGGCCGCGACGAGACGGGGCATGTCGCGGACCACGAGAACGGCCGCGGCATCAGCAGGCAGGCAGGCCTCCAATGGGGGGAGCGGCGGCCCCTCCGCGAGCAGGGGAAGGGCGAGGAGGACGGCAGACAGGCGCAGGATCTTCATCCCGGCATCCTATCCGCCGGAGGCCTCCTTGAGAAAGATCTTGGTAACCTCCGTTTGCGGCGGCCTTCTCACGACCCTCTCAGCCCCAGCTTGCTGACCTTGTAACGGATGGAGCGCAGCGACAGGCCCAACAGGACGGCGGCCTGGGTCAGGTTGCCGTCCGTGCGCGAGAGGGCCTGGCGCAGGTAGTGGCGTTCGACGTCTTCCAGCGCCTTGTCGAGATCCATCCCCTCGGACGGAAGGGTCGTGGGCGGCAGGGCCGTCCCCGAAGCAGGCTGGGGCGCCGGACCGGATGCGGGCCTGGCCTTCACGTCCAGGTCGGCAACGTCGATCAGCCCCGAGGAGGACAGCGCCACGGCCCGCTGGACGGCGTTGGCCAGTTCGCGGATGTTGCCGGGCCAGTCCTGGGCCACGAGGGTCTCCACGGCCCTCTCGGTGATGCGAGCCTCGGGCCGGCCCAGCCGCCGGGCGTAGAGGTCCAGGAAATGCCCGGCCAGCAGGGGGATGTCGTCACGACGCTCCCTCAGGGGCGGCAGATGGATGGGGATGACGTTCAGGCGGTAGTAGAGGTCGGCCCGGAAGGTCCCGGCCTTCACGGAGGCCTCCAGGTCCCGGTTCGTGGCCGTCACGAAGCGCACGTCCACCTGGCGCGGCTTCGTCTCCCCGACGGGCGTCACGGCCCTGTCCTCCAGCACGCGCAGGAGCTTCGACTGCAGCGAGATCGGCATGTCCCCGATCTCGTCGAGGAAGAAGGTCCCCTTGTCCGCGGCCTCCATCAGGCCCTTCCTGGCGGCCACCGCACCCGTGAAGGCCCCGCGCGCGTGCCCGAACAGCTCGCTCTCCAGCAGGGTCTCGGGGAATGCGGCGCAGTTGACGGTCACGAAGTTCTCCTGGGCGCGCAGGGAGGCGTCATGGACGGCGTGCGCGATCAGCTCCTTGCCCGTCCCGCTCTCCCCCGTGATCAGGACCGTGGAGTCGGTGGGCCCCACGCGGCGGACCAGCTCCGCGACCTGACGCATGACGGGCGTGTGCCCCACCCAGTCGCGCGCGGCGCGGGGGAGGCCGCCGGCCTCCCGATGCTGCTGGAGCCGGGCGATGGCACGCTGGGCGGTGGACCGGACCTGGTCGTTGTCGAAGGGCTTCTTCAGGAAGTCGTAGGCCCCCAGGCGCATGGCCTCTACCGCATGGTCGAAGGCCGCGAAAGCCGTCAGCACGATGACCGGAATCAGGGGATCGAGGATCTTGAGCTCCTTCAGGAGCGCCATCCCGTCCATTCCGGGCATCTTGAGGTCCTGAAGCACCAGATCCACCCCGCCGGCACGGAAGGACTCCAGGGCCGCGGCGCCGTCGGCCGCGGTCCTGACTTCATAGCCCTCCCGCTGAAGAAGGAGGGACAGCAGCTCGCGGACGTTCTCCTCATCGTCCACCACCAGGATGCGGCCTTTAGGACCCGACATGGGAACCCTCCGGAAGCAGGACCTCGAAGCATGCCCCGCCTCCCGGACCTGCTCCGGCCGCGGCGAGTCGGAGCTCTCCTCCATGGGCGGCGGCCACCCTGGCGGCCAGGGCAAGCCCCAGCCCCGTCCCGCGCGGCTTGGTCGTGAAGAACGGTTCGAAGATGCGGCCACGGGCCTCCGCAGAAACGCCGGGGCCGTCGTCGGAGATCTCCACCCGGATGACGCGTGCCTCCCTCGTCGCGGTGACGCGGATCTCCCGCGCCCCGGCCTGGACGGCATTGATGAGGAGATTCAGGAATAGCTCCTTCAGCTGCCCGGAGTCCGCCGAAACCGCCAGCCCCTTGGGCGTGGCCGACTGGAAACGGATGTCCCGGGCGTCTTCCCGGCTCCCGACGAGGGCGACCGTCTCCTCCAGCAGGGCTCCGAGGTCGACGCGCGACGGACGGGGAGCCTCGAGACGGGCATAGGCCAGGAAGTCGCCGAGGATGCGGTCCAGGCGGTCCGATTCCTTGAGGATCATCGCCGTCAGGCGAGGGTCCGGGGCCCTGGCCAGCTCCTGGGCAGCCCCGCGGATGGAGGCCAGGGGATTGCGGATCTCGTGGGCGATCCCCAGGGCCAGGCGGGCCGATGCCTCCATGCGCTCCGCGCGGCGTTCGGCGGCGGCCGCTTCCCGCTCCCGGGTCAGGTCGGTCACCAGGACCACGGTGCCGCGACGGCCCGGGCCTGCCCCCAACGGGGAGACCTGGACCGCCAGGGGAAGCCCCTCCACGGTCTGGGCCATCTGGAAGGAGGCCCGGGCGGCCAGGGCCGGCAGAAGCCAGGAGGAGACGGGGGAGGCCAGAGAGGAGGCCAGGGAGCGGCCCGGCTCGACCCCTGCCAGACCGAGACAGCGCTGGGCCTGGGAGTTGGCTACGATGAGCCGGCCGTCATCGTCCACGGCCAGCACCCCCTCGCCCATGTGGTCGAGGACCTCGCGGACCAGGACCTCCTCGCGCGAGAGACGGGCCGTCAACAGGACGGACAGGGAGGCCACCGCATGAAGGGCGGCCGCTTCCAGGAGGAGATGCCCCAGGAAGTAGCCCAGTTCCCGGTCCCAGAAGGGAGCCGCCTGGACGGGCAGGAAGGGCGGTGGGGCATGGGCCAGGGCCGCCGCCCGGTAGAAGCCCGTCACCGCGCACAGGGACAGGACCATGGCCGAGGCGTAGAGCAGGGGGGCGCGCCCCCCCAGGAGGAAGGCGGCGCCCAGCACGGCGTAGAAGCTGAGCGGCAGGAAGGGGCTCCCCGCCCAACCCGTCAGGTAGACCAGGAAGGTGACCGCGGCGGTGTCCGCCAGCAGAAGACCCTGGGCCAGGGCCCTCAGGGGGACCGGCCTGAGCGGGACCAGGAAGAGCGCGACGCCCGTGAAAGCCCAGACGGCCAGGACAGCCAGGAGGAGCCGGAGGGTCGCCGGCTCCAGTGGGGGGGCCAGCAGGGCGCCGCCTGCCGCCGCGACGGCCAGGACGATCCGGCCGATCACCCAGGCCCTCAGGCGCTGGAGGTGCTCGATCGTCCGCTCGGGCGGGGCCTCCATGCCGAGTCTAGCGTTTCTTCCCGATCTGGGCCGGCAGCTGGAAGATGGGCAGGAAGATGGCTGCGACCACGCAGCCGACGATGGCCCCCATGACCGAGATCAGGATGGGCTCGATCAGGGCCGTCAGGCCCTTCACCGTGGCCGAGACCTGCTGCTCATAGAACTCCGCGATCTTCGAGAGCAGGACCTCCAGGGCGCCCGTCTTCTCCCCGATGGCCACCATGCGGACCACCATGGCGGGGAAGACCGGGGACTCCCCGAGGGGTTTGGCCAAGGGGTCGCCCTGGCGCACTCCGTCGCGGGCATGAAGCACGGCCCGCTCGATCACCTGGTTCCCCGCGGTGGCCGAGACGATCTCCAGGGCCCCCAGCATGGGCACCCCGCTCTGGATGAGGGTCGAGAAGGTCCTGGAGAAGCGGGCCAGGGCGATCTTCCTCAGGAGCTGGCCGAAGACGGGAAGCTTCAGCAGGACGACGTCCACCTGATAGCTTCCCCTGGCGGTCCTTTTGTAGAGGATGAAGCTCACGACCAGCGTCACGATCACCGCCAGCACCATGAGACCGTGGTTCGTCAGCATGCCGCTGACCGCCAGGACCAGCTTGGTCGGGGCGGGCAGGTCCGCTTTCAGGGATTCGAAGAGCTTCTTGAAGATGGGCACCACGTAGAGCATGAGGAAGGCGGTGATGCCCAGGATGAGGAACATGGAGATGGCCGGGTACATCATGGCCGACTTGACCTCGCGCTTGATCGCGGCGGTGGACTCCTGGTACTCCGCCAGGCGCTGGAGGATCTCGTCGAGCTTGCCCGAGGCCTCGCCCGCCTTGACCATATTCGCATAGATGGGCGGGAAGATCTTGGGGTAGAGCCCGAGGGATTCGGAGAGGTCGCCCCCGCTCCGGATGGCCTCCACGATGCGCTCCAGGGCCCTGCGGAAGCCCGGATCGGCCATCTGCTCCGCAAGGATGGACAGGGACTCCAGGATGGGGATGCCCGCCGAGATCATGGTGGCGAACTGCCGGGTGAAGATGACAAGGTCGTCGCTCTTGACCCGGGGCTTGGGGTCCTTCTTGGCACCGAAGGAGGCGAAGAAGCCGCGGGAGGAGGCCTTGCCGGCCTTGCCGTCCTCCTCCATGGAGAGGGGGGTCAGGCCCTGGCGGCGCAGCTGGGCCACCGCATCCTTCTGGTCCTGGGCGGCCAGGGTCCCCGAGGTGGCGGCCCCTCCCGCGCCACGGGCGCTGTAGCGGAACTGCGGCATCGCCCCAGTATACGCCGGGCCGCCTAGTCCGGCATCGTGATGCTGAGGATCTCCTCGATGGAGGTCCTGCCGCGCCTGGCGTTCAGCAGGCCGCAGCGGCGGAGCGTGATCATGCCCTCCTCCAGGGCCTTGACCTTGATGTCCATGGCGGACTTCCCCTGGATGATGAGCCGCGCGATGTCGTTGGAGATGGGCAGGGTCTCCAGCAGGGCGAAGCGGCCCTTGTAGCCGTTGGTGCACCGGGCGCAGCCCTTGGGGCGATAGAAGGTCGCCCCGTCGAACTCCCCGTTGAGGTAGCCCACCTTGAGCAGGCGCTCGGGAGGGGGCTGGAAGGCCTCCTTGCACTCCTCGCAGAGCTTGCGGGCCAGGCGCTGGGCCGAGACGAGCAGGGTGGAGGAGGCCACCATGAAGGGGTCCATGCCCATGTCGACCATGCGGGTCACGGTGGAGGGCGCGTCGTTCGTGTGCAGGGTGGAGAGCACCAGGTGGCCCGTGAGGGCCGCCTTCACCGCGATCTCGATGGTCTCCAGGTCGCGGATCTCGCCGATCATGATGATGTCCGGATCCTGGCGCAGGATGGAGCGGAGCGCGGCGGCGAAGGTCAGGCCGCGCTTGACGTTCACCGGGACCTGGTTGACGCCTTCGAGCTGGTACTCGACCGGCTCCTCCACGGTCACGACGTTCTCGGTGATGGAGAGCATCTCCTTGAGCGCAGAATAGAGCGTCGTGGACTTCCCGGATCCCGTAGGGCCGGTGACCAGCACCATGCCGTAGGACGCGGCGATGGCCTTCCGGAAGTCCTCCAGGGCCTTGGGTTCGAAGCCCAGCTTGTCCAGGTTCAGCGTGAGGTTGGTGGGGTCCAGGATGCGCGCGACCACCTTTTCGCCGTGGACCACGGGCAGGACCGACACGCGGAAGTCCACGGGCCTGCCGTCCACCTTGACCTGGAACTTCCCGTCCTGGGGCTTGCGCTTCTCGGCGATGTCCATGTCCGCCATGATCTTGAAGCGGGAGATGATGGCGTTCTGCATGCGCTTGGGCGGGTTGACGGTCTCGCGGAGGACCCCGTCCTGTCGGTAGCGCACCCTTAACCGTTTTTCGAAGGGCTCGATGTGGATGTCGCTGGCCCCCTCCTTGACGGCCTGGTAGATGATGAGGTTCACCAGCTTGATGACGGGCGAGCCCGCTGCGGTGCCCGTGATCTCGGAAAGGTCCACGTCCTCGTCGGGCTTGGCCTCGGTGAGCTCCACATCCTCGGACGCCTCGCCCTGGGCGTCCATGAGGCTTTCCATCTCCTCCTGGCCCGGGTTGTAGGCACGGTCGATGGCCTTCCGGATGGCGCGGCTGGTGGAGACGACGGGGCGGATGTCGCAGCCGGTGACCGTCTCCACGTCGTCGAGCTTCACGATGTCGAAGGGGTTGGAGACGGCCAGGGTGAGGATGTCCCCGATCTTGGCCAGGGGCAGGACCCCGTAGTAGACGGCCAGGTCCTGGGGAAGGTCCTCGAGCACCCCGGGGTCCACCTTGACCTTGGCCACGTCGATGGGGGGGAAGCTCGCCTCCTGGGCCACGGCCGCGATCAGGTCCGATTCGGTGACGAAGGACTTCTCGAAGAGGATCTCCTCCACGCCCTTGCCGTTGTCGGAGGCTTCGGCGAGGACCTTGTCGCAGCGCTCCTGGGTCAGGAGGCCCCGCTTGACGAGGGCGCCGCAGATCCTCTTGTCGAACTTGGTGGCCGCCATCGGGAAGGCCTCAGGGGGCCGGGGGCGCCACAGAGCGCTGCCGGACCAGGTCCAGGTAGTTGAGGCCCTTCCCGTCGATCTTCCATGCCCCGTCCTCGGGCACCATCGAGACGAACTCCCTGGCGCCGTCCCCGTTGACGATGTTGAGGATCACGGAGTGGCCGTCGTACTGCCCGCGCTGCACCTTGGCCGCCGCGCGGTGATGGTAGGCCTCCTGATGCGCCGCGTAGTCGGCGGCCAGGGTCTCGAGCTTGATGTCCCTGCGGCAGCGCCAGGACAGGACGTCGTACGCGGTCTCCAGCTTCCCGTCGCGCAGGGCATTCATGTAGACCTCGAAGGCGCGGGTGGCGGCCTTGCAGGCGACGACGTTCTCCTTCTCCATGCGGTCCCGTGTCTTCTCCTCCTCCGAGGCGCAGCCTCCAAGAGCCGCAGCGGCAACGGTCAGCATCCACAGGGCCTTCATGACGCCTCCCCCTTCCCGCCGGTTCCGCCGGCAGGGAAGCTCTTCGCGAGGGCCCCCTCGATCTCGGAGGCGGTGGAGACGTAGAGGAAGATCTCGCAGCCGGAGCGCTGCTCCATCCGTTCGAGGGCCTGAGGGTCCACCGGTCCGGCAATGGCCACGGCCAGGAGGTTGCCGAAGCGGTCCAGGGGCACGCAGCGGTGGTCAGCCAGCTCCCGGACGGGCAGCAGGGCGAGGACCTCCTTGGGGATGAAATACTGGGAGACGGCAAGATACGGCAGGGCAAACTGGGTGGCCACGGTCCGGGCGATGTCCCGCTCCGAGACCCAGCCCAGGCGGATCAGCGCCTCGCCCACGCGCTCCCCGGAGCCCTTCTGCTGCTTCAAGGCCTCGTCGAGCTTGGCCTGGTCGATGAGCCCGCCCTCGATGAGGAGCTCCCCGAGCTTCTTGGTGGACATCCGGGCCATGCGGACCATGCGACCCTCCCCGAAGGGTTAGCATGCCCCAACGACGGGTGGCTGTCTAGTCCTTCCCCCCGTCGTCCTCCTCTCCTCCCCCGCTCATCATCTTGGAGGCCATCTCCATCATCTGGATCTGGGCGTCCTGCTGCTTCCGGAAGGTCTCCAGCTGCTCCTGACTCATCAGGGGTCGGACCTTCTCCAGGGTCCTGGCGTTGGATTCCTTCATGGTCTTCAGGGCGTCCCCCAGGGGGGCGGCATCCACCGACATCATCTCCCGCGACTTCTGCACCTCCTCGACCGTTAGGCGATGACCCGAGGAGGCCATACCGCCATTCATGCCGCCGACACGGACCGAGGCCTGGACCCCGCGGCTCTCCTCCATCAGGACGGCCCTGACCCGTGCATGCTGGGCTTCGTCGAGACCCAGGCCGGCCAGGCGCTGGTCCACCTGCTGGCCCAGCATGCGGTCGGGCATCTCCTTGTCGTAGGCTTCGAGACGCTCCAGGCGGGCGGCGTCCAGCTGGGCCGCCAACGCCGACTGGGACTGCGCGAGGGCCTCGTCCTGTCGACGGACCACCTCCTCCGGAGCGACCTCGTCGTCCATCATCAGCATGGCGCTCTCCCCCTGAGTCATCATCCGGTCCGCCAGGAGGTCGACGACGGCCTTGCGTGCCTCTCCCTCCAGGCCCCATTCCTGCAGGAGGTCCTCGTACATCATCCCCACCTGCATCCCCAGGCCCTGGCGCATCTGCTTGCGCATGGCCGGATCCTGGAAGGCCCGGGCGGACATGGTCATCATGGCCTTGAGGCCGCCCTTCTTCTTGGCGGGCTTCGGTTGGGCGGCCGGCTTTGCGGAGGCTTCCAGGCTCCTGAGCTTGTCCGCCATCTCGGCACCCTGGGTCTCGGTGGCTTTCCGGGCGGCCTGTTCCTGCTCCAGCCCCTTGCGCAGGGCTGCCGCATCGGTGCGGAAAGACTCCAGGTCCCTCTCGGCCGTTGCGGCACGGGCTTCCAGGGCCTTCCCCTTGGCCGCCCGGGCGGCGGCCTCGGCCTGGACGGCCGCGAGCCGGCCGGACATTTCCCTCCCCTGTATCCAGAGCACGCCCCCGGCGGCGAGCGCGGCCAGGGTCAGGGTCCAGGCGATGCCTTCGCGAAGTTTCATGCGGGTCTCCTGGAAACTGAGGGTTGCCTGAATCGAGGAAAGGATAAGGCTTTTGAAAAGGCGCCGGCCCGAGAAAAATGACGGATTCCTCTCGTCAGGCTACAATCCCTCCCATGATCGACTCCCACGCCCATCTTTATTTCGAGGACTACGCCGGGGACCCCGAGGCCCCGCTGAAGCGCTTCCTGGACGCCGGGGGCGAGGCCCTCCTCAACGTCGGCACCACGGTGAAGAACTCACGCTGGGTGCGCGACTTCGCCCGTAAGCACCCCGGCCGGGTCTTCGCCACCGCCGGCATCCACCCCCAGGAGGTGGACAAGGTCACCGAGAAGGACTGGGAGGAGTTCAGGGCCCTGGCCCTGGACGGCGGCTTCGTCGCCATCGGGGAGACCGGTCTGGACTACCACCGGCCGCCGATCGATCCCGCCAACCAGGCCAGGCAGAAGGCCTTCTTCCGCAACCAGATCGCCCTCGCGATCGAGCTGGACCTTCCCGTCGTCGTCCACAACCGCGCCTCCGACGAGGACGCCCTGGCCGTCATCGACGAATTCGGAGGGAAGGCCAGAGGAGTCTTCCACTGCTTCGGTTCCACCCTGCCCACGGCCGAGGCGGCCATCGCTCGAAACTTCGCGATCTCGTTTTCGGGCATCCTGACTTTTCCAAAGGCGGGGAATCTTCACGAGGCCGCCCGGGCCCTGCCCCTGGACCGACTGCTGGTCGAGACCGACTGCCCCTTCCTGGCCCCCGTCCCGAACCGGGGCAAGACCAACGAGCCGGCCTGGGTGGTCCATACCCTCGCCGCGCTGGCAAAGCTCCAGGGGCTGGATCCCGAGGCCGTGCGCCGGGCCACGGCCGAAAACGCCCGGAGGCTGTTCAGGCTTCCGGGCTGAGGCGTCAGGCCAGCTTCGCGAACACGAGCCTTCCGGCGCTGGTCTGCAGGACGTTGGTCGCCTCGACCCGGACACTCTGGCCCACCCGCCCACGGCCCCCTTCCACCACCACCATGGTGCCATCCTCCAGGAAGCCCACGCCCTGGCCGGCCTCCTCCCCGGGGCGTGCCAGGTGGACCTCGAAGACCTCGCCGCCCAGCACCGCCGGCCTCAGGAGGTTCGCAAGGGCTGCCACGTTGAGCACGTCCGCCCCCTCCACCCGGGCGACCTTCTCCAGGTTGAGGTCCGTGGTGACCAGCCTCGCATCCAGGCGCTTGGCCAGGCGGACCAGGTGCTGGTCCACGTCCTCGCCGCCCTGGCGCGGCGTCTCGTCCAGGCGGATCTCCAGGTGGGGATTCGCCTGGAGACGCTGGATGCCGTCGAGACCGCGGCGGCCCCGGGTGCGCTTCAAGGCATCGGAGGAGTCCGCCACGGCCTGGAGCTCCAGGAGGACCGGCCGGGGCAGGATCACGGGGGCGTCGAGCATCCCGCTCATGGCGATCTCGAGGATGCGCGCGTCGATCAGGGCCGAGGTGTCCAGCAGGAGGGGGCGGCGCCCGCGCCCCTCGCGTCGGAACTGGACGTAGGGGATGGAGAACTTGAACTCGTCCTTGGTCTGCACGATGACGGCCACGGAGAGGTAGCCGAAGAGGAGGATCAGGAAGACGTCGACCAGGGGCTGGGCCTCGGGCTTGAGCTCGCGCACCCAGGGGATGTGGTGAACCGCCGGCGCGAGGAGCTGGGCGGCCAGGAAGCCGAGGGTCAACGCCAGGATGAGGGTGGGGACCTCGGAGGCGTAGCGGCGGGTCACCCCGAACTCCAGGCCGAGCACGATCACCCCAAGGGCCGCGCCGAGAAGTCCGCCGCCCAGGCGGTTCTCCCCGGCCACGGAAGCCAGCAGGACTCCCAGGGACATGCAGGCCAGGAGGAAGAGCACGCGGACCAGTTTGAGCAGCATGGATTCCCCCCTTATCTCCGGTCTAGGGTCCGGTTTCCAGGGTCAGTTCCGCCTTGGCCCCGGGAGGGATGGACACCCTCCGATCCTCTCCCCCGATGCGGAGGAGCACCTCATGGCCGCCGTCCGGGGTGGCGACGATGGCCTTGAGGCCGCCCTCGACCCGGGAGCCCGGGCCCGAGGTGGACAGGGACAGGACGGCCCTGGGCAGGGGCCCCGCGGGGCTCTTCAGGAGGACGGCCAAGAGGAGGGTGGCGACGACCACGATGCCGGCGAACGCCCATTTCCTCCGCGAGATGGACGCGCCCGGATTTCGAGGCGAGCCGGAGCCGTGGACGGCGGAGGCCGCCTCGTCCCTCGCAGGCGCGGCAGGAGGCCGCGCCGAGAATGAGGGCGCGTCCGTCTCCCGGAGGGCTCTGAGCATCGCGGCGGCATCCCGGAAGCGCCCCGCAGGGTCCTTGGCCATGGCCCTCTGGATCCAGGTGCGAGCGGCAGGGGTGAGGCCCGGGGCTGCCTGCTCCAGGGGTGCCGGCTCGTCCTGGCAGACCATGCGCAGCGTGGCCACCGTGCTCGCCCCCTGGAAAGGGGGCTTTCCCGTCGCCATCTGGTAGGCGATCACCCCGAGGCTGTAGACGTCCGAGGCCGTACTCACCGGGTCCCCCTTGGCCTGCTCCGGGGACATGTACTCCGGCGTGCCCAGGATGGCGCCCTCCATGGTGAGGGCGGCCTCGGAAGCGTCCTTGGCCAGCCCGAAGTCCATGACCTTGGGACGGCCTTCGCCGTCGAGCAGGATGTTGCCCGGTTTCAGGTCGCGGTGGACCAGGCCCGCGGCGTGCACGGCCGCCACGCCCGAAAGGACGGCATCGAGCAGGCCCCGCGCCTCGCTCCAGGGGATCGGCGCCTTGCCCAGGCGGCGGGCCAGTGTGGAACCTTCCACGTACTCCATGACCAGGTAGGGGACCGGGCCCGAGGTGACCACGTCGTGGATGGTGACCAGGCCCGCATGACGCACCCGGGCCAGATAGCGGGCCTCCCGGAGGAAGCGTTCCACGAACTTGGGATCCCTGGCCAGCTCGGCGGAGAGGATCTTGACGGCGACGGGACGCTGGAGGGCCAGGTCCAGGGCCTTCCAGACCGTCCCCATGCCGCCCCGGCCCAGCCTGGAGAGGACCTGGAGGCCCTTGAACTGGGGGGGCTTATCCGCCATCGCCGAGGCCGTAGCGCTTCATCTTGGCGTAGAGCGTGCCGCGGTCGATGTCCAGGACCTCGGCAGCCCGCTTCTTGTTGCCGTCCAGGGCGGCCAGGACGCGGGCCAGATGAAGGCGCTCCACCTCCTGCAGGGTCACGAGGGGGCCGTCGGCCATCGTCACGGACACCGTGGCGGTCCCGCCCCCCCGGCGGATGTCCGAGGGGATGTCGTCGAGCTCCAGCACGGGCATGTCCGAGAGGACCACCATGCGCTCCAGGCAGTTCTTGAGCTCGCGGACGTTGCCGGGCCAGGGGTGGGCGGAGAGCACCGCCATCGCCTCGGGGGCGATGGACTTGGCAGGCTTGCGGCAGGAGGCCGAGAAGCGCGTCGCATAGTGGGCCGCCAGGAGGGGGACGTCCTCGCGGCGCTCCCGCAGGGAGGGCACGGGGATCCTCAGGACGTTCAGGCGGTAGTAGAGATCCTTGCGGAAGCGGCTGGAGGGCCCTTCCAGGTCCCGGTTCGTGGCGGCCACGATGCGCACGTCCACGGTCCGGTCCCTGGTATCACCGAGGCGGCGCACCTTGCCGTCCTCCAGGACCCTCAGGAGCTTGGTCTGGCAGGCCTCAGGCAGGTCCCCGATCTCGTCGAGGAAGAGGGTGCCGCCGTCGGCCAGTTCGAAGCGGCCGGGTTTGTCCTCCTGGGCCCCGGTGAAGGCCCCGCGCTGGTGACCGAAGAGCTCGCTCTCGAAGAGGGTCTCGGTGAGCACGGCGCAGTTCACCACCTCGAAAGGGCCCTTCGCACGCGTGCTCTGGCGGTGGATGGCCCGGGCCACCAGCTCCTTGCCCGCCCCGGACTCCCCGGTAATGAGCACGGGGGCGTTCGTGGGGGCGGCCTTCTCGACCAGGGAGAGGACCGTGCGGATGGCCGGACTGGAGCCCACCAGGTCGTGGCGGGCATCGATCTGGCGCTCCAGCGCGGCGCGGCCTGCGGACAGCTCGGTCAGGCGCTGGACCTGGACCCAGGGATTGGCCAGGGCGATGGCGAAGGCGATGGCCAGCTCGAGGTCGGCGTGGGCGAAGGGAAGGGCCTGGCCCAGGCGGTCGGCATAGAGGGCCCCCAGCACCCGCTCCCCCTGCCGCACCGGCACGCAGAGCACGCTCGAGACCGAGGCCTCGGCCAGGCTCTCGCTGGACGAGAAGCGGCGGTCGGCCCCTGGGGCCTGGCAGAGGACGGAGTCCCCCTTCTGCCGGACGAAGGCGAGCACGGAGCTGGAGACGGGCACCTTGAGCAAGGCGGCCGAAAGGCCTTCGGCCGGGGGCCGGAAGGCCTCCCAGGCGCCCGCACGACCGACCGGCCTCAGCACGAAGGCCCGGTCCGCCCCCAGGGCCGTGGAGAGCGCGGCGGAAGCCTCCTGCCAGAGCGCCTCCAGGGAGGCCGTCTCGGCGGCCTTGCGAGCGAAATCGAACAGGGACAGCAGGCGGGCATTGGAGCGGGCCACCTGCTGGGGGGCGTCCGGGGCGTCGGACTCCACCCTGAGGAAGTCCAGGCTCTGCTGGGTGATGGCCTCGGTGACGGCGGGTTCGTCGGCCAGGCCCTGGGCCGTAGTGGGCTCGGCCGCGCCGAGCGCGCAGCGCAGGACGGTGCCCCCGAGCTGGAGGAGGTCCCCGTCCCTGATCTCGTGGCGCTGGACCTTCTGGCCGTTCACGAAGCTGCCGTTGCGGCTGTTCAAGTCCAGGAGTACCCAGCGGTCGGCCTCGAGGCCGATGGAGAGGTGGCGGCGGGAGACCCCGGTCTCCTTGAGGACCACGGCGTTGCCGTCGTCGCGGCCGATGGTGCCCCCGTCGGCCCAGGGGAGGGCCAGGCCCTTGAGCGGTCCCTCGTCGGCGTACAGGGTGAGGGCGGAGGGCATGGTCAGGCCCTCTCGAACGGAAGGAACAGCCTCTGCCACTCCTGCTGGGCGAAGCGGTCCGTCATGCCGGCCACGTAGTCGGAAACCCCCCGGTGCAGGCCCTCCTTGTCGGCCCAGGCCTGGAACTCGGGCGGGAGCTCCTCGGGATGCCTCACGTACTCCTCGAAGAGCTCGGTCAGGATGCGTCGCGCCTTGGTGGCCATACGGGCCACGCGGTAGTGGCGGTAGAAGTGCTGGAAGAGGAATTTCTGGAGCGCCGCCTTCCGCTTCTCCATCCCGGGACTGAACCCCACCAGGGGTTTCTTCGCGTTTCGCACGTCGTCCAGCGTCCTCACCTTGGCCGCCCTGAGCCGCCGCGTGGTCTCCTCCAGCAGATCGCCCACCTCGCGGTTGATCAGAAACAGGATGGCCGGCGCCCTCGTCTCCTTCGGCGCCAGGCCAGGGTGTTTCGCCTTCACCGCGTCGCGGGCCTCCCGCCACAGCTCCAGCTCCTCGAGCTGGTCCTCCGTAAGGATCCCGGACTTCAGCCCGTCGTCCAGGTCATGGTTGTCATAGGCGATGGAGTCCGCGATGTCGACGACCTGGCTTTCCAAAAGAGGCGCCTGGAGGCGCTCGAAGCCCGGGATGCCGGTCTTCTGGCGGATCTTGGAGTGCTGGATCATGGATTCCCGGGTCTCGTAGGTGAGGTTGAGGCCGGGGAAGGCCGGGTAGCGCCGCTCCAGCAGGTCCACGATGCGCAGGGCCTGGACGTTGTGCTCGAAGCCTCCGTGGTTCTTCATCAGGTCCCTCAGGGCGTCCTCCCCCGAATGCCCGAAGGGGGTGTGGCCCATGTCATGGGAGAGGGCCACGGCCTCGCAGAGGTCCTCGTTCAGGGCCAGCGCCCGCGCGATGGTCCGGGAGATCTGGGCGGCCTCCATCGAGTGGGTCAGCCGGGTGCGGTAGTAGTCCCCCTCGTGGTTGACGAAGACCTGGGTCTTGTACTCCAGGCGCCGGAAGGCCGTGCAGTGCACCACGCGGTCCCGGTCCCGCTGGAAGGCGGTGCGGTAGCCGTGCTCCTCCTCGGCGTGGCTGCGGCCCCGGCTGGAGCCGCTCTTGGCCGCCCACCGGGCCAGCGTAGCCTCCTCGCGGGCCTCCAGATCCTTGCGCGTGACCGTCACCGGATCCCCCGCGCCTTGCGCAGGAGGAGCCAGAGCCCGTCGAGATCCTGGGAGATCACCCGGGTTCCCGAGATCGTGCTCAAGGAGTTGGTGTCCGAGCCCCAGCGGGGCACGATGTGGAGATGGAGGTGGGTCTCCAACCCCGCGCCGCCGGCCCGGCCCAGGTTCATGCCCAGGTTCCAGCCGTCGGGGGAGAGGAGCTTGCCCAGAACCTTGACGTACTCCTGGGTTAGCGACATCAGCGCAACCCTCTCGGGGCCGCTCAGGCTGGAGAAATCGGACGTGTGGCGATTCGGAATCACCATGACGTGCCCGTTGTTGTAGGGGTACTTGTTCAGGATGACCGAGACCGAGCGGCCGCGCTCGACGAGATAGGAGGCGCGGTCGTCGCGCCCCTTGAGCGCCGCGCAAAGGAAGCAGGCGGCCGGACGGCCCGCCCGCCGGGCCTTCTTCAGACCCTTGAGGTAGCCCATCCTCCAGGGCGCCCAGAGCACTCCCCTTCCCTCTCCAGGCTTAGGCATGGCCGGTATCCTACCTGAAAAGTCCCGGCCCCCTTACAATCTCCCCCCATGCGCCCCCGGGACGTCCTCGCCGCGATCGCCCTGGCCTGTCTGGGCCTCGTGCTCTACCTGGGACTGGCCAGACCGGAGTTCCTCAGGCGGATCCACGGCACCCTCCAGGACGAACCCGAGACCGAAACGGTCCGACTCGAGCTCTTGCCCTCCCTGCCCGTCCTGCTCAAGGATGCCAAGGCGGGGGACTTCCAGACGGGCCCCTCGGGCCGCCTCAGGGCCGAGCTGACGGGCATCCTGACCCGCAAGGCCCCCGAACTTCCCTTGGAAAGGGGCCGCCTGCCCGAAGAGGTGAACGTCGCCGTCTTCCGGATCACGGCAAAGCGGGGTCCCGACGGCATCCTCCGTTTCGGGAGCTACGTGCTCAAGCCCGGCAGCCACCTGCGCTTCGATCCCCGGGGCTACACCCTCGACGGGCTCATCCTTTCCGTGTCCGTGACGCCGGAACGCGGGAGCTGAGCCTGGGCTCTGCCCTCAGCGCCCTCCTGCTCGCCTTCGTCCTCTCGCCGAAGGTCGGATTCCTCCGGCTGGACGACCTCGTCCTCGCCGTGCTGGCCGGGGTCTTCCTGGTCCGGAGGTCCTGGCGTGCGCTCGGATCCTGTCCGGCGGACGGCCCCCTCCTGCTTCTCGCGCTCTGCCTCTGCCTCTCCCTGGCGGCGGGGGCCCTCCAGGGCTCCCTCCCCGGGCTCGCCATGCCCCTGGCCACGGCGTGCAAGCAGGCGGAGTACCTGGCGGGCTTCCTCATCGCACGGGCCGTGGCACCCGACTGGACCCTCGAACGGGCCGCAAGACTGACGTTCCGGACCGCGGCCTGGCTGGGGGCGGCGGCCCTGGCCGAGCGCCAGCTCCAGGTCCTGATGGGGATCGAGGAGATCCGGATCCGGGTCTTCTCCCATGCCCTCTGGCCCGATCAGACCAACCACCTGGCCGGATTCCTGGCCCTGGGCGCCGTGCTGGGCCTGGCTCTTCGACCCCAAGAGCGGACCCGCCTTCCCTTCTGGATCTGGACGGGTCTGGAAGGGCTCATCCTTCTCGGCCTGATGGCCACGGGCTCCCGCGGAGCCCTTCTGGCGACCGTCGCGGGCGCCCTGGTCTTCGCGGCAGCGCAGCGGAGCTGGAAGGTCCTCGCGGCCGGAATCCTGCTGCTGGCGGCAGGGGTGGCCACCCAGGGTCGGGGGGGGTTCACACACGAACTCGTCGTCTGGCAGCATTCCGAGATCCGACAGGAGGCCGGGGCACCCCGCCTGCCGGAGATGGAGCGCAACCGCCTCGACGTCTGGACGGCCCTGAGGGGAGACGTCCTGCGCTTTCCCCTGTTCGGGGCGGGTCCCGGCTCCCGCAACCGGGTCTTCTACGAGAGCCAGTGGGTGATGACCCTGGCCGAGGGCGGAGTTCTGGGCCTGGCGGCCCTCCTTCTCGTGCTCATCGCCCTGGGAAGGTCGGCCATTGCGGCCGGCGGAGCCCTGGGCGCGGCGATGCTGGGCATCCTGGCCTGCGTCGTCGTCCAGGGCTTCGTGACCGAGACCCTGCTCGTCACCCGGATCGCCGGTCCCTTCTGGCTCCTCTGGGGGGCCTTCCTTTCAGGACGGGCGCACCCTCCGCCAGGGAAACTTTTCCCTTGTATTGAGACTCGATCTCAATAGACTCTCCGAAATAGAGACTGAGACTCAGTCTCATTTGTATCACAAGGAGAGCCGGCATGCCGTCACCCCTGACGAAGATCCTGCCCCTGGCCGCCCTGGCGGCCTGCCTCGTCCTCGCCCCCCGGGCATCCCTGGCGGACGCATCCGACCAGGAACGGATCGCCGCATTGGAAAAGCGGATCAAAGAGCTGGAGGACCTGGTGAAGCGAGCCCTTCCTGCGGCGGCCGCGCCATCGAAGCCGCCGGCTGCGTCTCCCGTGCCCCCTCAGGTGGAGGACCGCTTGAGCGCACTGGAGGAGAAGGCCCGCCTGCGGGACGACCGGTCCCTGGCCTTCGACAAGATCCATTTCCACGGGTACGGGGAGGTGCACTACAACAACCCCAAGACCCAGTCCCTAGTCCCTTCCCACAGGACCCTCAATGCCGAAACCGACGTCCACCGCATGGTCCTGGGGGCCTCCTTCGACTTCACCAACACCGTCCGCATGGATTTCGAGGGGGAGTTCGAGCATGCAGGAGGCACCATGGAAGTGGAGTATGCCTTCCTGGAAATGGATGTCGCGCCGGGGCTGAGCTGGAGGGCGGGAAGCCTCCTCATGCCCTTCGGGCCCCTGAACGAATTCCACGAGCCCACCAACTTCTATTCGGTCGAACGCCCCTATGTGGAGACCTACCTCGTGCCCTCCACCTGGATGGAGGTCGGGACCGGACTGGCCGGCCGGAGCGCGGACGGAAGGCACGCCTTCCGGAGCTACTTGGTGACCGGCCTGACGGGGGCGAATTTCACGGACGACCAGGGGATCCGGGGGGGGCGCACCAAGGGCAACCAGGGCGCCGCGGACGACCTCGCCCTCGTCGCCCGCTACGAGACTTCGGCCCTGCCCGTCCACGGGCTCAAGCTGGGCTTCTCCGGCTACCACGGGGAGGCGGACCAGAGCAGCGCCTCCTTCGAGAACGTGGGCGTGACCATGGTCCAGACGGACATCCACTACCGCCGCAAGGCGTTCGAGTTCACGGCCTCGGGAGTGACCACGAAGATCACCCATGCCGACGCCCTGAGCGTCGCCAAGAAAGAGACGATCGGGGACCGCCAGGAGGGCTGGTACGGAGAGGTCGCCTACCACCTTCCCGCGTTCAAGGACAAGGAGTTCGCACCCTTCCTGAGGTTCGAGCAGTTCGATACCCACGCCTCGGTCCCCGGCGGCTTCATGCAGGGGCGGGAGAACGACCGGAGGATCTGGACGACGGGGCTGGCCTTCTTCCCCACCAGGGACCGCAACGTCGTCATCAAGGCGGATGTGGAAAGCTGGCGCGACGCCACCAACGCCACCGGCGCCCGCTTCAACCTGGGGATGGGGTTCACCTTCTGAAAGAAGGCTTCGGGAACGGTGACGCTAAGGGGTCTCGACGCTCAGGATCCTCAGGGTCTGGTCCGTCGCGGGCCCCTTCCAGCCTTCCAGGGATGCCACGACGACCACGACCCTTCCGAGAGGGGCATCCACGGATTGAGGGGAGATCCTCCAGCGCTGACCCGTCTGGGGCACCACGAAGGACATGCCGTCCGCCTCCCGCTCGACGAGACCCTCCATCCTCAGCTCCACCTGGTCCACCTCCCCCTTGATCACACCCGGGACGGAAAGGGCGTTGGCCACCTCAGCCGCCTTCAGGCGGGCAGGGCCGGGATAGACGATGCGTGCCAGGCCTGCGCGGAAATCCACGTGCTCGGAGCCCGACTGGCTCTGGGAGATCTGCCGGATGGCCGCACGGCAATCGGCGCAGGAGGTGCACCCCGTGAACCGCACCCGGATCTCCCCGGTCCAGGGGGCCGGACTGCCGGAGGGGGACTCGATCGGGATGGACGGGGATTGCGTCCCGGCACAACCTGCCAGCAGGAGCGGCATCAGCCAAAGCGTTTTTCCTGTGCGCACGGAAGCCCTCCGGTTCGTTCAAGAGACTGAGACTCAGTCTCAATGAAGTCCACTCTACGGATCCGGCAAGGAGGCGTCAACCCATTTCCGCTGCTGCGCCGTATAATGCCTCCATGCGGGCTTTCCTGATCGTCCTTGCCCTGGCGCTGGCCCTCCCTGTCTTCCCCGGGACGGCCGGCCCGCCCTCCCCGGACATGCCGGAGACCCTCAAGGGCTTCCGCTGGGCCACCCGGGACCCCAAGACCGGGCAGATCACCATGATCCTGGCGGGACGCGAGGCCGTCGCGGATCCCAAAGGCGGGCCCATCGACGTCATCGGCCCCACCATCTCCTTCTTCGACCGCCTCCAGGCGGGGCCGGGCTTCCGTCCCGCCGTCCCCTCCACGACCGTCATCACCGGCCAGAAGGCCCGCTACCACCGCGACAGCGGGCTCCTGTCCCTGCAGGGGAAGGTCGTCGTGACCCGGTCCGACGGGACCGTGCTGCGCACCGAGACCCTGGAATGGGACGACACGGCCGGACGCTTCTGGACCCAGGCGCCGGCCGAGGTCACCGACGGGTCCTCCCTGATCTCGGGAGCGGGCCTCAAGGGCGAGATGAGCGAAAACCCCGAAGGCCGGATGATGGACCGTATCACGCTGGCGAAGGACGTCAGGACGGTGCTGAACGGGGCCCAGCTCGCCGGCCTGGACGACCTGTTCGAGGAGGGTGCGGCGAGATCCAGCGGCCCGTCCGGGGTCACCATCACCTGCGGCGGATCCATGGTCTACCAGCGGCGCGCGGGCGTGATCGACTACACCGAAGGCGTCTCGGCCCGCGACGCCCTGCGCACCCTGGAATCCCGTTCCCTGTCCCTGGTCCTTGGCCAGGATCGCCGCATCGCCCGAATGGAGGCCACCGGGCATGTCCGCGCTGGTGGGCCGCGCGGGGCCGAGGCCACCGGGGACTCCTTCCGCTGGGATGCCGCGACCTCCCGGGCTTCGCTCTCCGGAGCCCCCTACGTGCGGGTGAAGCGTCCTGGAGGGACCATCCGGGCCGCCGGGGTGCTCCATGACCGCACCTCGGGCCTCACCTCCTTCGCCGGCCCGGGCGTGGTGGCACTCGCTCCCCCGAAAAAAAAGCCGGAGCCTCCCCATGCTCCCTGAGGCGGATGCCCTCGCTCGGGAGGCCGAGACCCTGGAGGCCTCCCTGTCGGCCCGTCCGGACGACCTGACGACCTTGAACAACCTGGCCTGCTGCCGTCTGGGGCTAGGCCAGGTGGAGGAGGCCCTGCGCCTCCTCGAGGATGCCGCCGGACGCTGGGGGCAGGATGCCTGCCTCCTCAACAACCTGGGCTTCGCCCGCTTGAGGGCCGGCCGGCCGGCCGCTGCCGAGGCGGCCTTCCGCAAGGCCCTGGACCTGACCCCGAAGGATCCCGAGACCCTCAACAACCTGGGCCTGGCCCTGGCCGCCCAGGAGCGCTGGATCGACGCCATGGCCTGCTATCGCAACGCCCTGGAAGGAGGGCCCTCCCGGGCCCTGCAGGTCGACCTCCTCAACAACCTCGGGTGCGCCTATCGTGACCTGGGGACCCTGCCCGAGGCGGCCTCCGCCTTCCGCAGGGCCCTGGCCCTGGCGCCGGCCGAGGCGGAGATCGCCAACAACCTGGGTTGCACCCAGATCGCCCTCGGGGACCTGGAGGAGGCCCGGATCACCCTGGGTCAGGCAGCCCGGCTGGCACCCGACGACGGCGCCATCCAGCAGAACCTGCGCCGCTGCCTGGAACGCGGGTCCTAGCATGCGCCGAGGCATGCTGCGCGTCGGCGCCCTGATGGCCCTGACCCTGATCCTCTCCTCCTGTGTCCCGGAGGCCGCACCGCCCTCCGACCTGGGAGATGACGGACGTTCCTGGGAAAGGGCCTATCGGCGCGGCCGTGAGGCGGACTGGAGCTTCGCCGACCTGGAGACCCTGCGCGGCATGGTGGAGAAGTCCCCGGCGGCCGGCCGGCGGCCCCTCTGCGATATCGCCTTCGACCTGGCGGATGCCCGCTTCGCCGCCCCCGAGGCCCTTTCCGTCCTGGAGGCCTGCGCCAAGGCCCTCTCCCAGGGTGCGGCAGGGGACCCCCTGGCCGCCGCCGTCCAGCTGGAGGCCCGGGCTGCCTGGCCTCCCGCCGCCATGTCCCAGACCGCAGCCCTCCTGGCACGGGTCCAGGCCGCAGGCGGAAGGACCGAGGACCTGGTACGTGTCCTGGATCGCGCCACCGTCTTCCGAACCCCGTCCTGGACCTCCCTGCAGTTCCTCAAGGACATGGAGGAATCCCTCTCCACCGTCGATCTGGATGCCCAGGCGGATCTCTTCGAGGAGGCGCTGGGACGACGGGGACGCCACCTGGAGGCCCTCACCGTCATGACTGCCTTCCGGGATGCCGTGCGCTCCGGCCTTCCCGCCAGAGACCTCTCGGCCGCCTGCCGGCGCAAGCTCCGCCTCGGCATGTCCCCGGCGCGCCTGCCGGGCTGGCTGGCCGAGGTGGCCCAGTGGCCCGTCCCGCCCCTGGGACGCCCTCGCGCGCTGGTCCTGGCCGCCGCCGGCCTTGCCTGCGGGCTTTCCGACGAGGAGGTGGCCGCCTTGGGCCCTTTCGTAGCGCGAAGCTCCCGGGACGCCGAGGATGCCGCGGTGCTGGCGGACCGCCTGGAAGCCTGTCTGAGACGGGGCCTCAAGGGAAGACCCCTGCTGGAGGAGACCCTGGCGGACTTCTCGGGAGCCAGGCCCGCCGAGCCTGCCGCAAGGTAGTAGGCGGACGGGTGACCAGGCCCAAGGTCCGGACCGCGCTTCAGGGGCTCAAGGTGGTGGTCGTCGGTCTCGGCCGCTTCGGCGGCGGCGTCGGGGCCGTCCGATTCCTGGCCTCTGAAGGCGCCGAGGTCACCGTGATGGATCTGGCCGCCGAGGCCGATCTGAAGGATTCCCTCTCCGCGATCCGGGATCTGGAACCCGGGCCCAGACTGATCCTGGGCCGCCAGGACCTCCGCCCCTGCCTGGAGGCCGACCTCGTGGTCCTGAACCCCGCCGTGAAACCCTCCGATCCCCTGGTCCTCGGACTGGAAGCCCGAGGCATCCCCGCGACCAGCGAGATCGCGCTGTTTCTCGAGCGCTGCGAGGCGCCGGTGCTTGGCGTCACGGGATCCAACGGGAAGAGCACCACGGCCAGCCTCTCCGCGGATCTCCTGAAGGCGGCCGGCGCCCGGGTCCACTTCGGGGGCAACATCGGGAAGTCCCTGCTGACAGCGCTTCCCGACATCTCCCCTTCGGACCGGGTGGTCCTGGAGCTGTCCTCGGCCCAGACCAAGGACTTTGCCCGGCTCGGCGTGGGCGTCCAGGCGGCCTGCGTCAGCAACCTCACGCCCAACCATCTCGACTACCATGCCACCTTCGAGGAATACGCGGCCGCCAAGAGGCAGCTGTTGGAAACCCTGCCTGAGGGCGCCTGGGCCGTCCTGCCCGAATCCCTGTCGGACTGGAAAGGGGGATGGCGCAACGCCCTGGTCTCCGCCTCCGCCCCCAAGACGCCGAGGCCCGGCGCCTGGATCGAGGGGCATGTCCTGCATGCCGCCCTGGAAGGGGAAACCCTCTCCTTCCCCATGCCGGAGAACCTCCGCCTCGTCGGCCCCCACAACCGGGCCAACCTGTTGACGGCCCTGGCCGGGGTCCTGGCGATCTTCCCGGAGGCGGCACGAAACGCCGATGCCCTTGCGGAGGCCGTGAAGCGTTTCGAAGGTCTGCCGCACCGGCTGGAGTTCGTCGCCGAGCGTGACGGCGTCCGCTTCTACAACGACTCCAAGGCCACCACGCCGGAGGCGGCGATCACCGCGTTGAACGCTTTCCCGGCCGGCACGACCCATGTCATCGCGGGGGGGTACGACAAGAAGGTGGACCTGTCCGTCTTCGCCTCAGCGCTCAAGGCCCGGGCCAAGGCGGTCTACCTGATCGGCGCGACGGCCGGCCTGATCCGGGACGCGATCGGAGGTGGGGGGCCCGGGGTCGTGATGGCTGGGACCCTGGAGGCGGCGGTAAGCGCGGCGGCGGACCGCGTGAAGGCGGGCGAGGTGGTCCTCTTGAGCCCGGCCTCGGCCTCGTACGACCAGTTCAGGAACTACGAGGAGAGAGGCGAGGCGTTCCGGAAGGCGGTGGGAATTTCCGGGGCGCGGATCCTGCCGAAGTTCCTCTAGGGGATCCCCGCCCTCAGCGCCCGCTCCGCGTCCTCCATGGCCATGTTCACGAAGACCCCCCACTTCATGGCGGCCATGAGCTGGCCGGTATGGGCCGCATCCTCCGTCCAGGGGAGCTTGGTGTACTGGGAGGCGACCAGGCTCCTCAACAGGCGCCGCGGGGAGCTCCTGTCCCCCCACTGTGCGGAGGGTTTGGAGAGGGAGGAGAGGTCCAGGGGCGCTCCCTGATCGCCCTGAAACCGCCCGTTCGCCGCAGCCCCGAGATCCGCCAGGATCCTCAGGTACTTCGCCGTCGCCAGGATGTTCACCTCGTCCGAGGACAGGAGCCGCGCGATCTCGCGGTCCGTCAGCCCCGCCCGCTCGCCGTCCCCCACCGAATCCGACAGCAGGTCATACTTCCTCGCCGTCGACACCCTCACCTGCCCCAAGCCCATCGACACGTCCCGGCCCAGCACCGCCCCGAGCACGTACTTCGCCCGGTCCTCGTTCAGGCTCTGGTCCCTCTGCTCCGCCAGAATCACCCCGGCCAGCACCTCCACTTCGATCCCATACCTCTCCCCGGCCTGCTTCATCACCTCCATCCGCCTCGGCAGCCCTCCGGGGTGCGCCTCGGGCTTCACCGTGCTGATCCGTCGGCCCAGCAGCCTGGCCGCCTGCTCCATCCGCTCCTTCACCGTCAGCGACCTCAGGTAGTCGAAGATCCCCGTGTGCGTCGTCTCCCCTGCGTTCTGCCTCAACGGACTGCGATACTTCCGCTCGTCCATCGCGATCCTAGGCAGGATTCCCAGGAAACGCAGGCCGTCCCGTTCGAAGATCCCGCTGGCGCCGCTCCCCGTGAACGGCATCGCGTCCGCCCCGCTCTCGGGCGGGGCCAACGCCATCAGGATACCGGCCGTCGCCGCAGCCGGAAGAAGGATCCAGACCGTGCGGCGCAGGAGACGTCTGCGCCTGGAGGGGTCTGCCGTCATCGGCTCCCCCGGTAGCGGGCCAGGGCCCCCTGCGCGTCCTGAATGGCCAGTCCCACGAAAATCCCCCAGTGCCGTGCGACGAGAAGGCGGTTCGGGAAGGATGGATCCTGGGTCCAGGGCGTCCGGGTGTACTGGGATCCGATCAGCCTCAGGAGATCAGGCCGGGACGTCACCGCGCTCCCCCACTGTGCGGAGGGTTTGGAGAGGGAGGAGAGGTCCAGGGGCGCTCCCTGATCGCCCTGAAACCGCCCGTTCGCCGCAGCCCCGAGATCCGCCAGGATCCTCAGGTACTTCGCCGTCGCCAGGATGTTCACCTCGTCCGAGGACAGGAGCCGCGCGATCTCGCGGTCCGTCAGCCCCGCCCGCTCGCCGTCCCCCACCGAATCCGACAGCAGGTCATACTTCCTCGCCGTCGACACCCTCACCTGCCCCAAGCCCATCGACACGTCCCGGCCCAGCACCGCCCCGAGCACGTACTTCGCCCGGTCCTCGTTCAGGCTCTGGTCCCTCTGCTCCGCCAGAATCACCCCGGCCAGCACCTCCACTTCGATCCCATACCTCTCCCCGGCCTGCTTCATCACCTCCATCCGCCTCGGCAGCCCTCCGGGGTGCGCCTCGGGCTTCACCGTGCTGATCCGTCGGCCCAGCAGCCTGGCCGCCTGCTCCATCCGCTCCTTCACCGTCAGCGACCTCAGGTAGTCGAAGATCCCCGTGTGCGTCGTCTCCCCTGCGTTCTGCCTCAACGGACTGCGATACTTCCGCTCGTCCATCGCGATCTGGGTCGCAAGATCGGGAGCGTCGAGCCCCTCCCGAGGGTAGACCCCCGTCGCACCGCTTCCGGTGAAGGGGAGTGAATCGGGATCCTCCCCGTCCGTGCCCTTCTCCGGGGACCCGATCCCGTACCTCAGGACAACGATCGCAAGCAGGAGCATGGCGAGGACGGACGCGATCAGGAGGGCGCGACGCACGAAGCCCATGGGCCTAGGTCTTGAGCGCCCTGGCGAGTTCCGGCCACTGCCCGTCCAGCTTCGCATCCCAGCGGTCCAGGCGCACCAGGCCCTCCAACGGAAGCCGGGGGGCCCAGCCCGCCTTCTCCAGGTCAGGCCTCTCCTCGAAATGCGTCACCGGGCCCAGGCAAAGATAGGCCAGCACGTCGATGTTCCCAGGGATCCCCAGTACCGTCTTGAGCTCGGCCGGATCCACGATGCTCACCCAGCCCACCCCGATGCCTTCGGCGCGGGCGGCCAGCCAAAGGTTCTGGACCGCGCAGGCCGCGCTTAGCCGGTCCATGCCGGGCTGGGCCGTGCGGCCGAGTCCGGTCCTGCCGAAGCGATCCCGGTCACAGGTGACGCAGAGGTTGAGGGCGCTTTCGAGAATCCCTTCCAGCTTCAGCTTCAGATACAGTTCCCTCTTCCCTTCCGGCATCTTCAAGGCCTCGGCGGCGGCGGCCTTCTCGAAAGCGGCACGCACTTCGGCGCGGACGGCGGAGGCGCGGACCACGAGGAAGTCCCAGGGCTGCATGAAACCGACCGAGGGGGCCTGGTGGGCGGCGGAGAGGATGCGCCCCAGGACCCCGGGGGCGATCTCCCCTCCGCAGAACTGGGCCCGGACATCCCGGCGGCGCCGGATGGCCTCGTAGACGCCTTCCCTCCAGGCATCGGGGAAGGCGCTCATGCCAGCTTCCGGCCGGCCCAGACGCCGCCCAGGCCCAGGACGAGGTTGCCCGCGGCGTTGAGCGCGGCCAGACCCGCCGCGCCGGACTGCCAGAGGGCCATCGTCTCCAGGCCGAACGCGGAGAAGGTGGTGAAGCCTCCCAACACGCCCGGAACCAGGAAGGCCCGGGTGTCCTCGCTCCACCCCCTCGTCTCCATCATGCCCAGGAGGAAGCCGGCCGCCAGGCAACCAAGAACGTTCACGGCGAGGGTGCCGTAGGGGAAGCCGCCCTGAAGGTTGCGCTGGAGGAGGCCGGAGAGGGCGAAGCGGCCTGCGCAACCGAGCGCTCCGCCGAAGGCGACAAGAATCAGCCGGCTCACGGGAGCGATCATACACGCCGGACGGTATGCTGAGCGCATGCGCCGCAAAGGCTTGGCCCTGCTCATCGTCCTGGGCATCCTCGGGGTGCTGGCCGTGCTGGGCGTCTCCTTCGTCACGATCGCCCGCCTGGAGCGGAAGGCCTCCCAGCAGCGGCTCTGGGGGACGCGCGCCCTCCTCCTGGCCCGCTCCGGTATCGAGGATGCCCTGGCCCGCCTGGCTTCCGGGCAGGACCCGGACGCGCAGGAGTGCCGCTATCGCGGCGAGGATCTGGACGGATCCGGCGCCCTGGACGGCCCCGAACCGGACGCCGAGCGCTTCCGACCCGGTCACCTGGATACGGAATCCTGCCCCCTGGACCTGACCCTGGTCCCCAGCTTCGCGGTCCGAAGCGGGGGCTCAGGGACCCTGCGCCTGATCGACGGCCGGCCGAGAGGATGCTCCGGGGCGCTCCAAGGGGATCTGGGGCCGTCGGGCAACCAGTACGGCCTGAAGATCCTCGGCGGGGGTTTCTATGTGAACGGGGGGAACCCCGAGGTCGACGTCTGGAGATCCAGCTACGCCGATACCCTGAGGCGGATGCTGGGGGACCTTGCCCAGGCCCTCGATCTGGAGGACGGCTCCGAGGACGGCCTGCCGGTGGGCCGCGGGGACGGGGAAGCCCTGATCCACAGCCGGCCGCTGGGGGGATGGACGTCCTGGGAGGGCATCTCCACCCTGTTGGGTCCGGAGAAGTTCGCCGTCCTGCGCCCCTACCTCTGCCTGAGTGCCTGGGTGGACCGCCACGTGATCCGTCCCAATCCCGGCTGGGGCTGGGCCTACAACAGTCGACCGGATGCCTCCCTGAACCGCACGCTTCCCGGGGGAAGGCCGGACCCGGGCGCACGGGGGGAGATCGACGCAATCGATTTCGCCCCCGACTTCGAGCGCGTCTACGACTGGGGGGCCGTGCCCCAGCGCCTCGGGCCCAACGAAGGGCGGGCCCCCGTGGAGCTGGCCTGGGCCAGGCGGCGTAGGCCGGCCCTCCTGGCCCTGCTGTCCAACCTGCGCGGGAACTGGCTGGATGAAGGGGTCGGTACGGTCTACGCCAACGGCGACCTCTACGCCCAGCGCAGGGAAGCCTCCTTGGACAACGCCTGGAGCGGATCCGACGAATGCCACCTCGTGGCCGCCCAGCTGATGGCCTGTCCGGATCCCCTGGACACCTGGCAGGCCTTCCACGCCTTCTGCGACGGCCTGCCCCTCTCGGGAGGCGAGGAGGCCCTCCCGGAGGCCCGGCTGGAGATGAACCGCCAGGCCAAGCGGGACCTGATCAAGGCCAACTTCAACCCGAACAGCGACCTCAACCGCTTCAATCCCGACGCCGTCCTCTGGAAGCTCGTCGACAAGAGCGATCTCACGCAATACTCGACCGAGTTCAGCCTCTTCCCCGTCCAGGAGCGGGAGATCTCCTCCCTGGGACGCGTCCTGGACGCCTCCGGACGGATCCTGGCCAGCCGCACCGTGACGGTCACCGTGCCGGCGCCGTCGGTGGTCCGGCTCAGCACGCAGCGGGAGCTGGCCGCCGGGGATCTGGGAAGCCTGGACGAGGCGGGGGACGAGCGGGGGACGCGCCTGCCGGGCTTCGTCCTGGACGGCAGGGACGCCTTCCTTTCCGAATCCAGGAGTCCCCTGGCCCCGGAGAGGACCTGGGGGCACCGCCTGGATGTCCAGGGGCTCTATCCAGGCACCTGGATGGACGGGGATTCCGGCGGGGCGTCCCTCCAGACCTATCCGGAGCCCTGCGTCAGCCCGAGGGGGCCCCTGTTCCAACGCCCTGCCGATTACGACGGCAGCCTCCGGCTGGCCACGACGGAGACCCCCGAGGGCGCCACCTACGGGGCGCCCGGCGGGAATCCCACCTGCCTGGCCCGCTTCGACGACGCCTTCGACCTGGACTTCGCCTTGGGCGACGCCTCCTGCCACCCCGACGTCGAACAGGCGACCCGCAAACCCGACGGCACGGCGGACCTCCGCGAACTGAAGCTCGGCCTGCTGAGGGCCCCCCGGTGGACCGGGCGCCTGGGCACCCTCTACCCCGACGGCGCCTACTCCTGCCGTGGCAGGGCTCCGGCCTTCGCGGGTCTTGCCAACGCCAGGCCTTCACGCGGCCTGATGTCCTTCTGGGTGAAGGACGACGCCCACCTCCTGCCCTGGAGCCGAGGACGGATGTACCTGGGGGGGACCGGCTTCGGCCCCCTGGCCACCCCGGCCGACCCCACGCTGGACACCCAGTGGTTCTCGATCCTGCACGTGCCGGACACGGGGACCCTCGGCGTCGATGTCGCCTCCCCGGGCCAGCTCGCCTACTGGGCGATGTTCGATGCCGACCATTCGGAGACGGCCTTCTACGAGAACCTGTACCGCGTCCTTCCGGAAGAGGACTCCGGGCCCCGATGGCACCTGGTCACCTTCGCCTGGGACACCGGGAGCGAGTCCGGGGGCTCGGCCGTCGGCGTTGCCCACGGCGTCCTCCTGCTCGATGAGGGCTCCACCGTGCAGGACCGCCGGTCCCGGTTCGAGCAGGAGTACCTGTACAACGTGGGCGACGAGTACACGGGCTGGATCACGGACGACTGGACGGCATCCGGCGCCTACGGGCCCCACCTGATGACCCTGGGCCCCTGGGAGCGCCACCTCTACCAGCCGGACACGGGCTGGAACGTGGGCGGCGGCGCCGATGCCACCTTCGACGAATTCGCGCTCTGGGACTACGGCCCCGATGCGTGCGGGCACGATGGCCCCGCCCCGGCCCTGGCCGCGACCCGCTGGCGGGAGGGCCGCTACTACCGACAGGACGCCTGGCCCGAACGGGGTCTGGAGGAGGCGGATGCCTCCAGCCGCCGGGCGGCCCAGTACCTGAGCGCCCCCATCCGCCTTCCGGTGGGATCCAGGATCCAGGGAATCCACTGGACCTGGCTGAACCCCAAGGCCCTCCCGGGGGATTTCGCCGAAGTCGCGCTGACCCGGGCCTCACCCTCACCGGGCGGCTGGGAGTACCTGTGGGGCGACCGCCTCAGCCGGTCCGTCCGGGCTCCCGGATGGGCGGCGGAGCTCCAATGCTGGGATTGCGGGCGTGCGGCGTCCGGCCCCTTCAGGATCCAGGCGGTCTTCCGGCGCACGGTGCCCCTGGCGGACGACGTACCCGTCCTGGAGTCCCCCGTCCTGGACGACCTGAGCGTGGTCTACCGCACTTGCGGGGCCCCGCTCAGCGCCTGGACCCAGGAGTAGGTCTTGCGGAAGTGGCTCGCCTTCGGGGGAGTGGCCATCACGCTCCTCTTGCTCGCCTGGACAGCCTGGGGAGAGGCACGGGCCACCGTTGCCCCTCCGCCCCCCGCCCCGTAGACTAGCCCCCCTATGAGCGAACCCCTGGCGGAAACCGCCCAGCGCCTCAAGGCCAACATCGGCAAGGTCATCGTCGGCAAGCCGGAGGTCATCCGCCTCGCCCTCATCGCCCTGTTCTCCCGCGGGCACCTCCTCATCGAGGACGTCCCCGGCGTGGGCAAGACCATCCTGGCCCGGGCCATCGCGAAGTCCATCCACGCCGACTTCAAGCGCATCCAGTTCACCCCCGACCTCCTGCCCTCGGACGTGACCGGGGTCTCCGTCTACAACCAGAAGACCCAGGACTTCCTCTTCCGCCCCGGGCCGGTGTTCGCGGACATCCTCCTGGCCGACGAGATCAACCGCGCCACCCCGCGCACCCAGTCCGCCCTGCTCGAGGCGATGGAGGAGCGCCAGGTCACCGCCGACGGGGTCACCCACATCCTGCCTGACCTGTTCTTCACCGTCGCCACCCAGAATCCCATCGAACTGGCCGGGACCTATCCGCTTCCGGAGGCCCAGCTGGACCGCTTCCTGCTGAGGACCAAGATCGGCTACACCTCCCCCGAGGAGGAGATCGCTATCCTCTCCGGGCAGAAGCTGAGCCATCCCCTCGCCGCCCTCGAGCCCGTCTGCACCGCGGCCGAGGTGATGGCCATCCAGAAGCGGGTCCGGGAGATCCACGTGGACCCGGCCATCCAGGAGTACATCGTGAAGATCGTCGGCGCCACCCGGAAGGCGGAGGACGTGCTGCTCGGCGCCAGCCCGCGCGGATCCCTCGGCCTCCTGCGCGCCGCCCAGGCCGCCGCCCTGCTCGACGGGCGCGATTACGTGGTGCCCGACGCCGTCAAGCGCCTGGCCCAGGCCGTGCTCGCCCATCGCGTCATCCTGAGCCCCCAGGCCAAGCTCTCCGGCTTCACGCCGGACCTCGTCGTGGAGGCCGTGCTCTCCCGCACCGAGGTCCCGGTCGAGAAGAAGCCGCCGGCCGCCGCCGCCACCTAGATGCCGGCGGCGTCCAGGACGCGCGCGCCCGTCCCCGCCAGCCTGAGCATGACGGCCCGGGGGAAGGGCCTCCTCCTTTTCGCGGTGGCCGCCGGGGTCCTCGGGATCTGGACCCGCGCCACGCCGCTGCTGGTCGCCGCCCAGGGCACGCTCCTGCTCCTGGCCGCCATGGCCGCCTGGGCCCGGATCGGCTCGCGGGGGATCTCCCTGTCCCGCAGCCATCCGGGGTGGGCCTTCGAGGATGAGGTCCTCACCGTCCGGCTCGGCGTCACCAACCGCTCCCGCCTGCCCCTGCGCTGGCTGGAGATCGAGGACCGCTTCCCCGCGGACCGCGAGACGGAGAAGCCCCTCTGCTTCCCCGGCCCCCTGGCCGCCGGGGAACGGGCGATGCTGGCCTATGCGGCGCCCTGCGGGAAGCGCCGGGGGGGATACAAGCTCGGGCCGGCCGCCGTCATCCTGCGCGATCCCCTCGGGGCCTTCGAGGCCCGCGCCACGGCTGGAGGCCTCACCGATCTCACGGTCTTCCCGCGCACCGCCCCCATCCTCCGCCTGCCGCTGGCCGGAATGGCCCGCTGGGACAACGTGGACACCGAGACCGTCCCCAAGGCCGGGTCGTCCCTGAACTTCTCCGGGACGCGGGAATACAGGCAGGGCGACTCGCTCAAGTTCATCCACTGGGGGGCCACGGCCCACACCGGAAAGCTGGTCGTCAAGGAGTTCGAGCTTAACGTCGCCACCGAGGTCTCGGTCTTCCTGGACGCCCACTACTACGCCGTGAAGGGCATGGGCCGGGAGAGCACCTTCGAATACGGCGTGAAGGCCGCGGCCTCCGTCGCCCGCCATGCCGCGGCACGAGGCTCCCAGGTCCGCTTCGTGTGCACCTCCAAGCGCCCTCTGGAAATCCCCCTCGGGCGGGGGGATTACCACCTCCTGGGCATCCTGCGCTCGCTGACCACCGTCCAGCCCGACGGGCCAGAGCCCCTGGACAGGGTCCTGCGCCGCTGGATCGCCCGCATCGAGACGGCTTCCACCGTGGTCCTGGTCATGAACAGCGTGAAGCTGGACCTCAAGGCCTACGTGGAGGCCTTCGCCCTCCTGAAGGCCCGCCAGGTGCGCATCCTGCTCGTGCTCATCGACGACAACACCTTCCTCAACCTCTGGGAGAATGCCCAGTCCAAGAAGGTCCAGGCCCTCCTCCTGCCCGACGTGATCCGTCTGCTGGTCTCGATGGGGGTGACGGTCTACACCCTCGCCCAGGGAGACGACCTGACCGCACGCTTCGAGAAACCCTATGCCTACACCCCGACGGCCGGATAGGCATCATCCGGAGGGGGGACGCAAGGCCCGGCGGGCCTATGCCGCCCGTCCGTACCTCCCGGCCAGGGACGGGGCCTTCTACGGCATGCTCTGGGCGGCGGGGATGACGGCCGTCTCGGGAGGCGCCTCCGCCACGGGCGTCCTGGCCGGAGCCCTGGTCTGGGCCGTCCTCCTGCTGGCCGCATGGAGCCTGAGCCGCTGGCTGCGCCGTCAGGAGGATTTCGACAACCCGGCCGTGGACACCATGGCCTCGCCCACGGCGGCCGCCTTCCTCTTCTGCATCCTGCCGGTGTTGGCCGGCCTGGGAGCCTTCCTGGGCACCGGAGGGCGTCTCTGGTGGGAGCCCCTGACGGCCGCAGGCCTGGCCGGGATGGCGGGGGCGGCCGCCTCGGCCTTCCTGGAACGCGCCTTCCGGGCAGGATCCGTGTTCGCGGGTATTGCCCTGTTGGGCGCCATCGGACGGCCAGGGCCCGCCTGGGAAACCGCAGTGCTTGCCGGGCTTAGCGCCATCGCCTATTTCTCCGTGACCGCCGCCCAGGAGAGGGCGTTCCGCCATATGCCCGACGGCCCTTTCCCTCCTGCGCAGCGCCTGGGCGGGGACGCAAGGGCCGGCCTGCTCCTCTTGGGCCTCGGCCTGGCCCTCGCCTGGATCTGGACCCCTCCCCTGAAACCGAGGGCGGTCCAGATCCTGCCGGCCATGGACTTCCGCATCTGGAATCCGGGGGAGAGGGGAGGAGGCATCGACCTCCACTTCTTCGGGAAACCGCCGCTCGACGCCTCCGGAAGCCCTCAAACCGTGGCCTCCTCGGAGTCCCGGCTCCTGGAGAGGATGCTGGGGACGGGAAGCGGGGGGGGGGTCCTGGGCATGCTCCTGGCGGGCGGCGTGCTGCTCCTCCTGTACCTGGCCTGGAGGATGCGCCGCAAGGCCGCGAACAGGCTTGCCCTGGAGAAGCGGCAGGAGACCTTGAGAGGCCCGGGGGTCCAGCCACGGGCCAGGCCGGCACCCACGGCAGCCCCCGAGGACGCCCGCGAGGCCGTGATCTACTGGTACAACCGCCTGAGGGCGGAGCTGGTCTTCTTCGGCATCCCCCGCCAGGAAGCCCTCACCCCCTCGGAGTATGCCCACGCGCTCTCCCGACATCCCTCGGCAGGGGCGGCGCCCATCCCCGAGCTGACGGAACTCTTCCACCGGGCGGAATACAGCCTGCACCCCATCGGGGACGACGACCGCCGCCGGGCCGAGGCCCAGTACCAGGACACCATCGCCCGCGTGGTCCTGAAGCCCTGATGTCCGGACTCCTCGCGGCCGTCGCCCTCCTCCTCTCGGCCTGGGCCCTGGGACGCAGGATGCTGGCCCGCCGGAGGGATGACCTTGACCCGTTGCTCTTCGAAGCCTGCGCCGCAGGGGCCGGGCTCGGGGCCTGGGGCCTGGGCACCTTCCTGCTGGGGACGGCCGGCCTTCTCCATCCCTGGATCTTCCGGATCGCCTTGGCCGCGGGGGCGACGCTGGCCCTGAAGGATCTTCATGCGATGGCCCCCACCCTCCGGGCCTGCCGCATGGACGCGATCGGCCTGCTTCAGGGAGCCTTCGCCGCCCTCCCGGTCCTGGCCGCGGCCCTCGGCATCCTCTCCCCGCCCACGGACTACGACAGCCTGGAATACCACCTGGGCGCCCCGGCGGCCTATCTCAGGCAGTCGCGAATATCCTTCCTGGCCGACAACGCCTACGCCTCCTTCCCCCAGCAGCAGGAGATGCTGTACCTGGCCGGCCTGGCCGCCACAGGAGACCATGCCGGCGGCGCGGTCTGCGCCAAGGGCCTGAACCTGGCCTGCTGGATCCTCGCGGCGACGGTCCTGCTGGCCCTGGGACGCAGATACGGCTCGACGCGCTCGGGCGGATGGGCCGCCCTCGCCCTGCTGGCCTCGCCCTGGGTGAGGGACAGCGGCGGCTGGCTGGTCTACAACGAACCGGGGTTTGCGCTGTTCGCCCTGCTGGCCTTTGCCATGGCCCTGGAGGGGGATTCCCTGCTCTCCGGAATTTTTGCCGGCCTGGCCTTCTCGGTCAAGTATCCGGCCGCCCTCCTGATCGTCCTGCCTCTGGTCGTCGCACTGGGCCTGAGGAGGGCATCTGACCTGCCGCGCTTTCTCCTGGCGGCAGCCGTCCCTGCGGCGCCCTGGCTGTTGCGGAATCTTCTCGCTGTGGGAAACCCGGTCTATCCCCTGCTGACGGGGGTTTTTGGGCCTGCGGGATTCGACGCGGTGCGCTTCGACGCTGCCCACGCGCCGGGACCTTCGGATCCGACCCGTCTGCTGGCTGCCCTTGCTGAAGCAGGCAAAGGCCTCCTCCTCCCCGGCGCCCTGCTGGTCTTCGTTGCCTTCGGCTGGAGCCGTCGGGATCCGGGCCGACGGGCCCGCCTCCTGGCCCTGCTCTGGGTCGCCGTGGGCTTTGTGCTCTGGTTCCGCTTCACCCACCGCCTGGACCGCTTCCTCCTGCCCCTCCTTCCTGCGCTTTGCCTGGCCGTAGGCTTCGGCGTGGAGGCCATGGCGAGGCTCCCCGGCGGCTGGCTGGGACGCGTCGTCCCCCTGGCCTCCGTGCTCTGGACGGCAGGGATGGGATTCTGGGGCGGGGCCGAGGCCCTGAAGGACGGCCTCTACGGAGAAGGCTGGGAGAAGGCCCTGGCTGACCGCCTGCGAAAGACCCAGGCGACGTATTCCCATGAGGCCATCCTCCGGGTGAACGCGCTTCCCGCCGGATCCAGAGTGCTTTTCGTGGGGGAGGCGGAGACCTTCTACGTCCGGCTTGACGGGGCGGTGAAGATCGTGGCGCCCACGGTCTTCGACGCCAAGCCCTTCGAAGGGGCCGTGGAGGCCTCGCAGGGGGATTGGAAGGACTGTGCCGAGAGGCTCAAGGCGCTTGGCTTCAGCCACCTCTACGTGAACTGGCCCGAGCTTCGCCGCCTCCAGACCACGTACGGGGACAGGAAGCGCGGCTACTCGCGTCTGCTGACCTCGACGCCCGCGGAGGGACCTGGGCCCCAGGACAACTTCTTCGACCGCCTGGAGGAGGCTGGGCTTGCTGTTCGGCTCTGGGAGGAAGGCCAGGGAAGATGGCGGCTCCTGGAGATCCAATGAAAGTCGTCTTGCCGTGGATGAGAGCGGTCCTCAAGGGCCTGCTCTTTTTCAGCCTGGGATGCCTCGTGTTCGCATTGCCCGTGGTGTTGGCATCCCTATTTCTGAAAGTCGTCCCGGGCTCCACACGCGGTCAGCTCATCGGCGACCTCGTTTCCGCCGGTCTCATCCTCAGCGGAGGCTTCCTCAGCTCCGCAACCACCGCCTTCGGCGCAAGCTTCCTGGGTTCGAACGAGGCGGCGATCACATCCGAACGGAAGGTCCGAGGGGGGATGGCGATCCTACTGGCCCTGAGCTTTCTGGCTGGATTCCTGGTTGTGCTTCTGGTCCTTGGGATAGGGCAGGTCTCGAAGGGTATGGCTGACTTCTCCCTGTCGCTCTTCGTGATCGGCTGGCAAGTCCTGTGGATCCGGGAGTCCCGGCGACGCCAGGAGGCTCTGCAGAAGCAACCTCCCGCCAGAACTGACCCGCTATAATCCCGGCCCCATGAGCACCACCGTCGTCGACTCCGCCCGAAAGCACCACGAGCGCATCGTGGAGATCCGACGCCGCATCCACGCCGAGCCCGAGCTGGCCTTCGAGGAAGTGAAGACCGCCGCCCTGGTGGCGGAGGAACTCAAGGCCGTCGGTCACTGGACCGTGCGCACCGGCATCGGCAAGACCGGCGTGCTGGCCGACCTGGAAGGCCCCAAAGGCTCGCCCCGGGTGGCCTTCCGGGCCGACATGGACGCCCTACCCGTGACCGAGGACCCGGGCGAAAGCTTCGTTTCCAAGCGGCCGGGCGCCGCCCACGTCTGCGGACACGACGCCCATACCGCCATGCTCCTGGGCGCGGCCCGATTGCTCGCCGAGCGCCGCGCGGACCTTCCCGTCAGCATCCGCCTCATCTTCCAGCCCTCCGAGGAGAAGCCGCCCGGAGGTGCGCCCCTCATGATCCGGGAAGGGGCTTTGGACGGCGTCGACGAGGTCTACGGCATCCACGTGGCCCCCGAGGTCCCCGCCGGCTTCGTCGCCACCCGCGAAGGGCCCCTCATGGCCCAGTCCGATCGCTTCGACATGGTCATCACCGGGCGGGGAGGCCACGGCGCCACGCCCCACCTTGTGCTGGACCCCGTGCCGGTGGCCGCCGAGATCGTGCTGGCCTTGCAGACGCTTCGAGCTCGCCGCGTGGCGCCGACGGATCCTGTCGTCGTGACCGTGGGCAAGATCAGCGGCGGCGAGACCTTCAACCAGGTGCCCGACTCCGTGACCCTCATCGGCACCGTGCGCACGTTAACGAAGGCGACCAGCCAGGACTTCCCCGGGCTTCTCCAGAAGGTCGCCCGTGGCATCGCCGAGGCCCACGGCTGCCGCTTCAGCTGCGCCTACCAGCAAGGCTACCCGCCCCTGGTCAACCACGCCTCCGCCGTCGCGCGGGCCAAGGCGGCCGTCTCAGCCGCCCTCGGGACAGATCGCTTCCTCACCTGTGAGCCGACGATGTACGGCGAGGACTTCGCCCACTACCTGGAAGAGAAGCCCGGCGCCTTCCTCTTCCTCGGCATGCGCAAGGGCGAGGAGGAGATCCAGGGCTGCCACTCCCCGCGCTTCCGCCTGAACGAGGAGGTCCTTCCCCTGGGCCCGGCCCTGGTCCTGGCCCTCGCCCTGGGTTTCGGGAAGTGACGGCGGCCCTCGACGCCGCAGTGGCGGCCGCCGAAGCCGCCGGGGACCTGATCCGCCGGCGCTTCGGTAGCGTCCTCACCGTCCGCGACAAGGGCGTGGCGGATATCGTGACGGAGGTCGACCAGGCCTCGGAGCGCCTGATCCGCCGCCGCCTGGCGAGGACCGGACTCCCCGTCCTGGGTGAGGAGGAGGGCGGGGGCGAGGGGGCCGAACGGCTCTGGATCGTGGACCCGCTCGACGGAACGGTCAACTTCGCCCACGGTTATCCCGTCTTTTCCGTGTCGATCGCCCTGGTCGACAAGGGCCGGCCTTTGGTGGCCGTTGTCCACGACCCGACACGCCGGGAGACCTTCCGGGCCGAGCGGGGGCGAGGCGCATGGTTGGGGAATAAACGGCTCCGGGTCACGCGCCGGAAGCGCCTGATCGAAAGCCTGCTGTCGACGGGTTTTTCCTACCAGCGCGGAAAACTCCTCGACCTCAGCCTGAAGCGCTTCAGGCGCTTCCACCACGCGGCCCGGGCGGTGAGACGGCCCGGCTCGGCAGCCATCGACCTGGCCTATGTGGCGGCCGGGCGCTTCGACGGCTTCTGGGAGACGGGGCTCAAACCCTGGGACGTCGCGGCCGGGTGGCTGCTGGTCGAGGAGGCCGGCGGCAGGGTCACGGATTATGCCGGAAGGCCCTACCACGTCGGAACGGCGGACATCCTGGCTTCGAACGGGCTGCTTCACGGTGCCATGAGAAGGGCCCTGACGTGAGCGGGAGGGTCCGTCTCTCCCCGCTGACCTCCCGCGACATCCCGAACCTCCTCGGGCTGATCCGCGCGCTGGCGAAGTTCGAGCATCTGCCTCCGCCCGACAAGGGGGCCGGCCGGCGCCTGCGCGCTGCGCTGCGTGCGAAGGGGTTCCATGGCCTGATCGCCCGACAGGGAGGCCACCCTGTCGGCTACGCCCTGTATTTCTTCACCTACAGCTCCTTCCTGGCCCGGCCCACGTTCTATCTGGAGGACCTCTTCGTGCTTCCCGGAGCCAGGCGCTCCGGCATCGGCGGGAAGCTGTTCCGGGCCTGCGCCGGCATCGCCCGGAAACGGCGCTGCGGGAGGATGGAATGGGCCGTGCTGGACTGGAACCGCCCGGCCCACCGCTTCTATCGCAAGGAGGGGGGTCGCATCCTTTCCGAATGGCAGCCGTACCGGATGACCCTCCGGAAAGGGGCCTTCTAGAGGCCGGATGGGGTATCATGGGGGCGTGAAAGTCTGTTTCATCCTGCCGCCCGAGACCCACTCCATCGAATCCTCCATTCCGAAACGGTTGGAAGGGGGCAAGGGCATCTATCCCAAGCTCGGCATCCTCTCCGTGGCCGCCTACGCCGAGAAGACGGCCGGCATCGATGCCAAGCTCCTCGACTGCCCGGCCCTGGGGCTGGACTATCCGGCGTTGGGACGGACCCTGGCCTCCGAACAGCCTGACCTCGTCGCCATCAGCACGCTCACCTTCAACCTGATCGACACCTTCAAGGTCATCCGCACCGTGAAGGAGAACAGCCCTAGATCCCTGGTCTGCGTCGGCGGCCAGCACGTCAACCTCTACCCCGAGGAGACGCTACGCTTGGAGGGTGTGGACTATGTGGTAGCGGGGGAGGGCGAGCGCAGCTTCGCCCAGCTCGTCCAGGCGCTGGAGGCCAAGGCCACCGACGACCAGCTCGCGGCCATCCCCGGGCTGGGCTTCAAGCGGGGCGGAAACGTCCGCCTCAACACGAACCTGGACAAGGTCCCCGATCTCGACGACCTGCCCTTCCCGGCCCGCCACCTCATCGACATGGGCCAGTACTCCCATCTCATCGGAAAAGGAAAGCGCTTCGCGACGCTCCAGTCCTCCCGCGGCTGCCCGGCGGCCTGCCTCTTCTGCGACATCCGCCTGACCAAGTTCCGTCAGCGCTCCCCGGAAAGCGTGGTCGCCGAGATCCGCATGCTCGCGGAGCAGGGCTTCGACGACTTCTTCTTCGTCGACGACACCATCACCATCAACCGCAAGCGCCTCAGGACCATCTGCCAGACCCTGGCGAAGGAAGGCCCCAGGATCAACTTCAAGATCAGCGCCCGGGTCGACACGGTGGATCCGGAGCTGCTGACCGACCTCAAGGCCGCCGGCTGCTACCGCATCCACTTCGGGGTGGAGAGCGCCACGCCGCGCCTGCTGGAATACATGGAAAAGGGCGTGATGCCGGAAAGAATAGAAAAGGCCTTCCGGGACACGCGCGCCGCCGGGATCGGGACCTACGCCTACATGATGATCGGCATCCCGTCCGAGACCGAGGAGGAGATGTACCGCTCCACGGACTTCGCCGTATCCCTGAAGGCCGAGTATGCCCAGTTCTCGGTCTGCACGCCGTATCCCAAGACGGCCCTCTACCAGCGCATGATGACCGACGGGATCGTGCCGGAGGACTACTGGCTGGACTTCGCGAAGAATCCCCGCGAGGACTTCCGGATGCGCTTCTATAACCCGGACTTCAACGAGGAGGATCTGCGCAAGATCCAGGACGAGTGCCACAAGCGTTTCTACGGGCGGGCAGGCATCGTGGCGCGGGAGGCGCTCAAGCTCCGCTCCTGGGCCGACCTCAAGGCCAAGGCCAGGCTCGGGGCGTCCATCCTGCTCAAGCGCATCAACCGGTAGCGCACCTAAAGGCCGGCGAGCATGCGCCTGCAACAGTCGACCCACATCTACCAGGGGCGCGTCAACCGGGTCCTCGACTACATCAAGGACCACCTCGACGAGCCTCTGCCTATCGGCAAGCTGGCGCGCCTGGCTCACTTCTCGCCGTTCCACTTCCATCGCATCTTCGGCGCGATCACCGGCGAGCCGCTGCACGCTTGCGTGATCCGCTTGCGGCTGGAGAAGGCTATTCAGCAGATCCTGTACGGTCCGCGCACCACGCTGACCGAGATCGCGCTGGCCTCAGGCTTCGCCTCGTCATCGGATTTCTCCCGCGCCTTTAAGCAAGCGTACGATTTTAGCCCGCGTCACTGCAGCCGCGAACGGCTGATCGAAGTTAGCAAGATTCGACAAGACCTGTTCGCCAACGCCGGATATGGTTTTGACATGTTGCCATCCGGAAACCCCCATCGCTTTCGGGTTCGGCTGGTGGACCGGCCGGCGCAACGGATCGCCTATGTTCGAGTCATCGGAGCATTTAACGCTGACAAGGTGCGCACAGGATTCGATCGGCTCATGAACTGGGGTCGGCGTCGCGCATTGCTGCCGGGCGCGACTCTGATCGGAATGTCGCGCGACCATCCCGAGAGCACGCCAATGAAGAAGTATCAGTTCGACTGGTGTCTGGTTGTCCCGCCGGGACTGGAAACGGGCGATGAGGTAAGCGTGGCCGAGATTCCGGCGAACCGCTTCGCCATGGTGCGATCGGCCGGCAATGTCCACAAGGAGGGCCGGGCGTGGAGGCACCTGTACCAGTCCTGGCTTCCGGCCAGCGGCTACCAGCCCAGCAACGATCCCTCGATGGGAGTGTACCGCCGGACCCCACATGAACTCGATTGGGAAAGATACGATCTGGATTGCTGTCTACCCGTCCGTCGTTTGCGTGCCGACCCATGAACGCGGAGTTCCAAGAATCGCAGTCACCGGCCATATTCTGGAGGAATACATGAAGACAATTCTCTCGATGACGTTGCTTCTCGGGCTCTTCGGCCTTGCGGGCGCGGCAGACGACAAGAAGGTCGTCGATCCGGTCGGGACCTGGAAGTGCGAGTACGAGATCGACGGCCAGAAGCGGACGTGCGAATTGACGATCCAGAAGGACGGGGACAAGCTCGTCGGAACCATGAGCTGGCCGGACCAGAAGGACGCTAAGCTCAAGGACGTGCAGCTGAGGGACGGAACTCTGACCTTCTCCGCCGAACGGAAGGTTATGGGTCACACGTACGCCGTCGAGTACACGCTGCATATCGACGGGGACAGTCTCAAGGGGAAGGGCGCGGTGGACGCGGGGGGCAAGAAGACGGAGTTCAACTTCGAGGGGAAGCGGCTGGTCTTGAACCCTTAGGAGGAGCCATGGCAAAAGTCACCGGAATCGGGGGCGTGTTCTTCAAAGGCAAGGGCGATCCTGCGGCGCTGGCGGCCTGGTATCAGAAGCATCTGGGGATGCCGCTGGAGTCGTGGGGCGGAGCCGTACTGAGATGGCCTGAAGACCGGGCCGAGGACAAGGGCCTCACCGTCTGGACCGTCGCGAAGCCGGATACCCGGTGGTTCGCACCCAGCGACGCACCCTTCATGATCAACTACCGGGTCGATGATCTCGGCGAGCTTCTCACGAACTTCCGGGCGGCTGGGGTCGAGGTCCTCAAAGGCCCGGAATCGCACGAGAACGGCAAGTTCGCTTGGATCGCCGATCCGGACGGCAACAAGGTGGAGCTGTGGGAGCCGAAGATCTGGGACGAGAAGAACAAGGCCGGCTAAGGCACGGGACGCCGAACCAGGCACTGCGCCTGAACGGCGGTGACGTGTGAGCCGCGCGCAGTCCCCAGGGCCACCCCCGTGAAGACCAGGGCCCCCGACACCGCCATCGAGAGGCCGAAGCGCCCGCCCAGAAACAGCGCCTCGCAGACCCCGGCGATCAGGGGCTGGAGGTAGATGTAGGCCGCCACCGTCGACGCCTCCACCCGCCTCAGGGCCCAGGAGTTGAGCGCATAGGTCAGCACCGTTGCGAAGACGATGATCAGGATCCCGAAGGCCCAGGCGCGATGCGGGACCTGACCCAAAGATATCCGCATCAGCGCGGGCCCGGCGAGCAGGTCCAGCCCGATGGCCCCGAAGACGAAGATCCAGGCCGTGGCCGCCAGGGCGTCCGTCCGGCGCAGCAGGGGGCGGGACAGGACCAGGAAGAGGGAAAAGGAGCAGGCGTTGGCCAGCACCAGGGCGTTTCCCCAGCGTTCGGTCGAGGCCCCGCCCGCTTCGGCCGACACCTTGGGCAGCAGGAGCACCGAAGCCCCGGCGATCGCCAGGACGATCCCCGCTGCCTTGCGCCAGCCGAGCGTCTCCTGGCCCATCAGGCGGGCGGCCAGCAGGGTCAGGACCGGGATGGAGGTGTTGATCAGGGCCGCCTGGGTCGGCGTGGTGCGCTGGAGCCCCTCGATGAAGCAGGCCTGGTTCAGGACGATGCCCAACGCCGAGAGTCCCGCCAGTTTCAGCAGATCCGGTCCGGGAAGACGCCAGTTCCCCCGGAAAACCGCCAGGGCCAGGAGGAGGCCCGCGGCGGCGCTCACCCTCAGGGCCGACCAGGCCATGGGCCACCCCGGGTCATCGAAGGAGGCGAGCACCTCCTTGCCCCAGTAGTAGTGGAGGCCGAAGCAGATCGAGACCGTCAGCAGGACCAGATGGACGCGCCAGCGGGAGGAGGGGACAGACATCGTCCCCTTATCGGCCGGTGGCGGCGGATCCTGGAGTCCCGTCCGGACCTGCGCTATCCTGGAGGGCATGCTTAGGCGGCTCGTGTCCCTTCTCCTGCTCCTGGCGGCCCCCCTCCTTGCCGACGAGACTCCGAAGCCGGCGCCGGAGTCCTGGGGCGAGGACGTGGAGACCCCGGGGAAGCACTACGACCGGGTCACGGACAGCCTGGCCGAGGAGGTGAACACCCTCAACGGGAAGGTCCTCGTGATCTGGGTGGTGGACGGCTCGGCCAGCATGAAGGACGACCGGGAGGCCGTGCGGGACCGCCTGAGACGCTTCATGGACGCCGTGGACGCCAGGCGCGTCACCTTGCGCATGGCGGTCTGGGGCTTCGGGGAGGAGGCCGTGGAGACCCAGGGCCCCACGACCGACGTCGAGAAGGTCATGAAGGGCCTCCCGTCGGCCCCGCTCGACGAGAGCGGCCGCGAGAACTGCATGGCCGCGGCCCTGGCGGCCACGCGCAGGTATTCCGGCCTTGCCGACCAAAAGTTCATCGTGCTCCTGACGGACGAGAGGGGGGACGACGACCGGCGCGTCGAATCCCTGATCCAGACGTTCCGCAACAGGCATGTCCGCGTCTCCTGCATAGGAAGGGAGGCCTGCTTCGCCTCCCGCTCCGTCTACGAGGTTGCGGAAGGGCGGCTGGTGCCGGTGGATGCGGGACCGGAGGCCCCCGGGCCGGAAGTGCTGGGCCTGGCGGAGACCTGCCTCTCCATCGGGGCGGGGCTGGAAACCCCCCAGGAGATCCCCTCCGGATTCGGCTGCTGGGCCCAGGAGAGGCTCTGCCGCCAGACGGGCGGGCACTATTACCCCTTCCGGAGCGGGGCTCTCAGAGGCGGTCGGGGTCCCTCCTACGACCGCAGCCTCCTGGATGCCCGGTACGCCCCCTCCTGGGAGGCCCGTGCGGAATGGGAAGCCTGGAGGGACGGGGCGCCCCTCGCCAGGGCCTGCCTGGAGGTCATGCGGGTGGTCGTCCGCCTGCCCGTCCCGTCCTTCTTCTGCCAGAGGAACGAGGAGGCGCCGGGATGGCTGAGGAGGACCGCCGAGACCGCGCACGCCCGTCGAAAGTCCCTCAACGAACTCTCGACCGCCCTCGCCAAGGCGCGCCAGGAGGCCGAGGGGGTCGAGCTCCCTGAGAGGGCCCGGGCCGCCGCCCAGCTCCTCCAGGCCCAGTTGCGCTACATGATCTGGGATGCGGCCGAGCTGGAAGACTCGGTGGAGGCCCTCCTGAAGGCCCCCTTGCCCACCCTGAGGGGGACCCAGGGCCTCCTTCTGGAGCTTCCGGACGGGGAAGGAAGCCGGAATGCCGCCCCCCTGCGGGAAAACGCCAGGCTGGCCCTCGACCAGGCCGCCCAGGACCGTGCCGGAACCCCCTGGGCCGCCATGGCCCGGGCCTATCGCCTTGGGGGGCCCTGGAGGCTGAAGGTCGTGAACATCGGCCCGACGGGCCCCCGCCCAAGGACTCCGGGCCTCTAGCTACCAGCCGCCTCCGGCGTGGTGGGCATCGGCCTCACGGCAGTACTTGGCGAACTCCTCCGAGGCCAGGTACTTCGCCGGCAGGGCCGTCCTGAGATACTCCTGATACTTCTTGGGGGAGACGCTCTTGCCGCCCTCGGTCATCAGGCGCCCCTGGACGTCATAGGGCTGGAAGACCAGCTCGGGCATGCCGCGCTTGCGGAAGAACTTGGCGTCCGACAGGTGCAGCAGGTCCTTCGGCTCGAGGCCGGCCGGGTAGTCCCTGGTCTCCTCGACCTGCCAGAGGATCTCCTTGGCCTTCTCGAGGGAGGTCCCGGGAAGCTTCTGCTGGATCAGGGCGAGGTTGATGGGCTCCACGACCATCTCCTTCACCTCCTGGGTGTACTCGCCCTGGGCGGCGGCGTTGGTCTTGTCCTTGAATCCGAACTGCATCACCGTGGCGCCACCGGATTCCGAGCCGAACATCTCCAGGCCCCGCGGATACCACTGGTTCAAGACCTTCTGGACCTGCTCCAGCCCGCCCGCGTACTCCCCGCGCGCGGCGCGCAGCGCGACCTCCTTGAAGTTGCGGCGGCCCGAGGTGATATGGAAGGCCTCCTCGGAGAGCATCGGGGTCATCGAGCGCGCCATGGGCGCGTAGGTAAAGATCCTCTGCATCTCGAGCTGGTACTTTCCGACCAGGTCGATCACCGCAGCAAAGATCACGTTGTCGGCGAACTCGTTGAAGACGATGTTGAAGGCGTCGAGCACATGGCTGCCCGTCTGCATGGACAGCAGCTCCGCCATGGTCTCCTCGCCGACGTCGCCCATGCCGAGCTTCTTCCAGGAGGGGTCGTGGGCCAGCACCCAGAACATCTGGTAGGCATGGCGCAGCTCCTCGCCCATGATCCTCAGCGTGTCATACTTGGCCTGGTCGGAGAAGGCCCCCTCCAGGGTGAGCCGGTGCTGCTGGATGGAGCCGAACTCGGTGGAGCACTGGGCCCGGATGATGTCCTTGGCCGAGTAGAACATGTTGCCGGTCATGTCCCCGGCCCGCTCGAACTTGGCCTGCCCGGCGAACTGGCCCAGCTCCGCGATGGAGGCCGCGGACCCGATCCGGGCGGTCAGCTGGAAGGGGGTCTGCCCCTTGAAGTACTTGTCCCAGTTGTCCGTCAGGAAATGCATCTCTGGGAAGTTCTTCCTCTGCCAGTCCAGCACGGCGCTGTGGAACTTCTCGGGGATCAGCTCGGTCGTGAAGGTCGCCATGAATGCTCTCCTTTCAGGCCTCGGTGTCATGAACGGACTGGGCGCAACGGTCGATCAGGGTCAGCAGGCCCGCCTTCTCCGCGCGGGAGAAGGCGCCGAAGGCGCGGGAGCACCAGGCCTTCTGCAGGGGTGCGATCTGGGCCAGGAAGCGGCGCCCCTTCGTGGTGAGCCTGGCGTGGGTGACGCGCCGGTCGGTGGGATGGGCCTCCCGGGTCACGTAGCCGTCCCTCTCCAGACGGTCCACCATGCCGGTGATGTTGGCCTTGGTCACGAGAAGGTTCCGGCCCAGGGCGGAGAGGGGTAGGCCCTCAGGGCCACCGCGGCCGATCGCGGCCAGCACCACCCACTGCTGTTGGGTGAGACCCAGGGCCCCCGCCAGGCGGTTCCCCGCCCGCGCCAGCCGGGCGGAGGCCCGGAAGACCGCGAGGACGATGTGTTCCTCCAGCAGAAGAGGCTTTTGGTTCATATGTTGACTATCCGGAGACTAACGAAACAGCGAGCGGACGTCAAGCCCCGGCCGCAGGCGGCTCGGGGGCCAGCGCATCCGGGGTCTCCGCGGCGGGCACCGCGCCCTCTTCGGGAGGCTCGGGCACCACGCGGGCCACGGCGACGATGCGGTCGTCGTCCGACAGCTTCATCAGGCGGACGCCCTGGGTGGCGCGGCCGGCCTCGCGGATCTGGTCCACGGGGGACCTCACCACCATGCCCTGGGCGGTCATCAGCATGACCTCGTCGCCGTCATGGACGTTGAGGACGGCCACCACAGGCCCGTTGCGGTCGGTGGTCAGGATGTTGGTCACGCCCTGGCCGCCTCGGTGCTTGGCCCGGTACTCCTCGAATTCCGTACGCTTCCCGTAGCCCTTCTCGCAGACGGTCAGGACCGAGGCTCCCGGCTCGGCCAGGCAGACCCCGACCACCGCGTCCTTGTCCTTGAGCCGGATGCCGCGCACCCCGTAGGCGCCCCGGCCCATGGCCCGGGCCTCGGCCTCCGAGAAGCGCTGGGCGCGGCCCTCGCGGGTGGCGAGGACCACGTCATCCTGTCCCGAGGTGAGTACGGCGGAGACGAGGCGGTCCCCTTCGTCGATGCCGATGGCGATGATGCCGGAAGCTCTCGGGCGGCTGTACTCCTTCAGGGCGGTCTTCTTGACCGTGCCCTGTTCGGTCACCATCAGGATGAAGCGCCCGTCGAACTCGCGGACCGGGATGATGGAGGCCAGCTTCTCGTCAGGGGAGAGGCTGAGCAGGTTGGCGATGGCACGGCCCCGGGCGGCGCGCGCCAGCTCGGGAAGCTCCCAGACCTTCTTCCAATAGGCCCGGCCGAAGGAGGTGAAGAAAAGAAGGGTGTCATGGGTGGAGGCCACAAGAAGGCGCTCGGTGAAATCGCCCTCCTTCGCGTCGGCAGCGGTCACGCCGACCCCACCGCGTCGCTGGCGGCGGTAGTTCTCCAGGCCAAGGCGCTTGAGGTAGCCCTCATGCGTCACCGTGACGGCCATCTCCTCCTCCTCGATCAGCTCCTCATCGGAGAACTCCTGGACCTCCTGAGACTGGATCTCGGTGCGGCGCGCATCCCCGTGCTTCGCCTTCAGGTCCTTCAGTTCCCCTTTGATGAGATCCAGAACCATGGCCGGATTGGCCAGGAGGGTCCGGTAGTAGGAGATGCGCTCGATCAGCTCACGGTACTCCTCATCGAGCTTCTCCTGTTCGAGCCCGGTCAGGCGGGAGAGCTGCATCTCCAGAATCGCCTTGGATTGGACCTCCGAAAGGCCGAACCGGGCCATCAGATTGGTGCGGGCATCCGGCGTGGATTTGGAGGTCTTGATGGTCTGGACCACGGCGTCGATGTTGGCCAGGGCGATCTTGAGGCCCTCGACGATGTGGGCCCTCGCCTCGGCCAGCTTCAGGAGGTGCTGGGTTCGGCGCCGGATCACGTCGACCCGGTGCTCGATCGTGTGCTGGAGGAACTCCTTCAGGGTCAGCGTGCGGGGGCGCCCCTGGACCAGGGCGATCATGATGATGGAGAAGGTGTCCTGCAGCGGCGTGTGCTCGTAGAGCTGGTTCAGCAGGACGTCCGGCTCCTCGCCCTTCTTCATCTCGACGACGATGCGGATGCCTTCCTTGTCCGACTCGTCGCGCAGGTCGGAGACCGACTCCAGCCGGCCGTCCTTCACGAGCTCGGCGATGCGCTCCACGATGGCGGTCTTGGTGACCTGGAAGGGGATCTCGGTGACCACGATGTTCTGGCGTCCGGGGCGGCCCTCCTCCACGAAGGCCTTGGCCCTCACGGTGATGTGTCCGCGGCCGGTGCGGTAGGCCTGCACGATGCCGGAGCGCCCGCAGATCATGCCGCCCGTCGGGAAGTCCGGGCCCTTCACGATCCCGGCCAGCTCGTCGACGGTGGCGTCGGGCGACTCGATCAGGTGGGCAAGCGCGTCGCAGACCTCGTTCAGGTTGTGGGGCGGGATGGAGGTGGCCATGCCGACCGCGATCCCCGAGGAACCGTTGCAGAGCAGGTTGGGGAAGCGGGCGGGAAGAACCGTCGGTTCGGTCCGGGTGTCGTCGTAGTTGGGCTGGACCGCTACCGTGTCCTGCTCGAGGTCGGCCAGCAGCTCCATGGCCGGGGAGGCCAGTCGGGCCTCCGTGTACCGCATGGACGCGGGCGGATCCCCGTCGATCGACCCGTAGTTCCCCTGCCCGTCCACCAGGGGATAGCGCAGGGAGAAGGACTGGGCCATGCGCACCAGGGCGAAGTAGATCGCGGCGTCGCCATGGGGGTGGTAGTTGCCCATGGTGTCCCCGGCGATCTTGGAGCACTTGCGGAACTTGCTCCTGGGGGTCAGGTTCAGGTCGTTCATCGCCACCAGGATGCGGCGCTGGCTGGGCTTGAGCCCGTCGCGGACGTCCGGCAGGGCCCTGGACACGATGACGCTCATCGCGTAGGTGAGGTACGAGGTCTTCATCTCGTCCTCGATGGCCAGCTCCCTCACCAGACCGCCGGGAGGCGGGGGCGGGATGACGGGGGCGCCCGGCTCGGGCGGCTTCTCGTCGGGGTTCTTCCTCTTGCGGGCCATCAGATCTCCGCTCAGATATCCAGGTTCTGCACGTCGAGGGCGTGTCGCTCGATGTAGGCGCGGCGCATCTGGACGTCCTCGCCCATGAGCACCGTGAACATCTGGTCAGCCTTGATCAGGTCGTCCACCCGGACCTGGATCAGGGTGCGTTTGGCGGGATCCATGGTGGTCTCCCAGAGCTGCTCCGGGTTCATCTCCCCGAGGCCCTTGTAGCGCTGGATGTCGAGGCCCTTCTGCCCGGCCTTGCGCACGGCCTCCAGGATCCCGACCAGGTCCCAGGCACCATGACTGCCCTCCTCGTTGGCCAGATGGAAGCGGGGAGCCTCCCCCTCCGCCGCGGCGCGCTCCCAATCGGCCAGCGAGAGGCCCTCCGCGGCCAGGCTGGACTCCAGGGCCTCGAGACCGGCGGCCTCCGGGAACTCGGCGGTATGGACCTCCCGTCCGTCCTGCTGCTCGTCCAGATGGTGCTCCTGGAGAAAAGCCCTGAGGGCCTCGTCGGTCTGGAAGAAGAAGTGGCGTCCGTCCACCACGGCCAGGAAGGGCGGGTAGCTGGACTGCCCCGGATCCTTGGGGATCCTGGCCAGATAGGAGCCCAGGGCCATGCCCCGGCGACGCATGGAGAGGTTGGACTGCTCCACAGCGGCCAGCACGCCCAGGAGGCCGACCAGGGCCTCGGAAGCCCAGGACTTCGCGTCTGCGGGACGCTGCAGGGACGTCCCCCCGGAACCCAGCGTCAGCAGGATGCGCTTCATGTCCTCGTCGGTGCGCACGTAGTCGACCTTGCCCCGGCGCTCGACGCGGTAGAGGGGCGGCTGGGCAATGAAGACCTTGCCCTGCTCCACAAGGGGACGCATGTGGCGGAACAGGAAGGTCAGCAGAAGGGTGCGGATATGACTACCGTCCACGTCGGCGTCTGTCATCAGGATAAGGCGCCCGTAGCGGAGATCCTCGGCCTTGAACTCCTCCTCCCCGATCCCCGTGCCGAGCGCCGTGATGAGGGCCCGGATCTCCTCGTGTTCCAGCATCTTGTCGATGCGGGCCTTCTCGACGTTGAGGATCTTCCCTTTCAGGGGAAGGATGGCCTGCCAGCGCCGGTCCCGGCCCTGCTTCGCCGAGCCGCCGGCCGAATCGCCCTCGACCAGGTAGAGCTCGGTCTCAGCCACGTTGGTGGAGGAGCAGTCCGCGAGCTTCCCGGGCAGGGCCCCGCTGGAGAGGGCACCCTTGCGGCGCGCCAGATCCCGGGCCTTGCGCGCGGCCTCGCGGGCTTGGGCGGCCTGGAGGCCCTTCTGGCAGATCAGGATGGCCTCGGTGGGGTGCTCCTCGAAATGAGTGGAGAGGTGCTCGTTCACCAGGGCTTCGACCAGGCCGGCCACATCCGAGTTGCCCAGCTTGGTCTTGGTCTGCCCCTCGAACTGGGGGTCAGGGACCCGCATCGACAGGACGGCCGTCAACCCCTCGCGCACATCGTCCCCGGAGGGGGCCGGCCCGCCCTTAAGAAGATCCCTCTTGCGCGCGAACTGGCCGATGACCCGGGTCAGCCCGGCCTTGAGGCCGGAGAGGTGGGTGCCGCCCTCGATGGTATGGATGTTGTTGACGTAGGTGAGGATCTGCTCGTTGTAGCCCGCGTTGTACTGGAGGGCCAGGTCGGTCACAACGCCGTTCCTCTCGCCGCGGATCACGACGGGCTCCGGGTGGATCGGGCTCTTGCCCTCGTTGAGGAATTTCGTGAATGCCGCGATCCCACCCTCGTAGTGGTGGGCCTCGTTCCTGCCGTCGCGCTCATCGACGATGGAGATCCGGATCCCGGCGTTCAGGAAGGCCAGCTCCCTCAGGCGGGAGGCCAGGGTCTCGAAGACGTAGGGGATGTCCCCGAAGATCTCCCTGTCAGGGCGGAAGACCACCCGGGTCCCGTGCTTGTCGGACTCCTCCCCGCGGGCAACGGGCGCCTTTGGGTTCCCGCGGACATAGGACTGGCGCCAGAGGAAGCCGTCCCGATGGACCTCGACCTCAAGCCATTCGGAAAGGGCGTTGACCACGGAAACACCCACGCCGTGCAGACCTCCCGAGACCTTGTAGGTGCCGTGGTCGAACTTCCCGCCGGCGTGCAGCACGCAGAGCACGACTTCCAGCGCGGACCGGCCCTGCTCCTTGTGCATGTCCACGGGAATGCCCCGGCCGTCATCCAGGACCGAGACCGAGTTGTCCCCATGGACGCGGACCGTGATGTTCTTGCAGTGCCCTGCCATCGCCTCATCCACGGCATTGTCCACGACCTCATAAACGAGATGGTGCATCCCGCGAACGGAGACATCCCCGATGTACATCGACGGGCGCTTGCGGACGGCCTCCAGGCCTTCCAGGACCTTGATGGAGTCCGCATCGTACCGTGGAAGCTTCTCGGTCATGGCCGCCCCAGGGCTGCCTCCGGCACCACAAACCGCAGGTCACGGATCCGGCCACCCTCCGGGGTGGACCGGATGGCGGACAGCAGTTCGGCGCGACGGAAGCCCTGCATCTCGCCCAGCAGGGCTGCGGAATCCACGGTCAAGGTGAGCACGCCGGACCTCAGGCCCCCGAAGCCGACAGCCCCGGCATGCGCCGGACCGAGGACGGAGGAAAGGGCCTCGGGCAGGGAAAGGCCCTCCCGCACCGCGGCGCTCCGGCGCCACTGCCGCTTCAGGCCCGCCAGGACCTCCGCCAGGGGGCTCACCCCTCCCCGATGCTCTTGTGCGCTGCCTTCTCCCACTCCCTACTCCAGCGTGATGGGAAGGACGACGTAGAGGTGATCTTCCCCTTCATTCTTCTCGGCCTTGCCCGCCTTGAGAACGCAGGGACTGACGGAGTCCCGGATTTCCCAACGCACCTGGCTGCCTGGCCAGGACTTGAGGCCTTCCATGACGTAGTCGGGATTCAGGCGCAGGTCGACCTCAGGGCCCTTGTAGTCCAGGTCCACCTCGACCTTGGCCTGCCCGCGACCGGGGTCCCCACCCGTCAGGGCCAGGGAGCCCTTGGAGAACTGCAGGCGCACCGATCGGCTCTCCTGGGACAGCAGGGAAGCCCTGCGGAAGGCCGCCAAGAGGTCGGAGGCCTCAGCCTCCGCGACGTTGTAGTCCTTGGACTTCGGGATCACGGAGGGGTAGTCGGGGAATTGTCCCTCCAGAAGCCTTGAAACCAGGATGTGCTCGACTCCTTCGGAGCCCGTCCGCGCTTCGATCGAACGTTCCCCCAGGATCAACGTCAGGGGGTGCTCTCCGACCTGGGTCAGGAGGGCCACCGCCCGGATCGGAAGGATGCCTTTCCCCTTGCCTTGGGTCTTGGCGGCAGCGCGGCTCAAGGCGAGACGGCGTCCGTCCGTGGCGACAACCTCCAAATGCCCACCCCCAACGGTCCAATGGACCCCGTTCAGGGTGTACCGGGTCCTCTCCCGGGCCGCCGCAAAGGAGGTGCCCTTGAGCAGTTTCGGAAGGATGCCAGCCGCCAGGGTCCACTGTACCCCCTCGGTCTTCTCCGAACACTCCGGGAACTCCTCCGCAGGCATACAGGTCAGTTCGAAACGGTCCCGGCCGCACTTCAAGGTCACCGGCCCACCAGGCCCCCAAGCAACCTCGATATCACGGTCAGCGGCCTCCCTCAGGATCTGCAGCAAGGGGTCCGCCGGGACAGCAAGGCGTCCCTCCCCGGAGCACTCCCTCAAATTCACACGGGCGGTCAACCACATCTCCAGATCGGTGGCGGAGGCTTCGATCCGTCCCTGGGCGACCGAAAGACGCAGGTGCCCAAGAATAGGTCTTGGACTCCGGGTTGGAGAAACACCCCCGAGCGGGGTCAACGCGGCCAACAAATCCTTGGCTCCCGTGCGGAAGCGCGTTTCGCTAGAGACCTGTTTCCTCGTCGTCGTCGTCATCCCTGGGTCCCATCCTGTTGGTAACTTATGGATTACGGGTGTATGTATATCAAAAACAAGGACTTACAGAAAGTTTTTTGTGTTTGAATCGTTGTTGATAACTCTCGAATCCTGTGGAGTTTTTGGGGATGGATTCCAGAGTTTTGGCTCATGGATCCCTTATCCAGAGGTTCTCAGGGGCGTCTCTTGAGTTTCTGCACAACCTCTTCAAGCAGGAGGTCGAGATCCTGGTCGCGGGAGCGCTTCTCCTCGATCTGCTGACAGGCATAGAGCACGGTGGTGTGATCCCGGCCTCCGAAGCTGGCGCCGATCTCCTCCAGGGAGCGCCCGGTGAGCTTGCGGGCGAGGTACATGCAGATCTGCCGGGGGTAGGTGAAGGTCTTCTGGCGGCTGCGGGACTGGAGGTCGGCCAGGCGGACCCCGAAACGCTCGGTGATGGCCTCCTGGATCTCCTCGATCCGGGTCTGGGCCCGCTGCGGCCGCGTGGCGGTCCGGAAGGCCTCCTGGGCGATGGGCATGTCGATGGGCCGGCCCCTCAGGGCGGAGAGGCTGATGAGCTTGGTGACGGCTCCCTCCAGCTCCCGCACGTTGGTGTCGAAGAGGGTCGCCACATAGAGGCTGACGTCCTCCGGCACGGAGAGGCCGCGCTCCTCGACCTTCTTGCGGACGATGGCGCAGCGGGTCTCGAAGGAGGGCTTGTCGATGCAGACGTCCAGGCCCCACTGGAACCGGGAGATCAGGCGTTCCGGAAGGGCGATTTCGGAGGGGGGGTTATCGCTGGAGAGCACCACCTGCTTTTGGGCGTTGTAGAGGGCGTTGAAGGTGTGGAAGAACTCCTCCTGGCACTTGTCCGTCCTGGAGAGGAACTGGATGTCGTCGATGAGGAGGACGTCCAGCTGCCGGTAGCGGTGGCGGAAGGCCTCCAGGGTGCCTGATCCCACAGCCGAGATGTAGTCGTTGACGAAGGCCTCGCAGGAGAGGTAGCAGATCCTCGCGGCGGGCTGGCGGGACCGGATGGCATGGCAGATGCCCTGCAGGAGGTGGGTCTTTCCCAGGCCCACGGTCCCATGGACGAACAGGGGGTTGTAGTGCTGGCCGGGGGCCTTGCTGACCTGGAGCGCCGCGGCGTGGGCCAGCTGGTTGTTCCCTCCCACGACGAAGGTGTTGAAGGTATAGCGGGGGTTGAGGCCCAGGCCCAGCGAGGGGGCCTCCGCACGGGAGGGGCTCGCGGGCCCCGGCGCCTGCGCCAGGCCTGCCGGCATGGACAGGAGGGCGGAGGCGGTCCGCACGGACATGGCCACCTCGGGCTTGCGGTTCAGGACCCGCTGGGCGGCCTCCTGGATGGTGGCGAGGTAGTACTCCAGGAGCCAGTCCCGCACGAACTTGCTGGGGACGTCGAGCTCGATCCGCTGCTCGGAGAGGGACTTGAGCCCGACGCTCCTGAACCAGGTCTCGTAGTGCTGGCGCGAGACGGATTTTGAGATCTCGTCAAGGATGCGGGTCCAGTGTTCGCGTTCAACGGTGGAGGACATGAAGGGAGGGGCATCCTAGGCAGCGTGGTTGGGGCTGTCAACGGCAGGGGTGCGGATCCCCCTGCCGGGGGTTGACGCCATTTCAGGGGCCGGATATGAGGGGGGACATGGCGATCCTTACGCTGGAAGGGACCCAGGGGGCGGTGAAGGGGCTCGTCTTCCGCCTGGACGAAGGCGAGGCCCTGCTCGGCCGCAGCCGATCCTGCGAGGTCTCCCTGCACAAGGTCTCCTCCGCCTGCCGCAGCGTCTCCAAGCGCCACGCCGTCCTGAGGCTGGACGCAGACGGGAAGCTCCGGATCGAGGACCTGAGCCAGCATGGCACCTTCCTGGACGGGGACCGGATCGAGACGGCGGTCCTGACGGACCTGGCCTACCGCAAGCATCAGCTGAGGGTGGGCCGGACGGCCACCTTCCGCATGGGCATCGAGAAGTCGCCCTAGCGGCGCTCCCGGATCAGCAGCCGGATGGGCACCTCCGGGAAGGGGGATCCCCCCTCCCTGAGCCGCTGTTCGAGGGACCGCTGGAAGGCCGGCGGGAAGGCCTTGGGGTCCTTTACGGTCACCACGACGGTCGGGGGACGGGTGGCCACCTGGGCGGCGAAGAGGACCTTGGGCGAGCGCCCTCCCCCCGGTCCGGGCATGTTTGCCAGGGCCGCCTGTATCATGCGGTTCAAGACCGAGGTGGTCAACCGGGACGAGGCCTGCTTGGCCAGGGAGCGGGCGATGGCGAGGAGGGGCTTGAGGTTGCGGCCCTCCTTGGCGGAGATGAAGAGCAGCGGCGCGAAGCTCAGGCCCCTCAGCGCGTCCTCCAGATGGGCCTGGTAGCTTCCCGTGCGCACCGCGTCCATCAGGTCCCACTTGTTCGCCACGATCAGCACGGGCTTGGCCGCGTCCCGGATCTCCCGGGCGATCTTCTTGTCCAGGGCCGAGACGGGTTCCGAAGCGTCGAGCACCAGGAAGGCCACGTCGCAGGCCGCCAGGGCCTCCCGGGCGCGCGTCGCGGCGTAGATCTCCACCGGGTGCTCGATGCGACCCTCCCGGCGGAAGCCCGCCGTGTCCACCGCCGTGACCTTGCCCCCCATCCCCTGGTAATGGAAATCCACCTCTACGGAGTCCCGGGTGGTGCCCGGGAGGGGGTCCACGATGACCCGCTGGGTGCCGGAGAGGGCGTTGACCAGGGTGGACTTCCCCGCGTTGCGCTGGCCCAGCACGGCGATGCGCAGGGCGCCTCCCGCCTCGTCCCCTTCCGGGGCTTCGGGGGCCTCGACCCGCTTCGCGAGCAGCTCCCGGAGCTCCCCGGTACCCCTCAGGCCCGAAGCCGAGACGGGCATGGCCTCGCCGAGCCCCAGGGAAATGAAGGTTCCGGCCAGGGAATCGAGGGCGGGGGCGTCGCACTTGTTGGCCACCAGGAGCACGGGGCGGCCAAGGCGGTGGAGGCGGGAGGCGGCCAGCCGGTCCTCGGTCGTGGGCCCGGTCCGGGCGTCGACCACCAGGACCACCAGGTCGGCCGAGGCCAGGGCCTCTTCCGCTTTCCGCCTCACCTTGTCGGCCAGGGGGTCCTCGGTCTCGCCGATGCCCCCGGTGTCCACAAGGACGAGCCTCCGCCCCTCGAAGGAGACATGGCGCTCCATCACGTCGCGGGTGACGCCCGGCGTGGGGTCCACGATGGCCTCCCGTCGCTTGACGAGGGCGTTGAACAGGGAGGACTTTCCCACATTGGGACGTCCGGCGATGACGATGCGGGGAAGGGCGGTCATGGAGCGGCACGGGATTCTACCCGATTTGACCTCGTGCGCCGGACGCGGGTAGAATGCGGCCATGCGCATCACCGTCACCTCCCGCCACGTTGAGGCCACGCCCACCGTCGTCGCCTACGCACACGAGAAGGCGGCCAAGGTGGAGCATCTCCTCGAGGGCATCCTCTCCGTATCCGTGACCCTGGACGTGGGCCGCCGCGGCCACGCCGGACAGACGGCCGAATTCATCGCACGGGTCCCGAAGGGCGGCACCTTCGTCTCGCACAGCCGCGGCACGAGCCTGTACGAGGCCATCGATCTCGCCGAGGGCAAGCTCTTGAGCCAGCTCCGCCGCGTCAAGGCGAAGCTGCGGCGCCGCTAGGCCACCCCTTTCATGCCGCCCGAATCGGTCCGCGAGGTCCCCCTGACCAACCAATACGGCCTGCACGCGAGGCCCGCCAGCCGCATCGTGGGCATCGCCAGCCGGTACAGGTCCGAGATCCAGCTTTCCAACGGCAACGGCCGTGCGGTGAACGCCAAGAGCATCCTGGACGTCCTGACCCTGGCCGCCGGCTCCGGCGCACGGCTGACGATCCGGGCCGTGGGGGACGACGCCGACCAGGCGGTCACCGAGATCGCCCAGCTGGTCGAGAGCAAGTTCGGGGAAGACTAGGGCCCTGCCATGGAGATCAAGAAGGGCATCTCGGTCTCCCCAGGGTACGCCATCGGCGAGGCCTTCGTCCTCGACAGTGAGTCCTTCCGCATTCCGAAGCGCCTCATGGCACCCGCCGCGCTGGAGGGCGAGACCGAGCGCTACCACAAGGCCTGCGAGGCCGCCTCCGCCGAGGTGGCTGCCGTCCAGGCGTCGTTCGAGAAGAAGGTCGGCAAGGCCTACGCGGCCATCTTCGAGGCCCACCTCTGGATGCTCAAGGACCCCCAGATCCACGCCGAGGTCCTGCGCCGCATCCGCGAACAGCGCTTCAACGCGGAGTATGCGGTCTCCCGCGCTTTCCGCCGCTACGCCTGGATGTTCAGGAGCATGGGCGATGAGCACCTGAGCCTCCGTGTCAGCGACCTCTACGACGTGGAGAAGCGCCTGCTGAGGCACCTCCTGGGCCAGAAGCGCGAGACCCTGGCCACCCTCACCGACCCGGTCATCATCCTGGCCCACGACCTGACCCCGTCCCAGACGGCCTCCCTGGATCCCAAGAAGGTCATCGGCTTCGCCACGGACGTCGGCGGCCGGACCTCGCACACGGCCATCGTCGCCCGCGCCCTCGAGATCCCGGCCGTGGTCGGGCTCGGCACCGTGAGCACCGACATCTCGGGCGGGGACCGCATCGTGATCGACGGGAACCGGGGCGTCGTGATCATCAGCCCCGACGGCGAGACCCTGAAGAAGTACGAGGGCCTCTCCACCAGCTTCCGCGCCTTCGGCAAGCGGTTGACCTCCGAGCTCAAGGACATGCCGGCCGTCACCAAGGACGGCACCCGGGTCGAGCTCCTGGCCAACATCGAGCTTCCCGAGGAGGTCGAGTCCGCCGTGCGCTACGGGGCCGAGGGCATCGGCCTGTACCGCACCGAGTTCCTCTACGCCCGCGAGGGCGCAGCCCCGACCGAGATGGAGCAGTTCAAGGCCTATGTCCACGCCCTGAGGACGCTCTCCGGGCGCCCCCTGGTCGTGCGCACCCTGGACGTTGGCGGGGACAAGGTCATGCTCGGGGAGACCCAGCCCAAGGAGCCCAACCCGATTTTGGGATGCCGCAGCCTGCGCTTCTCCTTCCAGCAGCCGGCCCTCTTCCGCGTCCAGCTCAGGGCGGTGCTGCGCGCCTCGGCCTTCGGGGACGTCCGCATCCTCTTCCCCATGGTCTCGGGCCTCCAGGAGATCGACCGCGCCAAGGACCTCCTCAAGGCCGCGATGGAGGAGCTGGACCGCGAGGCCATCCCGTACAACAAGGACATCCCCGTCGGGATCATGATCGAGGTCCCCTCCGCCGCCCTGATCGCCGACCGCCTGGCCAGGGAGGTCCAGTTCTTCTCCATCGGGACGAACGACCTGGTGCAGTACACCCTGGCCGTCGACCGGGTGAACGAGCGGGTGGCCAACCTCTACAAGCCCACCCACCCGGCGGTGCTGCGCCTCCTCAAGATGATCATCCAGGCCGGCACCGATGCCGGGATCCGCGTGAACCTCTGCGGCGAGATGTCCGGGGACCCCATCTACACCATGCTGCTCTTGGGCCTCGGGCTGAGGTCCATGTCGGCGTCGCCCTTCGCCATCCCCGAGCTCAAGAAGGTCATCCGCTCCGTCACCATGGACGAGGTGCGCGAGACGACGGAGAAGGCCCTGACGATGGACGACCCCGACCAGACCGCGGCTTTCCTGTCCGAGCGGGCGCGCCAGATCCTGCCCGAGGCGTTCTGACCCTGCGATGAAGGCCGTCCTCCTGGCCGCCGGCTACGGCACCCGCCTGTTGCCCCTGACGGCGGACTGCCCCAAGACCCTGCTCGACGTGGCCGGAAGGCCCATGATCGAGTGGATTTTGGACGGCCTCGCCCGCGTGCCCGGTCTCGACGCCGTGGCCCTGGTGACCAACGACCGCTTCGCGTCCCATCACGAGCGCTGGAGCGCGACGTACCGCGGCCCGCTCAAGCCGTCGGTCCTCAACGATGGCACCCGCACCGATGCCACCAAGCTGGGGGCCGTGGGGGACTTGAAGCTCGTGAAAGACCGCTTGAAGCTGGATGACGACCTCCTGGTCGTGGCCGGGGACAACCTCTTCGAGTTCGATCCGGCGAAGTTCGCGGCCTTCTTCCGCCAGAAGGACGCCGCCGCGGTGGCCCTTAAAGATCTCAAGGGTTCCCCACTGCTCAGCCAGTATGGCCTGGTGAACCTGGGGCCGGGGGAGCGCATGACGGGCTTTGAGGAAAAGCCCAAGGACCCGACGTCGGACCTGGTCTCGACCTGCTTCTACGCCTTCCCGCGCCGGGAGCTGGGGCTGATCGATACGTATCTTTCTTCCGGCGGGAACCCGGACGCCCCGGGGAACTACCTCCGCTGGCTCTACCAACAGACCGCGGTCTACGGCTGGGTCTTCCAGGACGCTTGGCTGGACATCGGGGACCTGGCGTCGTACCGGGAGGCGAATGAGAGATACCGGGGCCGCGCGGCGGGAGCCTAGGTCCGTCTCAAGGTATTGCCAGGACGATCCGGATATCCCGGTCCCCCGGATGAAGGTTTCCTTTTTCGGAGGTGCTGCCTCTCAAGAACTGCTCGGGTTCTCCGGACCTGTAGACGCCGATTCGGAAAGAGGCATCGGCCCAGTTCGGGAGGCCGTCGAGGGTGAAGCAGCCATTGGAGTCCGTCACTGTGGATCCGCAGGGCAGGTTGTATTGTTCTAAGTAGGCTGCGCAACGCGCCCCTGCAACAGGATCGTCTTTGGAGTCCAGCACTTGGCCGGAGAGGGTGCCAGAGGCTCCCAGATGCAGGACCATCCCGTCGCGGCCGCCTCCCGGAAGTTCCAGGGGCGCTTCCATGTTGCCCCGCCCCTTCTCGTCACAGGCCAGGACGTGCAGAGCGGATTCCGCCTCGGGGATCCCGGTCAGGATGAAGCTGCCGTCCTCACCGGAGGTCGTCCGCTGTTCCCAGGCCGGCATCGCCACGGCCGGCCGGCAGAGGATCCCGCATCCTGGAACCGTCCTCCCGTTCCTGTCCAGCACCCTTCCCTTGAGGGAGGCTCCGCGCTGGAGCCTCACTTCCGCCTGGGACCAGCCGTTCTCCTTGGGAAGGTTTTCTAGGTTCCGGATCTCCTGGGGAAGGAAACCGGGAGCCCAGACCCGGAGCCGGACCTGTGCAGGAGCCAGCGTCTCCCCGAAGGGGCCCATGCCCAGCAGGCCCGCCTCGCGCCGTAACAACTGGGGCGTGGCATTGATCATGAACACCGCTTCCTCCAAAGGATCCTCTATCTCCATGAAGGGCTTCCCGCTCCATCCCCCCGCAGGCTCCAGGATGGCTTCGGCTTCTCCGGCGGGCTTCCCGTCGGGACCGAAGACCTTGACGAGGACCCCCCAGCCCCGGGAGAGCGGCATCTCCACGTTGCGGTCTTCCCCGGCCTGCAGGGCGTCGAAAGCCGAGAGGGCCCTGAGGAAGCCTTCGGCCTCGGCATAGACCTCGAAACGACGTCCCGAGGGAAACTCCAGGCTGAAGCCGCCTCCTTCGTCGGAGTGCCCGCTGACGCGGTGGCCCTGTCCGAAGGCCGCACTGGAGACCCAGCCTTCGGCGTCCCTGAATTCGATCTCATCCATGACCATAACCTCCGCATTCCGGATGGGGAGCCCCGTCTCCGCGCAGAGGATCCTTCCCGAGACCTTGGCGACGCCTGTCACGGGGGGCACCAGGACCCGTGGTTTTCCAGGGATTCCGCCGCCCGCGCCCACGGGATCCGTCGCTTCCGGAGAGCCTGGGGTTTTTCTGGCCTGGGTCAATGCGGGGGAGGGAGAGGCGCCGGGCTGGATGGCAGGGGATGGGCTTGGGGAGTCGGCTCCCCGGGTCCCGGATACGAATCCACGTTTCGTGATCTGGAGGCTTCCGATCCCCAGCACCACCAGCAGGGCCGCCGCGATGACCGCTATCCGGATCCAGGAGAAGGGCCGGTCTGCACCTGGAGCCGTGCTGGCAAGAAGGGGATCCTTCACCGTCATCGCCATGGCCTGGATCGTCGGCACCAGGTGGGCCGGCACGGCCGCCGCCGGAGCCGTTGCCCCAAGGGCGTCGTCCAGCGAGACTCCGACGGCCAGGGCCACCCCCGCCGTCGCCAAGGCCGTCTTCAGGCGACCCCGGGCTTCCGCCAGCCGGCTGGCCACCGTGCTCTCCGCGCAGCGCAGGGAGGCGGCGACCTCGGCGTAGGAGAATCCCGTGTGGTAGTGGAGCACGATGGGAAGTCGAAGATCCTCCGGGAGCGCGTCGACCTCGGTCCGGAGCCGGACCTTCCATTCGGCGTCCATGGCCTGCATCGCGGGATCCTCCAGGGCATGTCGGGGTGCAGGAACCCTCGCCTCCCGGGCCTCCCGCCTCCGCCCGGATCGGGAGATCCCGATCGCGGCATGCACGACGACGGCCTTGAACCAGGGCAGGAAGGGTTGGGCGGGATCGTAGGAGGGGGCGTGTTCCAGGACGTGGAGGAAGGCCTTCTGGACGGCGTCCTCGGCCTCCGGGCCCCGCCTCAGGACGGCAAGCGCGGTGCGATAAGCCAGGGGGGCGTGGCGCTCGAAGAGCTCGCCCAGGGCCTGACGGTCCCCCTTCCGGGAGTAGCGGAGCAGGAGTTCGGCGTCAGGGAAGTCGGGCATGCCTTACTGTACGCCTTGCCCGGCCGGTCACCCCGGGGAAATCGGCATCCTGTGGGCTATCCCCCGACCCGAGCCCAGGTCGGGTCGCTTTCGGGATTCGGCCAGGTGCCGATGGAGGCGTTCGAGCCGGTGTCCTTGTAATACATCACCCCATCACTGCTGACGACATAGGTCTTGCGGCCGGTCTTCTTGTAGATCTCGGGCACCGCGTAGTAAGCGAAACCTTTCTTGTCGCGATCCCCGTTGGCGTTGTAAGTGGCGCAGACGCCGAAGCGGTAGCCGCCTTTCTTGCCGACGGCCAGTTCGGCATCGATCAGGCTAATCGGGTTTCCGTTTCCATCCTTCTGGTTGCGCAGGTTGGCCAGGTCGCAGGAGAAGTCCTTCCCGTCCATGTCGTAGTCCGTTTTGTAGAAGGTGGCCTCAGCGTCCACGATGGTGCGCATCAGCATCTCGGCGTTTCCTTCGTTCTCTGCCATCTCCTTGTCGAGGGCGGCTTCGGTCAAGGCTTTCGCGGCGTCGCCCTGGGTTTTCAGGGTAGCCTCCAGGGCTTCTCGCCGGCGGTCCTGATCGGCTATCTCCCGGCGCAGGAGGGCGACGAGGTCCTGGGCGTCCTTGAGCTCGCGTCGGAGGGCCTCCAGCTCCTTGTCCTTCCCAGAGGTGTCCGCGGGAGCCGCTGGTGCAGAAGCAACCGGCTGGGCCTGCTTCGGGTTGCCGCCGTCCCGCGTCGCCAGGACGCCTGCCAGTCCTGCGGCCAGCATCAGACCCACCCCCAGCGTGAGTTTCATAAGCATGGGACCCCTCCCTCCCGGCCCTGAGGCCGGACCGGATGTTTTTGCCTTCAACGCCATGGATTGCATCGTCGCGACCAGCTGAGGCGAAACAGGCGCAGCTGCCGGAGCCGCCGCTCCCAGCGCATCCTCCAGCGATGTCCCCACGGCCAGGGCCACCCCGGCCGTCGCCAGGGCCGTCCTGAGCCTGTCCTTGGCCGTCCCCATCCGGGTCGAGACCGTCCCCTCCGGGATCCCCAGGGCCTCGGCAACCTCCCCGTAGGAGCATCCGGCGTGGTAGTGGAGCACCATCGGCAGCATCAGCTCTTCCGGAAGACGGGACATCTCGGCGCGAAGGCGGTCCCTCGTCTCCTTCTCCTCGGCGCGCATGGCGGGATCCTCCTTCAGGAGCTCTGGCCTGGACGAGCCCTCCTCGCGCCGTACCCGGGCCCGCTCGGAGCGGCCCCGGTCGATGGCGGCGTGCAGCACCAGCCCCTTGAGCCAGGGTTTGAAGGGGCGTGCGGGATCGTAGGAGGCTGCCCGGGTCAGGACGTTCAGGAAGGCCTCCTGGACCGCATCCTCTGCGGCGCCGCGCTCTGCCAACACGGAGAAGGCGATCCCGTAGGTCCAGGCGGCATGGGCACCGAAGAGGTCCGAGAGGGCCTGGCGGTCGCCCTGCTTTACGAAGCGCCGCATCCGGTCCGCATCGTTCATCATGCAGAGGATACGGAGCGGTCGGGATGCCGCCTTTTGTTTTTATGGAATCATCCGTTCGTGGATGGACAAGTGTATCACGGTAGAGTACTCTATCGTGTACTCAATAAGGGGAAGCTTCATGCGCTTCATAAGTGTCCGGGACCTAAGGAACCGCACGGCCAAGGTCTGGGATGACCTGGGCCGGGAACAGGATCTGGTCGTCACCTCGAACGGCAAGCCCGTAGCCCTCCTCTCCTCGGTTTCGGAGGAGACCTTGGAAGAGCGCCTGGCCGGGTCGAGGCGTTCCCGGGCTCTGGCGGCGGTGGAGGCCCTTCAGAAGTCGTCCCTCAAGTCCGGGAAGGATCGCCTGACCGCCCAGGAGATCGAGGCGGAGATCGAGGCGGTCCGTAAGGGCCGCGTTCGGTGAAAGTGGTCCTCGACACCAACGTCCTCGTATCGGGACTGCTGTCCCCCCACGGCCCGCCCGGGGGGATCCTCCGGATGGTCGCCGCCGGGCGCCTGACGCCCTGCCTCGACGCCCGCATCCTGGCCGAATACCGGGAGGTCCTCTCCAGGGCGACGTTCGGTTTTCGTCAGGACCGCGTCGATGAGCTTCTGGCGCAGATCGGGACAGAGGGGGAATCTGTCGTAGCGGAGCCGCTCCGTCAGCGGCTTAAGGACACGGGCGACGAGCCCTTCCTGGAGGTGGCGCTGGCCACCAAGGCCGAATGCCTAGTGACCGGAAACCTCCGGCACTACCCGGCCTCCCTTCGGGAGGGGGTGAAAGTTATCTCCCCTGCGGAGTTCCTGGAATTCTTGCGCCATCGCCAATAACCCCCGCCGCCCTTGCCCGCTCCCCGAGGCGATGCTAGACTCCCGCGCCTTGAGCCCCGCGCCCCCTCCCAGCCAGCAGACCCTGGACGCCTGCGAAAAGGCCATCGGCTACCGTTTCCAGGACCAGCGCTTCCTCATTTTGGGTCTCACCCACGCCTCCATGAAGACCGCGGAGGATGACCCCTCCAACGAGCGCATGGAGTTCCTCGGAGACTCCGTCCTGGGCCTCATCGTGGCCGAGCACCTCTACCGGGTCCGCCCCAACTACGACGAGGGCGACTGCACCGAGGTGAAGTCCGCGGTCGTCAGCCGCGAGATGCTCAACATCATCACCCGCCGCATGAACCTCCTCGACTTCGTCTCCATGGGCCGGGGCGTCTCCCGGCGCGGGGGCGAGATCCCGACCTCCGTGGGCGCCAACCTCTTCGAGGCCATCGTGGGCGCGGTCTACCTCGACGGCGGCATGCTCCACGCCCGTCGCCTGGTCCTGAACGCCCTGAAGAGCGAGATCGACGTCCGCATCGGCGGGGAGACGGTCGAGTCGAACGCCAAGAGCGCCCTCCAGCAGATCGCCCAGCGCAAGCTCGGCTCCTCCCCCTCCTACCGGGTCATGCGTGAGCACGGATCCTCCCATGCGAAGCGTTTCGAGGTGGCCGCCTTCGTGCGCGGTCAGGAGTACGGCCGCGGGGAGGGCGCCAACAAGAAGGAAGCTGAGATGAGGGCTGCCGAGGCTGCGCTCAAGAGGGTCGAGAACGGCGCCCCTCCAGTGTCGGCTTCCGCTCCCGCCCCTGCCGTTCCGGCGCCGGCGGACGGCCCACGAGAGGGCGGCCGCGGACGGGGTCGCGGGAGGGGGCGTGGGCGGGCCGCCGATCCCGACCAGGCGCCGCCTCCTTCGGTTTCGGTGTCCGTCCCGCCGTCTCCCGCGGCCGCTCCGCCTGCCGCGCCCGCCGTAGTGGAGATCCAGATGCCCGGGCCGCCCCCGAGCTTCGGGGCCGGCATCCTGGACACTGAGCCTGCACGGAAGAAGAAGCCCCGCCGCCGCGGAAGCCGCGGCCGGGGTCGCGGGCGCGGCCGCTCGGGCGCGAAGCCCGCCTCGCCGTCCGCCGGCTAAAGCCTCAGGTCAACTCCAGAGGGCGCTCACAGGCAGTGCCTGGAGGCTTTTCCCGAAAGGGAGGCTCTCCCTCCCCCCGTACAGGACAACGCCTCGGACGAAGCGCTCACCGCAGGCCTCCTCCAGGGCCTTCAGGCCTGCGAAATCCCCCGGCCCCAGGGTCGTCGAGGACTTCACTTCGATGCCCACGATCCGGCCGGAGCGGTCCTCAAGCACCAGATCCACTTCCCTTCCGGCATGGGTCCTGAAGTGGAGCATCTGAGGCCGTGTGAGACTCCAGGCGGTCTGCTTCAGGACCTCCATGGCAACGAAGTTTTCCAGCAGGGCCCCTGTCGCTGCGGGCGATCCCGCCCCAGCCCCCAGAAGGTGGGCCAGGAGAGCGGAATCGTTGAACAGAACCTTCGGAGCCCGCACGAGCCGCTTGCCCATGTTGGAGGACCAGGCCGGCAGCATCTGGACAAGGAAGGTCGTTTCCAGCAGGGAGAGATGCCGGCGCAGGGTGGACAGGGGGATCCCAAGGCCCCGGGACAGGTCCGAGATGTTCAGGAGGGAGGCCGCGCGGCCGGCCAGCAGGGAGAGCAGTCGCGGAAGGTCCGAGAGCCGCTCGACCTGGGCGAGGTCGCGGACGTCCCGCTGCAGGAGGGCGGACACATAAGCCCTGAACCAGTCCTCACGGCGCGGCCCGACGGGGCGGCCCATGGGCTCCGGGTAGCCGCCTCTGAGGATCCTTTCCATCAGGTCGCCTGCCGGCTCCCCTCCTTGTGCGGACGGCAGGGGGTCTACGGAGAAGAGCCTGTCGACAAAGCCCTCGGTCCGGCCATCGATCTCCCCCTGGGAGAGGGGCCACAGGGTCAGGATCTCCATACGCCCCGCCAGGGATTCCGAGACCCGGGGGAGCAGGAGGACATCAGCGGATCCCGTCAGCAGGAAGTGCCCTGGCCTGCGGTTCCTGTCCACGGACAGCTTGAGGGCGGGAAAGAGGTTAGGGATTTTCTGAATCTCGTCCAGCACCACCGGTTCATGGAGACTCTCAATAAAACCTTGGGGGTCCAAAGAGGCCGCGGATAGGGTGTCGGCGTCGTCCAGGGTCAGATAACGCCTCCCCTGGATCTGACGCGCCAAGGTACTCTTTCCGACCTGGCGCGCTCCGTTGAGAAGCACCACCGGAGTATCTTCGAGAGCAGCCTTGAGCCGGGAGGCAAGGTGGCGTTCGTACATAGTCTAAATTTAGCATTACAATGGCTAAATTTCAACTAATACTGTAACTCTATTTATATCAGTCTGTTACAGACTAAAGTCCACGGTTGTCCTCGGTCTTGGCAGTGTAGCCGGAGTCCTGGCGGGCCTGGTTGACCTTGTGCTTGGCGGTGTAGAGGCGGTGGAACTCCTCGGCGTCCATGCCCAGGACCTGGGCGGCGGAGACGATGAAGTGCATGAGGTCGACGACCTCGACCCGGGCGTTCTCGAGGTCCAGCTTCTGGTACTTGGCCCACCACTTCCAGGGCACGGAGTCGATCAGCTCGGCGGTCTCCTGCTGGATGGCCCTGGAATAGTTCAGGATCCACTTCGTCTGCTCTTCCGGGTTCCCCTGGATCTTGTCGGTGTCGACGCCGATCCGGGCGTTCAACTGCTTCTGGAGGGCGAAGATCTCGGCGAGGCGGTCGGTGTCGCTCATGGCAGGTGTACTCCATCGAGGATGCCCACGATCACGGAACGGATCGGCGCGTTCTTGTCGGCGAGGATCTGCCTGGCCCCGGAGCCCTCTTCCATCAGGAGCACGCGGTCCCCGACGCCTGCGTCCACGTCGTCCACGGCGAGGACCTCTGGGCCTTTCGGCTGGCCCTCGGGCGTCTCGGGCTGGACGACAAGGAGCTTCCTGCCGTTATAGGCGGGATGCTGGCGGTTCATCCAGACGGAGCCTTTCACGCGGGCGAGGTTCACCGGACATCCACCCCGTCCACATGCCCCACGATGGCCGCGTCCACCGGCACGAAGGAATCGGCCAGCGCCAGGGCCGCCTCGCGGCCGTCCACCAGGGTGACCCTCTCGCCGAGTTGAGCCTGGACCGCGTCCGCGGCCACCAGGGGGATCCCGACGTCGCCGCCAGCCGAGTCGGTCGGCTGGACCCAGAGCAGGCGGACCCCGGTGAGGCCCTCCGCCTGGCGGGCGGCGTGGAGGGTGCCCAGCACCCGGCCTAGAAACATGGGAACACTAGCGGTCCCCCAGGCCCGACTTTTTGAAAACGACCTTGCCGTCCACGTCGAAGGAGTCCACCACGGCCATGATGACCGCGTCGACGGGGCGGTTCTCGGTGACAGGGGTCTGGCGGGCGCTGGAGCCGGTGGCGTAGAGCACCAGGTCCCCGATCCCGGCGCCGACCGAATCGACCGCGATCAGGGAGGAGGAGGTCTCCTTCAGGTCGATCCCGACCTGGCGGAGGACCTGGAGCCTCAAGCCCTCCAGGGTGGGGGTCTTCTGGGTGGCCCAGACGCTGCCGACGACGCGAGCCAGTTGCACGGGCCCATCATACCGCTGGGGGCATCCCAATTTCCACGAACGCGTGACCCGCCCGTGACAGGGGTGGGCTACAATACGGGCATGTCGGAACCCAAGCCCATGGGCCTGGAAGAGCTCCTGGCCGCCTCCGTGGCCCTCCAGGCCTCGGACCTCATCCTCAAGCCCGGAGCCGTCCCTTCCCTCCGCGTGGACGGCCAGGTGAGGCCGGCCGGCGGCAGCGGCGCGGAAGGCGAGTGCGCCCCCCTGCCCGCCGCGACGGTGGCCGCCTTCTTCGACCGTATGGCCAACGCGCGCGCCCGCCGCATCTTCGAGGAGGACGGCGAGGTGGACCTGGCCTTCGAACAGCCGGGCTCCGGACGCTTCCGGGTCAACGCCTTCCGCCAGATGGGCCATGTCGCCATGGTCCTGCGCCGCATCAACGACCAGGTGCCGGACTTCGAGGGCCTAGGCCTTCCCGGCAAGGTCGTCCAGGGCCTCTGCGCCCTGTCCCGCGGCCTGGTGCTGGTGACCGGGGTCACCGGCTCGGGCAAGTCCACGACCCTGGCCGCCATGATCGACCACATGAACCGGACGACGCGCCGTCACATCATCACCATCGAGGACCCGGTGGAGTTCCTGCACCGGGACAAGCAGTGCATCGTGAACCAGCGGGAGATCGGGATGGACTCGAAGTCCTTCTCGTCCGCCCTCAAGCACGTGGTCCGCGAGAGCCCCGACGTGATCCTGATCGGCGAGATGCGCGACGTCGAAACGATGGAGGCCGCCATCGCCGCCGCCGAGACGGGGCACCTGGTGTTCTCCACGCTGCACACCGTGAACGCCATCCAGACGGTGGAGCGCGTCCTCAATTTCTTCCCGCCCCACCAGCATGACCTGGTGCGCCAGCAGCTTTCCATGGTGCTGGAGGGCGTGATCTCCCAGCGCCTCCTGCGCCGCAAGGGCGCCAAGGGCCGCGTGCCGGCCGTCGAGATCCTGCTGGGGACCCCGACGGTCAAGGAGCTCCTGGCCGAGGGCAAGACGCATGACCTGTCCAAGGCCATCTCCGAGGGCCGCTCCTACTTCGGCTCCCAGACCTTCGCCCAGGGCCTGATGGAGCTGGTGCGCGAGGGGCACGTGGACGCCGAGGAGGCCCTGCTGGCCGCCGACGACCCCGAGGAGCTCAAGCTGGACATGCGGGGCATCCGCCGGGGCACGAGGGTCTGATGATCTCCCTGGAGCGCCTGCGTCTGTTCCTCTTCGTTCTTGCCGCCTCCCTTGGCGCCGGGGCGATCTGGGCGGGCGTCACCTCCGCCCTCTCCACGCCGCCTGAGAAGCAGCCCCTCCCGGGGCTTTCGGCCGTCGGGGCCCCCCGGGCCGCCCGCCGCGACGACCGCACGCCGGAGTCCTTCGAGGCCCTCACCCGCCGGAAGTTCCCCCTGCTTCCCCCTGCTCCCGTCTCGGCCGCCATGGCCGGCCCGCCGCCCTTCAAGCTCGTCGCCATCTGGTCCGTCTCCGCCGTGGTCAAGGGCTCGGACGGGACCGTGGGGACCTACAAGGCCGGGGATCTGGTCAAGCCGGACGGCGCCAAGGTGGTCTCCGTGGAGCTTCCCCGCGCCACCTTCCTCTGGCACGGGGCCCCGGTGACGCTGACCCTGGACGGGATCTCCGCGTCGGCCCCCACGGCTTCCGTTCCTGAGCGCACCGAGTTCGTCGTGACGCCTGAGGACTGGAGCGCAGCCTACCGGGACTGGGTGGCCAACCCCAATGTCGGTCAGCGGGGCCTGCGGATGGAGAAGGAGGGGGTCCGCCTCCTGGACGGCATGCCGGAGAACTTCCCGGCCCGCAAGTACGGCCTCCTGCCCGGCGATCTGGTGAGACGGGTGAATGGCAGTGTCTTGAACAGCCCCCTGGTCATCGCGGATCTTCTCAAGTCCATGTCCAGCCCCCAGGGCTTCACCCTGGAGGTCGAGCGTGCCGGAAAGACCTTCCCCATCAAGATCCGTCTCGGACAGCCGCCCAAGCCGTAGCATCCCCAGCCGATGTCCCGTCACAAGCGCCACCCGGTCCGGGACGCCTGCGAGGCCGCCGCCGTGCGGGGCCTCATGGCCTTCTTCCGTGCCCTGCCGTACGGGGTCTCCCTGGCCGCCGGAAGGGCCCTCGGGCGCGCCATCGGCTGGCTGGACCGCCGCCACACGGCCCTGGCCCGCGCCCAGCTCGCGGAGGCCTTCGGGGAGGGCTCGAGGGAGTCCCGCCTGGCCCCGGAAGTCTATGCCCATGTGGGGATGTGCGTGGCCGAGATGGCCCGTGTGGAGGGTCGTGCGCGCCGCGGGGAGATCGCTGCCTGGGTGCGCATCGAAGGGATGGAGCATGTGAAGGCCGCCCTGGAGAAGGGCAGGGGCCTGGCCATCGTCAGCGGCCATCTCGGAAACTGGGAGCTGGGGGCCGTGGCCATGGCGGCCGCCGGCATCCCCCTTTCCATCGTGGCCCGCCCCCTGGACAACACCCGCCTGGACGGGATCCTGGTCCGGATCCGCCAGGCCGGGGGCTCGGAGGTGATCGGCAAGCGCAACGCGCTGCGTGCCACCCGGGAGATCCTGGCCCGGGGACGCGGCATGGCCATCCTGATCGACCAGGATGCCCGCGAACACGGGGTCTTCGTGCCCTTCTTCGGCAGGGAGGCCTCCACCATCCCGTCCATCGCCGCCATCTCGCTGAGGGCGGGGGCCCCGCTGGTGGTGACGGCCATGAGGCGCTCGCCGGACCATCTCACCCACACGCTGACCTTCGAGCCGGTGGAGGTGCCGGACCCCGCCATCCCCCAGGACAGGACCGAGGACGCCCGCCGTCTCACGGCCCTGCTCACCGCCAAACTGGAGGCCCGGATCCGTCAGGCTCCCGCCCAATGGCTCTGGATGCACCGCCGGTGGAAGACGAGGCCGCGGTGACGGCCGGGGAGGAAGGCGGTTTCGACCGCCGCCGTGCCCGCGTTGCACTGATCGCCGGACCCCTTTTCTTCGCGGTCATCCTTCTCCTGCCCCTGCCGCTGGGGCCCGAAGCCCATCGTCTCGCGGCCGTCATGGCCCTGGTGGTGGCCTTCTGGGTCGGTGAGCCCATCCCCGTCGCGGCAACCGCCCTGCTGGGCCCCTGCCTGGCGCTCCTGGTCGGGGCGGTGCCCGGCGGGGATCCCAGGGCCCGGGTGGCGGCGGCCTTCTCCAAGTTCGGGGATCCCATCCTCATGCTCTTCCTGGGAGGCTTCTTCCTGGCCCAGGCCATGGCGACCCACGGCCTGGACCGCCGCATCGCGTTGGGCATCCTCTCGCGCCGGGCCGTCGGGGCCTCCGGAGCCCGCATGGTGGCGGCCCTGGGGATCTGCTCCTGCCTGCTCTCCATGTGGATGAACAATACGGCCGTGACCGCCCTCATGATCCCCATCGCGGTCGGGATGCTGGGGGTGGCCCGCCGCGGGCATGGCCCCGGGGCCCTGGACCGGGCGGCCATCCTCATCATCCCCTTCGCGGCCACGGTCGGCGGCCTGGCGACCCCGGTGGGGACCGCGCCCAACCTCATCGGCCTGGCCCAGCTCAGGTCCCTGGCCGGCGTGGAGGTGGGCTTCCTGCAGTGGATGCTTCTTGCGGTGCCCATCGCGGCCCTCCTGATGCTCGCCCTCTGCCTCATCCTGGGGCGCGGCCTCCCCGTGCAAGCGGAGGCCCTGGCGGATCAGGCCCGCACGGCGCGGGAGCGCCTGGGATCCTGGAGCCGGGCGGAGAAACTGACCTTGACGGCTTTTCTCCTGACGGTGGGGCTCTGGATTTCAGGCGGCCTGGCCCAGGCCTGGAAGGGAAGCCCCGCCCTTCAATGGGTGTCGGGCCATGTTCCCGAGGAGTCCGCCGCCCTTCTGGCCTCCGGGCTCCTTTTCCTGCTGCCCGCGTCGAAAGGCAGGCCCGTCCTGACCTGGAAGGAGGCCTCAAACATCGATTGGGGGACCCTGCTTCTTCTGGGCGGTGGCCTCTCGATGGGGGAGCTCATGCTCAGGACCGGCCTGGCGGAATCCCTCGGACAAGGGGTGGCGGGGGGTCTTGGCGTCGACTCGCTCTGGGGACTCACGGCCCTGGCGGCGGCCCTGGCCATCGGCCTCTCGGAGCTGACCTCGAACACGGCCACCGCCAGCATGCTTCTTCCGGTGGTGATCGGGATTTCCAAGGCCATCGGGGTTTCCCCGCTGCCGCCGGCGCTGGCAGCCACCCTGGGATGCTCCTTCGGCTTCATGCTGCCGATCTCCACCCCGCCCAACGCCCTGGCCTACGGCACGGGGCTGGTGCCGCTCAGGGTCATGGTCCGCCGCGGCTTCGTCTTCGACGTGATCGGCTTCGTCGTGCTGACGGGCGGGCTAAGGCTTCTCTGCCCCGCCCTGGGCCTGGTCTAGCGGCACGAAGACGCCCTTCTCGACCTTCCAGCAGATGTAGGGGGCGACCTTGACGTCCCCCTTCGCGTCGAAGGAGATCTTCCCGAAGGCCCCGTCATGCTCCCGGGCGTGGATGGCTGCGCTGACCTTGGACCCCTCCACGGTCTTGGCCGCCGCGATGCCCGCCAGCAGGATGTTGGCCGCGTCGTAGGAGTAGATGGAATAGGGTCCGTGATCCCCGTAGCGCTTGCGGTACTCCTCCAGGAAGGTCTTGGCGCTGGGGATGCGCAGGGGGTCGGGGCCGAAGGTCAGGATGGCGCCCTCGGCCGCAGGGCCGGCCACGGTCAGGAACTCCGGGTCGAAGGTCCCGTCCCCGCTCATGAAGGGCGCGGCGAGCCCCAGCTCCCGGGCCTGCTTCACCAGGCGGGCCCCCTCGTTGAAGATGCCCCCGAAGAACCACAGGTCCGGGGTCTGCTCCTTCACCCGGGCCAGGACGGCCTTGTAGTCCAGGTCGCCCTGGACGATGCCGCCGTAGTAGACGACCTCCACCTTGTTCTTATGGCCGAGGGCGTCCTTGTAGAAGTCCGCGAGGCCCTTTCCGTAGGGGGTGTTGTCATGGAGGATGGCCACCCGCTTGGCCTTCAGGCGGGACACGGTCCACTCCGCCGCGACCCTGGCCTGCTGGTCATCGGTCCCGCAGACGCGGAAGACGTTCTCGTAGCCGCGCTCCGTGACCTGGGGGTTGGTGGAAGCCGGGGTGATCATGGGGATGCCGGCCTCGTTGTAGACGTCCGAGGCCGGGATGGTGCACCCCGTGTTGAAGTGGCCGACCACGCCGGAGACGCCTTCGGCCACCATGCGGACGGCCACCGCCCGCGCCTGCTTGCCGTCGTGCTGGTCGTCGCCGATCACCAGCTCGATCCTGCGGCCCAGTACCCCGCCCCTGGCGTTCCACTCGGCGACCGCCAGGGCCGCTCCCCGCTGGAGGTCCTCGCCCAGCTTGCCCTGGTCCCCCGTCATGGGGCCGCAGACAGCGATCTTGATCGGAGCCTCCTCGGCCCAGACGGGTCCCGAGGCGGTGAACAGGGCAAGCAAGAGGGCGGATACGGGGCTGCGCATGGGATCCTCCTTCGGAGAGGCGGGATTGTAGCCTAGAATCGTGCCCATGATCTTCGTAGACCGCGTCGAGATCTTCGTCAAGGCCGGCAGGGGCGGCAACGGCTGCGTCTCCCTGCACCGGGAGAAGAACATCACCCACGGCGGCCCGGACGGCGGCGACGGCGGCCGCGGGGGCGACGTGGTCCTGGAGGCCAGCCACCACCTCTCCACCCTGTACGACTTCCGCCATGCGGTCCATTACTCGGCCCAGGACGGCGTCAACGGCGGCGGCAACAACTGTGCTGGCCGGGACGGCAACGACCTGGTCGTCCGCGTCCCGGTGGGCACCGTGGTCCTGGACCGCCACAGCGGCATGACGATGAAGGACCTGACCGAGGACGGCCAGCGCGTCGTCATCGCCCGCGGGGGCCGCGGGGGCCGCGGAAACTGGCACTTCCGCACCGCCTCCCATCAGACGCCGATGGAAGCCGAGTCGGGCCGCGAGGGCCGCAGCCACTGGCTGGCCCTCGAATTGAAGCTGATTGCGGACGTGGGCCTGGTCGGCCGCCCGAACGCGGGGAAGTCCACCCTACTTTCCCGCATCTCCTCGGCCAAGCCCAAGATCGCGAACTATCCCTTCACCACACTCCAGCCGGTGCTGGGCATCGTCAGCCTGGGCGAGTACCGCACGGCGGTCTTCGCCGATATCCCGGGGCTGATCGAGGGGGCCCACGAGGGCGCGGGGCTGGGGGACTGGTTCCTGCGCCACGTCGAGCGCACCCGGGTCCTGATCCATCTGGTGGACCTGGCGCCTCCGGACGGCACGGACCCCTGGGCGGCGTACCAGGAGGTCCAGAAGGAGCTCAAGGCCTACTCGCCGACGGTGTCGAAAAAGGTCCAGATCGTGGTGGCCACCAAGATGGACGTGCCGGAGGCGGCGGAGAGGCTCAAGGCCTTCCGCAGGCGCCTTCCGAAATCCCGGCCCCTGCTGGCCATCAGCGCGGTGACGGGCCTGGGGCTGAAGGAGCTGCTCTGGTCCGTGGGCAGGGAACTGACGCCGAAGGCGGAGAAGAAGGCGCCGAAGCGCCTGCCGCTGCACAAGCCGGCGGTGGAACCCAAGCGCCGCCACGCCAGGGCCAAAGCCCTGCCGCGCCGCCCGTCGCGTTAGGCTACAATCCCCGGCGCCCCTAACCCGAAGGAGTCCACACCATGTCCGTCGTCAAGATCATCGAGCTCGTCGGTTCCTCCCCCAAGTCCTGGGAGGACGCGGTGCAGCAGGCCGTCAAGGAGGCCTCCAAGTCCATCCGCGGCATCACCCGCGTGGGTGTCAAGGAGATGGACGTGAAGACCGACGGCGGCAAGGTGACGGAGTTCCGCGCCCGGATCGAGATCTCCTTCCGCATCGAGCGGTAGGTCAGTTCTTCGGTAGTTTCTCCACGGCCAACTTCAGGGGAGGGGAGCCGGGTTCTTTCTCGGCTTTCCACTCCATCAGGATGGCCGTCTCCAGCACGGGACCCCCTTGGGGATAGCCTCGGACGCCCAGGTCCAGCGTTTGCCCAGGCTGGAGGATGGTCCAGGGTCCCTGCCAGGGCGTACTTTCCCCCTCCAAGGGGATGTAAAGGACGCGGGTCTGCACAGCTCCCGTCCACCGGTTGGTCGCCAGGGACTTGTCGGTCAGGGCGCCTTCCCCGTGCTTGAATAACTTCTGCAGGAGGAATCCTGTATGGGCCGGGAGTTCCTTGCGCAGGACGGGTTCTAGCCGGTCCATCGCGGTGCTCAGGCTGGTGTAGGTATGCTCCTGAAGCTCGTGGAGAACGGTTTCGAAGTGCTTCCGGATGCGTTCCCGCTCCTTGTTGCGAGCGATCTCCTCGGGAGTCTGAGGGCCGTACGTCGGTTGGATGCGCGCGCACTCCTCCTGGGTGAGGCCGGACCGGAGGATCCAGTCGATCAGGGGCCCGTCCTTGACGTCCTTCACCCGGACCTGGTTGTTCTTCTTGGCGATGGCCTGCACGAGGTCCTTCTGGCCGTCCTCCACCATCAGATTTGCCACGGCGCAAGGCGTGCCCTTTGCGTCCACGAAATAAGGGGTTTTCTCGGGGAAGTCCTTGTTCGTGGGGAAGACGCCGTAGAGGGAATACTCCTGCAAGCGCTGGGATTGGACCTGCCTGCGGCCGAGCAGGTCGACGAAGGCCTCGCCCCAGCCCTTCTCAGGCTCTGGAGCCGCCCCAGCAGGAGAAAGGGCAAAGGCGATGACACTGGCAAGCCAGAGCGTCCTGGGCATGGTGGATCCTCCAAGGGGCATGTCGGAACCCTTCCGAATCGGACTAAGCAACCGCGTTCTCTTCATGATACCCCCGCTCCATCCGGTTCTGGGGATTTCCGGATTTTCGGGGAAAGACTAGAATCGCCGGGTGGCTTCCCCCGGGATCTCCATCGTCGTCCCGGCCTACAACGAAGGGCCGGGCATCGCCGGGACCGTCCGCGCCCTGCTGGATTCCCTCGGCGACCTGGACCCCGAGATCGTCGTCTCGGACGACGGCTCCAAGGACGGCACCGCCGCCGAGGTGGAGCGCCTGGTCGACTCTGACCCCCGCGTCAGGTTGCTGAAGGGCCTTCATAAGGGCCGCGGGGCCGCCCTGAAGGCGGGGCTGGAGGCCGCCCGGGGGGATCTCGTCGTGACGGTGGATGCGGATCTTTCGTACGGCCCGGCCGACGTCCGCCGCATCGTCGAGCATCTCCGCAAGCATCCCCTCTGCGACCTCGTCCTGGGCTCCTGCTACATGCCCGGGGGCAAGGTCGAGGGCGTGCCTGCCCGGCGCCTCTGGATCAGCCGCGTGGGAAACCGCATCCTCCGGCAAGCCTTCTTCAGGCATTTCCATACGACGACGGGCATCCTGCGCGGGTACCGGAGGGAAAGGATCCAGGCCCTGTTGCCCAGCCTGGCCTCCGACGGGAAGGAACTCTACCTCGAAAGCCTGCACAAGGCCCTGATGGCCGAGTGGACGGTGGAGGAGATCCCGGCCACCCTGACCTGGCGGCGCGCGCCGGAGGGCGGGAGTTTCCCATTCCTGCCCACGGTCTGGAGCCATCTGTCTTTCGTGATGGCCCGGCGCTGGGACCATGCCCTGCTGGCGTTCGGGGCCCTGCAGTTGCTGACGGGTTGCTTCCTGTTCGCGGCATTCTGGGAGGGGAGCCATCACATCCCGAGGCGCCCCCCGGGGGAGTTCTGGAGCGTCCCGGTGCTTGCTGCCCTGCTGGCCGACATCCTAGCCGCCGCCGGGGTCCTGGGCGCCTACCTGGCCGCCCGTGCCCGCTGGCGGGAGATCCTTACGCCCCCGCCGCCATCGCCTTGAGCTTGCCCCGGTTCGCCTCGGCCTGCTTGGCCTCGTCCCGCGCCACGGCCTCTTTCACCTCGCGATCCACGTGCATGGAGCAGAACTTCGGGCCGCACATGGAGCAGAACTCCGCCGTCTTGAAGCCCTCGTGGGGCAGGCTCTCGTCGTGGTATTCCTTCGCGCGCTCCGGATCCAGCGACAGTGCGAACTGCTGTTTCCAGTCGAAGGCGTACCTTGCCCGGGACAGCGCGTCGTCGCGGTCCCTCACCCCTGGCCGGTGCCGGGCCACGTCGGCGGCGTGGGCCGCGATCTTGTAGGCGATCACCCCCTGGCGCACGTCCTCCGCGTTCGGGAGGCCCAGGTGCTCCTTCGGGGTGACGTAACAGAGCATGCTCGCGCCGTTCCAGCCGGCGATGGCCGCGCCGATGGCCGAGGTGATATGGTCATAGCCCGGGGCGATGTCGGTCACCAGCGGCCCCAAGACGTAGAAGGGCGCCTCGTGGCAGAGCCTGCGCTCCTTTTCCATGTTCATGGGGATCTGGTCCATGGGGACGTGGCCGGGTCCCTCGATCATGACCTGGACGTCCTTCTCCCAGGCGCGCAACGTCAGTTCGCCGAGGACCTTCAGTTCCGCGAACTGGGCCTCATCCGAGGCGTCGGCCAGGCAGCCGGGGCGCAGGCTGTCGCCCAGGGAGAGCGACACGTCGTGGGCCTTGCAGATGTCGAGGAGGCGGTCGAAATTCGTGAAGAGGGGGTTTTGTTTTTCATGGTGGAGCATCCACTGGGCCATGAGGGCCCCGCCCCGGGAGACGATGCCGGTGATCCGGTTCACGGTCAGGGGCAGGAACTCGCGCAGGATGCCGCAGTGGACGGTGACGTAGTCCACCCCTTGCCTGGCTTGATGCTCGATCACGTCGAGGAAGCCGTCGGCGGTCAGGTCGGTGGGCCTGTCCACCTGCTCGATGGCCTGGTAGATGGGCACGGTGCCGATGGGCACGGCGCTGGCGGCCAAAATCGCCTCCCGGATGGGGTCGATGTCCTTGCCGGTGGAGAGGTCCATCACGGTGTCCGAGCCGTACTGCACGGCGAGGCGGAGCTTGGCGACCTCCTCGTCCGTGCCGGAGGAGACGGCGGAGTTCCCGATGTTGGCGTTGATCTTGCAGCGGGAGGCAATCCCGATGGCCATGGGTTCGAGGTTGGTGTGGTGGATGTTGGCGGGGATGATCATGCGGCCCCGGGCGACCTCGGAGCGGACGAGTTCCGGCTCCAGGCTCTCGCGCTTCGCGACGAAGTCCATCTCCTCCGTCACCCGGCCCTGGCGGGCGTAGCGCATCTGGGTGACGACGCCGTTGCGGTTCCTGACCCATTCCTTGCGCATGGAGATTCCTCCGGAGGGCGGCGCACGTCCCTGCGCGGGCATGACCCCGATCAGGTGTTGAGGGTCTGCTCTCAGCCCCGGCACTCCCGGGGCACCCCTCGTGCGGACAGGATGCTACCGCAGCGGCCCGATGTACTCAACGTCCATGGCCCGGCCGATTCCGGCGAGGACGTCTTCCATCAGGCCCGCCCGGAGTCGCCCGATGTATTCGGAGAGCCAGAGCCTGTCCATGGAGGTGGTCTGGGAGACGTTCGCCACGCTCGGTTTCGGGAGGCCGGTCTCTCGTTCAGGAAGAAGCAGGTTGCCGGGGGATTCCGCGAGTTTCAGGTTGGAACTCAAGGGGACGCAAAGCACGGTGGCGATCCGGCTCCGGTTCAACAGGTCGGACTGGACGACCAGGACAGGACGGCGATAGCCAGGTTCGGATCCGGAGGGAGGCGGAAAATCCGCCCACCAGAGGTCCCCCTGGGCGATCACCAGGGATCCCGCCTCAGGATCTCGGCCTGGGCTCGTTTCACGGCCTCGGGAAGCTGGGAGTCCTCGGTGCTGTAGATTTCGTCGAGCTTCTCCCGGACCCGGTCGTTCTCCTGCTTCCGGAGGAAGACCTGGAGGGCCTCGGCGTACAGGCGGCTTCGGGGGATCTTGCGGCGCTTGGCCTCGGCCTCGCCCCTCTTGAACACGGCTTCCGGGATGGATACAGCAATCTTCATACTTTTAGTATGACTAGTGGTATGCCTATCGTCAAGGGCTTTTGTCTGGAGCCTCTTTTTCCGGATGCAGGGCATAGAATAGGGTTACGCATTCATAGCCATAAAACGACTCCTCCGTGCAGAATCCGTAGTACCCATGGATCTGGCACGGAACAGGGCCCAACTTCAGCACGCGGGTTCGTGGTGGCAGAGGGGGGGTCCTGAAGATCAGGGTGATTTCCTTCGGAATGTCGCCTTGAGGAAGCTCTGAAACCAGGGTCGCCTCCAAAACCAGGTCCGTATTATAGGGATCTCTCAACCGGATCTGTCGGGGGCACTCCAGGGTGCCGAAATAGAAAGGGCCGTTCTTCATGTGAAAGGTCACCATCAGAAGGTAGGAGCCATCCGAGCAGGCCTGGATCCGGTCAGGAGGTTCACAAGGTTGCTCAAGCAACCGTTCGCCCAACTGCAGCTTCGCATTCTCAATCATGCTTGCCATCTTGGCTTCAGACTCGGCTTCAAAGCTTGCCCTCTCGCGGAATCTCTCCACTTGGTGGGCCACTACCCCAAGGAGAAGCGCGAAGCAGGGTATCCCCCACAAGGGAAAGTAGGCCAGGAAACGAAGCCTGCGCCGGGCGAGACGGTCCGTTTCGGGATCCAGGGTATCTGAAAGTTGACGGCCCCGCTCCCTGGCCCAGAATGCCGCCAGGGAGGCCCAGAGCGCGCCGGTGACGGGCAGACACCCCAGGACGTAGTCCACAGCCTCGAAGCGCTGGTGGTGGAAATTCTGGAGATAGGCCATCCACCCAAGCGCCGCCGTGCCGCCAAATCCAAACAGGAGGGCGCAGGGCCAGAAGAGGACCCAGTAGAGCTTTCCCAGAAGAGGCGTCCGCCCGGATGTCATGGGTTACGCATTTCCCTGGAGGTTGGTTCTCAAGGCCTCGGCCGCAGCCTTCCGGACGGTCCTGTTCGGATCCCGGAGCATGGTTCTGAGGCGGGGCAGGGCTTTTCTGCTTCGGAGGGCACCGAGGGCCAGGGCGGCATGCTGGCGGACGTACCATTTCTCATCGCGGGTGGTCTTGAGCAGGGGCGTTTCGGATCCGGGGACGCGCAGGCGGGCCAGGGCATCCACGGCGTTGACGCGGATGCCGCCGCTGGGGTCCTTCAGAAGTGGGATCAAGGCTTTGCCAGCCCTCGTCGCCCCGGCCGCGATCAGGCCGTGGATGGCATGCAAGCGGATGGTCATGGCCGGGTCCCGAAGGGCTTTCGCCAGGGAGGGCAATGCCTTCCGGTCCCGCATCTGACCGAGGACCTCCAGGGCCCAGCGGCGGACCCGGACGCGGGGATCGGAGCAAGCGGCCTTTCTCAGGGGCGCTAGCGCTGCGGGCCCCATCGCCCTGAGCCTAGTCATGGCGGCCCGGGGTTCCCTTTCCCCCTCCGCGTCGAGGGCATCGATCAGGAGCTCGGCACGACTCCTCATGCCTTCCGGGCGGCCTTCAGCGCGTCGCGCTCGGACTGCCACACCATCAGGCAGACGCCGTTGCCGTCCGGATCCCTGAACCGGGCCACGACCCCCCCGAAGCCCATGGGCTCCGGAGGTCCGGCGAAGCGGATGTCTTGCTTGGAGAGCTTCGCGTATTCCGCGTCGATGTCGTCGACGTGCAGGGAGAAAGAGACCGGATGGGACCCTTCCGCCGGTCCTCCCGGGAAGATGGCGAAGTGGGTGTCCCCGATCTCGGCCTCGGCGTGCAGGCCTCCGCCGTGGTCGTGGACCTCCAGCGGGATCCCGACCTGGTCCCGGTAAAAGGCGGCCAGCCGTTTCACGTCAGGGCTGGAGATCAGGATGGCGTTGACGCCCCGGATCATGCGGAGGCCTTCTGGAGCGTCGGCAGGATCTCATCGATCCAGCCGAGGATCTCCTTGAGCTCCGCCACAGTCGTCTCGCCCATGTGGGCGATGCGGAAGGTCTTGTCCTTGAGCTTGCCGTAGCCGTTGCCGATCTCGACCTGGCGGCGCCTCTTGAGCTCGGAGATGAGGGCGCCCACGTCGATGCCCTTGGTGTTCTTCACCGTGGTCAGGGTGACGGACTCGAAACCTTTCGGGGCGAAGACGGCGAAGTTCTTCGAGGCCCAGGCGCGTCCGATGGCCGCCAGCTCGAGGTGGCGCCGGAAGCGGTTCTCGATCCCCTCGGCTTGGAAGCGCCTCGTCTGGGCGGCCAGGGCCACGATGAGGGAGATGGCCGGGGTCTCGGGCGTCATGCTCTTGTCGTCGAACTCGGCGAACTTGACAAAGTCATAGTAGGCCCCGCGGTTCTTGACGCTCTTGGCGCGGTCCAGGGCCTTCTGGCTGACCGAGAACACCGCCAGCCCCGGCGGGATGGCGAAGGCCTTCTGGACGCCGGCCAGGCAGACGTCGATGCCGAGGCGGTCGACCTCGATCTTCACCCCAGCCATGGAGGAGACGGCGTCCACGCACCAGACGACGTCGGGATGCTTCCTCAGGACGGCCGAGATGCCCTCCAGGTCGTTCATGACGCCGGTGGAGGTCTCGTTGTGGACCAGGGTCATGCAGTCGTACTTCCCGGTCGCCAGGCGCTTGTCGATCTCCTCGGCCGTGTTGGGCTGGCCCCATTCTACGGCGTAGGCGTCGGTCTCCTTGCCGTTGGCTTTCGCGATCTCGAACCAGCGCTCGGAGAAGGCGCCGCAGGAGCAGGAAAGGATGCTTTTGCTGGAGCTGTTGCGGATCGCGCCCTCCATCACGCCCGAGGCCGAGGAGGTGCCCAGGAAGACGCGGTTCTTGGTGTAGAGGAGCTCCTTCAGGACCGGGACCACCCGGTTGTAGAGCTCGGGGAACTCCTTGCCGCGGTGGCCGAAGATGGGCTGGCCCAGGGCTTCCAGGACCTCCTTCGGGCTCTCGATGGGGCCGGGGATAAAGAGACGGTTGCGTGCCATGGGCAAGGCTCCTTCTAGAACGCGATCTTGTAGACGACCAGCCCGCTCAACAGTTTCGGATAGAAGTCGGTGCTCTTCTGGGGCATGCGCTCGCCGCGGGCGGAGACCCGCATCACGTCGGCGATCGGGGTCGCCGGCACGAAGAAGACGGCCTGGGACTTGCCGTTGCGCAGGGTCTGGAAGGCCTCCTCCGGGTCGCGGTGGTAGTGGAGGTGGCTCTCGTTCTCCATCTCCTTGGCACCGATACCCAGGTGGGGTTCCAACACGAGGCTGTGGAGCACCGCCGCGTCGCAGCGCTTCCAGTCCGGGGAGTTCTCCCCGCCGATGGCACCCTCGGGGTCGTCGCGCTTGAGCTTGAGGCGATAGGCCTGGCCGTTGGGGAAGGCCACCGAGAAGGTCCAGCGGTCCGTGTTCTCGACGCAGATCTTGCCGCCGGTCCCGCGCAGCGGGGTCACGTTGAAGTCGCGGCCCAGGCGGGCGATGAGGCGGTTGGGGTCGAAGCCCTGGAGGGAATGAACGGCCCGGTGGGTGGGCAGGATGGTCAGCCCAGGGTCCTGGAGGGCCACGTAGGCCACGGGGACGGCGTCATAGGTCTCGGGGCCCGCGCAGGCCTGGCCGCGGTCGCGCTGCTCGCGCTGGTAGTTGAGCGCGGTCTCGTAGCGGTGGTGGCCGTCGGCGATGAGGCAGTAGGCGGGGCGCATCATCTCCTGCAGGGTGCGGATCCCGCCTTCCTGCTCCACGGCCCAGACGCGGTGGGCGTTGCCGTCCTCGTCGGTGGCTTCGCGGGGATCCAGGCCGGCGACCATGGCGTCCAGGAGGCGGTTGACCTCGCCCTTGGGGTCGTCGTAGAGCATGAAGATGAGTTCGCAGGAGGCGCCCAGGGCCCGGATCAGGCTCAACCGGTCGGCCTTGGGTCCGGCCAGCGTGTTCTCGTGGGCCCGGACGCCGGGGCCGAAGGGCTCCAGCACGCCGCCGGCGATGAAGGCCCTGCGGGTCAGGGTCTTGCCGTCCGGGGTCTTGTAGGTCTGGAAGTAGGGATAGACGGACGGCACCGGATCCTGGCGCAGGATCCCCTCCTTCATCCAGGAGAACAGCGTGGCGTCCGCCCGGGTGTAGGCGTTCCTCTCCCAGGTGTCCGCCTCCTCCTTGCGGGGAAGGATGACCCTGACGATGTTGTGGGGGCTGGCGGCGAGGTAGCGATCCTCGAGCGCAGGGGTGATCCTGTCGTAGGGCTGGGTGACGACCTGGGAGAGGGCGGGGACCCTGGCGGGGTCGAAGCGCCAGCCCCTGAACGGCAGGATGCCGGCCATGCGCCTAGGCCTGCTCCAGCGCCGAGAGGACCAGGCGCGCGACCTCCTCGCCTGCCCGATCCTGTCCTTCCGCGGTGGAGGCGCCGAGGTGGGGGGTGAGGATGACGTTCTCCAATGCGGCCAGGGGATGGGTCCCCTTCACGGGCTCCTCGGGGAAGACGTCCAGGGCGGCCCCGCCGAGGTGGCCGGACTTCAGGGCCTCCCCCAGCGCCGTCTCGTCCACGACCCCTCCGCGCGCGCAGTGGACGAGGAAGGCGCCCCGCTTCATCTGGGCCAGGGTCGTCGCGTTGATGAGGTTGCGGGTGAGGTCCGTGAGGGGGCAGTGCAGGGAGACGATGTCGGACTCGGGAAGCATCTTTTCGAGGGGCAGGACCCGGATCCCCAGGGCCGAGAGGTCGTCCGAGGCCTTGGTGTTCCGGCTCCGGTTGGCCAGGACCCGCATCCCGAGGGCGTTGGCGCGCTTGGCCGTCTCCTGCCCGATGCGGCCCAGGCCCACCAGTCCCAGGGTCTTGCCGTGGAGCTCACGGCCCTCGAAGCGCTTCTTCTCCCAGAGGCCGGCGCGCATGGTGCGGTCTGCGGCGACCAGGTGGCGGCTCAGCGCGAACATCAGCCCGATGGCATGCTCGGCGACGGAGACGGCGGTGGCGCCGGGGGTGTTCAGGACCTGGATGCCCCTGGCCTCGGCGGCCTTGGCATCCACGTTGTCCAGGCCAACGCCAGCCCGGGCGATCACCTTAAGCCTTGTCCCTTTGGCGATCAGCTCGGCCGTGGCCTTGGTGGCGGAGCGCACGATCCAGGCGTCGTAGTCGCCGAGGATGGGGGCGAGGGCCTCGGGCTTGAGGCCGCCCCGTACGTCCACCTGGTGGCCGGCGGCCTTGAGGAGATCCACGCCCTTCTCGGCAATGGGGTCACTGATGAGGATGCGGGCCATGGCGAGAGGGATGATAGTGGCCCTCGCCCGGGGGTTCAATGCGGGGGGAGATCCCGCATCCGCCGCTTCTTGCCTCGCCCTGCTGGAAACGGTACACGGTCATGGATGAGCATCCTTCCGATGGTTCTGCGCGGCCGGGTCCAGGCGGGGATGGGCGACGCCTCGCACTGGCTCTTCCGGTTCAACGACGCCTATGCCAGGAAGGTCGGCATGCCGGTGTTTCCGGGCTCCCTCAATCTCGCCCTCGACAGGGAGTTCGACTGGCATGCGCCGGCGCTCCAGGACCGGGTCCTCCGTTTCGGCCGGGAGGAATACGGCGGCGAGAGGGACATCCTGTTGATCCCCTGTGTCCTACAGAGTCTCGCTTCCCGTCCCGCCTTCCTGTGGTCCACCACCACGGCCGCTACGGCCCGGGAGGATCCCTGGGTGGTGGAGGTCATCGCTTCCGTCGGCCTCAGGGCCACGTACGGGCTCAAGGATGGGGACTGGGTCGAGGTCAGCCTTCCGGCGTGATCTGGGCCCGCCCGGCCCAGAGGTTGGCGGCCACGACCAGGGCGGCTCCCGCCAGGGCTGCTGTCCCAAACCGCTCTCCCGCCCAGACTGCGGAGAAGAGGGAGGCCAGGACCGGCTCGAGGGCGTAGATCACCGCGGCATGGGAGGCTTCCAAACGGGGCTGGAAGCGGGTCATGGCCCAGAAGGTGAAGAGGTTGACCCCGGCCCCCATGTAGAGGATGGGTCCCCAGGCCCAGGGGTCTTCCAGCATGTGGACGAAGGGCAGCTCTCCTCCGGAGGCGAGCAAGGCCGGGAGGAGGAAGGCCAGCGTCAGCAGGATCCCAAGAGCGGCCGAGAGGGCCCTCGGATCATGCCGCGGGGAGAGTCGTCCGATCAGGACGATCTGGACCGCGAAGGCCGCGCCGCAGGCGGCCGACAGAAGCTCTCCCTGCCCCAGGCCCTCCAGCCCCTGCGGGGCCGTCACCAGCCAGAGCCCTCCGAGGGCCAGGACCAGGGCCACGGCTAGGGTCTTGGGCGGCCGGGACCGGAACAGGATCCAGGCGGCCAGGGGGGTAAAGGGCACGTAGAGGCTGGTCAGGAAGGCCGAGGTCGCCGGGCTCACCGCCTTCAGCCCCGCCGTCTGGAGGGCGAATCCTGCTGCGGTGGGCAACGCGATCCAGAGGGCATCCCTCCAGAGCGCGACGGATCTCAGTGCCCCCAGGGCGGGAAGAAAGATCAGGAGGGCCGCCAGGGCCCCCACCCCGAACCTGAGCGCCAGCCAGGACGCCCAGCCGGCGTCCAGGGCCTCCACCGAGCGCTTGGTCAGGAAGAAGGTGCTCCCCCAGGCCACGTTCGCGGCCATGAGGACCAGAATGGCCCGCCGCGACGGCGTCACGGGGATCCCAGACGACGCGTCTCTCGCGCGAGCAGGCTCCCGGGCCCGACTGCCAAGGGGATGCCGGTGAAGCTGGACTGGACGCCATGGACCACCGCGCGGGCGATGCGGGGGTCCCGTGCTGCGGTCCGTTCCAGCCAGCCTTCGGGCCTGGCGGCCAGGATGCGGATACCCATCGACGTGGCCATCCTGGACATCTCCCGCAAGTGGAAGCGCACCCGGTCCCGGATCTCCCCGGAGGCCATGAGGGGCGCCTTGTCCCCGAAGAGGGGGTAGTCCAGGAGGACCTCGATGGCATCCCCCTTCCGCACGGTGCGGAGGGCCTGCCGTGCGAGGTCCCCGTGCGGGGGATCGAAGCGGAGGGAGAGCACCCTAGTCCGCCATCAGTCTTCGATCAGCTCCGGCTCCTCGGCCGGGTCCACGGGTTTGGCGGGCTTGGGAGGGACGTAGAGACAGGTCGGGTCCGAGGCGTGCACGTCCCCGGTCAGCCCGTAGGAGCGGGATCTCGAGCCTCCGCAGACCTCGCGGTAGTCGCAGTAGCCGCACTTGCCCTTGATCTTCGAATACTCGCGCAGGGACCGGAACAGCTCGGAGTCGCGGTAGATGTCCACGAGGGAGCGCTTGCGCACGTTGCCGGCCGAGACCGGCAGGAAGCCGCTGGGGCAGACCTCGCCGAGGTGGCTGATGAAGACGAAGCCGTTGCCGTCGTTGATGCCCTTGGCGGCCCTTGCGACCCCTTGGGAGGCGTCGGCGGCGGCCTCGGACCTCTCGGTGAGGAAATCGGGTGACGCCCAGCCTCCGGCTTCCATCGGACGGGTCGCCGAGGCACCCTCGGCCCTGCGGCGCTGGATGACCACGCGGCGGTAGGCCTGGGCCGAGGTGGTCTTGATGTCGTAGGGCATGGTCTTGGTGAGGTCGTAGAGGAGGTTGAAGATCTCCTCGTGCCGGCGGGCCGAGACCAGGTCCTTCTTCTGCCCGCGTCCGGTGGGCACCAGGAAGAAGACGGACCAGAGGCAGATGTCGATGGATTTCATGAGCTCCGCCATCGCGGGGACCGTGTCCTGGTTGTGGCGGGTGATGGTGGTGTTGATTTGGACGTCCAGGCCGATGGCGCGGGCCTCGCGCACGGCGGCCAGGGTCCAGTCGAAGGAGCCGTTCACTTTTCGGAAGGCGTCGTGGGCGGCAGCGGTGGAGGCATCCAAAGAAACCGCGAGGCGGGCGAGGCCGGCATCCTTCATCTTCTGGATCACGTCCCGGGTCATGAGCTTGGTCCCTGACGGCGTCAGGGTCATCCTCAGGCCCAGGTCGTCCCCGTAGCGGATCAGCTCGAACAGGTCCGGCCGCTTGAGGGGGTCCCCGCCGGTGAGCACCAGGAGCGGCTGGCCGAACTCCCTCACCTGCCGGAGGAGCTTCTTGGATTCCTCGGTGGAGAGTTCCCCGCTCTCCCGCCAGGGCTTGGCCTCGGCCCGGCAGTGGACGCAGGCCAGGTCGCAGGCCTGGGTCATCTCCCAGATCACGATGAAGGGCGCCTTGTCGAAATCCAGGGCGGAGAAGTCGGGCTTCGGACGGCGTTCGGGCGCGGTGGGGAGGATCACGAGGGCATTCTACCCCCGTTCAGCGCACTTTCCAGCGGACCCCGAGGTCGGGGGCGACATTCCCACGATTGGGAACGGGCTTCTGGACGAAGTCCCCGCCGTCGTCCGCCTGATTCTCGCCCAGGCTGTAGAGGGCGAAGGCGGAGCCGTCCGCTTCGGGCCTATAGACGAAGGGCTTGCCGGGCATCCAGGGGTCCGTCGGGCGGTCGGGGATGAGCTCCGTGGCGATCTCGTCCAGGGAGGCCGGAAGCTTCCCGGTCTTCATCCTGTGCTGGAGCACGGCCAGGGCCCAGCGGGTGGCGTTGCAACGGGCGCGGTTCTTGAGCGTGGCAATCCGGGCCTTGTCCATGACCGGTATGAGGAGTCTTGGCAGGAGGGCAAGCCTGGGGATGTCCTGCTCCAGCACCAGGGGGCGGCCCGGAGTCTCGGCGCGCGGGATCAGGTCCGTGAACATGCGAAGGTAGACGGCTTTCTGCCAACGGAGCCAGGGTCTCAGGGGAAGGCTCAACATCGAGAGCTCTCGGAACTCCGGCATCCCTGCAGCGTCCATGTCTCCCGGGATGGAATCCCCTGCAGTCAGGCGGTCGATGGCGTCCACACCGAAGCACCGCTCTCCCAAGAGGGCTTGATGGTATGCGCGAGCATCCATCCTCAGGGCTTCCGAGAGTTTGGAAAGGACGGCCTGGGAGGTCCGAGGAGACTTTTGGAGCACGTCACCCACCCCGTCACAGGCCTTTCCCTTCAAGGCCATATCCACCAGATGAGAGATGAGGATGGGTTCCTCCTCCAGGCTTTTGCCGATCCGACTGGCCCGTCCAAGATCCGACAGCGCCTGGTCAGCATTCCCATTTTCCATTTCCACCCTCGCCGCTGCTTGGAGAAGGGCGCCTGTCCGTAGAAGATGCTTCAGGTGTTGGAGCTTCAGGCCAAGCAGCATTCCGTTCGTGTCGAGCGTATGACGGATGTGGGGACGATCCGCCCCTTGGCGGATCAGGGTCAGGATCTCTTCTGCGCTTCCCAGGGCATCGCCGGCGATCTGGATTTCCTTCGGGCTCCAGGGCGTAGAGCTGCTGAAGGCTTTGCTGTTGCCGGCCTCCCAGAACCACGAAGCTTCCGCATTTCCCCGTGCGCGGCTTGCCCGGGCTGTCATGAGTTCGCTCGCCCGGATGAGCTCCGGGCATCCGTTCTCATCCGCCAGCGGCATGGGAGGGAGGAGCTGCTGGAAATCCAGCGGTCCGAGATCCAAGGCCTTCGCCATCTCCTCCCGCAGGACAGCCCGGCTCCAGACCTCGCCCGCGGTCCAGGTCGTCAGCAGGAGGGCCGTCAGGATCCCGGTGCCGATCCAGAAGCGCCGCCTCCAGGACATCCAACGGGAGTGGCACCAGGAGGCCAATCTCCCCGCCCACCGCATGAATCCGATCCGCCGGATAAGGGTGGTCCACAGGGGAGCCAGGGCTCCTAGAGCCAGGTAGAGCACGGCCAAGCTCAGTTCCTGGGAGCTCACCCCGGACTTGCTTTCTAACCAGAGGCCGAAGACCCCCACGGCGAGGATGGACGTCAGGCCGGTAGCCAGGAGCAGGCGCTTCAGGGTCATGGGATTTCTCCTTCCAGGGAGGTCAGGGACTTCATCGACTCCGCTTGTGCCCGAAGAGCCTTCCAGGGATCCACTCTCGGGGAGGCCTGGGCCAGGAACTGAAGGCGCCTGGCCAGGGCAGGATCGATCTCGGCGATCTCCGGGGGGATCTCCAGCGCGGGCACGGGAGCCCTGGGCGCTTCAGGTCCCCGCCACGAAACCCCGACGGCCATCACGGCCGCCGCCGCAGCGGACCCCCAGGCCAGCCGGAGATGCCTCCGGTAGCCCAGGGCCTCCTTCGCGGTGGCAAGGACCGCCTGCGCCAATGCCGGAGGCGGTTCCGCCAGCTTCAGCCGTCTCAGTCTCGCTTCCAGCTCAGGCACGCTCATCCAGTATCTCCTTCATCTTGGCAATCCCGTAGCGGTACCGGCTGGCCGCCGTGTCCTCCGGCACCCGGGTCATCTCTCCGATCTTCCGGAAGCTCAATCCCTCGAAAAGGTGGAGGGCCACCGCCTCCCGCTGCTCCGGAGGAAGCTTTCCCAGGGCCTCGGAAGCCCGCTCGGCCATCTCCGCATCGGCAGGTTCCCCCGGCTCCCTCGGCACCAGCAGGGGGGCCCCTCGCCTCAGGAGTTCCAGGCGCCGGCGCCCCCGTCCGAGCTTCTTAAGCGCGGCGTTGCGCACCGCCGTCAGCAGCCAGCCGGCCTCCTCCCGGGGAGGGGCGCCCATCTCGGCAAGGCTGACGAAGGCATCCTGCACGGCTTCCTCCGCGTCGGCGCTCGAGGCCAGGATGGCCAGGGCGTACCGGTACAGCCGGGGCCCCAGCCTCCTGAACGTGTCCTCGAGATCCATCCGATGCTCCTGAAGGGGCCGCGAGGGGGCTAAAACCGTCTGGGGAAAAGCCGATTCCATCTATAATACCCTGCATGGACACCGTGCCCATGACCGCCAAGGGACGCGCCAAGCTGGAGGCGGAGATCCGCTTCCTGATGGAGGAGCGCCGCCCCCAGGTCTCCAAGGACGTCGCCGAGGCCCGGGAGATGGGCGACCTGCGCGAGAACGGCCAGTACCACGCCGCCCGCGAGGAGCTCGCCATGATCGATGCCAAGGTCCGGGACCTCAACGACAAGCTCGCCCGGGCCGTCATTTTGGAAGAGAAGGACATCGAGCGCGACGTGGTGATGCTTGGCGCCAAAGTCTCCGTCCGGGACCTGAAGGATAAGAGCGAGGAGACCTTCCACCTGGTCGGGGAAGGCGAGCAGGACTACGCCCAGAACAAGATCCTGATCGCCTCCCCCTTCGGGCAGGGCCTGGTCGGACACAAGGTCGGCGAGACGGTCGAGATCGCCGTGCCTCGCGGCACCCTGCGCTACAAGATCCTCAAGATCGACTACGACCTGTAGGGCTTCCCGCCGCCGCAGGATTTCAGCGTTTTCCGTTGTCCTCGTTGGCCTTCAGCATGGAATCGAGGATGAACCTGTCGGGGAAGGACGGCTTGCCCTCCTTCTTGCCCTTCACGACCTCGGTCAGGGACATCGAGGCCGGATCGATCCGGAAAAGCCTTTCCCCGATCGTGACCTCGTTCCTGACGATCTTCACGCCCATGGTGGACTTCCCGGTCACCGGGACCCCGCTTCCGAAGCGGACGACCAGGCATTTCCTCCCGTCCTTGTCCTCGAAGAAGCGCAGGCCCTGCCCTGCGTCGCCGAAGTCTTTCAGGTTGTAGTCCAGCCCGCAGAGCTTCTTCCACAGCGCCTCTTCGTCCTTGGGCGCGTCCTTGGCCTCCGCGGCCGCCAAGGCTTCGGCCGTGACGAATTTCGTCAGCAGGTAACGGCATTTGGGCGACTCCTGGAGGGCTGCCCGGATCATGCTCTCCCCGTCCGGAGGGAGGCGTCTTCCGCCTGGAAGGATCAGGGACAGCTCCTTCGCGTTGGCATCCCATCCGCAGGCGACCTCCCCGATGAGGACCGTCCCGTCCTTGCGGACGACGGGGAGCGCCTTCTCCTGCACGATCTCACGTCCCTCCCCGAAAAAGAGGACATGACAGACCTCCAGTCCCCTCTCCTTCCGGAAGACGAGGCCCAGGCCGTTCGCCTTGCCCCAGGCGCCGTCGGCGGAGTCGGCGTCGTAGTAGAGGTCCGTCAGGAAGGCGGCGTCCTTGGATTCAGGCGTGGGGGACGGCTTCTCCTCCGCAGCGGCGGCCAGGGCGAGGAGGAGGACAGGGGTGGCGAGGCGGATGCGCACGAGGGGGCTCCTTACGGGTTCCCCTCAGCCTATCCGGTTCCATCCGGAAGGGAAGTCAAAGGCCTGTAAAACTACGGAGCGACGAGACGTCGCCGCCCGTCATCGGAGAGCCGGACCCCCGGCGCGTCGATCCCCTGTCGGTCCCAGAGCTTGCAGGTGACCTGCTTGTGGAGCTGGTCCAGCCCCTCGCAATAGTTCGTATAGGTGCAGCGGCGGATCTCGGCGCCATGCCCCAGGCGCGTCTTGAGGAACCAGTCCGGGTCGGCCAGGCTCTGGCGCGCCGCCCCGACGATATCAGCCTCCCCGTGGGCCAAGATGTCCTCGGCCTGGGCAAAAGTCCCGATACCCCCGGAGACGACGATGGGGGTCTGAAAGCCCGAGGCTCTCACCGCGGCGCGGATCCGGCCGGAGGCTTCCACATTGCGTCCGAAGGGTCCCTTCGCGTCGGCCAGGGCCGTGGGCATGCACTCCCAACCAGAGCGTCCCGTATAGGGATAGGCCGCCTGGCCGATCTTCGGCTGCTCGGCGTCCTCGAATCGCCCGCCGCGTGAAAGGGAAAGGAAATCCATCCCGGCCCGGACGAAGGCCGCGGCGAAAAAGGCGGAATCCTCCAGGGTGGAGCCGCCCGGGACGCAGTCCTCGGAGAGGAAGCGGCAGCCCAGGGCGACGGACTTGGGCGCGGCGGCCTTGACGGCGGCGAAGACTTCCAACGGAAGGCGCAACCGGCCTTCCCGGGTCCGTCCGTAACCGTCATCGCGGTCGTTCAGGGCGGAGAGGAAGGAGGACATCGTGTAGGCGTGGGCGTAGTGGAGCTCGACCCCGTCGAAGCCGGCCTTGCCGGCCCGGACGGCTGCCCCGGAGAAAAGCCCGGGCAGGACCTTCGGAAGCTCCCGGATGTGGGTCAGGTGGGTGTCCGTCACGCGCTCGCGCTCTCCCTGGCGCAGGCTTTCCATCTCCCGGGGAGTCAGGACTTTCCCAAGGTCGGCTTCCGGCAGGGCCATCAGGGCCTCCCGGATCGCGGCATCGTCCTTCCCGGGGAGATGCTCCCGGTGGGCATCCGTGATCTGAAGGAATCGCCGGAAGAACTTCTCCGGTTCGGGCCTGCGCCGGATCGACAGGAAATCGATGATCTGGATGAGGAGGCGGGTGTGGCCTCCGCTGGATTTTCGGACGGTCTCGACGAGCTTCTCCAGCCCTGGCAGGAAGCGGTCATGGCCGATGCGGAGAAGCGGCCCGCTCGGCACGTCCCGGATGCCGGTGGCTTCCACGACGATGGCCCCGGGACGGCCCTGGGCGAAGCGGGCGTACCACTCGAGCACCTCCTCCGTGACGAAGCCCTCGTCCGTGGCGCGCCAGGGGACCATGGCCGGTACCCAGGTGCGCTGTTCGAGGGAGATCGGGCCGAGCCTGATGGGCTGGAAGAGCCTCGCCTTCGCGGCTTCGGTTTCGGTCGGCCAGCCTGGCTCCGGCAGGGCGTGGCGGATCGCCCCGGTCGGATGCCACATCCTAGAGGGTCCAATCCAGCCCGGCAGGGCACTCCAGGCCGATCGCCTTCGGATCTGGGAAGCGCACCTTGGCGGCCTTCACCGCCGGCTTGATGTCGTTGAGGAAGTCCTGCATCACGGCCCCGGAGTCCCGCTTCTTGAGGCCGACGGAGATGGCATACTTGTTCCCGTCCGTCCCGGGCCTCCCGAAGGACAGCATGCCCAGCCTGAACCACTTGTCGAAGAGGGCCTGCTTCAGGTCCTCGAACCTCCCGGATTTGCAGAGGTCGACGACGATCTCCTCGCCGAGACTCTGGTGGCCGCGCTCCTCCTTCACGATCTTCTGGATGACGGTGCGGTAGGGCTCGAAGGAGCAGTTCTCGTACTCCTGCAGTTGCCAGAACCCGCCGCGGTCGTAGAGGAACTGGGCCATGGCCAGCTCGAACCAGCTCTGGGCGAAGGGCACGGGCTTCTCCCTCAGGCGCTTGTTCACGATGGGCTCGACGGAGGTCCCGGTGAAGCTCTCGTACATCTTCGCCACGTCCTCGTAGTGTTCCATCTCCTCGGTGACATGCCAGGTCAGGAACTTCAGGTTCTTGATCTCCGGGATGAACTGGAGGCCGTAGCCGAACATCTGGGCGGCCGCCAGCTCCCGGTACGCTTGGCTCTCCATCATCTGGACGAGGGTCTTCCGGTATTCGGGGGTCATGGTCGTGCCGGTCATGGGGTTCCTCTCCTGAGCAGTTTCCTCCGAAGCGCCATCCCGTCCAGGACAAGGTAGAGCCCCACGGCCAGATGGGCAAGGACCCCCCACCCCCGTGGGATGAAGGCGCTGGCCACGAGGGCGACGGCGCCCACTCCGATCTCGGCCCAGACCTTGGTCCGCCGGGCCTCCCAGAAGGTCTCCTCCGTCATCCAGTCGAAATGCAGGAGGCGGATGATGGCCTGGGAGACGACGAAGGGGGCGACCAGGATCCATCCGACGCATTCCGCAAGGAGGATCACGCCGTTGGGGCTGTTCATCGGGTTCGGGGAGTTCACCCCCCACACCAGGACGAAGGTGACCACCGCGCCCAGCTGGGTCAGGCCCACGGCCATCGCGACGGCGAGGGTGGCAAGCCGTCGGCGCAGGGGAGAGGGGTTCACGGACCCGGCCTCAGGCGCTCCACCGGTTTCCCGCCCACGAGGTGGCTTTCCAGGATCTCCGTGCAGTCCTCGGGCTTCACCCCGCCGTACCAGGTCGCCTCGGGATAGACCACCACGGCCACGCCCTGCTCGCAGAGGTCCAGGCAGCCTGCGCGCTGGATGCGGATGTTCTTCAGGCCCTTCGCATGGGCACCGCCCTTGAGGGCGTCGAGCACCGCGGCCGCGCCCTTGGCCGCGCAGGAGCCGCGGGCGTCGGATCCGGTGCGCTCGTTCAGGCAGACGAAGACGTGCTTGGCGAAGCGGGTCATGCCTTCTCCTTCAGGATCTGCCCCGCGATCACCAGATGCTGGATCTCCGTCGTGCCTTCATAGATCCGCAGGGCCCGGACGGACCGGTACAGCCGCTCCACCGGATGCTCGGCCAGGGCGCCCTTGCCACCCAGAAGCTGCAGCGCCGAATCCACGACGCGCTGGGCCATCTCCGTGGCGAAGGCCTTGGCCATGGCGCTCTCCACCGTGACGCGCTCCGTCCCGGTGTCCGCCTCCCAGGCGGCCCGGTACACGAGCAGGCGTGCGGCGGTGAGTTCCATGGCCATCGCCGCGAGACGATGCTGGACGAGCTGGAACTCGGCCAAAGGCTTTCCGAACTGCTTCCGGGAGAGCACGTGGGCCTTGGCCTCGGCCAGGGCCCGCGCCGCCATCCCGCAGGCGGAGGCGCCGACCGTGCAGCGCAGGCGGTCCAGGGTCATCATGCCCACCTTGAAGCCCCCGCCCTCCTCGCCGAGCCGGTTTCCGATAGGGACGCGGCAGGAGGAGAAGCTGATCTCCCCCAGGGGGTGGGGCGCCGAGAGGACCTGGGCCTTCACGAACCTCAGGCCCGGGGTCCCGGCCTCCACCACGAAGCAGGAGATGCCTTTGTTGCCACGAGCAAGGTCGGTGGAGGCGAAGACGGTGTAGAAGTCCGCGATCCCGGCGTTGGAAATGAAGGTCTTGGCGCCGTCCAGCACGTAGCTGTCTCCGTCCCTTCGGGCCGCGGTCTTCATGGACGCCACGTCAGATCCGGCCTCCGTCTCCGTCATGGCGAAGGCGCCCATGGCCTCGCCCTCGGCGACGGCGGGCAGCCATCGGGACTTCAGGGCCTCGGAACCGGCCAGGGCGATGGGCACGGAGCCCAGGCCCTGGAGCGCGAAGACGGCGTCCGCCAGGGGAGAGGCGGAAGCCAGGGCCTCGCGCGCCAGGCAGCAGGCGCGGAGGTCGGGTTTGGGGACGATGTGGCCGAAGAGACCGGCTTTGCCGGCCAGGCCCAGGATGACGCGGGCCTGCTTGCGGGCCGTGTCATCCGTTTCGGGTGCCGGGAGGGTCGCGATCTCCCGGGAGGCGAAGGCGTCGAAGGATTCGGCCAAGGCGAGGTGGCGCTCCTCCAAAAAGGCGCGGACAGTGCGGGTGTCCGGCATCTAGGCGAACTTCGCCGTCTGCTTGGCCCGGAACGCATCGTAGAAGGCGCGGAAGTTGGGGTCCTGCATGCAGAGAGCCTGGGCCTGGCTTTCCATTTCGAGCGCGGTGGCCAGGTCGATGGTTCCTTCGCGTGAGAGCAGCTCCTTGGTGATGCCCTGGGCGAAAGAGGGGTTTTTCGCCAGCCGTTCGGCCAGGGCCCGGGCTTCCGGCATCAGCCTATCCGCCGCGACGACCCTGTGATAGAGGCCGATGCGCTCGGCCTCCTTCGCCTCGACGAAGTCCCCCAGCATCAGGATCTCAGTGGCCTTGGAGAGGCCCACCAGGCGCTGGAGCAGCCAGGCCGCGCCCATGTCGGCCCCGGTGAGGCCGACCTTGTGAAAAAGGAAGGCGATCTTGGCCGTGTCGGCGGCCACGCGGAAGTCGCAGGCGGCTGCGACCACCGCCCCGGCGCCTGAGGCCAGGCCGTTCAGGGCGGCGACCACGGGCCTGCGACAGCGGCGGATGGCCAGGATGAGGGCGCCCGTCGAGCGCGTGAACTCCAGGAGGCCCTGGTAGTCGCGCTCGAAGAGTCTTCCGATGATGAGGTCCACGTCCCCGCCCGAGCAGAAGGCCCGGCCCGTGCCGGTGATCAGGATGCTGCGAATGCCGGGCTCCTGATCGAGCGTTCGGAAGGCCTCCGTCATCTCGGCGTAGACCTCGAAGGTGAGCGCGTTCAGCTTGTCCGGACGGTCCAGCGTGATCGTGGCGACCGAAGTCGCCGCATCGAACTCGTAGCGGAAGGTCTTGGCCTGGATCACGGGATCACCGCCGTCGCCTCGATCTCCACCACGGCGTCCGGGTCCAGCAGGGACTTGATCTCCAGCAGAGCCATGGCCGGGAAGTGCTTCTCCATCACGTTGCGGTAGGCGGCGCCGACGGCCTTGGGATCGGCCTTGTACTGGCGCTTGGCCACCACGTAGATGGTCAGGCGGCCGATGTGCTCGGTCTTCCCCCCGGCAGCCTCGACTACGGTCAGGACGTTCCTCAGGGCCTGCTCGAACTGGGGAATGAAACCGCCTTCCACGACCTTTTGCCCAGGACCCCAGCCCACCTGTCCGGCCACGAAGAGGAGGCGTCCTCCCGCCGGGGCCAGCATGCCGTTGGCGTAACCCTTCGGGAGGCCCAGGGATTCGGGGTTGATGACCCTCATCATGACATCAGCCCTCCCCCATCAAGGACGATGGCCTGGCCGTTGATGCCCCTGGCCTCTCCGGCGCAGAGGGCGGCCACGAGCCAGGCCACTTCATCCGGCTGCATGAGCCGCTTCTGGGGGCTCTGGGCCTTGAGGAAGTCCAGGGCCTGAGTCCGGGACATCCCGGTCTTGGCGCAGATCCGCGCCAGGGAGCCCCGGGTCATCCCGGTGTCCACGAAGCCGGGGCAGACGGCGTTCACGGTGACGCCGCGCGCCGCGCACTCGGCGGCGGCCGCCCTCGTGAGCCCCAGCAGGGCGTGTTTCGATGCTGCATAGGCTGCCACATAAGGCCCGGCGGACTTGGCGGCGGTGGAGGCCACGTTCACGATGCGGCCCCAGCGGGCCTGAAGCATCCCCGGCAGGAAGGCCTGCATCGTCAGCAGGGGCCCGGTGGCGTTGACAGCCAGGGCTTTTTCCCAGTCGGCCAGGCGGATCTTCAGGAGGGGATCCGAGGGTGCGATTCCCGCGGCGTTCACCAGGATGTCCGCCTTGCCTGATTTTTTGGCGAGGGCCTTCACGGAAGACGGCCTGGTCACGTCGCAGGGGATGACGCGGGCGGCGGTCCCGATGGAGGTTGCGACGGCCTCCAGCTCCCGGCGGGTGCGGGCGGAGAGCACGACGGAAGCGCCCTGCCGGGCCAGGATCCGCGCGCAGGCGGCACCGATTCCGCGTCCGGCGCCCGTGACGACCGCGACCTTTCCAGAAAGAGGCTTCATCGGCGGCGATCCTCGGGGATGGGCCCCAGCGCGTCAAGCAGCTCGGCGTGCACCCGGCCGTTCGAGGCGAGGGAGCCGAGGCCTGCATGGGTGCGCCGGCCCCGGAAGTCGCTGAATCGTCCCCCGGCCTCTTCCACCAGGAGACGGGGCGCAGCCAGATCCCAGACCTCGGGGCCGGGTCCCTCGGCGAAGGCCTCCACCTGGCCGCGTGCCACGGCCGCGTAGCCCAGGGCGTCCGTGGCGCCCGTGAAGATCGAAGGACGTCGGGACAGGGAGAGGAAGTTCCGCTCCAGTCCTGCGGCGCGGAAGCAGTCGATCGGGCCGTGGAGGGCCCAGGCCTCGCCGATCCCGCGCCGGCTGACGCCCAGTCGCCGTCCGTCCTCGAAGGCGCCCTTGCCGCGCCGGGCCCAGAAGGTGAGATCCAGGGCCGGGGCGTGGACGACCGAGGCCTCCAGCCTCCCGTCGACCTCCAGGGCCAGGAGCACGGTCCAGTACGGAAGGCCGCGGACGAAGGACCTGGTTCCGTCCACGGGGTCAACGATCCAGAGGTGGGTCCCGTCCCCGGCCTGCTCGCCGGTCTCCTCGGAGAGGATGCCATGGCCGGGGAAGGCCCGGCGGATCTCCTTCAGGATGGCCGTGTTCGAGGCGAGGTCGGCGGCAGAGACCGGGGAGCCATCGCCTTTTTCCATGACCTTGAGCCGGGAGGAGCGGAAGTGCCGCATCGCGGCCCTGCCTCCGGCGCGGGCGGCGCGGAGGGTGGCAGAGAGAAGGGGGTCACTCATCGGGTCTTCCTGGCGTGCTTGTGGGAGAAAGCTGCGATCTCGGTCAGTATGGGGCTTCAACGTGGGGGATTGGCTGAACGAGGATCCTCCCGTTCTCAACGGTGACGGACACCTGAGTGTCAGGTCCTATCGGGAAGGGGCAGAGTTTCCTGACCTCTTCGTCGAGCTCCAGGGCGAGATCCTCACCGATCGGGATGAGATGGCGTCGAAGATCCAGCATGGGCGCGAGGATAGTGGACCGGATTCCATCGCGCCAGACGGATCAAGAGGTCAACCGGCATCCGCCTGGACTATCCTGTTTTTGCCGGAGCGCTTGGCCTCGTAGAGCCTGGCGTCGGCCTGGCGGAGCATCTCGTCCACGGAAGGGGGCGGGGCGGGGAAGGTCACGGTCCCGATGCTGACCGAGACCGGGAGACCCTTGGCCTGCATGTCGGCCTGGAGCGTGTTCCGGATGCGCTCCAGAGGAAGGAGTGCAGCCTCCCGTCCGGACTCCGGCAGCAGGATGGCGAACTCGTCCCCGCCGAGGCGGGCCACAAGGTCGGTGACCCTGAGCTGGGCCTTGAGAAGGACGACCACGGACTTGAGGACCTCGTCGCCGGCCTCATGGCCGCGGAGATCGTTCACGTCCTTGAAGCGGTCCATGTCCAGGCAGGCGAGGGTCAACGGCCGTCCGGAGCGTCGGGCGCGGGCGATCTCCTGCCCGGCGAGCTCCCGGAAGGCCCGGACGTTCCAGGCTCCGGTCAGGGAGTCCGTCCGCGCCAGGGCACGCTCCCGCGCGAGGGCGTTGCGGAGGTTTCCCAGGAGCATCGTGAAGGCGCAGTAGACGCCGAGGTGCATGACCGCCTCCCACAGGGAGCGGACCCGGGCCAGCTCGTCCGCACCGGGCTCGAGGGCGGTCAGGGTGAGCAGGGCGCTTGCCACGGCCAGGACATAGCCCCAGGGCTTCCCCCCGTACCAGGTCCCCAGGAGGATGAAAGGCAGGAGGTACAGCCCCCCGAGGTCCCGGTCGAGAAGCATCCGGCCCATCCAGGAGATCAGCCCCATGAGGGCGAGGCAGCCCAGGGCGACTGCGGCCTTCCTTAGGAAGGTTAGGGATGGAGGCATGGGATGAGTCTGCTGACCGCCTTCCGTCGGCCTGTCAGGGCGTCAGGCAGTTCATCACCGCCTCTTCCAGAATCCCGCCCAGGATCGCCACGGTCCTCCGCCCCTCCTCGGCCGTGGCGTCGGCGGGCCAGCCGAAGTAGGCCTCGGGGCCGCCAGCCTCGGCGAAGGTCCGCTTGCCCTCCCGGATGGCCGTGGAGAGGGAGGCCGGGTTGGGCGGGAGCTTCTTGCGCACCTCCTCCCTCACCAGGTCGGGCCTCTCGGCCATCACGATGGAGCCCTCGTAGCGCCCGGCGTGGCAGGCCCCGCTTCGGAACTCCTCCGACAGGCGCAGGGCCCAGGGCTTGCGCGTCACGTCCGGGAAGGCGACAGGCAGGAGCCCGGTCTGCCGGACATGTTCCACGGTTGCGGCGATGGACGCGATGTGGGCCGGCTCCAGGTGGGCGTTGGCGACGGCCAGGCAGCGGGCCCCCTGCCGGGCCAGGGCCTTGGCGAGGTCCAACAAAACGGTCGAAGCCGCCTCGGGGGAGATGGACAGCGTCCCCGCGAAGCCGCCGGCGTACTCGGCCACGCTGTAGGCGATGGAGGGGAGGATCAGCGTCCGGATGCCCTGGGCCTCCAGGAGTCTTGCCCCCTCCCGGGCCATGGCCTCGGCGATGACGACGTCGGTCTGGATCGGCAGATGCGGCCCATGAGCCTCCGTGGCGCCCACAGGAAGGACGGCCACGGCGCCCGATTTCCAGGCGGCCTCCGCTTCCGGCCAGGTGAGATCCCCGAGCTTCACGGGGTCGAGGGTGCCCTTCCGGAGCGTCGGCGTCAACGGGCATCCGCCTGGACGATCCTGTTTTTGCCGGAGCGCTTGGCCTCGTAGAGCCTGGCGTCGGCCTGGCGGAGCATCTCGTCCACGGAAGGGGGCGGGGCGGGGAAGGTCACGGTCCCGATGCTGACCGAGACCGGGAGACCCTTGGCCTGCATGTCGGCCTGGAGCGTGTTCCGGATGCGCTCCAGAGGAAGGAGTGCAGCCTCCCGTCCGGACTCCGGCAGCAGGATGGCGAACTCGTCCCCGCCGAGGCGGGCCACAAGGTCGGTGACCCTGAGCTGGGCCTTGAGAAGGACGACCACGGACTTGAGGACCTCGTCGCCGGCCTCATGGCCGCGGAGATCGTTCACGTCCTTGAAGCGGTCCATGTCCAGGCAGGCGAGGGTCAACGGCCGTCCGGAGCGTCGGGCGCGGGCGATCTCCTGCCCGGCGAGCTCCCGGAAGGCCCGGACGTTCCAGGCTCCGGTCAGGGAGTCCGTCCGCGCCAGGGCACGCTCCCGGTCCAGGGCCCGTTTCAGGGAGCTGACCAGGAGGGAGACCGTGACGTAGAGCCCCATTTCCATGGCGGAGTTCCAGTAGGCAAGCGCCCGGGTGTACTCGTCAAAGGTCTCGCCGGGGAGGACGGGCCACCAGGGAGAGGCGCAACAGAGGCCCAGGAGGAGTCCTGCCCACCAGGATCCGTACCAGGTCATCACGACCACCGGGATCAGGTAGTAGACGGAGAGGGAGGGCTCGAAGTGTGTCACCCAGTCCACCCAGTCCACGACGGCGAACCAGGCCAGGGCCAGGGCGATCCAGGCGGCGCGGGTCCTCATGCCTTCAGGGACTTCTTGTCCACCTTGCCCCGGTCGTTCTTGGGCAGGGCGGACAGGAAGACCACGTCGCGGGGGTACTTGTAGGGTGCCAGGGTCTCCTTGATGAACCGCTGCAGGGCCCCGGTCATGGCCGCCCCGGCGGCCTGGCCCGGCTTGAGGACCACGAAGGCCCGGGGCTTCACCAGCCCCTCCTCCGCGTAGCCCGTCACGGCGGCCTCGGCGACGGCCGGATGCTTCAGGAGGGCGTTCTCGATCTCGAGGGGCGCCACCCAGACCCCGCCCACCTTGAGCATGTCGTCGGCCCGGCCCGAGTACCAGAAATAGCCGTCGGCGTCCCTGCGGAAGAGGTCCCCGGTCTGGGCCCAGGATCCATCCGGCCCGTGGAAAAAGGTGGCCGCGGTCTTCTCCGGGGCCTTCCAGTACTCGATCGCCGCGGTCGGGCCACCGATGCGCAGGGTTCCGACCTCGCCTTCGGGGATGTCCTTGCCGTCCGGGCCGAGGATGCGGGCCCGGTAGCCCTCCACCAGGCGGCCCAGGCTCCCGGGCTTCACGTCGCCCGGCCGGTTGGAGATATAGATGTGGAACATCTCGGCCGAGCCGATGCCGTCGTAGATTTCCACCCCGACCCGCTTCTTCCAGCGGAGGTAAAGCTCGGGTGGCAGGGCCTCCCCGGCGGAGAAGCAGAATCGCAGGCAGGAGAGGTCGGCCGAGGCGGCCTTGGGATCCTGGAGCATGCTGTTGATCATGGTGGGCACGGTGGTCAGGACCGTGGGCCGGTACTGGGCGATACGGGCGTAGACGGACTCGGCCGTGGCTCGTTCGGGGAAGAGGCAGGCCGTGGCGCCGACGGCGAAGGGGAACATCAGGTTGGTCCCGGTGGCGTAGCCGAAGAAGAGCTTGGGCACGGAGAGCGTGCGGTCGTCCGGCCTCATGCCGATGGTCCGCTTGGCGAAGACCTCGGTGTTGAAGGCGAAGTCGCTGTGGCGGTGCACGGCGGCCTTGGGCTCTCCGGTGGAGCCGGACGTGAAGAGCCAGAGGGCGACGTCGTCCCTGCGGCTTGGGTGGGTGGGGGTCCTGGGATCCGCCTTGGCCCTCTCGGCAGCGAAGTCCTTTTGAGCTCCGGCATCCCCTCCGCATACGAAGACGGCCTTGAGACGCTTCGCGGCCTTCAGGACGTCCTCGATCTTGGGGAGCAGGTCGGCATGGACCACGAGGGCGGCTGCCTCGGTGTAGTCGAGGTAGTAGGCGTACTCTTTGGCAGGCAGGATGGGGTTGACCATGGCGCCCACAGCCCCGGAGGCGATGGTCCCGAACCAGGCGAAGGCGAAGTCGGGGGAGTCGGGCAGGCAGATCAGGATGCGCTCGCCGGGCTTCACGCCAGCGGCGCGGAAGGCCCCGGCCGCACGACGGCTCTCCTCGGCGACCTGGGCGTAGGTCAGGGATTCCTGCTCGTGCAGGATGGCGGGGTGGGCTCCCCGGCCCTCCTTCAGGCGGTCGAAGAGGAAGTAGTCGGCCATGTTGAAGCACTCGGGAAAGGAGGGGAGGGTCATGGGGCGCGGCCCTCCTTCTCCCGGAAATCCTGGATTGCCCGACGCTGTTTCTCCAGCGCTTCTCGGAACAGGGCTTCGCTGAATCGGCCCCCCTTCCTAAGAGGATAATCTGTGAACTCGGCGGTGCTTCCGTCGGAACGGAGGACAGTCCAAGACCCGCTGCATTTCAGAAGCAGGAGGGGTTCTGGGAAATCCTGAAGAGTCTCGGAAGGGCCAAACCACTCGAAGGACTTCTCGGTATGCGGGCAGATCAGGTCGGCGGGATCAGGGAGATAGGGTTTCAGGTCCTCCGGGCCAAGGGGGCAGGCCCCCGGCAGCTTCTTCCCGTAGCTCCGGATCGCTGCTCTGAGGGTCTGGAGTCGCTTCGAGCAGAGGGCGGATACCCGGCATTCCTCCCGATATTGAGCCATGCGTTCCGGAGAGCATGCTGTTTTCTGGTTGACCAGTTCGCGCTGGAAGCTCGCTTCCGGCCAGGATTTCGTGGAACCGTCTACGCACAGGACATTCCTGCGGTCCTCATGGCAGGCTTGGGGATCGCTGAGAAGGAATTGTAGGGATGGGCTTGGTCCATCGTAGATATCCCGGGAGGGGAACACCCAAACATAGCTTTCCCCAGAAAGAGGACAACGGAAGAGGGATACCTGCTCCGCCCCCATGACTCCTGTGTGGAGCAGGGCATGGAAGGAATCAGGGAAGGAGCCTTCCTGATCCTCGTAGATACGCATTGCCAAGCCCAGATGCTTGAGTTGATTGATGCAAACCACCCGCTGGCCCTTCCGCCACTGCGGAATCCCCACGAAGGCGATCAGCAGGAGAATGGATGAGGCGATGACGGCGGCCCATGCCATCCTCCTCTTCCAGTTCCAGGCCCCGCCTTCCTCGGGAGTAATCACGCGGGCCTCAGGTACCGCTTCAGCCTTTCCCTCAGCCATCTCGGCACGGGCACGCTCTTGAACCGCTTGAGATCCACGCAAGCGGTGGTGCCCAGGATCTCGAACGCCGCCTGCCGCGACCCCTTCCGGAAGGCCCGGTAGCGGAAGACCACGGAGCGCTCGCCTAATTTGGCTACGGAGACCTCCATCGTCAGGAGGTCCCCGTAGCGGAGCGGTTCACGGAAGTCCGCCTCGAGATGCACCGTGGGGAAACCGATCTTGTCTTCCATCACGACTTTGGGGTAGGTCCGACCCAGAGCACCCGCGAAGAACTCCTCGAAGGCCGCGTGGCAGTGGGAGAGCAGGGTCGGGTAGTACGCCACCCCGGCCTGGTCGATGTCCCCGAAACGTACGGGGATCCGGCACCGGAAGGGACGGGCCACCTAGCGGCCCTCCCTCGAGTAGGGCACGATGGGCTTCCCTTCGATGCGGCTGAGCTCCCGGGCGAGGGTCTCCGCGAAGGCTCCGGTGATCTCCAGCTCCCCCCAGGGCTCCAGGGAGAGGTGCTCCGGGCCCCGCCACCAAGCCGTCCAGTCCTTTCCGCTATGCATGTGAAAGACCACCCGGCTGGGATTGTCGGAGCTCGTAGGCCGGTACTGGTGCAAGGACCCAGTGACCTCCAGGGAGGAGAGCATGGAGGCCACGACGGCAGGATCGACCAGTTTTCGGCTCGCCAGGGTCCCAGGGGAAAGGACGTAGTCCACGGTGATCGCTATGGCCTTCCAGATCTGAGGGGGACGGGACCACTCCAGCCAGCCCAGCCAGGCGATTGCCGCGAGGGTCCCCGCCACGCCGAGTCCGGCCAGGGCCTTCTTCATGCTGCGGCCTCCTGTTCGAAGCGCTTGAGGATGTTGTAGCGGCTGTCGCGCTGGGCGGGCACCCAGCCGGCCGTGCGGATGTGATGGCGGATCTCGTCGGCGTCCATCTTCACCCGGACGGTCCCGGCGGCCGAGACGACGTTCTCCTCGAGCATGGTGGATCCGAAGTCGTCGGCCCCGAAGGCCAGGGCCGCCTGGGCCACCTTCTCGCCCTGGGTGGGCCAGGACGAGGCCAGGTGGGGGATGTTGTCGAGGACCACGCGACACAAGGCCAGATTGGCCAGGTAGTCCTGGGCCGAGGCGGGCAGGAGTTTTTTGACCTCGAAGATCTTCCCCATGGCCGTCGTTTCCACCTGCATGGTCCAGGGGATGAAGGAGGGGAAGCCGTTGCCATGAGAGGCCAAGGCCTCGTCCTGGAGTTCGCGGATGCGGAGAAGGTGGTTCACCCGGTGCCTGGCCGTCTCTCCGCAGCCGGTCACCATGCTGGCCGAGGTCACCAGGCCCAGGGCCTGGGCCTCGCGCATCACGCCCAGCCAGCCGGCGGTGTCGAGCTTCTTGGGGGCGATCTCCTGGCGCACCTCGTCGTCGAGGATCTCGGCGCCGCCGCCGGGAAGGCCTTCCAATCCTGCCGCTTTCAATCGCTGCAGGACTTCCCGGACCGACATGCCTTCCAGCGTGGCAAGGTGGCTGATCTCCGAGGGGGAGAAGGCGTCGATCTCGATACTGGGAAAGGCCGCCTTGATCCAGCGGAGGAGGTCTTCGTACCAGGGAAGCCTCAACGCCGGGTTGTGCCCGCCCTGCATGAGGATGCGGGTGCCGCCGGCCTGGACGGTCTCGGAGATCTTCTGGGCGAGCACGTCCTTCGGGAGCACGTAGGCCTCCACGTCACCGACCGGGCGGTAGAAGTTGCAGAACTTGCAGTCGGTGATGCAGACGTTGGTGTAGTTGATATTGCGGTCGACGAGGTAGGTCGCCGTGTCGGAAGGCACGTGTTTGCGACGGAGCGAGTTCGCCGCCCGGCCCAGGGCAAAGAGGTCGGCCTCCGCTGCAAGATGAAGGGCCTCGTCGGCGTCCACCCGCCCGCCGGCCAGGCGCTTGGCGAGGATCTCTTCCGTCCTGCTCATCTCAGCCTATCGTTTTCTCGGGATGGGCACAGGGCGCCCGCCCTCGTCGACGGCCACGTAGACCAGCTCGGCGGAGGTGACATCGGCCTTCGACCCGTCGGATCGCTCGGCCTCCACGTCCACGTGGATGGTGACGGAGGACGTCCCGATCCTGGTGGTCCGGGTGTAGAAGGAGACGGCGTCGCCGACGTAGACGGGGGCCTTGAAGACGACCTCGCGCATGCAGACGGTGACGTAGCGGGCGTAGCCGGCGCGCTGGGCTTCCACGGCCCCGGCCATGTCGAGGTGGTTGAGGATGACGCCGCCGAAGATGGTGCCGTTGCGGTTGGTGTCCTTGGGCAGGAGGACGACCCGGATGGCGGGGTCGCGGTGGCTGGGGCGCTTGGGTTTCTTCATTTTCATGGGGCGGTGATTCTACGCCCGGCCCGGCGGGGAGTCCATCTAGGGAGGAAGGGTGATGGGGAGGGGATGGAGGAGCTGCCCGTTCCCTGGATTGTGTACCCAGAGCAGGGGCTGTCCTGGCCTCTTTGTCCCGGAGAGTCTGCTGTCGCGGTCGATCTTCAAAACGATCTCATACTCGGTGGGGATTTGACAGTAATACACCCACCCTCCCCACGTGTGTCCTTCATGTGGATAGGAGGGAGAACCTTTGGGCGGGGTTGGAAGAGAGAGGGACTCCAGGCTGCTTGGGTAACCCCCGTCCTGCAGGCGGCATGACTCCAATGCCGTTACGAGAGGAAGCGAGGTTCTCGCGACTTCAAGGAAGTCTTCGTTGGATCGGGGGGATGTGTGCAAGGCCCCATAGATCCCGATCCCGAGAGACGCTGCCCAGAGGATCAGTAGACTGCCCCAGAATCTCCGGGAGAGACGCCTGGGGATCTCTGCCGCAGAGTTCAGGGGGATGCGCTGGGCCATCTCGATCCCCCAGCGGAGGCTGAAGGCCTGAGCAAAGCCCAGGGCCAGGAGCATGCAGAGCATGGCGGCGAGAGGCAGGTTCTGGAAGTGGGCTAGGATCATGGCGCCAAGGCCAAGGAGCCAGAGCCAGAAGAAGAAGGAGGCGACCCAATCGCGTTTACCTCCTGGGTGTGGAGGGGAGATCAGGTAGGTCGAGGTCATGATGAGAACAATAATGGCGCTTGGGGCCAGGAGAAGCCCGAGGAGATCAATCATCCCCCGCCCCCCTTCGGCCTGTCGTACGCCTCCTCCACGATGCTCTCCGCCGCCACCCCCGCGGCGAGCAGGGCGGCCTTGGCCGGATCCAGCCACTGCACCCTGCCTGCCACCGCCGCCCGGCCCACCCCGGCCGCCGCCTTCGCGATGGCCCTCACCGCCTCGTCCGGAGAAAGCATGGTGACGGTCAGCACTGGCCAGGTTTTCGCCAGGGCCGCCAGCTCCAGGGCCAGCGGGGCCTCGCCCGGCCGGCTCCAGCCGTAGAGCAGATGCACCGGATCAGCGGACTTCCGTTCCGCCATCTCCTGGATCACGGACCAGGCCGGGCTGATGCCGGTGTCGAAGGCGACCAGCAGCAGGGGCCCCGATCCCTCGCCGGGGAACTTTCCGTGGGGTCCCCTCACCTCGACCTCCTCTCCGCCCTGGCAGGCATGGAGCCAGTCCGAGATCCCCCCGGCCCAAGTGCGCTCGATGTAGAAGGTCAGGCCGTCGGTGTCCGAAGGCGACGAGGCGATGGAGAAGCAGCGTTTCATCAGCTTGCCGTTGTCCGAGGTCTGGAGGATGATCCACTGGCCGGCTTTAAACGGCATCCCCTGTCCGCTCTCCCAGGAAATGCGTACCCGGGCCACCTCCTCGGCGGGGGTCTGGACCGAGGCGACGCGCGCGCGGCGGGACTCCGTGGCCATTACGCAGTCTCTCCTTTCATGCCAAGAGCCTTCCGGGCCCAGAGCATCTCCCGGGCCAGGCCTTCGGCCAGGCTGTCCGCATCCGTGGGCCTCTCGGCCTCGGGCAGGACGCCCCAGGTGTAGGTCTCCACCTCGAACTGCGGCGTTTCGGGGAGCTTGAGGAGTTCCGGGATGGCCTTCTCGATCCAGTCCCGCGTGGTCCCCAGCGGCCCGAAGGACTCCCGGTCCACGGGGACGTGGAAATGGCAGCGCCACTCGGATGCCGTCCTCCAGGGTTCGGCCTCGGGATCCAGCAGGTCCAGGTCCTGAAGGCGCTGAACCCCGGCCGGAGTCCGGCAGGCCAGCTGATGGAGGTAACGCTCCTCCGCAAAGGTCTTGAGGGCGTCGACGGCCTCCGGGTGCCTCGCCGGGTCCTTCACGGACAGGGCCGAGGAGATCTGGACCTTGGCGATCCCCAGAGGGGCCAGGCGACGGACGGCCGCTGCGGGCTCCTCGAAGGCCAGGGCCATGTGGCAGGTGTCCAGGCAGACGCCCAGGTGCCGCGTGAGCGCCTTGCCGGCCGTCAGGAGGCAGCGCTCGAAGAAGGCGGCCGTTTCCTCGGAGGTTTCCAAGACGCACATCGGCTCGGGCTCCAGGCAGAGGACCAGGGTCTTTCCGCTCTCCTCACGCACTTGACGGAAGACTTCGGCCACGGCCAGGAGGTTGGCGGCGGCGCGCTCCAGGGCCACGCTGTCGAGGGAGTCGCCCTTCCACCCGACGGGCAGGGTGCTCACGGTGCCCGTCGCTCCCTCGGGCAGGAGGGCGGCCAGGGCGCTTCCTGCCAGGATGCTGAAGTCCACCCGCCGCGGCGTGGTCCAGTCCGGGCGGTAGACGGCCTCCTTCACGCGCCGGGCGTGGAAGCCGCCGATGGGAAAGGCGTTGGCGGTGAAGACCTCGAGACCTGCGGAGGCCAGGAAGTCCCGGAAGCTCTCGGCCGACTCCGGCCTCGAGGCCAGGGGCTCGGCGACGGCCCAGGGGAGGTAGAGGCCGATGCCGACGGGGCCCTTCAGCCGCTGCCGAAGGCGCGGCGCGTGGAGCCTCAGGGCCGTCCAGGCTTCGGCCAGGGTCTCGGCCGGGTGGACGTTGGTGCAGTACCCGAGGGGGACGCGGGGGGGCATGGCGGGATTATAGCCTTGCGTTCCCCGGGGATTTCATAGACACTCTGCAATCGAGTCGCAGTCCAAGGAGCCCTTTTCCATAGGAGGATCGGAATGCCCCGCAAGCCCAACGCCGCGTTCATGAAGCCCATGAAGGTCAGTGCCGCCCTGTCCGCCGTGATCGGATCCGGCGCCATGCCCCGGACCCAGGTCACGAAGAAGATCTGGGCCTACATCAAGAAGCACGGTCTGCAGGACAAGAAGAACCGGCGCGACATCAATGCCGATGCCGCTCTCAAGGCCGTGTTCGGCGGCAAGTCCAAGGTCAACATGTTCGAGATGACCAAGCTCGTCAACAAGCACCTGTCCTGATCGATCCGTTCTTGAGCCGCCCGGCACCTCCTGATGAAGGGGGTCCGGGCGGTTCCGTTTAACCCTACAATGCCCGGGTGATCGACCCTGCCGAAGCCCGCTGGTTCGAGTACGTCGGGGGGCTCTCCGCAGCCGTCCCCTTCGAGGCCCAGTGGGCCGCCTTCCGGGGGATCTACGCCGGCCGCCCCTTCGAGGAGGGCCCTCCCCCGGCCTGGAGGCCTGGCCCGGGGGAACGGCAGGATTCCAATGCGGCCCGCTACGCCCGGACCCTGGGCCTGTCCGGCTGGGCCGAGCTCCAGGCCTTCTCCGCCTCCGACCGCGCCGGCTTCTGGGGGGGCGTGGTGAGGCATCTGGGCATCCCGTTTTCCTGTCCGCCCCGCACAACGCTGGAAGGCGACGCCGAGGACGCCCGCTGGCTCCCTGGCGCCAGGCTCAACATCGCGGACGCCTGCTTCCGCGGGGACAAGGGCCGTGTCGCGGTGATCTCGGGCCGGGAGGGGGAGGAGGGCCTGAATCTTATGACGCTGGGCGGACTGGAGGCCCTGGCCGACCGCGTCGCATGGGGTCTGAAGGTCCGGGGCTTCCCTTCCGGAGCCCGCATCGCCCTGTACATGCCCATGACGGCCGAATGCGTGGCGGCTTATCTCGGCATCGTGAAGGCGGGCTGCGCGGTCGTCTCGGTGGCCGACAGCTTTTCCGCCGAGGAGCTGGCCCGGAGGCTTTTGCTGTCCAAGGCCGACGGCGTGATCACGGTGGGCCGCTTCGAGCGCGCCGGCAAGGGCATCGACCTCTACGCCAAGGTCCGTGAGGCCGGCGCCCCCCGGGCCGTCGTGATCGGGGCGGAGCCCCAGCGTCCGGGAGACCTGGCCTGGGAGGGGTTCCTGGGGGATCCGGAACCCTTCCCGGCCGTTCCGTCCGATCCCGAGGCCCTGACCAACATCCTCTTCTCCTCCGGGACTACGGGGGAGCCCAAGGTCATCCCCTGGACCCACCTGACCCCCGTCAAATGCGCCTCCGACGGGCACTTCCACCAGGATCTCCGTCCCGGCGACGTGGCCGCCTGGCCCACCAACATCGGCTGGATGATGGGGCCCTGGCTGATCTACGCGGCCCTGGTGAACGGCGCTGCCATCGCCCTCTACGAGGGCTCTCCGGGAGGCGCCGGCTTCGGCCGCTTCGTCCAGGAGGCCTCCGTCACCATGCTCGGCGTGGTCCCTTCCCTCGTGAAGGCATGGAGGACCGGCGGATCCCTGGAGACATGCGACTGGTCGAGGATCCGCCTCTTCAGCTCCACAGGAGAGGCCTCCAGCCAGGAGGACTACCTCTGGCTCATGAGCCGGACGGGCTACCGGGCCCCGGTGATCGAGTACTGCGGAGGGACGGAGATCGGCGGCGGCCACCTGACCGGATCCGTCCTCCAGCCCTGCTCCCCATCCGTCTTCACCACGCCGGCCCTGGGCCTGCTCTTCGAGGTCCTCGGAGAGGACGGCAGGCCTGTGCCCGAAGGGGAACAGGGCGAGCTCTACGTGGTCCCGCCGTCCATCGGGCTGTCCCGGACGCTCCTGAACCGGGACCATCACGAGGCCTACTACGCCGGATGCCCGAAGGGCCCCCGGGGAGAGGTCCTGAGGCGCCACGGGGACAGGGTCCTGCGCCTGGCCAAGGGTGGCTGGAAGGCCCAGGGCCGCTCCGACGACACCATGAACCTGGGCGGGATCAAGGTCAGCTCCGTGGAGCTGGAGGAGGCGGTCTCGGTCCATCCTGCGGTGAAGGAGAGCGCGGCGGTGGCCGTCATTCCCGGGGGCGAGGGGGTGGACCGCCTGGTGCTCTTTGTGGTGCTCTGCCTCCCCGCGGAGACGGAGGCGCTGAAACGGGAGCTCCAGGCCCTGGTCTCGAAGCGCCTCAACCCCCTCTTCAGGGTCCAAGACGTGGTGGAGGTGGCCGCCCTGCCGCGCACGGCCTCGAACAAGGTGATGCGCCGGGAACTGAGGCGGGAGTACCTGGAGCGGGCCGCCGGAGGGCGCTAGAATCCCCGCCGCCGCCCGAGCGGGTGTATCTCAATGGTAGAGAGCGAGTTTTCCAAACTCGTTACGAGGGTTCGATTCCCTTCACCCGCTCCAACTCCTACTAATTCACAACCCCTTCGAAGGCGTTAGCCAACAGATTTACAGTCTGAACCGCTGATTCCATAACCAACTAATCTCCATATGGTTATGGATTCTATCCCCGCCAGCATGGCGTGTCCATGGCGTCTCAGCTTGCTCCTTCCTGCATGAAAATGCCCTGAATTGCGATTCGCGCACTTCTCGCCCTCCCGACCCCCTCCGCGTCAGCACCCTCCTCCCGGCGCCCGTTTCGCGTCCTCTAGCAGGGGGCAAAAACCATGCTTCGCCGTTACACAACAAGGTGTTAGAGGAACCGCCCTCTCCCTGGGCTCCGGGCCCCTGGAAAGCCCTCCTGGAGGGGGGTATACTGGCTGCCATGACCCTGCTAGCAGAGGAAGCTGCCAAGCTCGTCGACTCCCTTCCGCCGGAAAAGGCCAAGGCGCTCATCGAGTACGCCCGATACCTGGCTGACAAGGCGGATGAGGAAGCCTGGGAGGCCCGATTCGAGGACCCCCGCTTCCAGCCCAAGTTCAAAGCCATGTTGGAAGAGGCGGACCAGGACATCGCGGAAGGGAAAACCGAGCCCCTCGATCCCCGCCGGCTGTGATCTCCCGCACCGCGGGCCGTTTCTGGAGACAGTACGAGGCCCTGCCCACCCGGCATACGACGGGAGGCCCGGAAGGCCTACCTTCTTTTCGCCAAGGATCCGCTGGATCACCAGCTCCGGTTCAAGGAGTTGCGGCACCATCCTGATTGCTGGTCCGTCCGGGTGACATACAACTATCGGGCAGTGTGCAAGCGAACGGGGGATGTCGCGCACTGGGTATGGATCGGAAGCCACTTCGTGCTCTTCTTCATCCACGTGCGCACCCGGCGCGTACACATCGCTGGCATGACGATCCATCCGAATGCCGCCTGGATGGCCTACCGGGCCCGGGAGCTCTCCACATACTTCTCGGCGCTTCCCAAGGAAGACCGGCCCTCGGTGATCCTCCGCGACGGGGACAAGAAGTTCACGGCGGAGTTTGACAAGATCCTGTTGGATGACGGTTTCCGGATGCACCGCATCCCGCCGAGGTCCCCGAACCTGAACCCCTACGCGGAATCCTGGGTGGGAACGGTGAAGAAGGAGTGCCTCAACCACTTCGTGGCCTTCGGGGAGGAGCACCTGCGCTACCTGATCCGGGAGTACGTGGACTACTACAACACGGTCCGACCGCATCAAGGGCTGGGCTGTGTGCCGATCGCCGGCCTGCCCGTCTCCCCGGTCTCAGGACCGGTCCGCTGTCAGCACCGCCTCGGCGGGCTGATCAAGCACTACTACCGCCTGGCGGCGTAGGGACGGCCATCACACGGATCGGACTCCAGGTGTCGGCGACGCACGTACCCAACTCGCGTTTCAAAGGCCTCGGGAGGATGTCGGGGCGCGGACGGCGTCCTCAGAAGCCGGTGGTGGCCGCCGGGTCCTGCCCGTTTCTCCCGGCCCACGCCCGTTTTCCCCGACTACGCCAGCGAGCATGGTTTTTGCCCCCTGCTGGCGGGAACCTTTTACGCGTCAGGGGGTTTCGGAGGTTCTATCGGTTGCCCTCTGAGCAGCGGTCGACCTGGGGATCGTTATGTCGAAGCTTTGCTAGCTCCTCAAGCGTCCCCAGTTGTTTTGTTAGCAGCGCTACGGCCTTGTCGGGATCGAGGTCGGGCACAACGCGATCCTCGGGTTCTCTGCGTCGCGCCATGGTGCCCTCAGAAAGAGAAATGTGTGGTGGGCAGGGAAGGATTCGAACCTTCGAAGGCGTTAGCCAACAGATTTACAGTCTGTTCGTCAAAAATCATATCCCTTTTGTGGCGCTATAGTTGCGAATTCTAACTTCCAGAGCATGGCGTCCCCATGGCGTCTCAGGTTGCGGCTTCCTGCGACTCCTTGCACCCTTCACGGCTCCACCTTCCGGTCAGGTGGTTTCGGAGGTTCTATCGGGTGCCCTCTGAGGGCGATACCACTTTCTGAAGATCTTTCAAGGAAGCAATCGCCGAGTTGTAGCGATCCATAGCCACCTCAGGATCCAAAGGACCTTTGTAGTACTCATCGTCTGTCGTGAATTCGAGTCTGGGAGGAATGAGGTTCTTTGGGAAAACTGGCGTTCTTGCCGAATGAATCTCGGCGAAGAGCAACATCGAAAACGAGTGGCTCCCAGAGCTTGCAGAGGGATTGCCATCTGTCAGGAACATCTTGTAATGCTTGCCATTGCCCGAGAACACGAACGCAGTGTTCCCCTTCATTTCCAGCGATGACATCGGTCCGAGAATCTCGGAGTCAGCCAACTTCCCATAGAAACGGGCACACCGATAGAGATCTCCTTTCGGGGAGGAAACGCGGTATTCGATCTCGACTGACCCTTTGGGGAGGTCATGGTCTAAAGGCGCTTGGATGTTCTTATGGCTGCGGCGGTCGGATACCCGCGCTTCCACGACAAGCCCAGGCAGAGGGGAGTCGATCTTGGAGTAGGTGTCGGAGGCAGGATACCACAAATCATGTTCGTGTATCTCGTAAGCGGAGATGGCATCCGGGGCCTCGTCCAGGATGAACTCGCCAATTCCCCAACTACCCTCAACGGGAAGGTAGCCTTTTTTCAGGACATAGACGTCGCAATGCTCTTGCACAACAGCTTTCCCGTTCGCATCGCTCAGGGACGCATAGCAAGCGGGAGGGGAATAAGACGCCATCATCCTCGTGCTGATCACCAAGGCATCGGGAACCGGGGCTCCGGACCTATCTCTGACTACCACGCTCCGGAAACATCCCGAGATCAGCAGAGGGACAAACAAGGCCATGGGAAAGACCCTCATGGTTTTCCTCCATGGAATTTGAAGGAATCAGGTCTCTCCTCCATCGCCTGCCTGAGCATACTTCCGGCCTCGCCATGCCAGAGGGTCCCCCCTCCTTCCTCAGGAGGCAATTTCGCTTTCAGATTATTCTGTCCGGCGCCAGTTTCATACCCGGTCTGACCACCCAATGTGCCGATTGTATTCCCGCTCCGATTTCCCCAATCGAATGGATTCAGAGCGCTCAGAATGCCGCCCACGAGCTGCCCCGCGATTGGGACAGAGGCGATGTAATCCACCGGAGTCTGGCGCTGGTACACATTGATCCATGCCCCCTGGTTGTCCGGATTCGTGACGGGGAATTGGGACACCATGTCCAGGGTCACGATCAGGCGGACTCCGATCCGATGATCCTTCAGTTTCGAGGCCACCTTGAGAGCAGAGGCTCCCCCCCAACTATGACCGATCAGCACGATCTGCTTGTCGAGATCCGTGGGGGACGTTCCCTTATCCGCATAGGGCTTCCATGACGCCACGATTTCATCGACCATCTCGTCGACTGCCGCATGACTCTTGTAGAAGGATTTCCCAGGGAAGAGGCCGGGATGGTATTTCATGATGTCGTCCATAACTCCTCGGGGCTTTGCGGCAAGCACTCCAGTTTCCTGGGCCTTCTTTTCCCGCTCCGCCTGAGCCTCCGGACTGATCCCGCCCATGATTTCGGTAGGGCCGAACCACAGCAAACTTTCATAATCCGCCGCGCCCCCGATGAAGTAGGTGTCCCTTCCCCAAGGGTCTTTCCCGTTCATCGGATTATCGTTGGCATACCAGCGCCAATTCCTGCCGGAGTAAGCCGGATCCCTCTGCCCAAACACCCCCCTCCCCGGCATGTAAAACCGCGCCCGGTTGTGGTAGTTGGCCGACTCCGCATCCAGCTCCCTTCCCGCGTACTGGTAGCGGTTCACCACCGTTCCCGTCGTCTGCAGGTTCACCCCCCAGGCATCGTTGACGTAGCGGTTCGCCACCGCCTGGGCCGGGTTCAAGAGCATGTGTGTGCTCCCCAGAGCATCCGCCACGTAGTGGGAGGCCACCCCTGACCGATTCATGCTCAGCTTCTGGTCGATCCCAGGGCCGTTCGTATAGCGGGCTAGGAGCACGTTCGAGGCGCTGTAGTCCGCCAGCACGTCCTCGCCCGCATAGACGTACTTCTCTGTCACCCCGCCCACCGTCTTCAGGCGCCTGCGCCCCAGCACGTCCGTCACGTAAGAGGCCGTGGTCGCCCCGGCCTGGTAGCTCGCCAGGCGATAGCCCCAGTCGTATCCGTAATTTTTCGTGCCCGCCGGTCCCGACTCCGACATCAGGAGCCCCGCCGGGTTGTAGCTCAGGATCGTGACGGCCCCTAGCGAGCCCTCGAAGGCCCGGATCTCGTTCACAAAAGCCTGATTCGGGGTGGACGGAGCGCCTCCCCCGGCGTCCTGAAGAAAGCGCACCTTCTTCGTGCTGACCTGAGCATCGAAATCCACCCGATGAGCCGTCTGGCGGTACCAGCCCGGAGTCGCGGAGGGGACGGCCCCTGCGACCTGCGGATTTGGCAGGTCCAGCCAGGCATTCCCCAAGAGGTACTGGATCCGGAAGCGCTGGACCAGGCCCTGTACAGTGGGCAGCCAGACCGAGACCCGGGAGACGTTCTTAGGTCCCTTCTTGAACTCCAGCAGGGCCCAATGCTGGGCCCCTGCCTGGTTCTTGGAGGCCCAGGCGTCCTGATTGGAGGTCGAGTCCGGGGTCAGGCCGTCATCTAGCGGCTTCTCTTTGTAGTGCTGGGCCTTGGAGTCCACGTCGGTCTTGTCTCGCAGGATCTCGACGGGATTTCCGGGGACGGTCTCGGAGATGAGGCGGTTCTCGGCGTCGTAGACGGAGGTTGTGGTCTGGCCGTTCTCGGTTTTGAGGGTGCGGTTGCCGGCGCCGTCATACTGCCAGCTGGAGCTGCCGACGGGGATCCCCCCCGTACGGGTCTCCCCCATCAGCCGATACGTCCCGTCATACGCAAAGCTCTGGGTGCCGCCCAGGTGGGCATAGTTGATGGAAGTCCGGTTGTCAACAGGGTCGAAGCCGTATTGGAGATCCGCCAGCACGGCGCTGGAGGAGGTCCTCGTCAGCATCCTCTGGAGACGCTCCTTCGGATCATAGGTCCTCGTCTCCACGCAGCCGTTGGGCATTGCGTGGGTCTTCTGACGCATGCCCGGGTCATAGGTCCAGCCATGGACTTCCCCTGAGGAGTGGCTCAGGGTCTGGAGCTGGTGGTCCTCGTTGTAGGCATAGGTCCAGGTCCCCAGGGCAGGATCGTCGGTGGAGAGGTTCAGGGGATCCCCGGCGTTAGTGTAGGTGTAGTTGAGGGTCCGGATGGGGGTGAGCGTGGCTCCCACCAGGCTCATGTCCTCCTGGGCGGTCTGGCGGGAAAGAGCGTCGAAACGGTGCAGGCAGACTGAGCCCATGCCTAGAGAGGCCATCTCCTTCGTGCGGCGGTCAGCGCCGTCATGGAAGTACTGGAGGGTCTGGCTCCCGCCCACTCCCCCGCTGATGCTCTCCTGGGTCGGGCGGTTCTGATTGTCGTAGAGCCTCGTGCGGGTCTGGCCGCCCTCGTCGATGCTCTGGCGCAGGAGCCCAAAGGCGTTGTAGGCCATGGTCCTGAAGGTATTGCTGCCGGGATTCGTGGCCTTGATCGGGCGGCTGAGGGCATCGAAATCGGTCCGCCAGATATTGCCCCGGGGATCCTGGACCTGCAGACGGCTGCCGTTGGGATCCAGGACGTAGCTCGTGGTCAGGCTGACGAAGGGCGTGGGATGGGTGGTGGTGGAGACCTGGCGGTTCAAGGCATCGTAGGCCTGCTCGACGGCGTGATTCGCGGCGTCCACGCTCTGGGTGAGGTTGTGGTTGGGATCGTGGACGAAGGCGGTGGCCTGGTTGAGGACGTCCCGCGTCTGGATGAGGTCGCCTCTCAGGTCAAAATTCCTGAGGATGCTTCTCAGCGTGGGCTGGGGCGAAGCCACGGCCAGGGCCGGGTCCTGGATCAGGGTCTCCACGGAGCTGGCGATGGGCGCCATTCCGGTGATCCGGTCAGTATAGACGGTCCGGCTGACCATGACGTTTCGGGCGTCGGTGGCGGAGACCTGGCGGTCCATGTTGTCGTACCCGTAGACCCAAGAGCGGTTATCCGGGTCCGTGCTCTTGGTGAGATTGGTGTCGAGGTCGTATTCCATCTTCGCCGCGATGAAGGAAGGCAGGGAAAGGTCGGGATCGCTGCGATACGCCCGGGTTTCCCGGGGCAGGCCCCGGAAGTCATAGATCGTGCCGGAGGCGGTCTTGAAGGCGCCATTCGAGGTGCGCCTGCTCAGAATAGACAGATCGGATTCGTCGTAGCGCGTCTCATCGATGTGGACGGCGGAGGCCACGGTCGTCGGGCTCCCGGCGGGCGGGGCTTCCAGGTCGCTTACAGTCGGGTGGGTAGTGAAGGTGGCGTTGTTTCGCACATCGTACTGCATCGTCGTGACCTGGTCGGGCAGGAAGCCCCCGCCTTTGCGGGTGATGGTAACGGCGTTGGAGTTCCCGTCGTAGGCGTACTGACTTTCCAACACGGAGTCGCCGGTGCCGGGGTTGGGGGAGGTCTCCGTCGCTGGACGGTTGCGGGCATCGTAGGCCGTCGTCGCAATCTGGTCCTTGAGGTCGCTGCGCGTGAGGGTGTTGCCGTTGGGGTCGTAGGTGCGCTTGATCCTGTGCAAGCTCCCGCCGGTCCAGAGGGCATTTCTCGCTTCATCCAAGCGGTCGAGGAGATCGTAGGTGAAGGTGGTGTGGAAACCCCGGGGGTCCTGGGTGTCTACCACCAAGTCGTGGAGGTCATAAGCCGTGGCGCTGGCCGGGGTGCCGGGCTCCTGGGCGCCGATCTGGCGGTCCCTCAAGTCAAAGGCGTACGTGTAGCTTCCCCCGGCCATGCTGGTGTATCCGGTACGGTTGCCCCGGACATCATAGGCAAAGGTCTCGGAGAGGGTGTTGGGACGGGTGATGGAGGTCACGAGGCCGGTCCCGTTGTCCCCAGGACCGCCATAGCCGTAGGCGGTCAGGTGGGTGTTGGGATCCTGGAAGGTGAGGATCCTGCCGAAGTTGTCGTAGGTGCTGATTTCGGTGGGAGCGGGATCGGTCGACGCGTGGGGATGGACCTTGGTCAGCTGGTTTCCCGCTGCGTCATAGCCGAACGTCGTGACGACGTTCTCTTCCACATGGGTAATCGGATTCTCGGCCTTGCGCTCGGCGGTGATGCTGGCGACGTGGTTGAAGCCGTCAGCGGTGTAGCTGTAGACCATACGGTGGGCCGCGTCGTTGCCGGGCCTCTGGACGGTAGCCAGGTTGTCCTTCACGTAGTCGGGGGTGCCGACGATGTAGGTCTTGGTGGTGGTGTTGCCCCTAGCGTCGGCGAAGGTCAGCTCGTTTCTGAACTGGTCGAAGGTCCTGACGATGGGCACGGCGCCGTCCCCGGCCTCGGGCAGGGTGATCTTCATGGCCAACGAGCGCTCGAAGTCGCTCTCGATCACGGTGGGGTTCCCGTTGCGGTCGGTGAGGGTGGCCGTGTAGGGGCCATTTTCTGGATCGGTGTATTCGCAGGAGATGTAATGCCCGTCGGGGTCCTGGGCGGCGACAAAGCGGTTGTCGGTCTGGTAGCCGTACTGCCAGGCGTGGGCGCTGCCCTTGGGCGGGATGACCTTGGACAGAAGACCCTTGCGGGCGAAGGTGGCAAGGTCGTTGGTCGTGTGGTACTCGAACTGCCAGATGTGGCTGCCCTCGTCCCCATGGGCGCTGTCCTCGACGCTGGCCAGGTGCTTGGCCGCCGTGGCGTCGTACGTCATCGTAAAGGTCCGCCCGGTGGACTGGAAGACGATGTTGGCGACCTGGTTGTCGACGGTGTAGTCGAAGGAGATCTCGCGGTCCACGCTGTCTGTCGCGATCAGGAGGTTGTTCTCCGTCACCCCAGCCGTCAGGGGATTGTCCCCGTAGGCAAGGTTCAGCTCGTTGCCGTTCGTGTCCCGCACCCGGCGGAGCTTGTTGTGTTGTCCGGGTTGACCGGCCGGGATCCCCGAGACCCCGAAGCCGTATTTCATCCCGTACTTGTCGGTCAGGACCCAGGGGTACGCGGTGTCCCCCACGGCCAGGTTGGGCTCGATCCGGGAAAAGTCCCCGTAACGGTCCTCGGCAAGGTAGCGAGAGGACCCGGGGAAGGTTTGGACGAAGACGACGCGAGATCCGTCCCCGCGGTGGAGCACCAGCTGCTTGCGGGACAGGAAGGGGTAGGTGGAGTCCAGGTGCATCTGGAGGTTGTGGCGCCATCCCCGGGAGAGGCCGAAGTCCTCCTCGTGCTCCAAGCTGTTGTAGGTGAACGCTATCGAAGAGGCAAAGCCCCGGCCATTCGTGGAGAAGAGCGGCAGGCTGAAAATCTGGTTCCCGTTAGCCACGTTAAAGGAAGCCCCCCGACCATCTGAAGCCATCGCTAACCCATCCTGGCTTCCGAGGTTGTCCTCCTCGAGGTACTGGACATGGAAGCGGCCAACGATGGCGAGATTCCCTGCGGGCGTTGCCACAGGGATCATCTGGAAATCCGGGAATGGATTGGGACGCGTGTCGATCATCCCCGCGCCCCGGCGTCGCCAAAGGAAGACCTTAGAGTTAGAGCCGCTCCCGACGTTGTCGTAATCATACCCTGTCATGAAAGCCTGTCCGGAGGCATCGAAGGCCAGGGAGGGTGTGAGGGTAAGGAGACCTGGCGCACTTGGTAGAAGCTCCGGGTTCCAGCCAGAGGCCTGTTCCGCGTAGTAAAAGTCCCCGTTCTTCCCGTAGACGATGGCGGGAGAACCGTCCGACTTAAGCTTGAGCCCCTCGCGTCCAAAGGGGGTGTACGTGGCCAAGCTCGGGGGCCAGGCAGGATATTGGACGATGGTCTGGGGACTACTCCAGCCTCCGCCAGAACCCTGCATATGGACGATCGCGGAGAGGTACGTGCTGCTAGGCGTGTAGTCCGACTGGAACCAGGCGACATGGAGGGCGTTCGTGACGGGGTCGACCTGGATCTGGAGCGAGGCCAAGATCAGATCGTTCGTCTGCAGGGGAAAGTGGGGAGATTCGTAGATCTGCTGGGTGGTCTCCACCTGCATCGGGCTGCCTCCGACGGGATCCCCCTGGGACACTCGGGCGTAGAACACCCTGGCGATCTCCCTGTATCCGACCATGGGGATGAGGTACAGGTCCGTCCGGCTCCAGACGACATGGATCTTCCCATCGGACCCGATGGCCGCATGCGGAGAAGCACCAAATTGCCTCTCGTCGTACGGAGGCGGGATGGACGGCTCGGGAATGAGGATGCGGCTGGCCTGGATGTCCACAGCGCTGCCTTTGAGGATCTCGGCGTATACCTGACTGGTCTCGTCGAAGAGGTTCCGGCTGGAGATGACCCCCCGGGCGATATCGTCCGTCCCCATGACGATGCTGGGGGAGAAGCCCAGATTGTTGGGGAAGGTCGAAGGGACGCCCAGATAGGGATCGGTTTCCTCGAAGCCGGAGGGCCCGCGGCTCTCGTAGCTCTGCCTCAGGTAGCGTCCCCCGAGGATATGGAGCCTTCCCCGGGAGTCGAGGACAGCGGAGGGGTTCCGGTTGAGGGCGTTGCTCAGCTCGATGGGGGCGCTCAACTTGGGATACTCATCCCCCCACACCTTTTCGCTCTCCTGGATGGAAGGTGCGGTGTCAGCGGCGACGGGGATGGAAATCCCTCCCGTCAGGAGGATCAGGCCCAGGGTCCCCAGCCACAGCTTCGGATGCATCTTGCTCATGAGGTCACGGTCTCCCTTTTGGGTTTACCTGCGTTCGGATTCGTCGAGTGCGGCGGTCGCCTGTGCCGCGACGGGACATGCCTGCTGGATCCTGGCCAGGGCCTGGCGCGACTCAGGGGTGTTGATCCGCCTCAGGACCACAACGGCGTCCACCACCAACGCCTGGTCATGGGGCTTGGCCAGGCAACCTTCCAGAAGCTTGGGCACGATGGCATCTCCCTGGGCCGCCTTCTCGTCGAGGGCTCTCCGCTGAGCCCGGATCACCGGATCCCGATCCAGGATCCCCTGCATGGCCTGGGCGGTCTTGCGGCTGTCGGGAGAGGGGACGGAAGCGGCCGGGGCAGAGATGGCCGCGGGGTCCAGGCCGGGAGCCCTGGCCTTGACGGGGGCTTTGGCCGTCGGGGATGTGGCTGGAGCGGAGGGACGGCTGGAGCGGTGCAGGAGGGACGCAACGGCGACACCCAGGCAGAGGGCCGCGCCCGCGGCGTACATCAGGGAACGGGGGGAAGCCATCGCGAAGGGACTTTAGCCATCCCTCCAGGAAACCTCAAGCGGGATTCTAGCTGCGGCGTGGACAGATTTTTGGAGGGCCTTTCCAGTGGCCCGTCGGAGGCCATCCCCGCATCGCACGAGCCACGGATAATGTCCCATGCTCCCGTAATGCCACGTGGCATGCGAATCCATAAAATGTTTATTTATAAATACTTACGCATGCCTCATGCGGGGCATCGGTGCGCACGGATGAATCCGGTCCCAATCAAGGATCCTGATCCGCGAGCGGGCCATGCATCGCTTGGCTCGGCATACAGGGGGCTACCTTCCCCCTCCGCTCCCTAAATTGCCATCGCCCGGATGCCTGAGGACTGCCGAAGGGGACAGACTCACAATCTGTCGGGGCGATCCCACATGGTTTTGCCGTGTGGCCAGATACGGGATCAGCGGCTCTCAACATGGCGTGTCCATGGCGTCCCGGAACGGCTCCACCCCCTTGTGCCTCCAAGACCAGCGGAGATACTGCCTTCGTGACGCCCTCCTCCCCCGACTTTGGCTCTCTCCCCGACCAGGTCCTGGCGGAATGCTGGGAAACCGTGGGCCTGGACGTGCCGGAGGCCCTGGTCCAGGAAACCCTGAAACGTGGGAGCCGCATGGTCCCCCTCCTGGGGCCCCTGATCGCTGAGCCGGACGCTTGGGAATCCTGGACCGACGAGACGGACCCCGCCGGCTGGGCGCCCATCCACGCCCTCATGTTGCTGGCAGTCATCGGGGGACCCGAGATCATCCCCTATGCCACGGCCTTCCTCCGGGAGGGCTTCGGGGAGGATTGGCTGACGGAGGTCGGGCACGAGCTCGTCCGCTCCCTGGGTCCCGCAGCCATCGAGCCTGTCGCCGAGGTGATCGAGGATTGGGAGGCCGACCAGTGGGGCCGCTGGGAGGCGGTGGACGGGCTGCGACTGATGGGTCTGGAGCGGGAGGACTGCCGTCCCGCCGTGGTCGCCCGGTTGCGGGGCGCGCTCGAATCCCTCCTGGCCCTGCCCAGGAAGCACTTCGGCGAGGAGGACGCCATGGTCCTCTCCGCGCTGGGCCATGCCCTAGCCGAACTCCACGACGAGGATTCCCGCAGACTGATCCGGGAGGCGTTCCGGAAGGAGCGCTGGGACCTGGACTGCTCCAGTCAGGAGGATGTGGAAAAGGATTTCCTGATCCCTTTCGAGGAGAGCCTTCGAAAGAACCGTCGCCCTCCCCTGGAACACTTCTCGCCCGAGGAGCTGGCGAGGCTGAAGGAGGTCGAGAAGGGGTGGAAGAAGGAGAGGGCGGAGGCCCGGTTGCGCAGGCCGGAGCCCTTGGAGGATGATCCTTTCGAGCGGATACCGGAGCCGCCCCTGCCCCGGGCCGGGGAGTTCGCCGCGTCCTCCACCGCGGGCCGTAACGATCCATGTCCGTGCGGGAGCGGGAAGAAGTTCAAGAAGTGCTGCGGCAGGTAGCCATGCCCAAGAGGATGGCGGGGAAGTAGTCCGGGGGGAACTCAGAACCCATGAGCACGCGCCTACAGGAGTTCTTACAGCAGGAGGTGATGCGACAGAGCAAGTTCGCTCTGCTGGCCGCTCAGGATCTTGAGCACGCCCTCCAAGTGGTTGACATGGACCGGATCTGGTACTGCGTCCAGGGATTGCTGGTCGCGGCGGGGAATATTTCCAAGCTCCTCTGGCCAGGCACCACGAAGTTTTCTGCTGAGGCTGCAGCTCTGAGGAAACAGTTGTCCGTCTCTGACAACTCCGTGCTTGCGCCCCGAAAATTCCGGAACCACTTCGAGCACTTTGATGAACGGCTTGCCGACTGGGCATCCAACGGCCGCGGGGCTTTTGTTGACTCGAACGTCGGCCCAACCGGATTTATTGGCGGCTTCGCGGCAGGGGACTGCCTGCGAAACTTCGATACGACAACGCACGCCATCACCTTTCGGGGAGAGACCTATGAGCTTCGGCCCGTGCTGCAAGCCGTCAGGGACATCCACAGTAAGGTTTCTGTGACGCTTGGGCTCGTCGACTGATTCTTTTCACCTGAAATTTGCTCGGTGTCTCTGGATGATTGGATGCGTCATCCTGCGGGTACTTGCAGGAGAGTGCGGAGTCTTGCAGTCTTCTGCAAGATAGAGGGGGGATTGGTGGCCCACTGGACAAGATCAAGGTGGCAGGCGGTGCCGGAGTAGAATGACGCGCCCACCCCGTTGACGACCTTCTCCAGCGGATCGAACCAGAACCGGTACGGGCGACGTTCAAAGTAGCGGCAGCAGCCATCATAAGCCCGCTGGATGACCTCGGAGGACGCGTCTTTCATGGAGCCGACGCCGAGGGAACTCAACGTCTCGAAGCGCCTGTCCCCTCCTTTGAGTTCACTCTCATATCCGTCCAGGAACTCTTGACTGCTTGGGTTCAGTCCAAGGGTGGCGACCTGAGCGGACAGGCAGTCGCCGAAGGCGATCACGGGGGTCGATCCCGGCACGACGCAACTGTCATCAGGCACGGATGCCCGCAAGCGCCGCTCGATGTATTCCGGGACGGGAGACATCTACAGAAGAGTAGCGCCGTCGGGAGTCTCTCGCAATAGAGGGGGGGGGGGGAAGACGATCCCGCTTGTGCTCAACGCCAGAGGAGATCCAGAGGACCTGCGATGCCCTCAGGACCAGCGGGTAGCCCCCCTTCCTGCCACTGTCCACCGGTGGAGGTGGGGGATTTACAGGATGGCGCGTTCGACGTGGTTTCCCTCTTCACGCCTCGCGGTGACAAGAGCCTTTTCCGAAGCAGCAATCAAGGCAGGCAAGGCGAGATCTTTGGATGGGACAATGCTTGCCACGCCGAGGCTCACGGTCACGCGGCGTTTCCCCAGACAGGAGGGGGCGAGCGCCAGGGCTTCCACGGCCTTGCGGAGATCCTCCGCAACGATCAGGGCACCCACCGAGTCCGTGATGGGCAGGAGTACCGCGAAACAGGCCTCTTCGTAGCGGGCCACGAAATCGCCGGGACGGGAGAGGTTACTTCGAAGAACTGCGGCGACCCGGTTGAGGCAGTCATCCGCATCGCTTTTCCCGGAGGAGGATCTCGCGGTTTTGAAGCCGTCGATCTCGATCATCAGCAGGGAAAGGGAGGAACCATCCCGGGTGCCGCGCCGCCACTCCTGATTACACCTGGTATCAAAGAAGGCACGGGTAGAAACCCCCGTCACGGGATCGAGAGCCAGGGGTTCCTCAGGTTGCTTCTGCATGCTCATGTCTTGGTCCTGGGGCGCTTCGGCGCGTTGGCAGCATCGATCACCACGATGCGATTGATATCCCTCGCCACGATCGGAGAGATGTTCGTGAACATGATGCCGATCTTCCGTTCATGACGCGGCTGTTTCCCGGGATGGATGTTCACCACCTGGCCTTCGAGGTCGGCGGTGTTCACATCCAGGAAATCGAATTCCATCCGGAAGGTCTTTTCATACAGGACCTCTTCGGGGATGAGCATCATGCGCCGGTCATTGCTGAAACAGCGCAATCCCTTCGCGCTGATGTCGAGGAGTACGGCCTTCAATACGACATGGGATCTCAGGTCATGCAGCAACATGGGGATGATGTAGGCTCCACGTTCCGAGCGTCTGAGGAATACGTCTTTCATGGCATCGCCTCTGCTGACAACCCTAGTATGGGACACGATCCTGGAGGGGGCAACCGCCGGATGGGATTCTTCCTTTCGTGGCATGGATTCAGTCGGGGCGGAAGATCTGGTGTCTCCGGGAGGTGACCCAGCGTAGCAGGCTCTGGTATTGGGCCCGGCTCGGACCCAGGAACCGGAAATGCAGATAATGGCGATGCCGAGCCGGATGGGATTCCTTGCGGACGACCTCGGCATCCAATGCCCCCAGTCCCGGTTGCTCGGGGAAGCGGATCCGTAGAACCCCGGAGGAAGGGGGAGGCCGTTCCGTCCTGAAGCTGCCGCCTCCTGCACTCAGTTCGGTGAGCTTCCCCGGCAGAAGCCAGGGGGTTCCTTCCGGATGGATCTCGATCTCCTTGCTCATCGGAACGCGGAAGTCCGCCCGGCGCCGGTCGGGGGTCTCGAGGAGCTCAGGCGGTTCGAGGGCCGCGGGCAGGGCCTGACGCCGGCGACGGCGCTCCGTCAGGTCCGCGATCAGCCAGATCAGCAGGAAGAATGCGAGGGCCCCGGATATGCACAGGGCGATCTCTCCCGGGGTAGCCACGGGGAAGCGCAGGGCGCGGACGAAGTCCTCTGTCGAGCGGACGGTTTCTAGTGGGGCCTCCATGGGTGCCTCCCCTCTTCTGTAGTCTTCCCTCAAAGGGAAGAGGGCGCAAGGGAAAGCGTCGGCGCGACAGATTGAAGATGTAACCCATTCATTATTAGGCAGTTACAGCCTGCATCACGAACGATCTTCACCCTCCAGCAAAGCCTCATAATGGCCGGTTGATGAGCAGCCAGAACAGGCCCAGTTCTTCGACTGCCTTATCGAACTGCGCAAAATCAACCGGCTTCACGACGTAGCTATTGACCCCGAGCCGATAGCACTCCTCCAGATCCGGCTGCTCCTGGGAGGAGGTGAGGACGACCACCGGGATCGTCCGGCTGAGCGGGTTGGCCTTGATCCTGCGCAGGACCTCGATCCCGCTCACCTTGGGCAGTTTCAGATCCAGCAGGACGACCTTCGGGCGGGGGCACGGGCTCCCCTCCTGCCCTGAGGGGAAGAGGAACTCCAGGGCCTCGGCGCCGTCCTTCACATGGACAAGACGGTTCGCCAGGTTGTGCTTTCTCAGGGTTCGGATCGTCATCTCCGCATCCCCCGGATCGTCCTCCACGAGCAGGATGTCGACTTCAATGTGCTCGGTCATGCGTGTCCTCCTGCAGAGGAAGGGAGAACCCGAAGGTGGCACCCTGATCCACCTTCCCGTCCGCCCATACACTCCCCCCGTGCCTCGAGACGATCCGCTGCGTCAGGGCCAACCCCACCCCGGTGCCCTCGAAGGCCGCCTCCGAGTGCAGTCGTTGGAACACCTTGAACAGGTTGTCGGCATAGCGCATGTCGAACCCCACGCCGTTGTCCCTCACCTGGTAGCGGGCTTCACCGGCGTGCAGCTCTCCTGTCACCTCGATCTCCGCCTTCTGGCGGGGGCGGGTGTACTTCAGGGCGTTCGAGAGCAGGTTCACCCAGACCTGGCGGATCAGGCCCGGATCCCCCCGAACCGCAGGAAGGTCCTTCACGACAAGGTTCAAGGTCCGCTGGGGCACCTGGGCGCACAGCTCTGTGCCCACGGCCTGGGCGAGCTGAGCCATATCGATCTCCTGAGACGTCATCGGCTTGCGGCCCAGGCGCGAGAAGGCGAGCAGGTCGTCGATGAGGCGACCCATTTTCGCTCCATAGCCCGCGACGACGCCGAGCAGGCGACGGCCCTCCGGGTTCATCGATGCGGCATGCTCCTCGAGCAGAACACCGGAAAATCCCACGATGTTCCTGAGAGGGGCACGCAGGTCATGGGAGACCGAATAAGAAAAGGCCTCCAGCTCCCGGTTGGCACTCTCCAACTCGCGGCTCTTCTGGGCCAGGGTCTCCTCGGCGCGCTTCCGCTCGCTGATGTCCCTGGCGATCACGGAAGCGCCGGTGATGCAACCTGAGGAATCAAGGATCGGGGAGACCGTGACGGATACTTGGACGTGGTTGCCGTCCTTGGTCATCCGCACGGTGTCATGTTGAAGGACATGTTCCCCCTGTCGAATCCGTTTCAGGATCTCCGGGATATCCTGAGGCTGTTGGGGATCGGAGAGCATCATGACGGACCGTCCGATCGCCTCCTCGGCGGTCCAGCCGTAGAGCCGTTCGGCCCCCCTGTTCCAGGTCTGGATGATCCCGTCCAGGTCCTTGCTCAGGATGGCGTCATCCGAGACCGAGACGATGGCGCCCAGGCGGCTGGCGGCATCCTCGGCACGTTTCCGGTCAGAGATGTCGTGGACGAAGGCGTAGAACCGGAAGACCGGGCCCTCCCGCAGGGGCCAGATGGTCAGCTCCACCGGGAATTCGCGGCCGTCCCGGTGGACAGCCGCAAGCTCCAGACGCTGGTTGAACACCTTGGCCGCTCCCGTATCCACGAAGAGGCTCAACCCCTTCTGGTGGGCCTCCCGGTAGCGGGAGGGGATGATGGTGTCTGCGAGCAGGCGTCCCAGGGCCTCCTGGGAGGTCCACCCGAAGGTCGATTCAGCCTGACGGTTCCATTCGATGATCCTGCCCTTGGCGTCCATGCCGACGAAAGCGTTATAGGAGCTGTCCAGGATGGCCTGGATCCGCTGGCGGGCCTCCTGAAGCTCCTTAGCTCTAAGGAAGGTCTCAGCCTCCATCTTTTCTGCACGGTCCCGAAGCTCCTGTGTCTGACGCCCCTCTTCGATGCGCCGTTGCTTCAGATGCACGAACTCCGTGACATCCTCCACCCGATGAAGGATGAAGGCGACCTTCCCATCCCCGTCGAGGACGGGGGAGTTCAGTGGGCTCCAGAACCTCTCCTCGAATCCCCCGCCCTCGGACGCGGGTCGCCGGATGTCATACTTCTGAACGGCCATGGTGTCCGGCAGACGGTACTTCAGCACATGGTCGAGCGAGGTCCGCAGGTTGCGCACGCCCGTGGCTGTCAGGTCGTCGGGATTGTCGGGGAAGACCTCGAAGATCCCGCGTCCCAGGATGGCCTCGCGCTGGGTCATGGTGGTGCGCAGGTAGGCATCGCTGACCGCCGCGATCTTGAGATCGGGCGTCAGGGCCAGGATCAGCCCGGGCGACGACTCGAACAGGACCCGGAAGTCCGGCTGCGGGGTCATGGGGCCACCTTGGCGCGGGAGAGGGATGCGGTCGCCCAGCGGACGAGTTCGGCAGGCGTCTGGGGAGGGCTCAGGTAATTGCCCTGAGCCTCGTCGCAGCCCAGGGAAGCCAGCTTGAGGAAGGTTTCCCGATTCTCCACACCCTCGGCCACCACCTTCAACCCCAGATCGTGCCCCAGGTTGATGGTCGAGCGGACAATGGAGGCGGTGGAGGCGTCCTGAAGCATCCCCCGGATGAAGGACTGGTCGATCTTGATCGTGTCCACGGGCAGCCGCTTCAAGTACTCGAGCGAGGAATATCCGGTGCCGAAGTCGTCGATCGCCAGGCTCATCCCCAGGTCCTTCAGGCGGGAGAGGATGCGGACGGAGCCGAAGGGATCGGACATCAAGGCGCTTTCGGTCACCTCCAGCTCAAGACTGCCAGACGGTAGGTCATGCGCTCTGAGCAGCTCCAGCATCCGATCCACCAGCCGGGGATCCTCGAGGTTCCTGACCGAGACGTTGACCGCGGTGCGGAACTTCCACCCCTCCTGAAGCCAAGCCTGGACCTGGGACATGGCTTCGTCCAGGAGGTGGAGGGTGAAGGGCCTGATGAGGGCGGTCCGTTCGACCAGGGGCACGAAATGCTTGGGAAGAAGAAGGCCTCGCTGAGGATGGGTCCATCGTGCCAAAGCCTCCACGCCGCCGGTGTGACCAGTGCGCAGATCCACCTTGGGTTGGTAGGCCAGGAAGAGCTGGGCATCCTTCCGCTCTAGGACCTGACGAAGCTCCCCCAGGAGGGACAGGTGCTGGGGGCTGTAGCCGTCTTTTTGTGGCGCATACACGGCCCATCCCTGGTGGGATTCCTTGGCCCAGTGCATTGCGATGTCCGCACGCCGCAGGAGGAGGTCGGCATCGTAGCCGTGATGGGGGAAGAGCGAGATCCCGATGCTCCCCCCAATATCCAGGAGAAGGCCTTCCTCCACGAAGGGCGCCTCCATCGCTTTCAGGATCCTGCCTGCCATCTCTTCCGAGGCCTCCTGGTCAGCCTCGGGCAGGACTGCGACGAACTCATCCCCCCCGAGATGCGCCAGGGTGCCCTCGCGTTTCAGGGTCTCCTGTAGGCGCGACCCCACTTGCCGGAGGACAGCATCCCCTCGGACATGCCCCAGGGAGTCGTTGATCTCCTTGAAGCGGTCCAGGTCCAGGAGAAGGACCGCCAGGGGTGAGGCGTCCTTCTGGCGGGCCAGGAGAGCCTCCCGGACCTGGATCCTCACGGAGGCCCGGTTGGGCAGATGGGTCACCGGATCGTAGAAGGCCAGACGATGGACCGTCTCTTCCGCGAGGTGCCGTTCCCGCCGCTCCTGGGCCTGCAGGAGTTCCCGTTCGACTGCAGGAAGCAGGCGTGCCAGGTTGTCCTTCATGAGATAGTCGTGAGCGCCGGCCCGCATGGCCTCGACCGCGATCTGCTCACCGATGTTCCCCGAAACGATGATGAAAGGCAGGTCCAGCCGCATCTCCTTGAGGATCTCCAGGGCATGCAGGGCGTTAAAGGAAGGGAGGCTGTAATCGACCAGGAGGATGTCCCAGGTCTCCTGGACAAGGGCGTCCCGCAGGGCCTTCTGCGTATCGACGCGCCGCCAGACGGGATCGTAGCCTCCCCGCTGAAGCTCCCGGATGGTCAGCAGGGCGTCGTCCTGGGAGTCCTCCACGACAAGAACCCGAAGGGGCTTGTTCATTTCGGCACCGGATGCGTCTTCTCGGGCCCGTTCGCCATGACGAGCCTATCCCGCCCTTCGGCCTTCGCCCGGTAGAGCGCCTGATCCGCAGCCAGGATCACCGCGCCGGGGGTGTCCCCATGTTCCGGGAAAACCGCAAGCCCCATGGATACCGATACCGACGCCAGGGTCTGCCCCTCGTGCACGACCTCCAGGCTCTTAATCGCCTTCTGGAGACGCTGGACATGGCGGATGCAGCTCGCTTTCGGGGAGTCGGGGAAGAGCAGGGTGAACTCCTCCCCGCCATACCTGCAGACGATGTCGCGCCCTCTCGAGGATCCCAGAAGCAACGCGGCAACCTGTTGGAGAAGGGTGTCCCCGGCCTGATGGCCGTAGGTGTCGTTGAACTGCTTGAACCGATCCAGGTCCAGCATGACGACACAGAGAGGGGAGTGTTTCTTGCGGGCGTGTTCCATTTCCCTGGATAGCACCTTGTCCAGGTAACGGCGGTTGAACAGGCCCGTGAGGGGATCCCGGTCTGCACGCCAACGGAGCTTCTCCTGGAGCCTCAGGTTCGCCATGGCTACGGCGACGTTCTCCGTCATGGCGGAGAGCAGGCGCACCTCGCCATCCGTGAAGGGTTCCGTCGCCCTCGACACGTGCAGGATGCCCATCGTCTCGCCCCAGGCCAGCATGGGGGCGCAAAGAGAGCCGATGGGAAGGTAGGTCATGTGGCCACAGCTGACCTCCTTGCGCACGGCGTCGATGCGATGGAAATGGCCGCGGCGAAGGGCCCAGCAGTCGTCTGGCGTGAATTCTGGCTTCAGGGGAGGGGCATCGCCCCAGGTGACCGCGGTCCGTAGGGTCCTCTTTACGGGGTCCTGGATGCAAAGTGCCCCGGACACTCCGGGCAGAAGCGCCTGGACGAACTTGGCGACCACGGTCTGCAGTTCGTCGATGTTCAGGGTCGCCCGCAACACACTGGACATCTCATTGAGCGTCTCCGTCTGTTGGACCTGCTGTTGCAGCTCCTGCGTTTGGATCTGCAGGGCCTCGTTGACCTGGCTCAAGGTGAGCTCTGCCGTCTTCCGTTCCGTGATATCCCGCAGGAAGTGGCTCACAATCACCTGTCCGTTGAGACGGATGGGGACCACGGTCATCTCCACCAGAAACTCCGTGCCGTCCCGGCGAAGCGCAGTGGTCTCGATGCGACGGCCAAGGATGGGGCCTTCTCCGGCGGTCCGGTACTGCTCCAGATCCTGCTGGTGGGCGCTGCGTTGGGCCGGCGGGATGAGGGTCTCGCTCAGGGATTTCCCCAGGGCCTCCTGGCGGGGCCAACCGAAGCACTTCTCGGCCTGAGGATTCCAGTCAATGATGACGCCCTGGGCATTCGCCGTGACGACGGCGTCCAGGGTCCCTTCCAGGATCATCCGCTGTCTCAAGGCCTCCTCGGCCTGCTTGGCTTCCGTGACATCTTGGTCCGTGCCGACCATGCCGGTTACCTGCCCGGAGGTGGAGAGGAGCACCTTCCCCTGGCGATGCAGCACACGAAGGCTGCCGTCCGGGCGGACGACGCGGTGTTCCAGGTTGAAAGGGCGTCCTGTCTTCAGGGTGTTCTCGATCGCTTCTTGCAAAGCATCCCGGTCAGCCGGATGGGCACGACCGAGGAAGGCCTCGTAGGTCGCCGGGAACTCGGATGGCACCAGACCATAGATCCGGTAGAGCTCGTCCGACCATGTCATCTTCCTACTGGAGAGGTCCCAGGTCCAGTTGGCGACGTGTGCCAGCTGCTGGGATTCGCTCAGGAGATTCTCGTGCTCGTGAAGCGCCTGTGTCAGCTGTTTACGTTCCTCGATTTCCGCCCGGAGCATCCGGTTGGCCAGGGACAGCTCCGCCGTGCGCCGTCCGATCTCCGCCTCCTGGTTCCCATGGAGCTCCTTGAGCGCCGCCTCGTCTCGGCGTCGCGCATCCACAACGCAGGCAAGCATCAGCATGGTGACGCCCGTCACGCCCATGAACATCTGAAGGAGCATCAGGGACTCGTTCGGCGCACCCAGGATGTGGAAGGGACCGCGACCATGCAGGGTGGCGGCCACGGCGACGCCAGACAGGAGGAGGGTCGCGGCGGTAGTTTCCCGTGGGGAGAAACGAAACGCCGCCCAGGTCAGTACCGGGAGACAGATGAACTCCAGGGGGTAGTGGCGCATCCCGGGCGGCATCCATTCCCCGAATGCCGTTTGCCCGAGGACGAAGATGCCGATCAGGAGGAGGATCGCCTCCGTGGTCCTGGCAGCTCCCCAGCGGACATGCCAGTCCCTACCCCACAGGACGAGAAGCGGGGTGACGACCAGGGCCCCCATGGCGTTCCCGAGCCACCAGGTCACCCAGATGGCTCCGAAGTCCTTCCAGTCCGCGAACCCCCCCAGGGCGAGGCTGGTCACGCCGAGTGTGGCGCTGAGCATGGTGCTCAGGAGGGCGGCCAGCAGCAAGAACTTGAGGATGTGCCAGGGGCGCTTGAAGACTTCGCACCCGTTAGCGTACCGGTGAACCAGCCAGGCGCCGGCAACCGCCTCCAAGGTGTTCCCCGACGCGATCCCCAGGGAAGTCAGGAACGAGCCCGCGGTCAGGAGGTTTGCGAGGAAGGCCCCCAGGAAGATCCCTGGCCAGAGGCGGTATCCGTAGAGGAGAAGTGCGGCCAAGGCAATCCCTGTCGGCGGCCAGACGGGGGAGGCGCTCGCATTCACGAAGGCCAGGCGGAGCCCCAGCTTCGCTGCGCCGAAATACACGACGGCCAGCAACCCCATGGCGATCCCGTCACGCTTCATGCGCGCAAGCTTTATGGGGTCCGATGGATAGAGGGCGATGCAGACCTCCTTTTCGAAGGCGCTAATCCACTCTGTATCTTTCTGACCTCTTGTCAAGGTGTCGGGAGGTCGATTTCCATGCCCTATTTGGAACACATTGATTCAGCAACGGTTATGTCGTGCGATACCCTGCGTTCCGCACGACATTTTCAGGAGAGAAAAACAGCCTCTCAACGTGCCAGCTGAGGTGCTTGACACATCCCCCCAGTAGGGTAGGGTCGGTTGGGAGGGGGGTGTCGATGGTCTACCGAAGAGGCATGGCTCTCCTGGTAGTCGTGGGCATCTTGGGCGTGTTGGCTGTGCTGGGGACGGCCTTCGTGACCATGTCCCGGCTGGAGCGCCAGGCCAGCCAGCAACGTCTGAATGCCACTAAGGCGGCCTTCCTGGCGCGGGGCGGTATCGAGGATGCCCTCGCCAGGATTGCCATGGGCCAGGAGCCAGCGGCCGCAGACGCGGTACACCCCTCATTTTTCGTACAGGACAGTACCGGGGGACCGGCCCTGCTCGAGGTGGGAGGTCGCCAGGCAGGCTACTCCGGCAGGATCACGGAAGGCCAAGCCTACACACTCCGTATCACGGGGGGCGGGATCTCCATCAACGGCGGAGACCCTACGGCGCCTGCGGGGACAGGCTACAACGCCGTCCTGCGTCGCATGCTGGGGATCCTGGCCGAGGCTATCGATCGGGCGGACGGCGTCGCTGACGGCAAGCCCGTCGCTGCCGCAGATGGTTGGAGGATCGTGGACGCCCGCCCCCTTTCAGGATGGACCTCCCTCCAGGAACTCCAGGACATGGCCTTCCCGGGGAGTCCTTCAACGCTCGACGCCTTCCGGGACTACCTGACGCTCCACGCATGGGTGGACCGGCGGGTGATCGCCCCGAACGTCCACGCCGGCATGGCCGGCAAGGAATATCACAGCTGGGGCGAGATCAAGCTGGACCACCTCTCGACTGCAGCGGGAAGCCGCGCCCCAACATTCGAGCCGCGTGCTCCCGTAGAGCTCCCGTGGGCGCGCACGCGACGGCCCGCTCTCATCGCCCTCCTCTCCGGCCTGAAGGGGCTCTATCTGGACGAGTCCACTTGCACGAACGCGCTGGCGCTGTCGGCCCCAGCTCCTCCCTTCGACCTCATCGGCACGCTTCGGGTCGCCGAGATTGCGAACACCTGGAGCGAAACGGACGACTGCCACGTGGCCGCGAACTGCATCCTCTCCTACGAAGGCGACCTTAGCACCTGGCAAGCCTGGAACGACTTCTGCGACAGCATCCCGTTCAACGGGACGACGGAGGCTCGCCAGGCCAAGCGCGACATCCTGAAGGCCAACTTCAATCCCAACTCCGATCTCAACAAGTTCAATCCCAACCCCGTGCTCTTCCGCTCGGTGGACAAGAGCGATCTCCTGGTTTACTCCACAGAATTCAGCCTGTTCCCTGTCCACGGCAGGGAGGTGCAGAGTGCCGGCAGGGTCCTGAGCCGACAGGGAAGACTCCTGGCGACCCAGACGCTCCAGGTCAGCGTGCGGGGGCCTTCGGTGCTGAGGTTGTCGACCCAGAAGGAGTTCGTCTGTGACGATCTTGGAAGCCTGGACGTCCCCGGGGACGAAAGCGGCGTCCGCCTACCCGGCGCCACCCCCTTCCTGAGCCTGAGCCAGGGTGCCGGCAAGACCTGGGGGCATACGCTGCCGGCTTTGGGTGGCGCCGGCGCGGGCCTCCAGAGCTACCCTGAGCCCTGCGTGGATCCCGGGACTGGGCTGAGGATGAATCCCGCGGAGTACGACGGCAACCTTCAGCTGGCGACGGTCGAGACGCCGGACAGCCGATGGTACGGGGTGACGGCGGCGACCCGGCAGATGACGATGCTGGGCCGCTTCGACGACGGGTTCGATCTCGGTGTCGCAGCGTCGACATCCTCGAACGGCAGACTAAACCACCCAGACGTCCAGCAGGTGGCCACGGTGGAGCTTGGCCTGAGCCTCCTGGACGGATCCAAGCCGAACACCCTCTATCCGGACGGGGCCTACTCGGAAAAGGAGCGGGCCCCCGCCTATCTCGACAAGGGAAACTGCCCGCCCTATCATGGCCTCCTCTCCTTCTGGGTGAAGAACGGCTTCTCGAGCCCTCCTCTTCCCTCGCTTGTCCGCGGGCGCCAGTACGTCCAGCGCACGAACTACCTGTCCGACCTCGCCGGCGCCGCTTCCAACAACCAGTTCCATTTCCTAGGCTATTGCGGCAAACTCTCCCTGCTCCAGCCCGCCTTCGTGGCCCATTTCGAGATCGGCCATGATGTCCTCGATATCAACCGGGAGCACCTGTTCAAGACGCCCGAACGGACGGACGCCCCCCGGCGCTGGCGGCTGCTGACCTTCCATTGGGACTTCCGCAGCCCCACGGCGAGCGACGCCGGGGAGCTCCTGGTGGACGCAGGCACGGCTCCCAAGGACCAGGCCCCCGTCAGCTCCTACGGCTATGTCTCCAACACGCCCGATTCCGCCTCCGACGTCACGGAGGACGACAAATTCGGCCCCCACCTGATCTGCCTGGGCCGGTACGGAAAGCCCTGGGAATCCGAGGTGATCACCTTCGTGGGCCAAGGGGCAGACGCGACCTTCGACGAGTTCGCGGTCTATGACTTCGGAGGTGCCGGCCCCGGGGGCAGCCCCGCCAACCCCCCGGGAACCGTTCCCACCGTCTTCGCCGGCACCCGTTATGAGGAGGGGCGCTACTACAAGGAGGCAGACTATCGGGCTCCCGGCTCGGCGCCCCTCGCCTCCGGGGAAGCAGGCTCCTGGGTCAGCGCACCAGTCCTGCTTCCTGCTGGCGTCCGGCTCCGCGAGATCCGCTGGACCTGGCTCCGTCCCCAAGAACTTCCGAACGACTATGCCGAGGTCGAACTCCTGAATCTCGACGCCACAAGTCACCTCTGGATCCCCTCCCAGAGCCGCTCCACGGAGGCCTCCGGCTGGACCCCTGACCGCCAGGACTGGGTCCTGGACCAGGTGCCCACGGGAAGCTTCCGGATCCGTGTCGTCTTCCGCCGTAGCACGCCGCTGGCGACTGATCAGCCGATCCTGGAGTCTCCTGTCCTGGACGACCTGAGCCTCTTCTACACCTTACCGAACTCCGGACTCCTCTCCTGGTCCGGGAGTCCATGACAGGATCCTGGCGCAACCGGGGAACCGTCATGACGATGGCCCTGACGGGCGCCGTCCTCACGACATGCGGAGCACTGTCTCTCCTCGGTCGTAACGGAGACAGGAGCCCCCATGTCTGGGAAGCGCTCGCCAGGATGCCGGCTCTTGCGGCATCTGGTCTCTGCGTACTCGGCCTCTGGATGTTCGTTCGTGCCATCTCCGAGCCGCTGGCGGAACGTAGGAAAGGACTGGGTCGGATCCTTCCCGCCCTCGTCTTGCTCACCGGAGCAGGCGTCGGGCTGTGGTTCTGGAAGGTCTTAGCGACCCAGGATGAAACCTATGCCCGCCAGGCCGTCCGCGCCCAGACCGAGGGCGCCCTGCGTACCATCGTCGACCAGATGCACATGGAACAGACCGGGCTCTGGCGCCTGGCCAAGCTCTGGGAGGTACGCGGCGGGATGACGCAACGGGACTGGAAGATCCAGGCAGGGACATACATCGCCTTGCAGCCCGCCTACCGCGCCATCACCAAGTTGGACCCATCCCTCACGGACCGGTGGAACGTTTCCGGAGAGGGCCTTCTGGAACGTCCCTGGGCCGATGAAGCCCCGGCCTTCCAACGCGCTGTTGCCGAGGCCATGGCCCGGAGAAACTCCGTGCTAAGCCCGGCGCCCCCTGGGGCGGAAGAGCCGGAGATCCTGGTCGCCGTCCCCATCTTTTCCGAGGGCAAGCCCGGCGGGGCCATTCTGGGAAGCCTCCGCCTCAAGCCCCTGTTCGACGTCATCCTGAAGGATCTTCCCCTTCAGGGGTACGTGGTCTCCCTGCAGAATTCCGATGCCGAGGTCTACCACCTCGGGACCCCGGACGCGCCCGCCTCAGCCTCCTGGACGCAGCAGAGGGCACTGGACCTCTCCGGGATCTCCTGGAGCGTGCGGGTGAGCCCATCCCAGGGCCTGCTGGATCGCCTGCAGTCTCCGCTTCCCGAAATGGCCCTGGGAGCGGCGCTCCTGGTCTCCTTCCTTCTCTCGTGGATCGTCTCCCTCTCCCAGACGAACGAGATCCGCGCCCACCTCCTGAAGTCGGCTAACGGAAAGCTGGCAGAGGAGATGATGGCACGCACACGGGCACTGGTGCTTCTCAAGAGCGCGGAGGAAGCTTTGGAGCTCAAGGCAGCGGAACTCATGCGTTCCAACCAGGAACTGGCTAGGTTCGCTTCCATCGCCTCCCACGACCTGCAGGAGCCGCTACGGACGGTGGCGAACTACATGAAGCTCCTGGAGTCCCGCTACCGGGGCAGGCTGGATGCCGAGGCGGACACCTTCATCCGGTTCGCCGTTGACGGGACGGAGAGGATGACGCACCTGATCCGCGATCTGCTGCGCTACGCACGCATGGACAGCAGGCTCCTGCCCTTCCAGCCGACGGACTGCAACCTCGTCCTGGAGGAAGCCCTGGTCAACCTGCAGGCGGCGATTCAGGAACACCATGCTGTCGTCACGCACGACATCCTGCCCACCGTCATGGGGGACGCGACCCAGCTCCTGGAACTCTTCCAGAACATGATTGCCAACGCTATCAAGTTCCAGAAGAACGGCACGCCGCCCACGGTGCGTATAGGTGTTCAGGACAGCGGGGCGATGTGGACCTTCTCGATCTGTGACAACGGGATCGGCGTCGATCCCCAGCATGCCGACCGCATCTTCACGATCTTCGAGCGCCTGCACACCCAGGACGAATACCCCGGCACCGGCATCGGGCTGGCGGTCTGCATGAAGGCGGTCCACCTCCACGGAGGGAGGATCTGGGTGGAGTCCCAGGCCGGAAAGGGATCGACCTTCTACTTCACGCTGCCGAAACCGGGCTTGGTCGCATCACGGAGCGCTTGAAGCAACCGTTCCGAATCGCATTTCCTCTTCATCAGGTAGCCCTTTGCCCCACGCTGGATCATCTGGGTAGCCATCTCCTCGTCATCCTCGCCCGTGAGGATCACGACGGGGACCCCCGGAGCGGCCTTCAGGACGCCCTCCAGGCATGCCATGCCCACGGCATCCGGAAGCCTGAGGTCCAGCAGGACGACGTCCGGCTTGTCGCGCTGGAGGGTGGCGATCGCGCTACTGAGTCGGGCGACATGCTCCAGGGAAATTTCCGGATCCTGGGATTCCTTGGCCATCAGACGGATGAAGGCGGCATCTGCCGCATTGTCCTCGACCATGAGCACCCGGATGGTCATGAGCTTGGGGTTTCCCCTCCGTCCACACATTGTGCCCGACGCATCTGGTTTGGCAACCGTACTTAATCATCCCCAGGACAGAGCGATACTTCGGAATTTGATCCCGTGCAACTGAGGGTTGCATAGGACGTTATGCCTCTTTCACCTTCCAGTCATTCTGAGCGCTTGCAGAACCTTCATTTTCAGGGAAGGCTTTAAAAGGAGGGTCTGGATATGGCCCACCGGGTAGTGCAGATCATCTCCAAGGCGCTGAGGAACATCCTTTCCCCCAAGCGCGGAGGTCGCCACAGGCCCCGGCCCGAGACCGTCCAGCGCCTTCTGCTGATCAACCGCCTGCCCATCGGCCAGGCGGTCGCAACAACCCCCATCCTCAGCAACGTGAGAATAGGTCTGCCGGGGGCCGAGATCACGCTGATGGTCCAGCGCCCCTTGGAAGAGCTCTTCGGGAGCGATCCACGAATCGATGCACTCGTGGTCAAGGGCAAACGCGGCCTGACCTGTCTGCGTGGGCATTGGGCCAGAGGATTTGACATGGCCGTCATCCTGGACCCTTCCTTCCGAAGCGCCTGGCTGGCCCGCCGCGCCGGAGCGCGTTGGATCGCGGGATACGATTCCCGGGCCAGCGGGGTCTTCCTGGACGCCCGACTGAGACCCCCGGAATACTGGGAGCGCCCCTTGCGCGAGTATTTCGGACAGGTGCTCCCGATCCACCAGACGGACGCATGGCTCCAGCTGATCCCCTTGATTGGACTGTCTCTGGAAGAACGGGCTCCCTACATTGCACTCTCGGATGCTGACAGATTCTGGGCAGAGGAACGCATCGCCGGCATGCCAGGCACCGGCCCCCTGATTGCGTTCCACCCCGGCGGCAACGCATCCTGCCGCTGGCCCCTTCCCTACTGGGGCCGACTGGCGACCGAGCTTTTCCGCACGAAACAGGCGAGGCTGGTCGTCACGGGTGGGCCCCAAGACATGGCCTTGGGACAGAAACTGGCCGCTACCACGAGCGCACCCATGCTCTGCCTGTCAGGGGAGGCCACGCTCGGGCAGACGGCCGCAGTGTTTTCACGGATGGATGGCGTCGTGAGCGGAGACTCCTGTGCGCCTCACATCGCCGCAGCCGTTGGAACCTCCTGCGTCACGCTCTTCGGCGCCGGGGATCCGGACATCCGACGTCCCTATGGAAAATGGCATATTTCGCTCAGAACCGAGATGTCCTTGCCATGCCTCGGATGCAAGCGGGACACCTGTGCTCTGGAGAGGCATGAATGCATGCTGGGGATCCCCGTGGAGAAGGTCCTGCAGGCGATACTCAAGCTCCCATCCCGCGAACCAGTGTGCCAGGCATAGTGGAGGACGAGCCATGCTCAAGAAGATCCTTGTCCCATTCGACGGCTCGAAGATCTCGGAGAAAATCCTGCACCAGGTGCGCCGCCTCCTGGTCCAGGAAGATGCGAAGACGCTCCTGCTGAGGGTGGTCCCTCCGGGCCCGAACCGTGGGAGCGAGGAGGCTGAGGTGGCGGAGGCCGCGCAGCATCTCCGCGAACAGGGTGGAGATGCTCAACATGCGCTGGTCCAATCGGCGGACCCCGCAACAGGGATCCTCGCCTGCGCCAGACGCTACCGTCCTTCCCTGATCGCCATGAGCACACACGGGCGGACGGGCTTGAAGCGCCTGACACGCGGGAGCGTGGCCGAGAGGGTCCTGCGCGCCTCGCCCTTCCCCCTCCTGCTCTGGAATCCCTTCCGTCCCTCAGGCATCGGCCGGGGCGGCTCGGCCCGTTTCCGTAAGATCCTGGTGCCCCTGGACGGATCCAAGGCCTCCGCCCGCATCCTACCTCTGGTGAAGGCCTTTGCCCGGCTCAACGCCGCCCGGGTAACCCTTCTCCATGTCGTTACCCTCACCCCCACCGTGGGGGAATACGCAGGGATCGTCCTGACGCCAAGTACCCAGGACATCAAGAAGGTGCTGGAACCTTCCCGGCGCCTCCTGAGAGGCGTGACTGCCTCGATCCGTGTCGAACTGGGCTTCCCGAGCGAAAGCATCCTGGCAGCCGCACAAAGGGAGGAGGCTGACCTGATTGCTATGACCACGCACGGACGGTCCGGGATCTCCCGCTGGGCCTTCGGGTCTGTGGCCGAGAACGTGCTCAGGCACTCACCGCTGCCTCTGCTGATCCAACGCTCAGCCTGAAACTAGTCTCTGCTATCGGTTCACAGCGTCACCCGCTCCCCGTCCTTGGCCGCCCTGGCCTTCCATCCCAGCTCCTGCTGCAGGATCGTGGCCAGGCTCTCGGCCGATCCGGCCTCTCCGTGTACGATGAAGGTCTCCCGAGGGAGCTTGGGGAAACCCTTCAGCCAGCGCAGGATGTCTTCCCGGTCGGCGTGGGCCGAGAGGCCGTCACCACCTCGACCTTGGCTTTCACCGGGGCCTTGAGCCCCTGGAAGAGCCCGCAGTCTAGCAGCACCTTCCGCTGGCCCACGGTAAGGAGGTGCTTGGATCCGGTCACCGTGCCCGCCGCACCAAGGAAATCCAGGGTGATCACGGCATTCAATCCTTGAGGCTGAGCGGTCCCGAGCCCACCTGGGTGATGAGCAGGGCGGCGCCCAGCATGGAGACGTTTTTCATGAACATGATCTGCTGCATCATCGTCTCCTTAGGGTCTGGGAGACCCCAGAAGCGGTGCATCATCACCGTGACGGGCACCAGAAAGAGCACGATCAGCCAGGCGCCCCAGCGGGCCTTGTAGCCCAGGGCGATGCTGAGCCCGCCCAGGACGGCGATGACGCCGGACAGCGGCACGGCCAGGGGGGCCAAGGGCACGCCCTGAGCGGCGGCGTGGGCGATGGTCCCTTCCTGGAAATGGCCTGGTCCGGCCAGGACGAAGATGGCGCCGAACAGGATGCGTCCCAAGGGTGCGAGGATTTTCATGGGTCCCCTCCTTCCCTGACCAAAGTATGCCCTCTTTTTGAGGAGGATGCCGGATGTATCTGGCAGACGGGAGTTCCGGACTGGGCTATCCTTATCTCATGAATCCCGGAATCTGGGCATTCCTGGACAAGGTCTGGCCCTATGCCATTCCCCTCTTCCTGGGGGTCCTGGCCCTTGTGGCCTCGGGTCATGCTGTGCTCCACAAGCGGGATTCCCGGTCCGTCATCGGGTGGGTCGGCCTCATCTGGCTGGCGCCCCTGGTGGGCACCCTGCTCTACGTTCTGCTGGGCATCAACCGGATCCGCCGCCGGGCGCAAGTCCTGCGCGGGATCCGTTCGCGCAAGCCCCAGGAGAAGGATCCGCGCTTCGACTCGTCCGAGATGCTCGGCCGCATCCTGCCGGCGGAAGCCCGGCACCTGGCTGCCTTCGCCAAACTCGGCGACGCGTTGACAGGAGTGCCGGTGGCAGGCGGCAACCGGGTCGAGCCCCTCTGCCACGGAGGACAGGCGTATCCGGCCATGCTGGAAGCCATCGACGCGGCGCAGTCCAGCCTTGCCTTCAGCACCTATATCTTCAGCGGCGGCCCGACCGGGCAGCGCTTCATCGAGGCCTTTGCACGCGCCGTCCGGCGGAAGGTCGAGGTCCGGATCCTGATCGACGATATCGGGGCCCGCTATTCCTGGCCTTCCGCGGTCTCCGCCCTGCGCCAGGCCCAGGTCCCGGTCGCCCGCTTCCTGCCCGCGCTCCTCCATGTGAAGTTCCCATACTTCAACCTGCGCAACCACCGCAAGATCCTGGTCGCCGACGGAAAGGTCGGCTTCACCGGCGGGATGAACATCCAGGATATGGACCTCCATGACCTCCATTGTCGGATCGAAGGCCCAGCCGTCAGGCATCTCCAAGAGACTTTTGCAGAGGACTGGCGCTTCGCGACGAGCGAATCCCTGGAAGGGAAGGCCTGGTTCCCCGAGATCCAGCCTCGTGGAGACGCCGCCGTGCGCGGCATCGTCGACGGCCCTGACGACGACACCGACACCCTGCGCATCCTCACCCTGGGGGCCCTGGCCTCCGCCCGGCACTCCGTGCGGATTGCCACGCCCTATTTCCTCCCGGACGACGCGCTCATCAACGCCTTGAACATCGCCGTGATGCGCGGCGTCACCGTCGACATCCTCCTGCCGGCCAAAAACAACCTACGGATGGTCCAGTGGGCCTCGACCGCGATCCTATGGCAGGTCCTGAAGCGGGGATGCCGCATCCGGCTTTCCCCGCCGCCCTTCGATCACGGCAAGCTCCTGGTGGTCGACCATGCCTGGACCCTGCTGGGCTCGAGCAACTGGGATCCCCGTAGCTTCCGCCTGAACTTCGAGTTCGACGTGGAATGCTACGACCCCGAACTGGCTCGGACGCTGGAGGCCGCCTTCGATGCGAAGCTTGCGGCCGCCAAGCCCCTGACGCTGGCGGAGGTGGATGGCCGAGGCCTTCCCGTGAAAATTCGAGACGGCGTGGCCCGGCTGTTCACGCCCTACCTGTGAGGGGGAAGAGATGAGACTGCTGAGCTACAACATCCACAAGGGGATCGGCGGGCAGGACCGGCGCTACCGCCTGGACCGTATCCTCGACGTGATCCGGCACGAGAATCCCGACCTGATCTGCCTCCAGGAGGTTTCCCGGGGCGCTCCCAGGTCGTACGGCCACGACCAGTCACGGCTGATGGCTGGGTACATGGAGGCCTTCGCCGACCTCTTCCAGCTCAACGTGCATTGGAAAGAGGGAGGCTATGGCAATCAGATCCTGTCCCGCTGGCCCCTCCTCAACCCGCACCAGATCCTCCTGAAGTTCGAGAACAAGAAGGCCCGGGGCGGGCAGATTGCCACCGTGGAGACCCCGGAAGGGCCCCTGCTCCTGGTGAACTGGCATCTGGGCCTGGGGGAACTGGAGCGCCATTGGCAGGTGGGCCACCTCCTGGGCCACCCGCGCTTCCTGGAATCCGCCCATCTCCCGGCGATCCTGGCCGGCGACTTCAATGATTGGCGCGACACGCTGGCGATTGGTCCCCTTTCCGCGCTGGGCTTTCTCCAGGCGACGTCGCCTCCGTCACGGTTTCGCTCTTTCCCGGCCTACCATCCGGTCGCCTCCCTGGACAAGGCATTCCACCGCGGGAGCGTGATCCTCCATCAAGCCAGGATCGTCCATTCCCGGATGACGAGGACGGCCTCCGACCACCTGCCCCTGGTGGTCGACTTCAGCCTTGGGGCATCGGTTCCTGCCCCTTGAGGATGGCCTCCCAGGGGATCATGCGGCACTCTGAAAACAGGTAGTGATTGGAGGGTGTGATGCAATCAGCACTTCAGGGAATGAGCCTCATTGATGAGGGGACGGGCGTACCGTTGCTCTTCGTGCATGGCTTCCCGCTCAGCCGGGGCGCCTGGCAGAAGCAGGTGGATGCGTTCGCATCGTCCCATCACGTCATCGCACCCGATCTGACGGGCTTCGGAGAAAGCCCGGGGAAGCCGGGCCCGGCCACAATGGCACAGTTCGCCGCCGATCTCCATACGCTGCTCCAACAGCTTGAGACGGGACCCGTCGTACTGATCGGCCACTCAATGGGAGGGTATGTGGCCCTGGCCTTTGCCCGCCAGTTCCCTGAGATGCTGCGCGGCCTCGTCCTGGTCGGCACCCGAGCGGGGGCCGACACCCCCGAAGCGGCTGCAGGACGGCGAACGACGGCTGAAAAGGTGAAAGCGGAAGGCACCCAGAGCGTGATCGACACGATGACTCCCAAGATGCTCGCTCCCGGAAACCAGGATCCGAACATGGCCAATCAGGTGCGTAGCTTCATGGCTTCGGCGACATCCGCAGGCGTGATCGGCGCCCTGCTCGGGATGGCCGAGAGGCCCGATTCCACCGCGATTCTTCCGACACTGTCACTCTCCGTGCCGACCCTGGTCGTCACGGGCTCTGAAGACGCGCTGATCCCACCGGCCGAGTCCGAGAAGATGGCCCAGCTGATCCCTGGCTCGCGATTGAACGTCATCCCGAACGCGGGCCATCTGGTCGCCTTCGAGCGTCCGGAGGAGTTCAATCGCGCCTTGAAGGAATGGCTGGCCCAACAGGGATTTTCTTCCTGAGGGGAGGTCCTTCACCCCTTGACGGACCCGCTTCTGTGGCCAACACTATGGTCATGGAAGGGATCCCTTTGAGGCCCATTGTGTGAGGAGGGAGCCATGAAGAAGACAAGTATCCTGCTCTCGCTTGCCGTTCTGTTCTCTCCGTTGGCGATGACGGCCCGTGCTTCCGAGATCCCACCCGGCCTGGACCACGCTACCGTGACGATCCAGCCGGACGTCAAGAGCCTGGAGAAGGTGGGGTTGACCCCGGATCAGGCCCAGGCCCTGGACCGTGTGGAGCTGGCTGAAGTGGAGAAGACGGACCCCAACCAGAAGGGCGGGGACGCCATCGTCACCGTCGCGGTGATCGCCGCCATCGTGGTCCTCGTCTACATCGCCATGCAGCACATGGACCATCACTAGTTAGGCACGTGTCCCGTAGTGCGGGAGTCATTCTGGCGCTGTCCGCCGCCGCCCTGGTGGCGGGCTGCGCCCCCGCCGCCGCGAGCATCCGGGAGGATCTGAAGACCGGGAAGGTCGATGGCATCTACCTTGATGGGGTGCCCTTCACCCCTCAGAAGCCGGAGCTGTGCGGGCCCTGCGCTCTCTCCTCCCTCCTCGGGTACTGGGGAAAGCCCATCAGCCAGGAGGACCTGGCCCAGTCGGTCTATCGCCCCGGGATGAACGGGAGCCCTGGCTTCCTGCTCTGGAGGGAGGCCAGGAAGGCCAAGCTGGTCTCCCTCCAGGCCAAGGACCTGAAGCCGGAGGCTGTCGACGCCCTTCTCTCTCAGGGAATTCCCGTGATCCTCAACCTGGACCTCCTTCCGGAGGCACGCAGTTGCTGTTGCCTGCTTCCCCTGAAGCCCTTCCTCCCGTCCGGGGGGAACTATCAGCATTATGTGCTGGCGATCGGTCGGGATCGGAGCCGAGGGCTCTGGGTGCTCCAGAACGGCCTGCGTCCCGACCAGGTGGTCTCGGACGCCTGGCTGGTCCGGCAGAGGGTCCCTACCGGAGGCTGGGCCCTGATCGCTTTCCCGCCAGACCGAAAGGTCTCGGGGCTGGGAGCAGCGCTTCATGTGGAGGCCGCGGATCGCGCCGAGGAGCTGGGTCAGCCCGAGGCCGCCCTGGCCCATGCCGAGGCTGCGGCGGCCGAGAAGCCCCAGGACGTCCAGGCATGGTTCCGCAAGGGGCACCTTCTCGGGAAGTTGGGCCGTGCGCCCGAGGCGGAGAAGGCTTACCGGACCTGCATGGCCCTGGACCCCGCCAGGCCGGACCCGCTGAACAACCTCGCCCTTCTCTTGGCTACAGACCCTGCCCGCCTGGAGGAAGCCGAGGCCCTCGCCCGTGCCGCCCTTGAGCTCTGCCGGAAGGATCCCCAATGGAAGAACCGTATCCCCTACGTCGAGGAAACGTTGCAGGAAATCCTCGGGAAACGGAAGCCCTGACGCGCTACGCAAGTGCCTGCGCCTGACGGAGCGCCGCGACAGCCTCCCGCACGGCGGGCCCCTTGATCGGCATAGCGAGGGCTCTCAGGCGTGCCGCCCGATGGAGGCTATACCTGGAAAGCATGGGGGCCCTCCAGCCGATCCGCCTGAGTCGTGTCCCTTGCTAGGTCCTCAACTTCTCCAGGAGGTTCACGAGGTCGTCGGCGTGCTCCTCCTCCATGGCCAGGATGCCTTCCAGCATCCGGCGCGTCGTGGGGTCGTTGTCGGCCAGGTAGGCGGCCACCTCTCGGTAGCTGTCGATGGCGATGCGCTCAGCGACCAGGTCCTCCTTGATCATGTCGGCGAGGTCCCCGCCCTCGACGTATTCGGCGTGGCTTCGGGTCAGGAGCCCTTCGGGGGAGAAATTGGGCTCCCCGCCCAGCTGGACGATGCGGGCGGCGATCTGGTCCGCGTGGACCTGCTCCTCGTTGGCGTGCTGGAGAAACTCCTGCGCGACGCTCTGGGCATTGATTCCGCTCGCCATGAAGTAGTGCCGCTTGTAGCGCAGCACGCAGACGATCTCGGTGGCGAGGGCCTCGTTCAGGAGGCGGATCACCGTGGTGCGATCGGCACGGTAGCCGGGCGTCACCGCGCCCTCCTGGATGTGCTTGCGGGCCCTGGCCCGGAGGGTCTTCACGTCCGTGAGAAAGGACTTCCGGATGGCAGGTTTCGCCATGGTGACCTCCTTGTTCGTCGCTGATGAAGCATACCACCATCCATTTAGGGTGCAATGCGCCCGCACAAGCTGGGAATCGGGCCTCGTCAATCCGGGAAAAATCTTGAGCCGGGCTCTTGCCGCCGTCCGATCATGTGCTAGACCTTAGGTAACTCTCGGCAGAGGGGCCCGTCAGACAGTATTCCGCTGTCCTCGACGGAGAGTCCCGGCTGACGGTGCCAATCCAGGGCGGATGCGCCACAGGGGACGTCTGCTTCCTCATTTGAAAGGAGGGCGACATGGCTACCAGTCTCAGAGCAATTCAGGGGTGGAGCACCGGGACCAAGGTCGCGGTGGGAGCGGGCAGCCTGCTGGCCGTGGCTGCTGCGGTCTATCTGCTCACCGGAAAGCGCGGGGAAAGGAATCGGGCCAAGCTCAAGAAGCTGGGCGCCACGGTGAAGCGGGAGCTCGTGAGCCGGCTGCACAGCCTGGAGAACCTGAACCAGCACGGCAGGGTCCTGAGGCGCAAACTGCATCTCAAGGCCTCTTGAGCAGGGCCATCATGACACGCAGACGGTACGGCCCTGCGGCGGGGAGATGGGTGGGCCGGGCGATGCACCGGTTCAAGCAGGGGACTCTGCGGAGCGGCAAGGCCGGCCGTGGCGGGAAGGTGAAGAGCCGTGAGCAGGCGATCGCGATCGGCCTATCGGAGGCGAGAAAGAAGGGCGCGAAGGTGCCCCGTCCGCCGATAGACAGCGCCTCCGCATGGCACGAACGGTCCCGGGTGGCCTAGCCGCCCAGACCAGAAAGGAAGGGAGCACGTGGAAAACCTCCTGTGGTTTCTCCTGATGGGCATGATCGTCGGATGGCTGGCCGGAGCCCTTACGAAGGGAAGCGGGTTCGGGATTGTCGGAAACATCTCGGTCGGCGTCGTCGGTGCCCTCCTGGGAGGCTGGCTGTCCGGCGTGCTGGGAGTGACGGCCTACAGTGCGCTCGGATCCTTCCTCGTGGCACTTCTTGGTGCGGTGCTCCTGGTCGGTCTGCTCCGTCTGATCCGGGGCTCCAAGGACGTCTGAAAGGAGGACACCATGCTGTATTGGGCCGCAGTCTTTTTCGTTATCGCGATCATTGCAGCCATCTTCGGTTTCGGCGGGATTGCCGCCGGAGCCGTGGAGATCGCGAAGGTGCTGTTCTTCGTCTTTCTGTTGCTCTTTCTGGTTTCGCTGCTGATCGGGGTCTTCCGGGGAAGGCCCCCGAATCCCCCGATCGTCTAAGGAGGAGGTGCTATGGCGCTCTATCGCTCCAGAACATTCGAACCCCTGCTGGGCATGCCAGGCTTCAGCACCCCCCTGCTGAAGGCCCATTTCGGCTTGTATGAAGGCTATGTCTCCCAGGCCTCTGCCTTGCAGGAAAGGTTGGAAGTCCTGCTCCGGGCCGGAAAGGTCGAGACCCCGGAATACGCGGAGCTGAAACGCCGCTTCGGCTGGGAGTTCAACGGGATGCGCCTGCACGAGCTGTATTTCGACACTATGTCCAAGAAAGCGACCGGGATGCCCAAGGACTCCCCCCTGGGCTCCCGGATCGCGGCCGACTTCGGATCGGCTGGCACATGGATGAAGGATTTCAAGGCGACCGGGAGCCTGCGCGGGGTCGGCTGGGCTGCGCTGGTATGGGATCCGATGGCGCGCCGCCTACTCAACATCTGGATCCATGAGCACGACGGGGGACACCTGACGGGCTGCCCGATCCTCCTGCTGATGGACGTCTTCGAACACGCCTATCTGGCCGATTACGGGGTGAAGCGGGCGGACTACATCGAGGCGTTCTTTAACGTCGTCGCGTGGGATGTGGTCGAGTCCCGGCTCGGCGCTCTCCTGGAGGTGGGGACATCCAAGCAATCCCTGGTTTCAGGGGTGAAGTGAACATGGATACGCTCGTTCACGCCGACATTTTCTTCTTCATCACCTCCGTGGTGGTCGTGCTCATCGGGATCGCCTCTCTGGTGGCGCTGGTTTACGGCATCCTTATCCTGAAAGACCTAAGGCGGGTGACCTCGACCGTGAGGGATGAAACCGGCCGGATCGCCGAAGACGTCGCGGATTTGCGGAAGGATCTGAGACGGAAGGGGTTCCAATTGGGACTTCTCTTCGACTTCTTCCGAAAGATTCTCACCGGGCACGGGAAGGTGCCCAAGCTTCATTAGGCGGATATCCATGAGGCAGCTCGATCTGGCCCCAGCATCACCTTCCTGATCCTGACCCGCTAGTTGCCCAGCGCCATAAGTGGGGAGGCACTGGCCGAGGGCGAGATCCTGCCACTGTTCGCGGCGGCACGATGGGCACCCTCCTCCTACAACGCCCAGCCCGGGTACTTTGTGATCTGAGGATCCGTCCCTGTCTTGCCCGACCTTCCTCACATCGTCAGTGACCACTGTTTCCACTACGCCTAGACTTCGAGCTTGGCCTATCCTGCCGTGCCCGTTCTCAGGGGGACTTGGACTTCCGAGGGGATGGCCAGGGCGTCCACAGCCTCCCGCATCCTCGATTGGCTGGCGTGGACATAGATCCCCAGGGTGGTCTGGGGATTCGCATGGCGCATCGATGCCTGAAGGGTCTTGGGATCGGTCCTTCGGCTTAGCATTGTCCCGAACGTATGCCTAAGCGCATGCGCATCTGCCTGCCGCCCCGCTTCGTCCTTATAGGGGATCCCCGCGAGCTTCAGGTCCAGCCTGAGCCGACGGGCCATGTCCCGGGGCACGGCCACCACGACCTGACCAGGACGGCCCTGGATCTTCGCCTGCCAATGCCGCAGGGCCTCCACCAGGTGCCCGGCCAGGGGTAGGACGGCCGACTTCCCGCTCTTGGTAGTCTCAGCGCGGACATGGAGGGTTCTCTGATCTAGGTCCAGGTCGTCCCAGCGCAGGGCCCTCAACTCCCCGACGCGCAACCCGGTAAAGATGAACACACGCCAGATCAGGGCGGTGCCTTCTCCCTCCTTTAATAGGACCTGCACCCTCTCGGGGGAGGGCTGGTGCTTGCGTAACGTCCGGGCCCTCACCAGGGGCGACGTCGGGGCCACCTGGAGGATCCTTTCGATCTCCCACTCCGTCAGGGGACGGCGCTTGATGCGCTTCTCCCGCTCGGAGCGGGGCATCACCGCAGCCAGGGGGCTGTAGGGGATGAGACGGGATCGCACCGCCCAGCAGAGCATCGTCTTGATCCCCTGGAGATGGGAGTTTACGGTACGGGCGGCCGGGACGGGATTGCGGTCCGCCATCGCCGCAAGGTAGCCTTCCAGACGGTCCGCCGTGAGGTCGCGCAGGAAGACTGCCCCCGTGCCCGTTAGCACGGCCTCAATGCGGGCCTTCGTGCCGGCCCAGTGCTGGGCCACGACTCGGCCCTGGATGGAGGCCAGGTACTTCTGCTTCAGGTCCTCCAGGCGGATCTCGCCGAGGTTCTGGGTGGGGAGGCCGTTCTTCTGATTCGAGACGTCCGACTCGACCTTGCGCAGGATCTCGTCGGCCTGCCCCTTGGTGAGGGAAGCCTTCTTCCGACGCTGGCGACCGGAGGCGTCCCAGTACTCGATGTACCAGTGCTTCATCACCCGGATCTCAGCCGTGCCGTCCGGGAGTGTGGCCTTGTACTGCGGCTTGAATACCCTACCCATGATCAACCTCCTTGTTTCTGGCCCGCATCACCCTCGCCCGGGGCCACATGGACGCTCTTCCGGGCCGACACATCCAGTCCTGTTTTGAGCCTAGCGTGGGACCTATTCATGGGAACGCCGCTGCTTCCACCAGGGACGGTGCGGGTCCTCCGGGGGCGCTTCGACAGGAGTCTCGTAGACCGTCAGGATCCGCCCGCAGTTCCGGCATGCCTTGCGCCGCATGATCCGGCCCCCGTAGGCTGGGCGCGTCTCGACGGTGTCCAACATCCTGCACCCGCAGGTGAGGCATTCGATGCCGACCGGGCGCGGGGCCTCGGGCTTGACAGGTCTTCCTGACGATGGGGCCGCCACGCACGGCGTCCCGAAGCCCGGTTCCCGATCAGGCTTCCTGGCCATCAGAATCCCCGCCTCGCCCTGACCTCAGCCAGGTTCACCACACGGCGCACGCGAGGCGGCGCGATCCGCTGCATGTCGGCCAGCTGGGCCCCGACCATCGAGGCGGCGGCTGCGGCACCCGCGAGGCCGTCCAGCCAGTGGTTGTCCGGGCGGTCAGGCCGCTGCTTCCACTCGTCGACCACCCGCTCCCGGCCCTCGGTCTTGACCCGGTACTCGGCAGTCAGGTGCTCCGCGAGCAGGGTGTGGTCGTCGGGCTTCTTGCCGAACAACGACAGACACCCCGCGTCTCCCATGCGCACCGCGAGGCGGGCCGACACGAAGGACTTCCAGAAGTTGGTGTCGTAGAGGACGTGGCGCACGGTCCGCTTCCCCTGGACGCCGGGTACGCGCCAGGCCAATCCCATCCGGTCCCCAGGCTTCTTGGTGTACTGGCTGAATGGCAGGCTCCCGGCCCCCACGTAGCGTCCGTGCGAGGGCATGAGCTGGACCGCGTGGGGACTCTGCTGGCAGAACAGGTAGACGGTGTCCGTCGAGGCGCCCCAGTTGGCGTCCACGAGACAGAACCCCAACCGCATTTCGGCGCCATCGTCCCGCTTCCAGGTCCGCGCCAGGATGTCCTTGGTGAGCGCGTCCAGGCCGGCGTAGATCGCACCCTCCAACCCGGCCCCCGGGGCGGCCTTCTGGAGGGTCCGCTGGGCGTCCCGGAGGGAGAAGTAGGGGCGCTTCTGATCGGGATACGCGCCATAGTCCAGGATCACCCCCGTGAAGTCCTGGCTCCATGCGCACACAATCCAGTAGAGCAGGCGCCCCTGGACGTCCACGAAGGCCGTGACGTAGTCGCATCCCACGGGGACTTGGCCCCTGCGCATCCCGTTGACCTTCATGGCGATCTGGTCGGCGGTCATCTGGCCCTCCTCCCCGAGTCCTTTGTCGGCCAGGGGCTCGTTCTGGTACTCGGCCTGGAACGCGGCCTCATCGGTGAGCCGGATATTCATGGCATGCTGGATCCCGCTCAGCTCGTCGGGCTCGAAGTTCTCCGGCCACGCGATCTCGGCGCCCTCGTCCATGGACTCCCGGTGCGCCCGGTAGAACGTCGTGGCGTCACGCATGTCTCCCCACTGCCGGAAGGAGTCCGCCCGGATCTCCGCATAGCGGGCCCAGAGCTTCTCCTCGACAGGGAACCGGTAGACCATCTGGGTGCGCTCGCCGTTCCACTCGGGGTGCCGCTTGCGGTCCAGGATCACGTCGGCGACGTCGCCGCCCCTGATCACCGTACACGGCAGAAGTCCCGATATCTTCTTCTTGGGTCCCGCGAGGCCAAGGACGGCGCCGGCCAGCAATCTTGCCCTGGTCGCGCATTGGGAAAGCGAGTGGGCGCTCTCATCGGTCTGGATGTCGTCGAGGATCACCAGGGACGGGCGTGACGCGGTTCCGTCCTGGCGCATGAACTTGAGCCCGCGGATCCTCCCGGTGAGGCCGGCGACCTTGATGATGGCCCCGGAGGCAGGAGAGTCCTTGATGGTCGGGAGTACGATCTCCTTGTCTGTGAATGTGATGTGGGTCCGCTCGCCCCGGTGGAGCTGGCCTCCGCATCTATTGGCGATGCCTTCCAGCGCCCTGATCGGGAAGCAGACTTCGGGAAAATCTGCGAGCAGGAGCGGGTTGCTGTCGATCATGGTCTTGATGGACTCCAGGAGCTGCTCGGCCGCGGGCTCGGTGGCGCCGATCAAGAGCACGAACTCCCGGTGGCCATACATCGCGGCCCATAGGCCAGCGGCCTCCACGATGGAGGTCTTCCCGGATCCCCTGGGCATCGCCATGGCAAAGAGCCCGCCCTCAATGACCGCCGTTTCGACCTTACGGATCACTTTGATGTGGTCGGGAGAGAATGGCAGGACGAACGTATTTTGAAAGTAGTTCTGAGCGAACAGACGAAAGTTGAGACGCGCCTTGGCCTTCCTGATCGGGTCCAAGACGGCCGGCATCTCCCCGATGTCGCGGACAGCCTCGGCATCCTCGCGTTTGCGCGCCGCGTCCTTGGCCCTCGTCTCCTCGGGGGTGTCGGTGGGGGCCTTGGGCCTATGCCTCTGCCACGTCACCCAGGCGGAGTACCTGAACAGATCCACATGTTTGCCGGAGCCGAGGCGGTATCCGGCCTGCATCCGGTGCTGGTAAATCCCCCGCATATCGATCACGGCGCCGAGAAGTGTGGAGTTCAGGAACCTCACCAACTCAGTCTGGGTGAGACTCTTGGGATCAGTGGGCATCGCCGAGCCTCCGGACACCCCAGGCGGTGTAGGCGATCAGATTCAGGGTGCCGTCAGGGTTCAGGGGGGCGCCGTCGGCGATGTCCTGACGGAGCATGTCCTCGGTGATGGGGTGCTCCCCGGACTGGGTGAGGATCAGGGCGGCCTCGGACAGGGTGAGGGCTAGGAGGCGGATGCCCGGCTTGAGGTCGTCAGACATGGGGGAGCCTCTCCGGGAGACGGGGCTCGGCAGCGGTCACAGAGGTCGAGGGGGTCGTCTGGACCTCGGAGGCGGACAATACCCCACCAGCACCGGCGGCAATACCGAAACCATCGGCCAGGATCTCGGGCCATTCCAGGATCCTCCCGTCCCGCTCCAGGCGGGGACCAACACCGGTGGCCATGTAAAAACGCTTCACGATTACGTCGGTGTAGCTCCCGGAAACTTCGAGTCCGTAGCACCGGCGGCCGATCTCATGGGCGGCCATCAGGGTGCTCCCGGACCCGAGGAAGGGGTCCAGGACGAGGTCCCCCCGCTGGGTGCTGTTGGCGATCGCGAGTCCCACCAGGGCCACGGGTTTCATGGTGGGGTGCTCGCGGCTGGCCTTGGGCCGGGGAAATTCCCATACCGTGGTCTGGGCCCTGTCCGGCGGAGGGTGATGGGCCGCACCGGGCTTCCATCCGTAGAAGATGCTCTCGTGCCGATAGTGGTAGTCCGAGTGACCCAAAACCATGCTGTCCTTCACCCACGCCAAGGTCTGACGCCAGATGCCCAGGTCCTTGAGCACCCCCGCGAAGGCGTGGAACTGGACCCCAGACGGGGCGCAGACGTACCAGCCAGCCCCCTCCCTGCAGACCCGGAGGGCCTCCCCGAACGCCCCTCTCAGAAGGGGCTCCAGGTCCCCCTTCAGGTCGTTCTGGATCTTCAGGGCGTCGGCGGTCTTGCCCTCGTAATCGACGCCGTACGGCGGGTCTGTGAAGACTAGGTCCGCGACCTTGCCGTCCATGAGGCGGTCCAGGTCTTCGGGTTTGGTGGCGTCGCCATTCAAGACGCGGTGATGGTCCCCGAGAATCCAAAGGTCCCCTGTCCGGCTGAACGCCTGGGCCGGGGGCTCAGGTAGGGTGTCGGGATCGGTCAGATCAGCGTTGCCGGCACCGAGGATCTGCTCCAACTCGTTCGGGTCCCACCCGAGGGAGGCTAGGTCCACCTCGTCCTTGATCCCGGCCACGGCCTTGGCTAGGGCCTCGATATTCCACTCGGCAAGCTCGGCCGTGCGATTGAGGGCGATGGAGAGGGCGGCGGCCTGGACGTCGGTCAGGTCCACCTCCACGATGTCCACCTCCTGGATACCCATCTTCCGCATCGTGGCGAGCCGGCCGTTTCCGCCGATCACCACGCCCGTCCTGGCCTGGACGACCAGGGGCTCGACTTGCCCGAACTGCTCCAGGCTGGCCCTGATGGTGGCGAGGTTACGCTCCCCGTGCTTGCGGCTGTTCGCAGGGTCCTCGTGGATCTCCGAGATTTTGACGCGCTTCACGTCCATGACTGTCCCTCCCGTCCCATGCCTTTAGGCATGCCACCGACACTGCAAGTGCATAATGCAAACACCTTTAGGACGGATCTATTCGCACGGGATCCACCCCCACTGGAAATTACGGGGATCAAATAGGAGTGTGGTCGGTAGGGGGGGTGATCCGGCGGTAGTGGTTTCCGTTTCAGGCCCAGGTAGGACCCGTGGAAATTTCCCCAGGGCCTTGGTGATCCCATGACTGCGCCTGCCGCCGACCCTCCGAGAGATCCCCTGGGACTGCCCTGGCACGAGCACCGGCTCCGCGATAGACTGGGGAAAACAAAAGGAGCCCCCATGAACCGATGCGTCACCTGCCTTGCCATCGCTTGCGCCTGCGCCCTGTCTGAGCCCGCCCTCGAAGCGGCCCACCACCCCAAGCCTGCCCAGGAGGTCCTGGGGCGGCAGGGCTCCTACGTGGTGGATCTGAACGACCTGTTCGTCGGTAGCATGGCCGACCTGCTGGGACGCCCCGACGAGGGACCCGAGGGGGAGCTTGGCCTCGCCCACACCACCGACGCCTGCCAGGTCGTCCAGTCCGGGACGAACTGGGACGGGGGCCAGATCTGGGACGGCGGCGGCCGATGGGACAACGCCAAGGACGGCGGGGTCCGGTTCGTGGACCTGTCCGATCTCCTGGTGGCAGACGTGTGTTCCGGGATACCTGCGCCCGTCTACCGCCTGAATCCCATCAGCCACGGGTGACGCCCTCCTGGATGGGCGAAGCCCCGCAGGCCTCCCGCCCCCTGCGCCAGATCTCCGCCTGACGCACGGCCTTTGCCGCCTTCCGGCATCCAGGCCCGCAGTACTTCTGCGGCAACCGACCCAGGACCACCTTGGCCAGGAATGCTGCCCGGCAGTGCACACAGGTCATCTCAGCCCCGTCCGGCATGGTTCACCCTCCTGGATAGGCATCTGGATACGGCAGGAATAAGGAAGGACCAGATCAGAGAAGCCTCACACCCCGCAACGCGGGCCCGGCCACGGCCAGGTGACCTGATGGCCCTGGCACTCATCACCGGCTGCACGAGACACCTCCCTTGGCTTTGAAATCCCTGGGGGCTTGGCGGAACACGGCCGTGGACGGACAGCCGGCCTGGACCCAGGCCCGAATCTCCTCGGGGTCAAAGCGCGGGGTGCGCCCCAGGCGGACGTGGGGAATGCTTCCCTCGGTCTCAGGGGTACGGCCCAACCGATAGCTGATCCACCGCGGGCTTCTCTGGAGGTAGGTGGCCAGTTCCTGGAGGGTCCAAAGAGAAGCCGGCGTGACGGGTGCTTCGGACATGGAGCTACTCCTCCCACCCGTGTGGGTCTGCGTGTGGTGGCTGGGGGGACCTCTGGTCCAGGGAAGGGGGACGTTCGGAAGAGGAAGGTCCCCCATCCCAAGGCGTTGTGCCGTAAGGCTCAGCCGCTTGCTGGGGGACATGGGGGACGTTGGAGTCACCTGGGGACTCAAACGAGTCATCGGACCACCGATTGCTGGGATCCTCACATTCGTGCGTTGGGGTTGCGTCAACGTCCCCAACGTCCCCCGACTTCTCAGAACCCCCTTCGACGACAGAGGTTATCTCCGGGGGACATTGAGGGGGACCTGTCTCATCGACGTCCCCCGCCGCCCGAGGAAAGCCCTCCTCAGGGGAGGAGATGGGCGCGAGGGCGTAGAGTCTCCCCTTGTGCCGCCCGCCATCTGTCACCAGGGTGATCCTGAAGTTGCCGAAGATCCTGTCCCGAGCCCCCTGGAGCGCCTGCCCCAGCCGGGTCACCTGCGAGGGAAGGACTCCATCCCGACGGATGGAGGTCATCAGGCCCATCTCGTCGCATAGGGTGTTGAGGTCCGCTACGCGCTGGGGCTCGTCCCGGAATCCCTCCCACCAAGCCTGGACGAATTCGCGCCAGATCTCCCCTTCGGCATCGGCGGTTTCATAGACTTTGTCCAGGTCCTGCAGGAAGCCGGAGATGCCGGCGACACCCAGGATGCCGCCCATCACGCCGGACCAGGCTTCAAAGGAGCCGAGCTTTACCTTCCCCTGGGGTTTCCCAGCCGCGATCCACGCCTGGATTAGGACCAGGGATGCCCACACGAGATCCGCCCTGTGCTGACGCACCCACTCCTGGAGGGGATCATGCCGGAATTCTTTTCGGAGCCAGGGCCTGTCCGTCTTGGGATCAATGAGGATCCGAATGCTGCGGCGGGCCAATTCCATCGAGAGGCGAAGATTATTTCCGGTCAACAGCCACAAGGCCCTGTTGGGCATGGAGATCATCCTGGTCTCGCCCAGGATCCGGTCAGACCACTGCTCCGCGGTGAGGATCGAGGCCAGGGACTGGCTGTCGAGCCGACGTCCGCCATCCCCACGTCCCACGTTATCGATAAGGATGCTGGCCCTTCCGCGGGAAAGTTCGGCGGTGAGCTTCTTGCGGGTTTCCTCGTCGGAGCCCGGCAAGGTCATAGCCTCGGCGGCAGTGCCGGTCACAATGATGGAGAGGGTGTTGGCGTAGAGCCCCTTGCCGGAACCAGGACTCCGTGACTCGACGGTATAAATCGGGGTGCACCCGACGATCATGGGCCGTACGAATGGCTGGAGAAGGGCCGCTACGGCGTGTGCGCGGTCGGACTCGCGATCGAAGGGGAAGTCGCCCAGGTATTCCTCAAGGATGAGCTGTACGGCTCGCGCTACGTCCTCAAGCGTGGGATGGGAAGGCACCTTCAGACGGCACAGCTCCTCCGGTAGGTCGAGGTAGAGGGCGTCCACCAGGTGGTAGCCGGGAACGCAGATCAATTTGCCTTCGCGCCCAAATACCGGAGCTGTGATCACAGATCCGAGCGGAGGCAATCCCGTCGGAACGAAGGCCAACATGTCGGCGGCCACGTTTCTGGAGGGATTCGCCGGGATCAGGCCATCCTGAGTCTGTTTGTACCAGTCGGCCGATCGGGTGAGGTGGCCGTACATCGTCTGATCGTCAACCACGTCGATGCGGTAGCCAGGCTCTCCTTTCAACAGTCGTACGAGGACTCCTGCCCTGGAAAATAGGAAGGGCTCGGGCTGATTGGCGGTCTTGACTGCTTCCCAGGAATCCCCGATGACCTCGATCAGCTGTCTCCCATTGATCACGATCTGGGGACGCGAGTCGCGTGGCCCGCCCTGAATATCTGGTGCCGCCGTCACCAAGGATAGAAGGGCCTCGGGTGTGCCCCCGGCAACCAGCCAGTCCACGATGTCGCCTTTCGGGGGAAGCCCAGGGAGGTCGATGATTTTGATCACGCTCCACCACCGCGGATCGAGGCGGCCACGGCTTCGGCGTGCTTGTGCCCGATCTCATCGTTGTCCGGGAGGATCACGACATGGCGTCCCTTCAGGAACGCCGCGTACTCGAGCCGCCACTTCCCAGCGCCACCCGCATTGCAGGTGGCGATGAGTCCCAGAGCCCTCAGGGCATCGACCTTCTTCTCCCCCTCCACAATGAACACCGGCTGGCCGGGATCCGCCGCCAAGAGCTCAGGCAGGCGGTAAAGGACCCGTCGCACCCCCTTCAGATCCCAGATCCAGCCGCCGTGCCCGTCGGGTCGGCGTTGCTTGAAGGACTTGGGTGCGTAACGAAGCGCCTGGAAGAGGACATTCCCGGCCTCGTCGCGGTAGTCGAAGGCGGATTCAAGGCTGGACGCAGAACAGTGCGTGGACGGAGCATCGAACGCTCGCCTATGACGGGTGCCGCACCTGCAATCCCCGTGCAGCCGGTGCGCGTAGGCCTGGCTGTCGGGATTCTGCTTGAGGGTGCCCGCGTGTTCCTCTCGGGTGCAGTGGGCCCACAGCTCGTCCTCGCTCAAAAACCCGAAGCAACGCTCGCCCTTGCCACGAGGTGCCCGGTCGTGCCCGCTGCAGATGGGGCAGGGCTTGGCCTTGCTGAAACGCTTAAGGTCGCCACTCATATGCGCCAGAATGCATCGCTCTGCAGGAGCGTGCCAGCACGATCGAGCGTGCCCGGCGGGCGAAGATTGTCAGCGTTACTACTGCCAGGACAAGGGGTAAGGACTAAAGCGCCCGGCGGGCGCTCGGAGAACTGGACCTATGTCAGGGTTTTATCGGGGCGGGGGAAACGGCCGCGGTTCTCGCCTGAATCGGTAGACGCTATGTTTTTCCCACGCGATGGCCTTCTTTATGTGGTGGGAATCATCCCTTTCCTTGAGCAGTCGTCTTAGAGCCCGCCCAAGCGAACCTCGGTCAGAACCCTGGAAGGGGCACCACTCAGGATAAGCGGCACGGACTTTCCGCAACGCCGCCGCACCTGTGCTCCCCTTCCCGATGTCGATCACTTTCCCATCAATAATCAACGTCGCGCCATCCTCGCTCAGGGCGATGGACGTCGCCGCGGACAGCCCGGCATCTTCGGGCTCATCGTCCCCCCTGTCCGGCACGGAGAGGCTTTCCACCTTCCTTCGGATCTCCAAGAGGTAGGCTTTCAGCGCCCCATGCATCTGCCCCGCAGTCTTCTCTGGAAGGCCGTCGACAACCTTCTGGATCATCCCTGCGGAGAGCGCCTCACTGAGGAGTTTCCCCAAGGCCGTGCGTTGTTCTTCCGTCCTGCGACAGGCATGCGGGAAAGACAGAAGAATGGGGGCCCTCGAAAGTGGCGTGAAGAGGGCCAAACAGGGCAGGGCGTCCTCGTCCACCTTGAGGCGCTTGAGTGCCAACTCTGTTTCTGCCTCGCAATGAAATTCAGACGATCCCCGCTTACCCACGTAATCCTTCCAGGTCACGAGAAGCTCTTCGCTGGAGAGACCTTGCCGTTCCAAGAATGCGCGGCAATTCTCCCCGGAGTGCCGCGGATCGCCCAGACAGAAGAGCTGAATGGCATCGCCCGTTTTGTCATCCAACCTGGGCAGAAGTCCCAGAACGAAGGCCCGAAGGGATTCCGCACCAGGCCCAAAGAGGAACACCCCATACAGGTAGGACTTCTGAAGAGCAGCGGCGACTGCGGCCGGATGAGTTCTAATCCCTTGAACGTGCTGGGCCGATGGAAGACTTCCCGCCCCCGCCTCCAGATCTGAGGGGGGCGGGATCGCTCTCAGATAAAGGCGGTTCGCAGGCGTGATCGGAGCAGGTGGGCCGTCTCCTTGGGAGTCTTTTCCTTGAGGCACGGTGATTAGCCCCCCCCCGACTTATTGGCGGACTAGGATAGGCGCTCGGGAACGACCTGTCTACGACACGCCCCCTAGCCCGCAGGAGATTCTATCCGAGGCTGTCATGCGGGCCACTCTACGTCTGTCCGAGCATTGGGACCTCGCCGGAGCCCGGACGGGCCGGGGATCTACCGCCTTGGACGCCTGGCTGGGGTGTCTCGCATCATGGCGACCGCCAGGAGCATCACGATACCCACGACCAGGATGGCCAAGCCCCACTGCAGTTGAACGCCCTGCACAGCGATATCCGCAAGACCTGGAAATGGGTTGTCGGCAAGGTCTGCTTTCAGGGCAGCCTTCGTCTCCTCCATCTTTGATTGGAAGTTGAAGAGGGTGAACGCCAGCACGCTCGCCGAGCCCACCGCCGTCAGCCAGAGCCCTCCGTACTTCCGGGCGATCACAAGAAAGAAAGAGACGGCGGCAAAGGACATGATGATGACCCCATCTCCCTTCCCGTTCTGGAAGTAGTTCATATCGCCGACGATCGGAGCCCTCACGATGGGCATGAAGACGCCCACGAAGAGGATCACCGAGCCCAGGAACCCCAGCATCTGCCGATTCGTTCCGCTCGCCGGGACTTGGGGCACCCTGCGCCTGACCAGACGGGAGGCGGTCTGGGTTTCCAGCCATTCCCAGCAGTGGCGGCACTTCTTGGCGTCGACCAGGATCTGCTCCGAGCAGTGGGGGCACGGGATCCGTCCCCCCTGTCCGCCACCGGGAGCATCGGGCTCTGGAGGGCGCGGGGCGACAAAGAAATCCTGGGGCTCCTCGGCGTCCAAGGGGGAGATCGCTGGGCCCGGCGCTAGGGCCACGGTGCGTGAACAGGCCGGGCAGCGGCCTTTCCCGCCTGCCTTAGCATCGGGCACCGTCAGGCGCTTGCCGCAGGCACAGGTGATCTGGAAGGGCATGCTTTTGCCGCGTCAGGGCTTTCCACCGGGCGCGGGGGCATCCTTGATGGCGAGCAGGGTGTCGAGCATCAGGCGGGCGTAGAGTTCCCAATCTCCTTTGGCTTCCTTCGGCAACCTTGGTTTGCCCCACCCTGCGAGTATGTTGGAATAGAAGCCCTGCTTCAGCCATGCCACACGATCCCCGAGAGGGGTGACCCATTCCAGCACATGAATGTCGGCCTCGCCATCGCCCTTAGTGATTATGGAGGCATTATTCGCAGCCGCGGATGCATCACCGGCGCAGGCAGAGGCCGCTTTGAGGATGCCAGCGGTCTCTCGGGTTTTGTCAAACTGGGCCTTTTCATTGGCGCAGTCGTCGGCGATCTTCTTATCGATCTTCTTCTGGTCCCAGCCCTTGGGGTGTTTTTTCTTCTGGGCTGCAGCCAAGGCAGCTTGGAATGTTGCCAGGGCTTCCTCGGCGGCGATCTGGGCATTTTCAGCGGCATTTCCCGCAACCGTCGCGCTGGCTTTGGCCGCATCTGATGCAGCCGCAGAGGTTTTCTCGTCCGTTACGGGGGCCAAGGCCCGGAGCTTGGCCGCCTCCTGGGGGAGTTTGGCTATATCCAGGGCGTCCGCGGTGAAGCGCCGCACTGCTAGATCCACTAGCGCGAACACCCGCTTACGCGTCACCTCGGGGCTGCTTCTGCTGTTCCCCAGGCTGCTGCCGTAGGCCTTAAGCACCGCGGCATAGGCTGCGGGGTCCGGTGCGCCAGTCTTCACTTCCTGTAGAACCGCCATGATGCCTGGGCATACCCCAGTGGGTGGGTCCGGTTGCTTCTCCTCAGCATCCCCTGGGATAGCGGGGCAAAGCGCGGCCAGGGTCACTGCGCATAGCATCAGTCGATGTTTCATAGAGCGTCTCCTTACTCTGGCGGATGACAGGTCCCACATGGCCCGAAACCCTTAGTTTTGGCTTCTGACAGGTGGAGGGGGATATCGCTCTTCGAGAGCGACTTGCACCCTGCGCAGTGGTATTTCTTGCCGGACTTGGTCACGTGGACGATGGGATCCTCGGAGGGGGTCTGTTCCTTGGTCTCCGCCTTCTCCTCCGGCTTCACCTGGGCAGGAGGCGCTGGGGGAGCCGTCGCCTTCTCCTGCCCTTCCTCCCGCTGGTAGGCCACAGCATGGGCCAGGTGTTCCTGGAAGTTCCTGGCGTAGGCTTCCGCGATCTTGGGCTTGCCGTGGATGACGAGGAGGTTCTCGGCATTGGACTCCTCAGCGGCCTTCGTGAAGTTAAAGCTCCCCGTGATGATCGTGCTCCCATCCAGGATCATCACCTTGTTGTGGGCGATGGCATGTTTGCCATCCAGGAAGACGGGGATCTGCTGGTTGGCCAGGAAGGTGGCCTCGGTGTACTGCTTCCCCTTGTTCTGGTCGTCGTCCAGGACCACCGTCACCTTCACCCCGCGTCGATGGGCCTCCACGACAGCCTTGGCGATGGGGGCGGAAGTGAAGCCGTAGGCCTGGACCTGGATGCTCTCCTTGGCCGCCGCGATCTCATGGACGATGGCCTCCGTGCAGCCCCCAGCGGGGGAGAAGAGGACAGAGATCCCGTCCTGCTCCACGGCAGGGACCGGGGCATCCTGGGGGCCGGCCATGACGCCCGCCGCCAGGATAAGCCCCAGGACACTGCATAGACCGAACTTCCGTAGGGGCACAGGGCCAGTCTACATGCCCTCTTTTTGCGGGCAACATGATTCTGCCCACATCCTGGGGGCATGGAAAAGTCCACCCACAGTCCTCACTACCAGGCGCTCAAGAAACGGCTCGTGGAGCTCCGTGAAGGCGCCGGGATGAGCCAGCGGGCCCTGGCTGCGAAACTCGATGTGCCGCGCTCCTTTGTCTCCCGATTTGAGCTTGGGGAGCGCCGCATCGACCTGGTGGAGCTTTTCTGGATCTCTCAGGCGCTGGGCGCAGATCCCCTGGACATCGCAATGCAGCTCACCAAGACGTTCAGGAAGATCGAGAAGGAGATCTCGTCCTCGTAGCGGGAAGCTCCGACCTGACCTCCTCGATGAGACCCGCCATCCTGCAGTCCTTGCACAGGACCTCTCCCAGGCCCTCCAGGATCCCGGCGGTGCGCTGCAAGGACTGGGAGAGCGCGTCCAGTTCCCGGGAGCCGTCAGCGGAGTACGTAGCCTGGTAGCCGTCCAGGGCCAGGGCATCGGCCCTCAGGCGATCCGCCAGGTCTCCCAGGTAGTCGGTCAGGGTGGTTCGGGTGATCGAGATCCGGGGCATCATGGCACGTCCTCCTGGGCGCACATGGACGCATGACGGCGGGAGGAAAGCAAGTTGATATGTCCACACATCGAGTAGAAAGTCGATATCATTCGAGGCACGAGGAGGGACCATGTCGCGAATGCGCGTTTTCTTTCACAGATGTCATCAGGACTCTCAGGATTTCGGCAGCGATACCGAGCATATGGTGTCTCGCATTTTCTTCTCGATCGAAGCGAATGGAGAGAGGCGTGATGGGCTTCACGTAGATATAAAACAGGCTGTGGGTAGCCCATTCGAGGCTAAATCTATCGAGGTGGGCTTCCCCGCGAATTACAAGGGTCCCTTCGACCATAATGCCTTTCGCAAAGCCATAGGGGAGTACTACCTCCTTCTAGTGGGTCCCAAAGGAGCCGCGATTCGCTTCGCTGAAGGGACCCACTCCCTTCGGATGTCTGACAACATCATTATTCACGAAGCCATCACAGAATTTGATGCCGATTCAAGCTCAGCATCCTGGTAGCGAGTTCCGTAATGTGCATCCCCGCTGAGACCGTCCAAACCATAGGGGTACTCGTCGCTTCCCTTACCGCCATATACGGCATCAATGCCTGGCAGAGAGAACTGTCGGGGAAAAGGCGATACGAGTTGGCTGAAGAAGTTCTCGCCCTCTTTTACGAAGCCAAGGACATCATCATCTCCATGCGCTGTCCTATGGGATCGGGGGGCGAAGGCATCTCAAGGAAGCCTAGTCAAAATGAAGACCCTGACGAGAAAAAGGCTCGTGACCGTGCGTACGTCCCCTTCGAGAGATATGAGGCTGGTTCCCATGTCTTCGCTCGACTACGGGCACTTCGATACCGTTTCATGGCCGTTTTTGGCCAGGACAAATCTAGACCGTTTGAGGATATTCGCCACGTAACGAATGAGATTTTCACTGCAGCTCACATGCTTTCTCAAATTTGGGCCAGACATGATTCGCGTCCAGAGGACACTCGCCGACTAGAAGCGGTCTTCTGGCAATCGGATGAAAAGGATCCCACTGCCCTAAAGGTTGACGCAGCCGTTTCGGAAATGGAGAGCATCTGCAAACCCCTAATTGAAAAATCATCCGAAGGTCTTCTAAGGGCCAGCTGTAGAAAGCTGAAAGGCATCCTGCTCTATCGTTTCTGAGGATTCCCACTTCCATGGCGTGGGAGCTTTCTTCCGGGTGCGTTTCCCTGCGGACATCGGCAAGGAGTGGGGCATTTCACGGCTTGAGCCGAGAGTGGTCAGTTCCCCTGTGGGACAACAGCTAATGCCTTGGCCATCTGCTTTCCCCGACGTCGGTTGATGTGCTTTGCGAAACCGATCCAACCCTCCAATCTCGCCACTCGTCGCTTCATGCTCTTGCCGGGGACATCTTGTTTCAAGCATTCCAATTCGGCATCGAATGCCGCCAGGAACTTCCGGGTAATGTCCCGCTCGCGATTAACCGCAATGCCGGTGACGACCTGCTCTTCAGTGTGCCGCATGTGCTTGATCTTCTTTGGATTCAGCCGGAACCCTCCCTGGATAAATATTTCCAGGATCAAGCCTTCAGCGCCTTCGATCTCCTTTTTCCCTGAGAAGGCGCTGTCGTCGATATATACGGTGTAGGACGCGCCCATCGACTTGGCCAAGCCATAGAGCCGACGAGCTGATGGAAGGAATACCAGGACCGCTAGGATGGGACTCGATGGAGCTCCCTGGGGCAAAGCGTAGTTCAAGGTGGTCAACCTCGTGATCACTGCCGCCACATCCTCGGAACACCCAAGGCTTAGAAGAGTGTCGTGCACTCGCTCCATCCGAACGGAGTCGAAGAACTTTCGGATGTCATAGGTACTGACCATCGGCTTGCGGATATGCGGCTTGGCATTCAGCTTGATGGAGCGCCCCTTCCTCCCGCCCATGATGTAGGGAGGCAAGCGCACCTCCTGCAGAAGAGAGTTCAGGCTCTTCTGAAGGAACTTCAGCCGAGCCTTGGGCTCCCAAATCACCCGGTCAGGCCTTGGCCTGTGGATATAACAACGCTCGTCGCCCCGGCGCAACCGAGTGCAAAGCGCCTGAAGTTCGGCTTCGCCAGAGCCGATCCGGGCCGCGAGTTCTCGGACGCTTCGAATAGGCAGCCGAGAGCGAGAACTCAAGACTACGATTTCCGCTTGGCTTGAATTCTGTGCGAGAACAACTCGAGCATGAGTCGGTTGATCTGATTCAACAGCTTCTCTTCCGATGGCCCAGAAGATGTTTGCTCTCCGAGCATGAGGTAACTCGCGGGGATATCGAACTCCTGGGAGAAGCGCTTTAGGAGGCCCATGCTAGGCTCCCGATGCTCATTTTCGATGAGGGAGAGGTAGTTGACGGACACTTCAAGACGAGCCGCTAAATCCTGCTGCTTCATCTTCGCGCTGGTCCTGAGAAGACGAATCGTTCTGCCAACGTGCATGGTTGTCCTTTCGTGATATGTATGGCGAGGCGCCTTGTCTGTCATCGCTTGCCTACCGTTTCGTGTTCGAGCGAACGGCCAGGTATCTGACGATGGCCCGCTCCAGTGAGCGGCGCTCCTTACGGATGCGCCCCACTGTGCTGCCAGCGTTCAGAAGTCCCCTGAGCCGTTGCCGACACTGGACGATCTGGTCCAAGTGATGGCCTGACTCGGTCGCCCCGCCGGAGGTCGAGCCGTCCGACCGCGAGAGCTGGATAACCAGCTCGGCGATACGGAGCAGCCGCCGAACCTCAGGCGGTTGATCCCCGAAATGTACAATCCCCATTCCTGCACCTCCTCCTGATTAAGGCATTCCCATGTCGAATTGACGTGGGCTATACCAACCTGGCCTCTCTCTGGATCAGATCCTGGAGGACAGGAACAAGGCCATCTCTAGGGCCAAGCCCATGCTGGCGAGGCTGGATGGATTGATCCATCCCGCCGGTTGGGTCATTGGAAGGTTGAGCGGTCTCGGCCCTTCACTGTGGGAAGGTGAAGGGATGTAGCCACGCTCGTGCGTGGTCTCATAAAAGGGGTGTCTTTCAACCCCGCACACCCCATGCTGGGGTGCGGTAAGGAGTGGTGGTGAAGTGCTGGGGCACTTCGGGGCAGCCTGAAGTTTTCAAAGAGCCTGCCGGCTAGGCCAGCAGCACCTCGTGGGGATGAGAGTAGTAGAACTTTGATTATTAGTCAATGTGTATTTTGCCTCCCACTACCGCACCAGACTTCGCATTTCTCCCGAGGAGTCGTACGGTGAGGCTCTCACGTAATTTCCCGGCCTAGACCTCCCTCCATGGCGTGCCCATGGCGTCGGAGGTTTCTTCCGGGGGCGGTTCCCTGCGGGTTCCTGCACGGCGTGGGGGATTTCACGGCTTAGGCCGGGAGCTGGCCAGGGCCGCCGCTTCGTCCCTATCTGCTAGACGTTGCGGGGGGATGCGGCGTCCTGCGGGATCGTGCGGATGGTGGGCAGGGAAGGATTCGAACCTTCGAAGGCGTTAGCCAACAGATTTACAGTCTGTCCCCTTTGGCCACTTGGGTACCTGCCCACAAGCGCGGAGGATTATAGCCTCAGGCCCCCGGGCGTCGAGGCGCTTGTCGGCCCTATAATCGGCTGATGCGAAGCGCTTGGCGTTGCCTCCTCCCCGCGCTGGCCCTGACCCTGTCCCTCTGGGCCGAGGAGGCTCCGCTGGAGCGCAGCGTCCACCTGCGCGACGGCAGCGTCCTCAAGGTCCGCCTCGCCGACGCCGACTGGACCCTGAGCCCCTCCGACGGGAAGGCGCCAAGGATCCTGAGGCTCTCCAGGATTCGCCGCGTCGTCCTGACCCGCAGCCCCCAGAGCGATCTGCTGGCCCGCGTGGGAGCCCTCGTCGCCGCCCTCGGCGACGACCGCTGGGTGACGCGGGAGGACGCCTCCGCCGCCCTGAGCGCCCTCGGGCCTGCTATCCGCGGCGAGCTGGCCGCGGCACGCGCCGTCGCCCTGGATCCCGAGATCAAGGCCCGGCTGGACGAGCTCCTGGAATCCATCCCGGATGTCCCGCCCGCCCCTGGCGAAGGCCTGGCCGATGCCGTCGTCCTGGGGCAGGAGGCCCTCTCCGGGGACCTCGGGGCCTGGACCCTGCCCGCGGAGTTCCGGGGCCGTCGCCTGATCCTGGACCGTGAGCAGGTGCTGGAGCTTTCCGCCGATCCCATCGAGGCCGGAATGGAGGCCCAGTCCCTCCCCGCCCGCACGGAGCGCATCGCCAAGGACGTCCCCGGAGCCTTCCCCGCCGGAGCGACCGTGATCGACTTCGAGACGGACGCTGCCGGCCGGCCCCTGAAGGCGGGCCAGGACGTCTCGCGGACCTTTCTCTCCAAAGGGGTGGGGATCTCGACCTCCATTGAGGGGTCCATCGTCTCCGTGAACGACTACCGGGTGGACGGGCGCAGCGGCGGATTCTCCTGTGCCACCCACCAGCCGCTCTGGCAGGGCACGCTGACCTTGCGCTTCTCGGTGCCGGGAAACCCTGCCGTGCCCGCCGGGGTGACCCACGTCGGCTTCTGGATCGCGGCGGTCAGCCCCGACGGCACGATGCTGGAGGCCCTGGACTCCCGGGGTCGGGTGATCGCCCAGGTGAAGACGGTGGCCAGCGGCAGCGACTTCCTTTCTCTGAGAAGCTCGGTTCCCATCGCCGAAGTCCGCATCGTGCCCGATCCCAAGATCGACTCGAACTACACCTTCGACGACCTGATCTTCGACGCTCCCAGGCCCCTGGCCGGGGCCGGGCACCCTGACCTCTTCACCGTCGTCCTCGCCTCGGGCGAGCGCCTGTTGGGCCGGGGCCTTTCACTGGAGGCGGGCACGGTGACGCTGAAGGATCCCAGCTTCGGTCCGGGGGATCTCGAGTTTTCCCTGAAGGAGGTCCGTCTCCTGGCCCCGCCCTCGGAAGGCTGGAAGGCTCCGGCGGGCGAGCCAAAGCCAAAAGGCTGCTGGCTCCTCCTGTCGGACGGTTCGCGCCTGCTCGCCCGGACTCAGGACGCCCTCTCCTGCCCTCGACTCCCGGAGGGACTGGAAGGGGAATCCCTTGCCGCACTCTGGGGAGAGGAGATTGCCTACCAGGCTCCTTCTCCGGAAAGCCCCCCGCCCGCCCCCGGGGAGGCCCTGGTGCTGGGGGAGGGCCCCCCGCGCCGGGTCCAGGGCGTGCGGCTGGGGAAGTCCTGGATCGAAGGGGAGGGCACCCCTCAGCCGGTGCCGGGCTACGCGACCTCCCCCCCGGTCTGGTTCGGCCCGGCGCCGGCCATCTCCGTGGGCGTGGTCCGCCTGATCACGGGGGAGGAGCTTTCCCTTTGCGGCAAGGATGCCTACGTGCTGGAGTCCTGGACATCCGAAGGTCTGGAGCTGACCCGCCGCGGCCACCCGGTCCGGATCCCGGCCTCCGAGATCCTCTCGATCTCCCTGCCTCCGCCCGGCTAGGATGGCCGGCATGGCACGGGTAAAACCCCTGGTCGTGACGGGTGTCCTTCTTCTGGCGGCGGCCGGGACCCTCCTCAACTCCTCCTGTGGCAACGCCCGCCCCGTCCCGCCGGCCGCAGCGCCCGACCCCGCCCGCCCCTTCCCTCCTCGTCGCTTCGCCGAACGCCTCACCCTGGCCGGGGTGGAGAACGTCGGCCTCGTCGCCCCCGGCCTCTACCGCGGCGCCCAGCCCAGCGAGGAGGGCCTCTGCGCTCTCAAGGCCCTCGGGGTCCGCACCGTCGTCAACCTCCGCCACTTCCACTCCGACGAGGAGGAGAAGGCCTGCCGCAGGCTGGGTCTGGCCTACCGCCGCTTCTCCACGGAATCCTCGGACGCCCCCACCGATGAGGCGGTCTGCGCCTTCCTCAAGACCGTCACGGACCCTTCCCTTCGGCCCCTCTTCTTCCATTGCGCCCACGGCAAGGACCGCACGGGCACGATGGCCGCCTGCTACCGGATGGCCGCGGAAGGCTGGACCTTGGACGAGGCCCTGGCCGAGATGGACGCCTTCGGATTCCGGATGCTGTGGAAGGACCTGAGGGCCTACGTGAAGGCCTTCGCGCCGCGCGCGGCGGACTTCCGCCCCGCCGGATCCTGATGCCCCCGAAGCGCATCCTGCTCCTGTCGGCCTCCGCCGGAGCCGGCCACCTGAAGGCGGCCGAGGCGATGGAGAAGGCCTGCCGCATCCGCTTTCCCCAGGCCGAGGTCAGGAACCTCGACGTCCTCACCCTGACCCCCGCCCCCTTCCGGAAGGCCTATTCCGAGGGCTACCTGGAGCTGGTCAACCGGGTCCCCGCCCTGCTGGGCCTGGTGTACGACCGCACCAACCGCGGCCCCGTCTTCGACCGCCTTCGCCTGGCCGTGGACCGCCTGAACACCCGGGCCTTCGTGGACTACGTGGAGGGCTTCGCCCCCGACCTGATCTGCAGCACCCACTTCCTGCCGGCACAGATCGTGGGCCACCGCAAGGCGAAGCGGGGCTGGACGGTCCCCCAGGCCTTGGTGGTGACGGACTTCGAGGTCCACCGCTTCTGGGTCTGTCCCCGGGTCGAGCTGTACCTGACGGCCCGGGAGGAGAACCGCGTCCACCTCCAGGCCCTGGGCGTGGCGCCCGCCCGCATCCTCGCCACAGGCATCCCCATCGACCCCTCCTTCGCCTCCCGGCCGGAGACGGAGGGCCTGAGGCGCCGTCTCGGGGTGGCGGATCGCCTTCCCCTCCTTCTCGTGCTGGGCGGGGGCTTCGGCGTGGGACCTGTGGAAGCCCTGGTGAAGGACCTCTGGAGGCATCTCGGCAAGGGAAAGGCCCATCTCGCCGTGGTCTGCGGCCGCAACGAGGCCCTGAGGGGAAGGCTCTCCGACGCCGCCCGCAGGGCTCCGGTGCCCACCAAGGTCCTCGGCTTCACGACGGAGATGCCGGCCTGGATGGCGGCGGCCGACCTGGCCGTCACCAAACCCGGCGGCCTGACCACCTCCGAGGCCCTGGCGCGGGGCCTGCCCCTGGCCGTGGCCAACCCCATCCCGGGTCAGGAGACGCGCAACGCGATGATGCTGTACGAGGAGGGCGCGGCGATCAGCGCCGAGAATCCCCTCACGGCGGGCTGGCGGGTGGCGGCCCTGCTGGGGGACCCCGCGCGCCTGGAGCGTATGCGCAAGGCGGCGAGGGCGCTGGGTCGGCCGAGGGCGGCACTGGATGCGGCGGAGGCGCTGGCGGCCCTGGCGTGACGGCCTTATACTGCAACGCACGGAGAGGTGGCCGAGTGGCCGAAGGCGCCGGTTTGCTAAACCGGTATACGGGTCACACTGTATCCCGGGTTCGAATCCCGGCCTCTCCGCCAATCCCGGCCGCAGATTAAGGAGGTCCGGTGCGTCCCTTCCTGCTGCTCCTTCTGCTTATCCTGTCCGCTTCAACCATCGGAGCGGAGGAAATTCCCGTCGGTCCGGTCTGGAAAGCCAAGGCTCGCGCCGGGGTGGAGGCCTGGGACGCTGACAGGAAAGAGGAGGCCGAGAAGACCCTGACCGACGCCGTCGCCGAAGCGGGAAGGGCCCGAAGCCTGCCCGTGGACGGCGAGCTGGCCCTGGCCCACCAGATCCTTTCCTTCATCGCCGAAACCAGCGGGCAGCAGAGGGGCGCCGAGGAGCACTTCCGGAAGGCCTCGGACCTCCTGGCGAAGGCCTGGACCGCGGGGGCCAAGGAGGCCGTGCTGGATCCCTTCCGCAAGCGGGCTCAGGAGCGCTCCGAGAGGTTCCGCTATCCCGAGGCGCTGTCCCTGAGACGGCTGATCCTGGCGGTGACCGATGCCCGCTCCCCCCGGACAAGATCCCTCGTGCGCGCCTGCGGGGAATGCGCCTATGTGCTCAGCGACCTGGGCCGCTTCCAGGAGTCGGAGGTCCTGTTCCGCCGGGCTCTTGCCGTATCCGAAACGATCCGCGATTCCAAGGGCGAGGCCAAGGAGTTGAACAACCTGGCCGCCTGCCTGCACCGGATGGGGCGGTACCGGGAGGCGGGGGAGCTCTACCGGCGCGCCCTCCAGCAGATCGACAAGCCCGGTGTCACCCCGTTCATGTTGGGGCTCTGCCTCAAGAACGTGGGCAACAATGCCGCAAGTCTCGGAGACGAGACCGGCGCCGAAGCCCTCTTCCGGCGGGCCGAAGCCCTGCTGGAGAAGGCATCCCCGGACTCCAGGGAGGAGCTCATCGGCCTAGCCCATTTCCTGAAGTCCTGGGGAGACCTCCGCCGGAGCCAGGGGATGTTCGAGGAGGCCCAGGGGTTCTATGACCGCTTCTGGAAGGTGATCCCCATGGTGGAGGCGAACCTGTCCCTCTCCCTCCTGCGCCAGATCCAGGGCCGCCACGAAGAGGCGGAGGCCCTGGCCCTCAACAGCGTGCAGGTCTTCGAAAGCCTCCTTTCGGCCGACAGCTACCGCCTGGCCCACGCCCGCACCCGTCTCGCCCAGATCCAGTTCGCCGCAGGCAAGCAGGAGTCCGCCGAGGCCCTGTTCCGCCAGGCCCTGAAGGCGCAGGAGGTCTCCCCGGGTCCCCTGCATCCGAACACGGCCGAGACCGCCGATGCCCTGGGCATCCTGCTCTGCACCCAGACCCGCTACGCCGAGGCCGAGCCCCTGTTCCAGGCCGCGTTGGAGGCCCGCCTCCAGGCCTTCGGGGGGGATCATGCCCTGGTCTCCGAGACCCTGGGGCACCAGGCCGACCTGTTCGTCGCCATGGGGAGGTCCGACGACGCCGAAACCCCCTATCGCAAGGCCCTGGACCTGGACGAGTCCAGGCTGGGGCCGGATCATCCCGGCGTCGCCCTCCGGTGCCGCCAGCTGGGCACCTGCCTGATGGCGCTGGGCCAGAGCCAGGAGGCGGAGCCCCTGCTCCAGCGGGCTCTGAAGATCGACGAGACCAGCCTGGGGGCCGATCATCCGGCCCTGATCGAAGACCTGAAATCCCTCCGGGCGCTCTACAGGACCCTCGGGGATTCCAAGAAGGTTGAGGAGATGGAGACGCGCCTGAAGTCCGTCCAGGAGAAGACGCGGGAGACGTTCCGGCAGCGTGTCGCGCCCGGGCCCGAAGCCCAAAGACCTTCGGAGCCTGCTGCCGACACGGCGGCCCCAGTCCCCTACCACCAGCAAGCCCTCCGGCGGGGCATGGGCTTCCTGGAGGAGGCCCGGCGCGCCCAGGGCACGGACTTCGACACCAAGCGCCGGGCCTATGCGGATGCCGAGGTGGCCTTCCTTCAGGCGCTGAAATTCCTGGAGGGGATGAAGGCGTCGGGAAAGGCCCCTGCCGATGTGGAGGAACAGGCCACAGAGCTGAGGGTTCACCTCTCGGAATGCCGCAAGTTCAGGCCGATCGAGAAGGGGAAGTGAGGCTTTCATCTTTGCGCGGCCTCCTCCTGCTGTGCCTGGCGGCCTGGCTCCCCGTTGCGGCCGACGGACCTCCGGCGGAGGTGGTCATCGTCGGGACCCAGCACTTCATCACGGACATGCCCGAGGGGTACACCCCGGGCCATCTCCGCGCCCTGTTGGCCAGGATTCGGCCCGACGTGGTGGCCCTGGAGGCCCCGACCAACGCCGCGGACCCCTGGGCCTCCCTTCCCTACGAGGCCTGGAACGTCACCAGGCCCTGGGCCGATGCCCACAAGATCCTGACGGCCCCTGTCGGATGGGACGTGCCCGACTACTCCCAGCGCCTCGGCCGGATGTTCCAGGAGATCCAGGGGCGAAAGGACGGCGCTGCCCTGGGAGCCGAGCTCCAGGCCCACGAGGCCCGCTTCCAGCGGGAGGTCGGGTCCCTTCAGTCGATGGAGCGGATGAACGATGCCGCCTACCGGAAGCTGTGGAAGGACTACCACGCCGTCCTCCACCGCCTCTACGGCAAGGACACCCCTTGGGAGGAGTGGAACGCGAGGATCGCGGACAACCTCCTGGCCCTCTGCAGGAAGCACCCGGGCAAGCGCATCACCGTGGTCTTCGGGGCCGCCCACGCCTACTTTCTGGAGGACACCCTGAAGGCCGTGCCGGGCGTTGTCCTGTTGCCGGTCGAGGGCTTCCTGCCCCTGGATCCCCAGGAGGTCGAGCGGGAGATGACGCCCTTGGATGAGCTCAAGGCGCTCCGCCTCCTCAATTTCGGTCAGCTGGATCCCTCCATCCTGCCGGCCCTGGAGCGCCATCTGGGGGCCGTGGGGCGACACCCGGAGCTCCAGGGGGACTACCTGCTGTTCCGGGGAAAGCTCCTGCTTCACCGCCGAAAACCCCAGGAGGCCCTGGTCGAATTCCGCAAGCTGGGGGAATCCGACCCCAAGGCCCTGTCGGCGTTTGACGCAACGACCCGGCTCATGGAGGCCGGCCTGGTCTACGCGGCCCTGGCCCTGGGGCAGATGGGGAAGACGGAGGAGGCCCGCGCCGAACTCAAGACGCTGGAGGGCCGGCCGGGGCTCTCCCCCGCCACCCTGCAGTGGGTCCGCCAGCTTCTCGCTGCACCCTGAATCGAACTACTTCCCCACCACCCAGGTCGTCATGCAGCGCTGATCCTGGACCACGGTGGTCTTGAGCGGGTCCAGCATCCTTCCGCCCAGCTCCCCGGTCAACTTCTCCAGCATCGTCGCGTCCACCAGGTAGCGCTCCGAGCCGTCCGGCAGGAGGCTCCAGCGGCCCGAGATCGGCTTGGCCCGGCCTTCCATTCCGATGGAAGAGGCCAGGCGGCAGAAGAACAGGCCTCCGGGCTTGAGGACACGCCAGGAACCCTTCAGCATGGCCAGGAACTGCGCATCGTCACGGGCGAAGTGGAGCACGGCGCTGCTGATCACCACGTCGGCGAAGGCGTCCGGGAAGCGCATGGCCTCCACCGGCTCGGCGCGGAAGTTGTCGGCGGGCAGCGTCGGGGCCAGTCTTGCGGCCAGGGACCTCACGGCATCCACCCCTCCTGCGTCCGCCCCGAAGACCTCGTAGCCCTCCCTCAGGAAATGCACCAGGTTCCGGCCGCCGCCGCATCCCGCGTCCAGCACGCGCATGTCGGGCGAGATCCGGCCGCGCAGGATCTGGTCGAAGAGGTAGATGTCGATCGGACCGAAGCGGTCCTGGAGGCCAGGAGCAGGAGAAGGAGGGATCAGATGTGCTCGTGCGGCCCGGCCGGGCTGGTGATGCGAAGCGCCCGCTTGCCCCGGTAGAGCACCGGCATCCCGCGGTACTTCGGCCGCCCCCGCACGTTCATCAGCAGCGTGCTGTTGGACGGCTTGAGCGTCTGGACCACGTCCCCCACCTTGAGGCCGAGGAGCTGGCGCGTCGTCATCGTGGTCTCGGCCAGGTGGACCACGCAGTCCAGCTGGGAGTCCACCAGGGCATCCCGGATGGACTCCCCGTGGGAGGCCGAGTGGTGGCCCCGTGCGACGGTGAAGAGGTTCTGGATGGCGAAGGCGGGCATGATGGGTTCTACCACCATGAAGGGGATGCAGAGGTTCATGCTGCCGGAGGCCTCGCCCATGGTGATCTCGAAGGAGATCAGCACGACGACCTCGTTCGGAGGGACGATCTGCCTCAGCTGGGGATTGCTCTCGGTCTCCACCAGGGAGAACTGGATCTGCTTGATGCGGGCCCACACGCTCTGGAGCTGGTCGAGGGAACGGTGGATGATGCGGCGGACGATGCCCAGCTCGATCTCGGTCAGCGGCCGGTCGGGCGGGGCGGCGGCGTCCTTCCCCCCGCCGAGCAGGCGGTCGATGATGGAGAAGATGATGGAAGGGTTGATCTCGAGGACCACCTCGCCCTCCAGCGGCTTGGCGGAGAGCAGGTTGAAGCAGGTCGGGTTGGGCAGCGACATGATGAATTCGCTGTAGGTCAGCTGCTCGACCGAGGAGAGCTTCACGTCCACGATGGTGCGCAGGTAGGCGCTCAGGCTGGCGCCCATGTTCCGGGCGAAGACCTCGTGGAGGTTCTCCAGCGAGCGCATCTGGTCCTTGGAGACGCGCTCGGGGCGCTTCCAGTCGTAGAGGGTGACGGCGGCCGGGGCCTCTTCGGTCCTTGCGACGCCCGCTCCGGGGGCGCCGCCCTCCGGGTAGGCCGCCAGGAGGGCGTCGACCTCACTCTGGTTCAGGACGCTGTCCATGGGCTGTTGCGCCTATTCCTCGGAGGAGGAGGACTTGCCGCCGCGCTTGGAAGGGGCGGCCTCGTGCTCGCTGTCCGAGGGCAGGGGCTTTCCCTTCGCGGCGCGGGGGGGGGCGGAGGAGGGCTTCTTGGGCTTCTTCGGGCTCGGCATGCTCGGATCTCCTTTGGCGCTATTCTGGGCGGCGCACGTGGGGCGGGCAAGGAGGATTTGCCCGATGCGCGGATTCGGCCACGGCGGCATAGTCGAACTCCCCCGGGCGGCTCAGGCCGGACCGGCGGCGCAGGCGCTCGAGCACGAAGGGATCCGAGCCCTTGAGGGAGACCAGGCGGCCGCGGAGCCGGGCGTTCTCGGCAGCGTATTCGTCCAGTTCCTTCCTCAAGGCCGCCTTTTCGGAACGCAGGCCCAGCAGGGTGACCGTGTTGCCGAGGAGGGGGAAGAAGGGGGGCCTCAGGACCAGCCAGGCCAGGGCCGCCAGGAGGGCCCACCGGGCGGTCCGGGCGGGATCCGCGCGGATGGCGGAGTACAGGGAGGCCATGGGACCCGTGAAGCGGCGCATCGTTCCTCATTTACGTCCAGGGAGGGACGGAACTTGAGCCCTGTCCCGACCCATGCAGGCCGTCTTGACTCCTGCCCCCCGCACCGCGTATGGTGGGATCTGGTCTGCTTAGCGAGGTGATGCATGCGCGGAAGGCTTCTGTTCCTCCCCCTCCTGGTGCTGGCCGCCTCCCTGTTGGGGGGCTGCAACCTGGACCCCGCCCATAACCGCGAGCACCGCGCCCGCTGGCGCGAGGGCATGCGCGAGTTCCATGATCAGGTCGACCATTACCTGATTGATCCGCTCACGACCGAATAGCCCACACAGGGGCATCGCGACGCCCTCCCCCGGCCGTATAATCGGCGGGGTGGATTCCCTGAAAAAAGAAGACCTCCTGAGGGCCCGCGTGAGGTCCTTTGCCGATGCCGGGGCCCTTGTCGCCCTCTCCGGAGGGGTGGACAGTGCCCTGCTGGCCGCCGTTTGCGCCCAGGAGCTCGGGACCAGGGCCCTGGCCGTCACGGCTGCCTCCGAGGCCGTCCCGGACGAGGAGGTCCGTGCCGCAAGGGACCTGGCCGCCGCCTGGGGGCTGGTCCATGAGACGGCCCGCACCCATGAGCTTTCTGACCCCCGCTATGTCGCCAATCCGGCCGACCGCTGCGCCTTCTGCAAGACGGAGCTGATGGGCGTCCTGGCGCCCATCGCCCGGCAACGGGGGCTCGGAGCGGTCCTCCTCGGCGTGAACGCCGACGACCTCAAGGACCACCGACCGGGGCAGCAGGCTGCCCGGGAGCGGGGCGCCCTCTTTCCCCTCGCCGAAACGGGATTCACCAAGGCGGAAGTCCGTGCGCTGGCCAAGGCCATGGATCTCGCGGTCTGGGACAAGCCGGCCCAGCCCTGCCTGGCCTCCCGCATCCCCTACGGACAGGACGTCACTGCCGAGAAGCTTGCGCGGGTGGAAAGGGCCGAGGCCCTTCTCCGGCAGGAAGGCTTCCCGGAGTGCCGGGTCCGCCACGATGGGCTCCGGGCCTCCCTGGAAGTCCCCGTCGACCGTCTCCCCGGCCTGCTGGAGCGCTTCGGGATCCTGGAGACCGGCCTCAGGACCCTGGGATTCCAACAGGTGACGGTGGATCCTGAAGGCTTCAGGAGCGGGAAGCTGAACGACATCCTTTCCGGCGCCGGGAGCCGGCCATGACCCTGCTGGAGGAGTTTGGCCGCCCTGCCTGGGAGTTCGCCTGGACCTACACGGGGCGGGCGGATGCGGCCTCGGCATGCCTTGCGGAGGCCTTCCGCCGCCTCTCCCCGGCCCGCCTCCCCGCCCAGCAGCCCCAGCGGCGCCGGGCCTTCTGGAGGATCCTGATCGAGTCCTGCCGCCAGCAGGCCAGCCTGAAAGCCCCCGGACCTCCTCAAATCGACGACCCCCGCCTTGCGGCCCTGCTGGACCTTTCGCTGGAGTTCCGGGAGGCCCTTCTCCTCCTGAGGTACCACGGAGCCAGCGCCCAGGACCTCTCCGAGGTCCTCGGATGCACGACCGGGGAGGCCCTGGGCAAGGCCCAGCGCGGCCTCTCCCGCATCGCCCTTGCCCGGGCGATGCCCTCGCCGTGACCTGCGCCGAGGCCCAGAACCTGCTGGCCGGCCTTCCGGCCGACGCCCTGGCCGCGCCGGAGCGCTCGGCCGTGGGGATCCACCTGGCCTCCTGCCCCTCCTGCACGGAGGCTTCCCGCAGGCTCCGCCAGGCCTGGGATTTCCTGGACGGCCTCCAGCCCCCTGCCGTCCCCATGGACCTGGGCCAGCGCCTGAAGTCCGCCGCGACCGCCAAGGCGGCGCCCGAGGTGGTTCACGAGCCTCCGCCTCCGCCCCTGCGCATCCCCCGCAAGGCATGGCTCCTGGCTCTTGCGGTCCTGCTGGCGGGCGCCGGAGGATATTGGGAATACCTCCGCAAACGACCTGCGCCTCCGCTGCCGAAGCTGCCCGAGGCCCAGCCCATCCCCTGGAGCCACGAGGGCATCGGGCCCATGGCCCTTCCGGCGGCCATGGACGCGGACCTCTGGGTGGAGCCGGGAAGCCGAGGGGCCCTGACGGCTTCCGGGATGCTGAGGCTGGACCAGGGTCTGCTCTGGGGCGCGCCGCCGCCGGGACGGGACCTGAGGTTGAATGCCGGAGGCTGGATCATCAACGTCACCCGGGGGCGCTTCAGCGTCCGGGTCGAGGGCACGGTCGCGGCCTTCTCCTGCCATGAGCCGGATGCCGGACTGGCCGTGATCGAGTCCGGCCCCGGCGGATTCGTGGGACCCTTCCCTCTGGAGGCCGGAAAGGACGGCGCCTGCGTCCTGTTGATGCCCAAACGGCCGCCCTTCGGGCCCAGGCCCCTGAGGAGCCCCTACCCCGGGGAGGGCCGCCCATGAGACCTGTCCTGGACGACCGATCCGGGTACACTCCCCGCGAGGTGGCCGAGATCCTGCGCGGACCGAAGGAGGAAGCCAAGATGCGCCTGCTGATCCCCGGGGGAAACGGCATGGTGGCCCGCATGCTGGCCGAGACGGCCCGCCGGCGGGGGCACGAGCCCGTCCTGGTGCCCCACGCGGACTGGGACATCCTGGACCCCCAGGCGGGACGGGACCAGCTCGCGCGGCACAAGCCCGACGTCCTCGTCAATTGCGCCGCGGTCACCGACGTGGACGGCTGCGAGACGACCCGGGGCGAGGAGGCCCTGCGCGTGAACGGCGAGGGCCCCGGGGTCCTGGCCAGGGCCTGCGTGGAGGCCCTGGTCCCCATCCTTCACCTCTCGACGGACTTCGTGTTCGACGGCACGGCGGACAGGCCCTATCCCACGGACGCCCGCCTCAAGCCCATCTCGGTCTACGGGATCTCAAAGGCCGCAGGGGAGAAGGCCGTGATGGCCGCCGGCGGGGCCTGGACCATCCTGCGCACGGGGTGGGTCTACGGCCCCTGGGGCCGGAACTTCGTGGACACCATCCTGCGCAAGGCCAGGGAACTCGAGCGGCCGGACGGGAAGCTCCGGGTGGTGCGCGACCAGGTCGGGGCCCCCACCTACACGGGGGACCTGGCCGATGCCATCCTGCGTCTGGCCGGGTCCCACGCCCGGGGCATCGTGCACTTCACGAATGCCTGGCACTGCTCCTGGCATGCCTTCGCCAAGGAGATCACGGTCATGGCCGGCCTGGACGTTCCGGTCGAGGCCGTGACCACGGCCCAGTTCCCCCGTCCGGCCCACCGTCCCGCCTACTCGGTGCTGGACCTCGAGCGCTACCATCTCCTGACCCGCCAGCGCCCCCGCCCCTGGCCGGAGGCCCTGGCCGAGTACTTCTCCCAGTACCTGAACGCGCCGAAGACGGAGGGCGTCTGATGGATGCCCCGAAGGACACCCAGGCGGAACGCAGGGAATTCGTCCGGATCGCCGTCGTCCTTCCGGTGAGGTATTCCTTCCTGGACACGGCCGGCCAGCGCATGGGCAGCCTCTCGGAGGGGGCCACGACCAACCTGAGCGCCTCGGGGATGCTGCTGCAGGGGCGCCTGGGGGAGCTGGCCTGGGTCCAGGAGCTACTCACCCAGCGGATGGCCATCGCCGTCTCCGTGGTCCTGCCGACGGAGGTGGAGCCGGTGAAGGCCCTGGCCAGGGCGGCCTGGATCGAGAGCATCGACCCGGCCAGTCGACGCTGCAACCTGGGACTGATGTTCCGGGAGATCGCCCGGGAGGACCAGGACCGCCTCTTCCGCTTCGTCATCCGCGCCCAGCTGGGTTAGATGTCCGCCTGGGCGGATGCCGCGCGGGTGCTTGGAGGCCTGGGCCTCCTGCTTCACGGCATGGAGCTGGCCGGGGCCAACCTCCAGCTGGCGTCCGGGCGGGCCATGCGGCGCCTCCTCGGCTCCCTGGCCGACCACCGCTGGAGGGCCGCCGGGGCGGGAGCCCTCACGGCCTTCCTGGTCAACTCCAGCGCCGTGACCGCCGTCGTCGTCGTCGGCCTGGCCGGCGCCGGGTTGCTGGCTGCCGCGCCGGCCATGGCCGCCATGGCAGGGGCCGGCCTGGGATCGGCCCTCATGGTCCTCCTGCTTGCCTTCCGTGCCGGGGAGACCTGGGCCTTCCTGGCCGCCGCCGGGGCCGCCCTGGCCATCCTCGGGCGCGGGGAACGCATGCGGGTCTGGTCCCGCCTCCTCCTGGCGGCCAGCCTGGTCCTGCTGGGCATGGCCCTTCTGACCGCGGGGCTTGCGTCGGCGGGTCACAGCCGGATCCTTCATCTCCTGCTGGCCAGGAGCCAGGGGCCCTTTCCCCTGCCCGCCTTCCTCTTCGGGGTGGCGATGACGGTGGCCACCGGATCCTCCAGCGCCACCGTCGCCTTCCTCATGGCCCTGGCCCAGGCCCTGGACAGGTCCGGAACCGCCCTGTCCCTGACGCCCCTCTGCGGTGCGGTGCTGGGTGCCAACCTCGGCACCTGTGTCACGCCGTGGGTGGCCTCCGGGCGCTCGGGGGCAACGGCACGACGGGTGGCCGGGGCCTACCTCCTCTACAAGCTGCTTCTTGCGGCCTGCCTCCTGCCCCTGGCAGGACCCTTCGGGATCCTCGTGCAGATCCTGACGAGGCAGGTCACGGAGCTGACGACCGGAGTCATAAGCCTCCTGAGGCCCGACGCGGCCCGCCTCACGGCCAACCTCCACCTCGCCATGAACCTCCTCGGCGTCCTGGCGGCCGTGCCCCTGGCGGATCGCCTGACCCGCCTGGCGGAGCGGTGGATCCCCTCGGCAAGGGACGGCGAGGAGGCCCCACGCCTTCCCGAGGAGGCCTTGAAGACCCCCGAGCTGGCCCTGGCCCAGGCCCGTCACGAGGTCCTGCGCCTGGCCGATGCGGTCCGCGTCATGCTGGAGGGCGGCCTGGAGGCCCTCCGGCGCGGATCCTCCGGATTCAACCGGGACCTGGCCGCGAAGGACGTCCAGGTCGACCGTCTCCAGCGTGCCGTCACGGACTACCTCTCCCGACTGCTGGGCCTGTCTCCGACCCGTCAGGCCGCGGCGAACGCCGTGGCCCTGATCGCGGCGAGCGACGACCTGGAAAGCATGGGCGATATGGTCGTCCGGGACCTGATCCGCCTGGCGGACAAGAAGTCGCTCGGGGCTCTGGAATTCTCCGCCGAGGGATGGCAGGAGCTGGAAGGCTTCCACGCCGGCGTCCTCGGCCTGCTGGCCGCGACCCGCGAGGCGATCCTGGCCGAGGATCCCCGCCTTCACGAAGCCTGTCTGGTCCGGGCCAAGCACCTGCTGGCGGAGGAAGGGGCGTTGAGGCTCAGGCATATCGAGCGGCTCACGAAGGGTGTGGCCGTCTCCCAGGAGTCCAGCCGCGTCCACCTGGACGTCCTGCACGCCTTCCGCCAGGCCGCCGAGCACCTGGCCGACCTGAACCGGGCCGCCAGGGGTACGGCCGACGCCTCTGCTACAATCCCGGCATGAAGGCGAACGCTTTCCATGCGGTCATCCTGGCCGGGGGCCCAGGACGTCGCTTCTGGCCCTGGAGCACGCCGCAGGCCCCCAAGCATGCCTTGCCCCTTCTGCCCGGCGGCCTCTCCCTCTTCGAGGACACCGTGCGCAGGCTCAGGCTCCTCGTGCCCTATGACCGGCTCTGGCTGGTGACCACCCGGGCCCAGGCCAAGTCCCTGAGGCGCCTGGCGCCGGGACTGCGGACTTCCCGGATCTTGGCGGAGCCCGAGGCCCGGGACACTGCCGCCGCCATCGGCCTGGCCGCACTGCGCATCGCACGGCTTGACCCTGACGCCGTGATGGCCGTCTGCCCGGCGGACCATCGCATCGCGCCGGCACAGGTCTTCGCCCGCCAGATCCGCCGTGCGGCCGCGGTTGCCGCCTCCCAAGATCTTCTCATGACCCTGGGCGTGAAGCCGGACCGGCCGGCCACTTCGTACGGGTACCTCCAGCCGGGGAAGCGGCTCGGCGGGGATATTCGTGCCCTGGCCCGCTTCCACGAGAAGCCCGGTGCCGCGCGCGCCCGGCGCTACCTGGGCGCCGGCTTCCTCTGGAACAGCGGCATCTTCGTCTGGAAGGCCTCCGTCCTGTTGGATGCCCTGGCCCGCCATGCCCCCGATATCCACGTCGCCCTCGGCCGACTTGGTGCGGATCTGAAGGGCTACGGTCTCATCCCCAAGCGATCCATCGACTACGCCGTGATGGAAAAGGCCTCGAATGCCGCCGTCCTGCCGGCCTCCTTCTCCTGGTCCGATTGGGGGACCTGGGCCGCCTGGGAGGCATCCCTCAAGGCCGACCGCGCCGGCAACCGCATCTTCGGCAACGCCCGGCTCGACGCCTGCCGGGGCGTGACTGCCGTGGGCGCGGATCCTTCCCGTCCTCTCATCCTCTCCGGGGCCAAGGGGCTCCTGGTCGTCCAGGCGCCCTCCGGGACCCTGGTCTCAGACCGCAGCCGGACCGAAGCCATCAAGACGCTGGTGCCGTGACCATGGTCGGCAGGGTGCTCGCCATCGACCTGGGGCAGAAGCGCGTCGGCCTGGCCGTCTCCGACGAGCTGGGCATCACGGCCCAGGCCCTGCCGACCTATCTCCGCACGGAGTTGGCCAAGGACCTCGAGCACATCGCCGGCATCGTCCGCGAGAAGGGCGTCGTCACCGTGCTGCTGGGACTGCCGCTGATGCTGGACGGGACCGAGGGCATGGCCGTCAGCCACGTGAGGGCCTTCGAGGAAGCCTTGAAGCCCGTCCTGCCGCCGGGGGTGGCGATCGCGGAACTCGACGAGCGCATGACCACCGCACGGGCGGCCAAGGACCTGAGGCCCCTGGGGAGGGCCTCGGACAACCGCCGCCGGGGCGAGCTGGATCGCGCGGCGGCCCAGCTGCTCCTTACGGCCTGGCTGGGCCGGCCGACAGGCTGACCGAGCGCTCCCGGCTCCGCCGTGACGGGTTCATGAGGTCCCTCCCTTTTCCAAAACGAACTCCCCCGGCCTCACCTCGCCCACCACGGCGCCCTTCACGCTCCTGACGGAGGGCCGGGCGTGGGCGGCCAGGGCCTCCCGCTCGTCAGGCGTCAGGAGACCGAGCTGTTCGAGGGCCCTGAGCACCGCCGGGGCCGCCGCCCTGGGGTTCCCGTCGGCGACCTTGAGGGCCAGGCCCCAGCCGGGCCCGGCGAGGGCCAGACAGGCCACTCCCTCGGCCCCGCGCTTGGACACCATCCTCCCGGCCACGGTCCGCATCAGGTCCGTGTCGAAGCCTCCCGTGCCGTGGACCATGAGGGGATGCGTCGACATCGCGGAGGCCACCCGGCGGCAGGCGGCCTCCAGACCCATCGGGGGCCTCACGAGACGGGCGTAGGCCGTCGCCATCCGGTCCAAGGTCAGCGCATAGACCGGCGCCGAGCAGCCGTCCACGGCCGGGGTCAGGTCGGACTCCGGCACCGAGGTCATCGAGGAGACCAGGCGTCGGATCCACTCCTGTAGGGGGTGGGCGGGATCCAGGTATCCGGACGTCGGCCAGCCCTTGTGCCGGCAGGTCAGGAGCATCCCGGCGTGCTTGCCGGAGCAGTCGGAGGAGCGCTGGTCCCGGCGGGAAGGCGCTCCGCAGGAGAGGTCCTTTTCGGAAAAGCCCCCGGCCGCCAGCATGCGGTCCGCCACCTCCAGGTGGACGGGCTCTCCGGCGTGGGAAGCGCAGGCCAGGGCCAGGGCCTCGTCGCCGAGACCGAAGGCGTCCAGGGCCCCCGACAGGATCAGGGGGATCGCCTGCACCGGCTTCATGCAGGAGCGCCAGTAGGTCCTCGTCCCGGGGTCGCCCGCCCAGGCCAGGAGCCTCCCCGAGGCGTCGCATACGGCGAGGGAGCCGACATGACGGCTTTCCACCAGGCCGCCCCGCAGGGCCTCGGCGAGCAGCACGGGGGTCACGTTCGGCCCCCGCAAAGGTCCCGTTGAAGATCCGGCTTGCCAGAACCGATAGTAGGCCTAGGAGGCCCCTTGGAGCTCACCGCCACCACCACCTCCGCGGGAAACCCCATCCTCGACGGCCAGATGGGCGGGGGTGGAGGCGGACTCGGCAACCGGGTCAACGCCACGGTCATGGCGACCGTGCTGGCCTCCCAGCTGGCCGCCACGAAGCAGTTCCTCACCGCCCAGGGCATCGGCTCCCAGATCAACGTCACCATCTAGTCGGCCCCCGGCACGAGGGCGGCGGCGTAGATCCGTCCGTCCCTGACCACCTGGACCAGGACCTCCTCCCCGGCCCCGAAGGATTCCAGGGCTTCCAGGAGGGCTTCGGGCCCCGGGACCGCCCGCCGGCCCAGTCTCAGCAGGAGATCTCCGGCCTCCAGGCCTGCCCTGGCCGCGGCCCCTCCGGGGAGCACCTCCGTCACCAGACATCCCCGCCCCTCCCCGGTGCCCAGGCGCTGGGCCTCCTCGTCCGTAGGGGCGCGGGCGGAAAGTCCAAGCCGCTCGCGCAGGCGCCGCTCGGCCGTGGGGTGCGGAGGCAGGGAGGCCTTGAAGGATGCGGCGAGATCCTTCCCGTCCCGCCTCAGCTCCAGCGTGAGCTCCTGGCCTGGCCTGGCCATGGCGAGCTCCCTCAGGCAGTGAAAGAATCCGGGGGACCGCCGTCCAGAGATGGAAAGGATCTCGTCGCCCGCGCGGATGCCGGCCCTGGCCGCGGGACTCCCCTCCTCCACGAGGGCCGCCTCGAGGCGGCCGGCGCCGCCGCGGCGGGCAACGTCCACCGCCAGGCCGGTCCAGGAGGGGCGTTCCTTGCGCCCTGCGAGCATCCCGCCGAGGGCGCGGCGCACCCGGGCCGCTGGGATGGCGAAGCCGATCCCCTCGGCCTTGGAGTAGATCGCGGTGTTGATCCCGATCAGCTCCGCATCGAGGTTGAGAAGGGGTCCGCCCGAGTTGCCCGGGTTGATGGAGGCGTCGGTCTGCACCAGGTCGCTGAAGGCCACCCGCCCCTCGCTGAGCAGGGAGCGGTTCTTGGCGCTCACGACGCCGACGGTGACCGAGTTCTCGAGGCCGAAGGGGTTTCCCAGGGCGATGGCCGGCTCCCCGATCAGGAGTTCCGTCCAGGCGTCCAGGCTTACGAAGGGAAGGGGCCGGGGCGTCTCGATCTTGCAGAGGGCCAGGTCGGCGGCGTGGTCCGAGGCGACCAGCACGGCCTCGCAGGCGGTGCCGTCCGCCAGGGTCACATGGATCTGGGAGGCCTTGCGGATCACGTGCTCGTTGGTCAGGAGGTAGCCGTCGGGATCGATGAGGACGCCGGAACCCAGGCTGGTCGTCTTGACCTTGCGCTGCTGGGGCTGGATACGTCCGAAGAACTCCTCGAAGTAGGGGTCCACGAAGGGGTCGCGCAGGGTGTGCACGACGATGCGCTCCGTGGAGATGTTCACGACGGCGGGGCCCGCCTTCTCCACGGCCCGTACCACGGGGGTCCGGCGGAGGGCCTCGTCGGCCTGGAGGGCTCCGGCGGCGAAGGACGCCAGGAGCAGGATACGGCTAAGGCGTGTTGCCACGGCCGCCACGGCGCCCGCCTCCTTCGGAGAATCCGTTGCGCAGGGTCGTCTCGCGGAAGCGGCGGGTCTTCTCCACGTACTGCTTGTACTGGTCGGGGGAGAGGACGGCCTGAAGCCGCATCTCCATCTCGGCATAGGACATCTCTATCCCCGCCTTGGCCTGATCGGGCGTGAGCTCCTTGGCGCGCACCTTGACCTTCAGCTCGTCGAAGCGCTTGCCCAGGTCGGTCGTTACCCTGGCCAGCTCGCCCTTCTGGAGGTCGTTCAGGCCGAGATCCTTGGCGAGATCGTCCACGCGGCGATCCAGCCAGCGCTTGGCGTCCTCCTGGCGGCGCTCGTCACGGGCCTTCTCCTCCTCCTCCCGCTCCGCCTTGAGCTGGGCCTCCACGAGATCCTGGACCTGCTTGCGGACGCCGGGATCCGAGGCGAGGGCGGCCTGCAGGGCGACAGCGGTGGGGGCCGGACCGGAAGGGTGGGCGGAGGGCGCGGCGGACCGGGTCGATGTCTCCGGGGCCCGCTCCGGCACGGCGGCAACATGCGCCTCGCGGAGTTCGGCGACCTCGCGACGCAGGGAGGAGACCTCCCGCAATGCGGCCGCCAGCTCCGGGGCCGGCGGCTGCGCAGGCTGGACGGATTGGATGGAGGGTTGGGAGAGGGCCGTCCGGTCCGTCAGGCGGGCATTCAGGGTCCAGACGCCTGCGCCGAGGGCGATGCAGCAGGACAGGGAGGCCGCGTGCAGGACGATCTCAAGGGATTTCATGCGACCCATCTTAGCGGGAAGCCGACCTCAGTTCCTCGAAAATCCAGGCTATCATCCGGGCGCATGGAGGCCCCCATCCCCCTCGTCCTGACCTCGGCCCAGGCCCGCCGCCTGGCCGGAGGTCACCCTTGGATCATGCCCGAAGGCCTGGCCGAGGGCCGCCGCGGGCTCAGGCCGGGCGCTGCGGTCCGCCTCGTCGACGGTCAGGGCCGGACTCTCGGCACGGCCCTGGCCTCCCCCGGGGAGCCCGTCGTGGCCCGTCTCTGGAGCCGGCAAGGCGAGGGCCTGTCCCGCGAGACCGTGGCCGCCCGGGTGGCCACCGCCTGGGCGCGCCGCTCGCCCATCCGGGCAAGGGGCTCGACGGACGCCTACCGCATCGCCCATGGCGAGGCCGACGGTCTGCCCGGCCTCTTCGCGGACCTGTGGGGGGCCGTCGCGACCGTGGAGGTGCAGACCGCGGCTTGGGATCCCTGGCTGGACGCCGCGCTTGACACCCTTCATCGGCTGACCAGGACCGGGACCGTCCTGTTGAGGCGACGCATCCCGCTCCCGGACGGGAGTTTTCCGGAGGGCAGGGCCGAGACGGTCCGGGGGGAAGCGCCCGATCCGGAGATGGAGGTCCAGGAATCGGGACTGAGGTACCGGATCCGTCCCCAGGACGCCAAGCCGGGCCTCTTCGCCGACGAGAGGGACAACCGCGCCTGGCTTGCGCTGCAGTGCGGGGGCAGGACGATGCTGAACGCCTTCTCCTTCACGGGAGCCTTCTCCGTCGCCGCCGCCAAGGCTGGAGCCGCGCCCGTCACCAGCCTGGACCTCTCCGCCCCCGTGCTGGAGAGGCTGGCGTCCAACCTCCGCCTGAACGGCCTGGACCCTTCCGTCCATCCCGGGGTAAAGGGGGAGGCCCAGGCCGTAATGCGGCGCTGGGGGGCCGAGGGCCGGCACTTCGGCGTCGTCGTGCTGGACCCCCCGGCGTACGCGACCCATAAGGGCGGGCGATGGCAGGCGGGCAGGGACTACCCGGCCCTGGCCGAGGCGGGCATCCGCCTGGTCGAACCCGGGGGCCTGCTGGCAGCGGCCCTCACCCTGCACGAGGTCTCCGCGGAGGCCTTCGAGCGCATGATGCGCACGGCGGCGGCCAAGGCCGGGCGCAAGGTGCTCTCCCTGGAGAGGCGCGGGGCCTCGGAGGACTTCCCGGAACTGCCCGGCTTCCCGGAGGGGAGCTATCTCAAGTTCGTGGCAATGCGGCTGGGCTAGGACGCGCCGACGGACACCTTCAGCCGCGCGACGCCGCCGGCCTCGGCCTCGAGCACATCGCCGGCCATCAGCGGCCCCACGCCCGCCGGGGTCCCGGTGAAGATCAGGTCCCCCCTCTCCAGGGTCATGAAGGTGGAGAGGAAGCAGACCAGGCCGGCCACCGGCACGATCATGTCCGTCGTCGATCCCGACTGCCGCATCCGACCGTTCACGGCGAGCGTGAGCATCACGTTCTGGGGATCGGCGACCTCCGCCGCGGCCCGGAAGGCCGAGACCGGGGCCGAGGTGTCGAAGCCCTTGGCCAGGGCCCAGGGACGGCCAGCCTTTTTCGCGGCGAGCTGGAGGTCGCGCAGGGTCAGGTCCAGGCCCACGGCGTACGCCGCCACGTGCTCCAAGGACCTCTCGAAGGGGATGCGATGTCCCGTCCGGCCGATGGCGACGACCAGCTCGACCTCGTGATGGAGTTCATGGCCGGGTCCGGGGGGCCGGACGGTCCCGCCGTCGCCGAGAAGCGCGGTGGAGGGCTTGAGGAAGACCACGGGGTCCCCGCCGACATTCGTGCCCATCTCCCTGGCGTGGGCGGCGTAGTTGGTGCCGATCCCGAGGATCTTTCCGACGGGGACCTCGCCGAGGCCGGGAAGGAGGACGGTGCGCATCGGCGGCAAGTGTAACCGCCGCGGATGCCCTAGGTCCGGGACTTCGGCAGGAGCACCCTCAACCGGGTGCCTGGGGATGCGCTTCCCGCGGCGACCGTGCCGCCATGCTCCTCCACGATCCGCTTGACGATGGCCAGGCCAAGGCCCGTGCCGTCGGCGCGCCCCGTCACGAAAGGTTCGAAGAGACGGTCCTTCACCTCCGGGGCGACACCCGGGCCGTCGTCGGCCACTTCCAGGAAGACGCGGTCGGTGCCGTCTATCCCGGTGCTGATCGTCACCGTCCCGCCCGTCCCCAGGGCATCGCGGGCGTTGGCCAGGAGGTTGCGCAGGACCTGGCGGAGACGGTCCCGGTCCGCCTGGAGCGGCGCAGGAGCGATCTCCCGCAGCACCCGGATCCCCCGGTGGGATAGCTGGGGCATCATCAGGTCCAGGGCCTCGACGGCCAGAGGGCCGAGGTCGGTGTCCGAAACGCTGAGCCCGCCGGGGCGCGACCAGGACAGGAGTTCGGTGAGGACGCCGTCGAGCCGATCGATCTCGGCCAGCAGGAGGTCGCGTGTGGCCGGCTCCACCCCGGGCTTCCTTCCCAGGATCTGGACGTGCATCCGGATCGAGGACAGGGGGTTGCGGATCTCGTGGGCCAGCCCGGCGGCCAGGCGACCCAATACGGCCATGCGCTCGGCCTGGATCAGGTCCTGCTGAGCCTTTCTCAAGCTGAGCCGCATCTGGTCAAGGGTCCCGGCCAGCACGCCGATCTCGTCGCGGGTCTCCACCTTCACCGGCGCCGACAGGTCCCCTGCGCCGATGCGCCGGGCCTCGCGGGCCAGGCGGGCCAGCGGGCGGGTGAGGGAGGCGGCCACCACGATGCCGATCAGGGCTGCGGCCAGGGCCTCCAGTCCCACCAGCAGGCGCACGGGTCCCGCGGCGGCGTGCTGGGCCTCCTCCACACTGCGTCGTGAGACGGCCGCCACGACCATCGCGGGGCCGGCCAGTCCCGAGACGCCGCGGCTGGCCACCAGATAGTCGCCGTCGATGCCTGCCGCATGCTCCTGCACGGAGGCGCCTTCGGCCGGGGTGAGCAGGGGAAGCGACTGGAGCAGGGTCTTCCATCCGGCGAGCTCCCCCTGCGGGACGGAGGCGGCCAGGACCGCTTGGCGGGCGTCGAGCACGAAGATGCGGGCATCCGCGAGCCGGCCCATGAAGGCCATGTGCCGCGACTCCAGCGGGGAACCCGAGGCCGCCAGGTGTCCGACGAGGCGGGCCAGGCGCCCGCGGGCATCGGACTCCACCTGGGCGGCCACGCGGCGTTCGGCCATCCAGCCGAAGCCGGCCCCTGCCGCGGCGCTCAGGAGCACGAAGGGCAGGATGATACGCCAGCGGATCGGGAGGAAGAGTCGCCCGGACATCGGCGGCCTAGAGCGCGGAGACGGCCTCGCCGTCCTGCACCGTCTCGAAGCCCAGGTCCCGGATCATCTTCAGGTCCGCGTCCACGCCCTGTCCGGCGGTGTTCAGGTAGCCGTCCGTGAAGATCGAATTCGCCGCGTAGAGGGCCATGGGCTGGAGGGCCCCCAGCCTCTCCTCCCGACCGGCGGCCGCGCGGATGTCCTTGTCGGGATTCAGAAGACGGAAAAGGCAGAGGACCTTGAGGCAGTAGGCCGGCGTGGCCCGGGCAGCAGCCGCGGCCTTTGGCGTTCCGCTCCAGCTCTCCATCAGGAAGTTCACGGGGATGGAAGAGACGCCCAGCCCCCGGACCGCGAGGGCCAGGTCAACCACGTCGGCGTCGGTCTCTCCCATCCCGACGATGCCGCCGGAGCAGAGCTCCATCCCGGCTGCCTTGGCGGTGCGCAGGGTGTCGATGCGGTCCTGCCAGGAATGGGTCGTGCAGACCTCGGGGAAGAAGCGCTCGGAGGACTCGAGGTTGTGGTTGAAGCGGTCGACGCCGGCCTCGGCGAGGCGCTTCGCCCTCGGCGCCGTCAGCAGGCCCAGGGAGGTGCAGATGCGGATGGGCACTTCGGCCTTGATGCGCTTCACGGCCTCGCAGAGGGTGTCCAGGTCGGCGTCCGAGGGTCCTCGGGTGGCCGTCACGATGCAGAACTTCCAGGCCCCGCGCTGGTGGGCCATCCGGGCTTCCGACACGATCTGATCGACGGATTCCAGCCTGTACGGCTCGACTTCCCCTGCGGCAGTGGATTTGGAAGACTGGGCGCAGAAGCCGCAGTCCTCCGCACAGGCCCCGCGCTTGGCGTTCATGAGGACGTGGACCTTGACCCGATTGCCGTGGAAATGCCGCCGGACCCTCCAGGTCGCGGCGAGCAGGGCGGGGACGTCGGCGTCCGGGGTCCTCAGGATGCCCAGGGCCTCCCCGCGGGAGAGGGGCTCCCCGCGCAGGCTCCTGTCCGCCAGGGCTTCGTAGTCCGTCATGCCGGTGTTGTACCCCCGGCAAGGGGCCGTGCGCAACCTCAGGAGAGGAGGTCAGGGTAGGCCACCACGTCCCTGGACTCCACGAAGGGGCAGCCGCAGACGGCCGCGATCCCCGTGCCGAGCGCGCGCAGGGGTGCGGCGGCCCCCTCTGGGGCACGGGCGACGAGGCGGTGGGTGCCGTCCTTGAGGGTGAGCACGACCTGAATGCGGACCAGGCGGCCCTCGGCAAAGCTGAGTCGGACCTTGGAGACGTCCTGGAAGGCATGCTCCCACCGCTTCCGGAAGAGCCCTGCGGTGAGGCGCTCCGAGAGCACCCATTTCCGGCGGAGATCCAGGGTAAGCGTCTCCGAACATCCCGGCAGGGAGGAGGCCCGGTACACGACCGCGGCGGCGGACCGGGAGACCTCCTTGAGCTCAGCCATGGGAATGCCCCTGGGCGCAGGCGTCCTCGCCCATCTTCCAGATTGGCACGATCTCCTTCACCCGGTCGATGGCGAAGGCACAGGCCGCGAAGGCCTCCTTGCGATGCTTCGAGGCCACAGCGATGGCCACGGCGACCTCGCCGACCGGTACCGGGCCGTGGCGGTGGGCGATGGAGACGTCCAGAATCCCGAAGCGCCGACGGGCCTCGGCGGCGACCTGGCCCAGCTTGGCCTCGGCCATGGGGGCGTAGGCGTCGTAGTCGAGATGGCCCGACACGGCCGCGGGGCCCTCGGGCCGCACGATGCCCTCGAAGGTGGCCATGGCGCCTTCGCCATGTCCCGACAGCTCCCGGACAAGAGTGTCCGTGCCGACCTTTCCTTCGGTAAGCAGGATCCTGCCCATGCCTAGCCTCCCGAGAGGGGCGGCATCACCGCCACCTCCTCGCTGCCTTTCAGCACGGTCGCAGCAGGAGAGAACTCCCGGTCCACGGCCACCTGCAGGGAGGCGCGCACGGCGGCCACGGCCGGATGCCGCCCACAGCAGGCGTCCAGGAGGTCCCCCACCGTGGCGCCGGGCGCCAGGGGGATCTCCTCCGCGTCGCAGCCGGCGTGGAGGCGGCAGGGGCCGAAGTAGAGGACGCGCATGGGGAGCGAGGATACTCGACATCCCCGGTGGGCGAGAGTATGTTTCCCGCCCCGTGGCCGAGATGCTCCATAAGCTGGTCGACCTCTTCCTTCACCTGGACAGGCACCTGGACAAGGTGACCTCCGAGTACGGCGTCTGGACCTATGCCATCCTGTTCACCATTATCTTCTGCGAGACCGGCCTGGTCGTCACCCCCATCCTGCCGGGGGACTCCCTTCTGTTCGCCGCGGGCGCACTGGCTGCCCTCGGCTCCCTGGACCCCTGGGCCCTCTTCGGATTCCTGACCGTCGCCGCGATCCTGGGCGACCTGGTGAACTACTGGGCCGGCCACCACTTCGGCGCGCGCATCTTCAAGCCCGACGCGCGGTTCCTGAAGACCGAGTACCTGGAAAGGACCCAGGCCTTCTACGAGCGCCACGGCGGCAAGACCATCGTGATGGCCCGCTTCGCCCCCATCATCCGGACGTTTGCGCCCTTCGTGGCGGGCATGGGCCGCATGCAGTACCGCCGCTTCTTCCTCTACAACGTCGGCGGTGCGGTCCTCTGGGTGGGGACCTGCGTGGCCGCCGGGCACTTCTTCGGGAACATCCCCGTCGTGAAGAAGAACTTCTCTCTGGTGATCCTGGGGATCGTCTTCGTCTCCATCCTGCCAGGGATCATCGCCTGGTGGAGGTCGAGGGGGCGGAAGGCTTAGGACGGGTCGCCTCGGCGCGCCGACCGGCTTCCTGGAGCTCCAGACAGAGCCTCCTCAGCTGGGACAGCCGCCGGGCTACGAGTTCCACCCGGGTCATGTAGTCTCTCCCCGCTCCAGAGCTTGGATGTCTGTCAGGTCCTGGCTGGAGGCGCGCAGTCGCTTCATGACCACCAGCCCATCGCGGGAGACGACCGAGACCTCCCCGGGCCCGAACGCCATGCGCTGACGGGTTGTCCAAGGATCCGAGAGGCTCCCTTCGGCCAGAAGCAGGTCGACCATCAGGGTGTCCGGACTCTCGGGATCGATCTTGGTCAGTCTGCGGATCCGGATCCTGCCTTCGGAAAAGGTCATGGGCAGGGAACGCTCCTCGTACCCCATCGGCAGAAGAAGGGTTTTCACCTCCTCCACCCTGTCCCCAGGAAGAAGGAGGTCGATGTCCACCGTGGTGCGCATGAGACCATGGACGGCCAGGGCGAATCCCCCGCAAATGGCGTAGGGGATCCGGGCTCCCTCAAGGGCTCCGATCACGGCGTGGAACTCCTCATACAGATCGAGCATGGCCCATTATCCCGGGAAATCGGGGATTTCCACTCCTAACATGCCCTCTGGTCCGTTCCCTAGGTGAGCGCGACGGGAGGCAAGCCCTTGGATCAGGTCCGTTCGGCATGGGTCCGGGAGGCGGTGGCTCGCTGGGAGGGCCCCCTCTGCCGCTACGCCGGGCGCCTGGCCAGGGACCGCGAGCGGGGCCTCGACTGGGTGCAGGAGGCCTTCCTGAGGCTCTGCAACCAGCCCGATCCCGCGGCGCTGGACGGGCGGCTGGGCGAATGGCTGTTCACGGTGGTGAGGAACCTGGCCGTGGACGCGTCCCGGAAGGAGGGTCGGATGAAACCGATGGGTGAGATGGAAACGGCGGACCCCGAGCCCGCCCCGCCGGACAGGGCGGAAGGCCTCGAGCAGGCCTCGCGGCTCAAGACGGCTCTGGGGCGCCTGCCCTCGGCCCAGCAGGAGGCGATCCGGCTCAAGTTCCAGGAGGGGCTGAGCTACCGGGAGATCGCGGCGGCCATGGGGAGTTCGGTGTCGAGCGTGGGATTCCTGATCCACGTGGGGCTCTAGGCCCTGCGTCAGACGGCATAACCAAAGGAGAGATGTCATGAGCGAACACACGCACGACGACGCGGCCCTGACGGCTTTCGCCCTTGGGGAGATGGAAGATGCCTCCCAAGCGGAAAGGACCGGAATGGAAACCCGCCTGGAAGCCTGCGGAGAATGCCGTCGCCTGCTGGCCGGGATCCGAGAGCAGGCCGGGATCCTTGGGAAGGAGATGGCCCCCGGGCTGGTTTCCGGACTGGACGCCTCACGAAAGCGGGTCCTCGAAAGACGGCTGGCCGCCCCGATGGTCCGGCCCGTCTTCCTCCATGCCGCCAAGGCCGCCGGCCTTCTCCTGGTGCTCGGGGTCGGGGCCAAGCTGGCCCTGCAGCCCCCGCACGGATCCCCTCGAGCGGCTTCCGAGTCCAGAACCCTGAACCTATCCCCTGCTCTCCTGTCCATCCAGCCTCAGACCGAGGGGCCGGCAAGCCCTCCGGTTCTGAGTCTCGAGATCCAAGACTGTATTGAAACCCTCCAAGCAAGCGGAGGGAGGATCGCTGCCTGCGGCGAGATCCACCCCTGCGACACCGCGAATGGCGGCATGGGCCTTGGACTTCTGAGCATCGTCGAGGGAGTCGAGTCCGAGGGCCTTCCGGGCAACACCGAGGCCTATGATCGCATCCGGGATAATCCGTTTCTCAAGGCTTTGGAAAACCCCCGCTCCACCTTCTCCGCCGACGTGGACACGGCCTCCTACAGCAACGTCCGCCGATTCCTCCACGACGGCTACCTCCCGCCAAAAGACGCCGTCCGAGTGGAAGAGATGGTGAACTACTTCCGTTACGACTATCCCAAGGCCGAGGCCGGCAGGCCCTTCTCCGTCACCGTGGAGGCCTCCTCCTGCCCCTGGGCGCCCAAACACCGGCTGGTCAGGGTCGGGCTCAAAGGCCGGGAGATCGATATCTCCAAAAGGCCTCCCTCCAACCTGGTCTACCTGATCGACGTCTCCGGCTCCATGAACGAGACGGCCAAGCTCCCCCTGCTCAAGCGCTCCCTCGCCCTCCTGGTCGAAAAGCTGGAGGAGCGCGACCGGGTGGCCATCGTCGTCTACGCCGGAAACGAAGGCCTGGCCCTGCCCTCCACCGCCTGCGACGCCGAAGGGCGCAAGGCCGTATTGGCCTGCCTGGACCGCCTGGGCGCCGGGGGCTCCACGAACGGGGGCGCGGGCATCACCCTGGCCTATGCGACGGCCGCCGAGAACTTCGTGAAGGGCGGCACGAACCGCGTGATCTGGTGCACCGACGGGGACCTGAACGTGGGCGTCACCGATCAGGGAGGCCTGACCCGGCTGGTGGAAGAGAAGGCCAAGACCGGGGTCTTCCTCACCAGCCTCGGCTTCGGCACGGGCAACCTCAAGGACTCCACCCTGGAGCAGATGGCCGACAAGGGAAACGGGCACTACGCCTACGTGGACTCCCTGAACGAGGGCAAGAAGGTCCTGGTCGAGGAGATGGCCTCCACCCTGATGACCATCGCCAAGGACGTGAAGTTCCAGGTGGAGTTCAACTCCGCCAAGGTCTCTTCCTACCGGTTGGTGGGCTACGAGAACCGCATGCTCCGCAAGGAGGACTTCAACGACGACAGCAAGGACGCCGGGGAGATCGGATCGGGGCACACGGTCACGGCCTTCTACGAGGTGGTCCCCCCCGGCATGGAAGCGGACGCCTCGCCCGTGGACCCTCTGAAGTACACGAAGCCGGTCGAGGCCGTCGCGAAGAAGGACGCCAGCCCCGAGCTCCTCACCGTGAAGCTGCGCTGGAAGGAGCCCGCGGCCGAGAAGAGCGAGCTGATGGAGGTGCCCTTCACGGACAACGGCCAGGGCTACGAGAAGGCCTCCGGGGACTTCCGCTTCGCCGCCGCGGTGGCCTCCTTCGGGATGCTGCTCAGGGACAGCGAGCACCAGGGCAGGGCCAGCTACGACAGCCTGATCGAGCGCATCGCCTCGGAGGACATGGGCCGCGACGAGGGCGGCTACCGCACCGAGTTCGTGGAGCTGGTGAAGAAGGCGAGGGATCTGGCGGCGAAGGAGACCAGGCCGTGAGGCTCCCGATGCGCGCCTGTCTCGCCATCCTCCCGTTGCTGGCGGGCCTCGTCTCCGGCTGCGGAGCCGGCCCTGGAGCACCCCAGGAGCATCTCTGCGAGGTGCACCAAGTCCGGATGCAGGAGGTGGAACTCTCGATCCGTTACGGAACCTCCATCCTCGAGCATGGGGCCGAGTACTTCGAGGCCCAGCAGAAGCTCTTCCCTCACAACGGGAAGCTTTTCATGCCCTCCTGCGGGACGCCGTGGGCCATGACCCCGCCGGAAAAGAGGATCCAGACGATCCTGGTGTGGCGATGCCCGGCCTGCGAGGCCGCAGCCTCCCGCTGGGACTCCGAACATTTGGGAACCCCTATAGCATGCCCATAGGCCGCTGGGACGAGTAACGGGACCGACAGAAACTCCTGATCCCCCGGGGAGCGCTTCCGGTATTCTGAGGGGGCGATGCCCGACCTCCCCGAGCCCATGACCACCCTGCTGGAGGCCCTGCGCCGCCTCCCGGGCGTGGGCCGCCGCTCGGCCGAGCGCATCGCCTTCCATCTCTTGAAGGGCCCCAAGGCCGAGGCCCTGGAGCTGTCCCGCGCCATCGAGAAGGCGGCCGGCCTCTCTCCCTGTCCCGAATGCTTCCAGCTCTCGGAGGCGGGCCCCTGCCCCATCTGCCGGGACCCGGCCCGGGACGCCGCCGTGCTCTGCGTGGTCGAGACGCCCATGGACCTCCTGGCCATCGAGAAGAGCGGGGAGTTCCGGGGCCGCTACCATGTCCTGGGCGGCCGCATCGCCCCCCTGGACGGAGTGGGCCCCGAGGCCTTGACCATCGGGCCTCTTCTGCGGCGGGTGAGGGAGCAGAAGGTCGACGAGGTCATCCTGGCCACCAACCCGGACCCGGACGGCGACGGCACCGCCATGTTCCTGGGCAAGGCCCTGGAGGGCACCGGGGCCAAGGTCACGCGCCTGGCACGGGGCATCTCCTCCGGGGCCCTGATCGAGCAGGCGAATCGTGGCGTCCTCTCCGACGCCCTCAGGGCCCGCCGGGCGGTGTAGGCTTCCGCCCCGCGATCTGCGCCAGGGCCCCCTCGACGGCCTTGCGGACCCCCTCGTCGGGATCCTCCAGCAGGGCCTCCAGGGCCGTCACCTGCTCGGGCGAGCCGACCTGCCCCAGGGCGAGCGCGGCGCCCTGCCTCGCGTCCCTCTCCGGATCCTTCAGCAGCGCGGCGATGAGGGATGCGCTCTCGCGGTCGCCGATCTTGGCCAGGGCCTGGGCCCCGCACGCGCGGATATAGGCGTCCGCATCCCCCAGGGATTTCCGCACCGCGGGGACGTTCTCGGCCGTCCCGTGGTAGTACAGGATCCGCGCAGCGATCCTGCGCACCGCCAGATCCTTGTCGGCCAGCAGGATCTCCATCATCCGGACGGCCTTCGACTTCTCCGTCCCGGCCGATGTGAGGAAGGGCGTCAGCACCCCGTCCGTCTCCGGGAGCCGGGTCGGGGAGTCGGCCGCGGGCGCCAGGAAGGCCGGATCCGCCAGGTGCTCGGACAGGCCCCGGGCTGCGGCCTGCATCGGCTCGCTGTCGGCGGCGACGGCGAGCAGGGCCATCAGGCGGCGGTCGACGGAGATCCTCGACCGGAGCTCCTCCAGGCGGGCGCGGATCTCGGGGTCCGGGTCGTCCGAAGGCAGGAGGGGCAGGAGCTTCCCGGGATCCAGAAGGCCCCAGGCCAGGAGGTCCCGTGAGGCGGCCTCGCGGATCGTGTAGGCGTCGTCGCCCAGGCGGCGCACGGCCTCGTTCACCCGCTCGGGCGGAGGGAAGACCGGCTCCACCTCCTCCTGCGCCGATCCGGTGGAGGCCGCCAGGACCAGGATCAGGGCCAGCCAGGCTCCGCGACGCATGCCGGAGTATACCTCGGGGAGGAAATTCTCGATCCGTTGGGCTATCCTCCCGTCATGCAGTTTCCGGAGCGGCGACGACGCGGTGCGGCGATGGCGGAGTTCGCCCTTCTGATGCCCCTCCTGACCGGCTTCACGCTCGGCGTGATCCAGCTCTGTCTCCTGGCCCAGGCCCGCATCGTGGTCCAGGCCGCGGCCACGGCCGCCGCCCGGGCGGCCATCGCCGACCCCCGGGGCCTCAAGCTCTCCCCCGAGCGCGCCGCCGCCGTCGCCTGTGCCGGCATCGCGGGACCCACCCTGCCGGCGGGCCTTAAGGCCGGTCCCTGGGAGAACCTCCCGGGCCCGGTCGGGATCAAACGGCTCGTCAAGCGGGGGCCCGCCAGCCGGATGAAGACCCGGGCCGTCGTCATCCTCCGCCCGGATCAGGACGAGGCCGAGGCCACCGTGGAGCATGACCTGGAGCTCATCGTCCCTGGCGTCAACCGCCTCTTCGTCTTCGTGCAGGAGGGCTGGCTCCTCCTGCCCGGGAGTACGAAGCGCCTGCTCTCCGGAGAGGGCCGGGAGGCCTGGATCCGCACCGCGATGTACGGAAGCCCCCATGTCCTTGTGAAGGCCAAGGCCCTCCTGCCGGCCCCCTGGCTGGGTGCCAAGGGGATCAAACCCGGCCTCTGGCCCGCCCCGAAGGCCAAGGCGACGCCGCGATGATCGGAAGCCTGCTCAGGATCCACCGGGACGAGGGTGCCCAGGGCATGGCCTTCTCGGCCCTGGTCCTCTTCCTGCTGGTGGCTTTTCTTGGCGCCACGCTGAATCTGGGCGCGGTGGCCGAAGCCCGCACCAGACAGCAGGCGGCGGCGGATGCGGCGGCCTACTCCGGGGCCAAGGTCCGGGCCCAGGCCCTGGCCACGCTGGCCGCGATGAACCATGTCATCGTCTGGACGGCCCGGGCGGCCGCGGCCCTGGTGGCCGCCGTCATCGTCTTGGGAACGCTGGTGGCCTTGAACGCCGTCTTTCCCGGGGCCTTCGCCTGGGCTGTGCCCCTGTTCGCACAGGCCGTCCGGGCGGCCTCGGAATGGATCCCCCGGCTCAGGTCCTGGGCGGACCGCATCGCCAAGGCGGAAGACCGCCTCATCCAGGTCGGGCCCCTCCTGGCGGCGGGAGAGGCGAACCGTATCGCCCGGGCGGATGGGGCCTCCTTCATCCTGCCCTGGCCGGCGGCCGCGCGCCTTCCGGCATCCCCGGAGGCGAACCCGGCGCGATTCCTGGACCGGATCACCGGCGGTCTGGTCCCGTCCTGGGCGGCGGGGAGGATCCTGGGTACAGGAGCCTCCGGGTATGAGCAGAGCCACTCGGCGGATCTGGGCGGAGGAAGGACGAAGCGCGCCACGAAAAACGAAGGGAATCTCGGCGAAGGGGTCACGGATCAGGCCATCAAAGGAAAGCTTGGGCAGTTCAAGAAAATGATGGCTGACTTCGCCCGGAATCCCTGGCCCATGCCCCGGGTCCTGGACAAGCGCTATTGCCGCGAAGCCTTCACGGTGGCTTCCTTCCCTCCGGAGGGCGCCTTCCGCGCCCCGCTCTGGCCGGGGACCTTCCGCGCGCCGCGGCGCTATCCCTTCCTGGCCACGGCGAGGCCCTTCCATCCGGACCTGGCCTGTCCCGGGGTCGAGGGGGCGCGGGACAACCTCTACCGGATTGAGGGCTGGGGGGCCGAGCTGGTCCCCGTGGACGGCCGGGCGCTGTACCAGCTTGAGAGAAGCGCCGGATTGGAGAAGATGCCGTGGCTGGAGCATTAGCCGTGGGACGTCGCGGGCAGATGATGGCGGAAGTGGCCGTGATCCTGCCGCTCTTCGTCCTCGCGGCCCTGCTGGCCGGATGGCTGGGGGAATACGGGCTGGCCCGGCTCAAGGCCCAGGAGGCCGTGCGCCTGCTGGCCTGGAAGGGCCAGACGGTAAAGGACGCGAAGCGCGAGGCCGCCCGCTGCCTGCCCCCGCTTCGGGATGCCCGCGTCCCTCAGGCCCGCGCGTCGGCCGTGGCGTCCTCCAGATTAGCAACCAAAGGCGACGACCCCCTTTTCTCCGGCTGGGCCGGCCAGCTCCTGGGGCTTTCACGTGCCGAGGTGCATCTTTCGGTCCCGGCCCTGCCCTGGGGCGGGGGGAGGCGGGAGAGGTCTGCGACCTTCGAGGTGGACCTGGGACGGCCCGGGAAGGGGATGGAGTCCTGGGTGAAGGGGACGATCGGCGCCCGCGAGGCGCCCAGCATCCAGCCTCCGAAGGGAGGGGGCTGGTGAAGCGAATCGCCGCTCTCCTTGCTGCCTCCGCCGTCCTGGCCTCGGCCTGGGCTTTGGAGAAGGATCTTCCGACAGCCTTCCGGCCCCATCCGGAGGGGACACCGGCCGGCGTCCTCCTGAATGGCCGGCCCCTGAGCTTCCGCGAGGAGACTCCGGCGATCCTCCTGCCGGACCGCCTGCCCTGCGGGGACTGTGCAGGCTCCGACCCCGGAGGGATCCGGCCCCCCGGCGCACGGCGTCTCCTCTCCCTGGTCTCCGACAGGCCCGATGGGTTGGCCTCGGCCTGGTACGAGGGCGGCAACCTCCCGGCCCTGTCCGCCCGCCTCGCGGCGGAAGGCTGGGAAAGGCAGGATCTCGGCAACGGCCTGAGCCTCTGGGCCCGGGATCAGGAGACCCTCCTCCTGGATGCCTGCGGCCCTGGACGTTCCGGCACCTCGCTTTTATATTGGCGCCTTCCATGAACCGGAACCGGACCCTGGCCCTTGGCGGCGCGGCCGCCCTCGCGATCGCCGCCGTCTTCCTGCTTCGACAGGGCCTTTCCGGCCCCCTCGAGGAGAAGCGCCGCAACGAGGCCCTGCTCGCCGTGGTGGCCGCGGAGCGGGACATCCTGCCCGGCGTCCCCCTGTCCCTGGACGACGTCATGCCCCTGGAGATCCCGCGCTGGACCCTGGCCCCGACCACCATCACGGGGGAGCACGGACGGGACCTCGTCGGCCAGCGCCTGGTCAGGGCCCGCCGGAAAGGCGAGCAGCTCTCCTGGTGCGACCTGGAGGAGCGCGGCCGCGGCCTGGCTTCCGTCATCCCGCCGGGCGAACGCGCCGTGACGGTCTCGGTCGACGAGAGGTCGGGCCTGGCCGGGATGCTCAAGCCCAACGACCGGGTGGACGTCCTCCTGCTGGGCGGGCAGGAGAAGCCCTTTGCCAGGGTCCTCCTGCCCAACGTCACCGTCCTGGCCGCAGGGGCCCGCACCGGCCTGGACGCCCCGGGCGAGACGGAGTACGCCTACGCCACGGTGACCCTGGCCTGCACCCCGGAGGAGAGCGCTTCCCTGGCCCTGGCCCAGGCCAAGGGCGACCTCTTCCTGGTCCTGAGGAACCCCGAGGACAACGCCGGCATGGAGGCGGGGGCGGTCATCGACTTCGAGGACCTTCTCTCGGGACGGGTGGGCGTTGCGCTCTCGAAGCAGCGCCAGGAGCGCATCGAGATCCTCAGGCGGGGAATTAGGCCCTAGAAAAAACCGAGAATCCTCGACAAGGTTGCCGGACCACGTCGTTAGGAGGGCAACCCTTTTCAGGAGGATTCCCTGTGATGCGTTCCGCCCCCCGTCTCCTGTCCCTGATCGTCCTGGCCGGCTTTTCTCTCGCTCCCCTCGCCTTGTTCGCGGAAGAGACCTCGGAGAAGGGACCGAGAGATGAAGAAGCGCTTGCAAAGAGCAAGGAAACCGCCGAGAGAATCCTGAAGGAACTTGCAAAGAGCAAGGAAACCGCCGAGAGAATCCTGAGGGAACAGGCTGCAAGAGATGCGGCCGAGGCGATGGCCCAGCAACCGCGGCTCTCCATCGACTTCAAGGGCGGCATTCTGAACCAGTACGTTGCGGCCTTGAAGGCGATCTGCCCCTCCCTCAGCATTGTCCTGGACGACAAGGCCAGGAGCTTCCCCCTGCCGGCCATCCGTCTGGATGCGGTACCCCTCTCCTCTGCGGTCACGGTCATCGGCCTGCTGAGCAACGGGAACCCCGACTACTATCTCAACGTCACCTCCGGCGCTCCCAACTCGCAAGCGGTCTGGGTGATCACGGCTTCGCCTCGCAAAAACCAGCTGGGAACCATTGTCTGGACCCGATCCCTGCGCCCGATCCTCCAGGACGCCGGCGCCAAGCCTTCCCAGGCTGCCGTCATCCTTAAGCCCGAGGTGGTCCTGTCGGCTCTAGAGACGGCCCTGGCCCTGTGTGCGCATACCCCAGAGAAAGCGAACGTCCAGTTCCATCCGGATTCGGGACTGCTTTTGCTGAAGGGGTCGGGGGATCAGATCCGCGTGGCGGAGAACATGTTGAACCAGCTTCAGGAAAGCCTGGCTCTCGAACGCAAGCAGCGCGAGGAGAGTGAACCTGGCATCCGGGAGCCTAAGCCCATGTCGAGAGACTCCATGACGAAGTGATGACCTTGAAGCGGCAAAACGCAGGGAAGTGACAGCTAGGATGCCACGCTACGGTGAGCAGTCTCACAGACGTCCTCACATTGACGAAAGCCATCCGGCGTGGGGAAAATGCCGCCTTCGGAGAATTCTACGAAGCCTGGTTCGACCGACTGTACGCCAAAGCCCGCAGGATCTCGGGGAGGGATGAGGGCTTCTGCCTGGACGTGGTGCAGGATGCCCTGCTCCGGGTGGTCCGCGCCATCCCTCCGATGAGGACCGAGGCCGACCTGGAACGCTGGATGTCCAGGGTTCTGCATAGCGCCTTGCTGGATCGACTGAAGGCCGATCGGAGGCGCAGGAACCGGGAACAGGACGCCGGGATGGAACGGATGGATCCTCCGGAGGAAGATCCAGCAGCCGCGATGGAACACGAGGAGAGGATCACCCGGGTCCAGGCCGTGCTGGCGACGCTCTCCGAGGAGGACAGAACCTTGATCGAAAGCCGCTTCGGAAAGGGTGTCTGGGTCTCGAGCCATGCTGCCCACGGCCGACTCCGCCGTCTGCTGGGGGCCTTGAAGGAGAGGTTCAATGATGCATTTTGACGAAGCTTCGGAACCGCTGAGCCCCGAAGGAGTCGCCAGACGCACGCGCATGCGTGCCGAGCTCCAGGGAGCCCTCGGGAGATGCCGGCGGAGGCGAACAGCACGGCGCGTGAGTGGAGCATGCGCCATTTTCCTCCTGGCCTTGGGGATTTTCAGAGCCTCCACGCCTCCACCGGTCGTCCATGCCTCCTCCCCCGACCCTGTCACGCAGACCAGCGTCGTATTTGTCCGGACCGACCCCGAGACCCTGAAGCGGTTCTCGGTCTCCCTCCCTTGCCGGATGGAAGACCACCTTATTTCCGACGCGGCCCTGATGCGGGGGATGGCCGAGGCCGGAAAGCCCAGCGGCCTGATCCGGGTGAACGGACAGGTCTTCCTCGAAGAGGACATCGGGAGCCCCGCGGGCGACTCCCCCTCCGCCAGCGCCCAACAGACTGGACGACCCTGACGAGATCGGGGAGGGCCTACCGCGGCGCGACCGGAGTGCCGTCGATCCCGATCCGCCCGCCCCTCATGGTCACCGTCTGCAGGACCCCGTCCCGGAGGATCTGGAGGGTCACGGGGGAGTCCGGAGCCACCCCGGACGTCAGCTTCCGCAGTTCCCCGTTCGAGGTCGTGGGCTGGCCGTTGTACGAGACCAGGAGATCCCCGGGACGGAGTCCCGCCTGCTCGGCCTGGGAGCCGGGGGTGACGTCCTCCACGGCAATGCCGGCACCGGGAGGATCCCGGACGACCAGGGAGAAGCGGGCGGCGTCGCGCACCTGGGCCTCCGGATCCATCGCCAGCAGCCTCAGGGCGGGCGTGACCTCCGGCGCGTCGGCCTGACCCAGGGCGATCACCGCGTCCGCCCTCATCCTGGCATCCAGGCCGGGCTTCTGGGCCTGGGCCAGGAGGGGCCCGACAGTCTGGGGGCTTTTCAGGTCGTCGAGCTGCCCGATGAGATGGTCCAGCATGCGGGGGTCCTCCTCCGTGGAAAGGAGGGAGGCCAGGAAGACGGGCGCGCCGTCCGGATCCGTCCAGGCCAGGGTATCGATGGCCTGGTAGCGCAGGGCCTTGTCGAGGGCAGGGGTCGTGAGCACCCAGCGCAGGAAGGCCGGGTCCTCGATGGCGCGTTCGTGGTGCACGCTGTTCAGTCCGATGCCGTCTCCGCTCTTCAAGGCCTTCTTGAGCTCCAGCCAGCACTCGGCCGCCGCCGGGTAGGCGTCCTTGCCGAGGGCGAGCAGGGCCTTGAGGCTCTTCAGGGCAGCCTGGCCGTCCTTGCGTCGCAGGGACTCCTCGAAGGCGGCCTTCAGGGAGGCCGGATCCACGGTCTGGACGTCCTTGGGAGTGTCCTCGGGGGCTCCGGCGGCCGGACCCGTCTTCAGCGCTGCGGCACGGGGTTCAGGGCGGCTGCTCAGGAGGAGGTCCTTGCGCGCGATCTCGCGGCGGGCCTCCTCAAGGTCGGTCCTGAGGCGGGTCGTCTCGGCGGCCTGCTGGGAGCTGCGGGCCTGGGCGGCGACGGCCGGGACCGGGGCGGATCCTTCCGTCCTCCAGGAGAGTCCCGCAAGCAACCCCACCGCCGAGGCCGCGGCCAGGGATAGGATCAGGACGGGTTTGGTCATGGAGGGGAGTGTACCCCAGATGCTCCCTTCACCGGATAGCGATAGTGGCCGATGACGGGCCAGGCGAAAAGGACCTCCTCCGACACCTGTCCCTGCCCGACGTTATGGACGATCTTCTCCCCGCCCACCGCGATGCCGATGTGGGTGATCCCTCCGCCCAGGTCCCAGGCGACGATGTCTCCGGGGGCATAGTCGGAAGCCTGCCGGCTCTTCGGAAGGATGGCCCCCCGCCTTCCGAAGAAGGTCATCAAGTTCGGCACTCGGCGATGATCGATGTTCGGATCCGGCCGCTTCAATCCCCAGAGCCGGGGATAGGCGCTGAAGCTGGCGGCCATATCCTCATGGACCTCCTTCTGGAGATCGATCCCGAGCCTGCGGTAGGCACGGATGACCACGTCCGAGCAGACCCCGCGGTCGGCAGGGACGTCTCCGCCCGGGTAGAGGATCTTCCGGTAGGCCGGGTCGTAGACGACCGCCTGCTTCGTGAGCGCCAGGGCTGCCGCGGTCAGGCTTGAGGGGAAGGAAGTATCCGCCGACGGCCGTGGTGAGTCCGGAACCTCCCTGGCTGCCGCCTCGACCCAGGCCTCCCGGGCTCTTTGGGTGGTCTCACGACGGAACCGGTACAAGCCTGCAATCGCCAGGGAAAGGCCCAGCAAGGAGAACAGGAGGATGCGGCGCACGGAAAGTATTGTAGGGCGCAGTCACGATCAGATCCAAGGGTCCAGGCTCTGACCTGGACGCCCCCGGGGGCCCCTCCTAAGATGGCCCCGTGACCCTTCCCGGCGGCGGCGACCTCCTGCGTACCTACCTTCCCCTTCTGGGCGCCTACCTCCTCGGCTCCATCCCCTTCGGCCTCCTCATCGCGCGGGCTAAGGGCATCGACCTCCGCACCTTCGGCAGCGGCAACATCGGCGCCACGAACGCCATGAGGGCCGTCGGAAAACCCCTGGGGATCCTGGTCTTCCTGCTCGACGCCGCCAAGGGCTTCGCCCCCACCTTCGTCTGCCTGAAGGGCTGGGGCGGACTGCCCCATGGCCCCGGATGGGCCGTGGTCGCCGGGACTGTTGCCGTGCTGGGCCACTGCTTCCCCGTCTGGCTCGGCTTCCGCACGAGCGGCAAGGGCGTCGCCACCGGTTGCGGGGTCTGGCTGGCCCTGAGCTGGCCGGCCGCCCTCGTCACGATCGCGGTCTTCGGCCTGACCCTGGCTGCCACCCGCTACGTCGCCCTGGCCTCGGTGGCCGCCTCCTGTTCCCTGCCGCTGACGCTCAAGGTGGCCGGGGCCGAGCCGGAGTGGCTCATCCTGGCCGCGGGAGCCATGGCCGGACTCGTGACCTTCCGGCACAAAGCCAACTTCGTGCGCATGGCCGCGGGTGTGGAACCGAAGGCGGGAGGGAGCAAACCATGAAGGCATTCAAGCGCGTCACGGTCCTGGGCGACGGGGGATGGGGCACGGCCCTGGCCCTCCTTCTCGTGGAGAACGGGCGCTCGGTCACGCTCTGGAGCGCCTTCGCGGACTATGCGGCCGTGCTTCAGCGCACCCGCCGCAATCCCCGCTTCCTGCCGGGGGTCAAGCTTCCCCCTCAGATGCGCATCACCTCCGATCTGGCCGAAGCCCTTTCCGGAGCCGACCTGGCCGTCTCCGTCATCCCGACCCAGCACGTGCGCTCCGTCTGGGAGAAGGCGCTTCCCCATTGGGACGGCATCCCGATCTGCTCGGCTTCCAAAGGGCTGGAGATGAGCACCCGCAAGCTCCCCACCCGCATCCTGCACGAGCTCCTGGGCCGAAAGGCCCCCCTGGCCGTGCTCTCCGGCCCCTCCATCGCCGGGGAGGTCGCGCGAGGGCTTCCCGCCGCGGTGGTCGTGGCCTCGGGAACGTCCGGCCTGGCCACCCGGGTCCAGGTCGCCTTCCACAGCCGCCGGTTCAGGGTCTACACCTCCCCTGACCCTGTCGGCGCCGAGCTGGGCGGTGCCCTGAAGAACGTCATCGCGCTGGCCGCCGGCATGTGCGACGGCCTGGGCATCGGTGCGAACGCCAAGGCGGCTCTCCTTACCCGCGGGGTCCTGGAAATGAGCACGCTGGGCCGGGCCATGGGCGCAAGGCCCGAGACCTTCTACGGGTTGAGCGGCATCGGGGACCTCATCACCACCAGCCTTTCCGCCGAAGGGAGGAACCGCGCCGTGGGCGAAGCCCTCGGGAAGGGCCGTACGCTGAAGGCCATCCTGAGCCGGACGCACCAGGTCACCGAGGGGGTCTGGACCTCCAAGGCCGTGGTGGCCTTTGCGAAACAGCGCGGCGTGGAGGTGCCCATCGCCCGCGAGGTCTACCGCGTCTGCTTCGAGGGCCGCAGCCCCCGCGCCGCCCTGGCCGCCCTCATGGGGCGCTCTCCGGGACGCGAGGGCGCCGTGCCGGGACGGCCCGCATGAGGAGTCTGGCCGCCGGTCTTCTTTTCCTTCTCCTGCCCGGTTGCGTGGAGCGGGCCCTGGTCGTGGAGACGGACCCTCCCGGCGCCGAGGTCTGGATCGACGGGGAGATGACCGGCCTGAGCCCGATCCGCGTGCCGTTCTCGCACTACGGGACCCGGGAGGTCGTCGTGGTGAAGGGCGGGTTCGCCACGCTTCGCGAGGTCAGGCCCCTGGAGGCCCCCTGGTTCGAGCGCTTCCCGATGGATTTCGCCGCCGAGAATCTCTGGCCGACGACCTTCACGGACGAACGCTATTTCGTCTACACCCTGAGGCCAGAAACCGTGGATCCCGAGGCGGTGCTGAAGCGCGCGGAGGAGATGCGCCGACAGCCCCGCCCTTGACGCCCCCCGCGGACTTCCCGTAGAAGGCCGCGACGGATGAAGAAGAAGAAGGGCGACGCCCTCGTCATCGTCGAGTCCCCGGCCAAGGCCCGGACCATCGGAAAGTACCTTGGCTCCGGCTACCAGGTCGAGGCCTGCCTGGGCCATGTGCGCGACCTGCTCAAAGGCAAGCGCGGGGACCTCGGTGTCGATATCGCTCACGGCTTCAAGCCCTCCTACGCCGTCATCAAGAGCACCAACCCCCGCCGGGACCGCTCCAAGATCGTGAAGAAGCTCAAGGAGATCTCCGACGTCGTCGACCGCGTCTACCTGGCCTCCGACCCCGACCGCGAGGGCGAGGCCATCGCCTGGCACCTGGCCCAGGCCCTCGAGCTTCCGAAAGGAAAAGGCAGGCGCGTGGTCTTCCACGAGATCACCAAGCTCGCCGTCCGGAAGGCCTTCGACCACACCCGTGACATCGACGAGCACCTGCTGGACGCTCAGAAGGCCCGGCGCGTCCTGGACCGCCTGGTCGGCTACCAGATTTCGCCGCTGCTGGGCACCACGCTCTCGGCGGGCAGGGTCCAGTCCGTGACCCTGCGCCTTCTGGTCGACCGGGAGACCGAGATCGCGGCCTTCCAATCGGAGGCGTACTGGACCGTCTCCGCCGACCTGGCCACCGCCAAAGGGGAGCCTTTCCAGGCCCTCCTCGTCTCGGACAAGTCCGGCGACCTGCGCACCGGTGCGGAGGCCAAAGGCAGGACGCTGGACCAGGAAGAGGCGGAGCGCATCGCGTCCTCCCTCTCTGGCAAGGCCTTCTCCTGCACGGCACGCCAGGCCGAGGAGAGGACCCAGCACCCGCCGCCCCCCTTTACGACCTCCACCCTCCAGCAGCAGGCGTCGATCCGGCTGCGCTTCTCCACCAAGCGCACCATGGCCGTGGCCCAGCAGCTGTACCAGGGCCTGGATGTCGGCGACGGCCCGGTCGGCCTCATCACCTACATGCGCACGGATGCGGTCCGCATGGGCGAGGAGGCCCTGGAAGAGGCCCGGCTCGTGGTCTCCAAGGCCTTCGGCGCCTCCTACCTCCCCGAAAAGGCCCGCCGCTTCAAGGCCTCCAGCAACGCCCAGGAGGCCCACGAGGCCGTCCGCCCCACCTCCTTCTCCCTGCATCCCGACCAAGTGGCCGGACGGCTGACGGAAGAGCAGGCCAAGCTCTACCGCCTCATCTGGGAGCGGGCGGTGGCCAGCCAGATGAGCCCGGCCAGGGTCCTCTCCACCCGTCTGGAGATCTCGGCCGACAGCGAGGGCCTGAAGTTCCAGGCCAACGGCCGCCACATCCTCTTCGACGGCTTCCTCAAGGTCGCCGGGCACCGCCAGGACGACGAAGCGGTCCTCCCGGCCGTGGCCCAGGGGGACCGCCTGAACGCGCGCGCACTCAAGGCCGAAAAACACGAAACCCAGCCGCCTCCCCGCTACAGCGAGGCCGCCCTGGTCAAGACGTTGGAAAAGCTCGGCATCGGCCGTCCCTCCACCTATGCCCCCACCCTGGACACGATCCAGAAGCGAGGGTATGTCGTATTGGAAAAGCGCCGCTTCAAGCCCACGGACCTGGGCATGGAGGTCACGCGCAAGCTGGTCCAGCACTTTCCGGACATCCTGGATACCGGCTTCACCGCCCAGCTCGAGGAGAGCCTGGACGCCATCGCTGAGGGCAAGGCCGCCTACGCCAAGGTCCTCGCCGACTTCTACGAGGGCTTCGAGCCCGCGCTGAAGCTCGCCCAGAAGACCATCGTCCGCGAGGAGCCCTTGGCGGAGAAGTGCCCCGAGTGCGGCCGCGGCCTCTATAAGAAGTGGGGCCGGACGGGCCTCTTTATCGGGTGTAGCGGGTTCGCCGACCAGGAGAAGCCCTGCAAGTACACCCGCCCCCTGGCGGCGGACGCGCCCAAGCCGACGGGCCTGACCTGCGACCTCTGCGGCGGCGCCATGCTCTTGGCCAAGGGCCGCTTCGGCCCCTACCTCTGCTGCGAGCGCTATGCCAAAAAGGAATGCCGGTTCACGATGAAGCTGAACCGCCAGGGCCTGCCCCAGCGGAAGATGGACCCGGTGCCCTCGGGCAGGGATTGCGAGAAGTGCGGCAAACCATTGGTCATCCGGGTGGCGTCCCGCGGCAAGAAGGGACCGAGGCCCTTCCTTTCCTGCTCGGGCTTCCCGAAGTGCAGGGCAGCTGCGGACCTTCCGCCGGAGCTGGAGAAGGAAGGTGCGGAGGCATTGGACCGCTGGAAGGGAAAGGCCGAGAAGGACCGGCTCGACCTTGTTAAGTGGAAGGCCTTCATGCCCACGGATGGCGGTGAGGGTTCCCCCGAGGATCCTGAGTAGCCGGTGCCTCCGTTCGCTCATTCTCGGCGCGGCATCCGTGCCGCGCCTGCGAGGGACAAGGCCGCTTCGGCCCTCCAGGCCTTCCGCGGCCTTGAAATCCGCTCACGGAGGTTGCGGCTACACGCTAAACTCGGGCTCATGCGCCTTCCGAACATCCTGCTGATCCTGGCCGCCTCTTTCCTTTCCTCCACCTTCGCCGACGAGGCCCCCCGTCTGCCGGATCTCCGCAGCGAGGCCCAAGCCCTGGTCGAGGCCGGCAAGTGGGACGAGGCCGCCACGGCCTATCTCCGGCTTGCCTCTGCCCAGGTCCCCGGATGGGAGGGTGATGCCCGCATCGCCCAGGCCTGCGCCGGAAGGGCCGCCGCCGCGCGCGGGGATGCCGCCGCCGCCCGTGCGGCCTACCTGCAGGTCCTGCAGGAGGACCCCGCACAACCCGTCGCCAAGGCCGGCCTCGAGGCCCTGGACGCTCCGCTGGCTCCCCTGCCCCTTCCGGAACTCAAGCCCGAACCGGCCCGAGTCGAGGCCGCGCCGGCTCCCGAAGTCCCTGAGACCGATGCCGGGACCCTGCTCGACGAGGCCGTCGCCCTGGGCCGCCTGGGCCGCTTCCTGGAAGCCCGCGAGAACCTTCGCCTCATTCTGCGGCTGCAGCCCGGTCACGCCAAGGCCCTGGTCCTGCTCGCGGAGCTGAACGAACATCTTGCCCGCCAGTCCGAGCGCGCCTTCCGTCGCCACGACCGGCCCGAGACCGAACCCATCCCTTCCGAGGAGCTCCCCTTCCTTCTGCGTGACGAGAGGGCCCGCCGCGAGGCCCGCCTCCCGGGGGACGCCCCGCCCGCGCCGCCCCGGCGGATCTCGCCCGAGGTCACACCTCCCGAGGAGCCCGAGAAGGAGAAGCCGGAGAAGCAGGAGGACAGCGAATCCGGAGCGCGGCGGGCCGATTTCATGCATGCCCGGGCCCGCGCATGGAGCCTGGCCAAGGCCGAGGCCTTCGACCAGGCCATGGCCGCCTTCGAGGCCCTGCTCGCCGCCCATCCCGAGGGCAGGAAGCTGGTCGAGAAGGACCTGAAGGATCTCGAGGAGATCCGGAGGAAGGCCGAGGCCCGCCATGGCGAGGAGGCCGCCCAGGCCGAACGCGAGAGCCTCGAGGCTGCCCGGGCTCGCGCCGCGGCCGAGAAGGCCGCCGTGGAAACCCATCGGCTGGAGCGCGTCCAGGCCGCCCGCGCCCTTCGGGCCGACGGGGACCTGACGGGCGCCCTGGCGGCCTTCCAGGAGCTCGACCGCCTGCATCCGGATGACGAGACCGCCAAGGCGCTCCGGGAAATCCCCGGGGAGATCGCCGCGGCCGCGGCCGGGGTTCAGGGGAAAACCCGTGACGAGGCTCTGGCCTCCGCCCACGCCCACCTTGCCGCAGGCCGTCACCAGGCAGCCCGCCAGGCCCTCCAGCCGCTGGGGGGGGACCACGACGCCCAGGACCTGTTGACCGCCATCTCCCAGGACGAGACCGTTCGCGCCAAGGCCGTTCTGGCCGAGGCGGAGTCCCGCCGCGAGGAAGGCCGCCGCGCCAGGCACCAGGCCATTGAAGAGGCCCTGATCCTGGCCAGGAGCGACCCGCGTGCCGCCCGGGCCCGGCTCTATCTCCTTCAGAAGCAGGAGCCGGACGATGCGGAGACGGCCGAGGCCCTACGCGCCATCGATGCCATCGAGGCTGCCGGCGCCCTCCCCCCCCCGCCCCCATCGCCTCCCGTGCCGATGGAAGTCCGCCAGGCCGAGGCCCTGGAGCGTCTCAAGGTCCGCCAGCGCGAAGAGTCCTGCGACAGGACTTTCGAGGAGGGCCGGAGCCTCTATTACGGGGGGCGTCTCGAGGAGGCCCGCCGGAACTTCCGGACGGTGGCAGAGCTCTCGCCAGGGAGCCGTGGCGTGGAGCGCTATCTCTCCCGCATCGACAAGGCCCTGCGCGAGCGCCGCGCCCTGGGCGTGACGCTTCCCGCCGCCGGGAAGCCGGAACCCGAGCCTCCCGCCGTCGAGACGGTCGATGCGCGCTACCGGCGCGCCATGATGCTCTACGGGAACGAGGACCTGGATCCGGCCGAAGTCCAGCTCAAGGCCCTGCAGGCCGAAGGGAAGCTGGGCTGGTGGAAAGGCCGCAAGGTGTCCAAGGCCCTCGGCGAGATCGTCAGGCGCAAGGAGCGTTCCAGGATCGAGCTGGCGCAGCAGAGCGACCGGAACGTTTCGGAGCGGGAGGACAGGGCCCTGCGCGAGATCGAGTACTTCCTGGACGCTGGCCGCAAGGAAGAGGCCTTCATCGCCCTGCGCGGACTGATGGCCGGGCCGCCGCTCTCTGAGGACGCGCAGAAGCGCACGGAAGTGCTGAAGGCTAGGCTCGAGGGACGCTAGGGCGGCAGGGGGCGCAGGACAGGACGCCGGCGCCTGCGCGGGCCAGGACCTCCCCGCTGTCGAGGACCCAGAGTTCGTGGCCTCCGGTGGGCCGCCAGGACTCGCTCACACGGCTCAGGTTTGCGGACTCCCGGTAGGACGCACCGTCGGCCTCGACGTACCAGACCATGGACAGTTCGGGCATGGTGAGCCTCCTTCCCCTCCCAGGAGGCATCGTCTTTCCTGGAGCGGTACTTGAGGGATTAGGGCCCGGCCGGATACGCTCGTGCCCATGACCCCCGATTTCCTTTTCAAGGGCATGGCTGTGGGGTTCTCCGTCGCCGCACCCGTGGGGCCCATCGGAGTGCTCTGCATCCGACGTTCCCTGGCCGAGGGCCGGTGGATCGGGTTCGCCACCGGTCTTGGCGCGGCGACGGCGGACACCCTCTACGGGGTGGTCGCGGCCTTCGGACTCACCGCGATTTCCGGGTTCCTCTTGGGCCACAAGCCTTTGCTCGCCGTGCTCGGCGGCCTTTTCCTGTGCGCGCTCGGCATGAAGGCCTTCTTCAGCCGTCCCCCGGGGAATGGCGCCGAGGCTCCGGGCAGCAGGATGTCGGCCGCCTATCTCTCCACCCTCCTGCTGACGATCTCCAACCCGGCGACCATCCTCTCCTTCCTGGCGGTGTTCGCGGGATTCGGGCTGGGATCCTCCACGGACTACCGGGCCGCGGGTGCCATGGTCGCGGGGGTCTTCCTGGGCTCTGCGCTCTGGTGGCTGGTCCTCAGCAGTGGCGCCGCCCTGCTGAAGGGCCGCCTCAGCGAGGGCTGGATGCGGGGAGTGAACCGCCTGTCGGGCTGCACCCTCCTGGGATTCGGGCTCTACGCGGTGTGGACGGGGCTGGCTTAGCGGATCGCCTGACGCTTCCCGTACTGGCGCTCGTAGTAGTCCCGGTAGGCCCCGCTCTTGACCCGCTCCCACCAGGGGCGGTGCTCGACGTACCAGCGCACCGTCTCACGGATCCCGTGCTCGAAGTCCACCCTTGGCGCCCAGCCCAGTTCGCGTCGGGCCTTGGCGTCATCGATGGCGTAGCGGCGGTCGTGGCCTGGCCTGTCCTGCACGTGGCGGATCAGGCCTTCGTCCCTCCCCGTCTCCGAGAGGACCAGCTTCGTGATCTCCAGATTCGTGCGCTCGTTGCCACCGCCCAGGTTGTAGACCTCCCCTGACTTCCCCTTCTCCAGCGCAGCCAAGATTCCCCGGGCATGGTCCTCCACGTGGATCCAGTCGCGGACCTGGAGGCCGTCGCCATAGACCGGCAACGGCTTGGCGTCCATGGCATTGCTTACAAAGAGGGGGATGAGCTTCTCGGGAAACTGGTAAGGCCCGTAGTTGTTCGAGCAGCGGGTGATGACCACATCCATCCCGAAGGTGTGGTGGAAGGCCCGGCCCATCAGATCCGCAGAGGCCTTGCTCGCGGCGTACGGGGAGTTGGGGGCGATCGGACTGTCCTCCCGGAAGAGCCCGGTCTTCCCGAGGGACCCGTACACCTCGTCCGTGGAGACCTGCACGAAGCGGCGGACTCCTGTCGCCATGGCCGCGGCCAGCATGACCCGGGTGCCGTCCACGTTGGTGCGCACGAAGGCCGAGGCGTCCAGGATGCTGCGGTCCACGTGGCTCTCTGCCGCCAAGTTGAGCACCGCGTCCACTGGATGGGCCTTCAGGCATGCGGCGACGGCGGCGGAATCCGCGATGTCGCCCTTCACGAAGGCCAGGCGGCTCTCGCCTTCCAGATCGGCCAGGGTTTCCAGATTGCCCGCGTAGGTCAGCGCGTCCAGGTTGACGAGGGTCCAGTCCGGCCTGTCCTTCAGGATCACCCGGATCAGGGTGGATCCGATGAAGCCGGCTCCCCCGGTGACGAGGAGCCTCACGTGTCCTTCTTTTTGTCGCCCCGATCGGCGGCATCCTTGGATCCGCCGGGCTTCTTGGTTGTTTTGGGGGCTGCCAGGACGCCTGCGCGGGCCCAGCAGAAGGAGGTCACGAGGGACGCCAGGACCATCAGGGAAAGCGGCAGGGTGGACTTCGCGTGCGGGGAAGCGGCCCAGGCATCCAGGATGGAGGAGCCGTCCATGCGGGAGGAAGCCGCCTGGAGGAGCCCCTTGGCGTGGGCACAGGCCCAGGAGACGGCTCCGGCGCCGTGGGCGAGCAGGCAGGTCCCGTAGAAGGTCCTTCCGAGAATCCCGGGAAGGGCCCAGGCCATCAACAGGACGATGCCCGCCCAGCCCGCCAGGGCCAGGGCGAAGGCCTTGGGGCCGTATCCCAGGAACCAGGCGCCGACGGGGTTCGCCTCGTGTACGGCGGTGAAGCTCCCGCGCCAGTAGGCCGCGCCCTGGCCCAGCAGGGTCAGGCCTCCGTCCAGGGCGACGATCAGGAGGATGGGCAGGGCCAGCCAGAATCCACGGATCACTTGCGGAAGTCCTCCATCGACAGGGGAGGCAGGCCTTCGGCGCCCGCCAGGTTGACGGCGGACCCCGGCACCACCCAAACCTCGATCTCGGCGTCGCGGGAGCCGTCCTCGGAGCGGAGCAAGGCTCTGGCCCTCCAGGCGCGTGCGATCACTCCGGCCCCGACGCGGCTGCGGATCTCCAGGCGGCCGGGGATCTCCCAGCGCGCCAGGCCCAGGAGCTGGGCCTCGGGCTCGGCCAGGCAGGCGGCCGCATCCGGCCAGTCCTCGGGACCGGAGGCCTCGACCAGGACCTGGATCCCGCCGCCGGGGGCGCGCAGGAGGGCGGGGCCGCCGGACTTGTCGGCGGCCAGGGCCTTGCGTGCCGCAACGCCGAGATCCCCCGGGGACAGGGAACCCATTTCGACGACGCGCGGCGCGACGGGCTCCCCGACCCGCCAGAGGAAACGGTGCCTGACGGATTCCCAGGCGGATGCCTTGGCCAGGGCCTCCTCGCGGTCGGCGCCGGAGCTGGCCAGGCGTCCGCCCGCGACCAGGGCCCAGGAGCCCCTGGGAAGTGCGGCCAGTGCGGTCGAGCCCGATTCCGAGGAGAGGAAGGCCTCGTCGGCCTTGCGTTCGCGGTCCGTCAGGTCCGCCGCGATGCGGGAGGCCACGAAGCGGGCCCGGCCGGAGAGGGCGCCGTTTCCGGCCGCATCCGAAGCCTTCGCGAGCAGGGGCAGGGCGGGCTCACCCTCGGCGCGGAGGCTCCCGGCGGCCTGGTGCCGGGTCTCGGGGTCTGAGGAGCCCAGGTCGTCCACCCAGGACGAGAGCCGGGAGGGGTCTGCAGGGGTGGAAGGTGGAGGAGTCCCCGGGCGGGATTCGCCGCAGCTGCACAACAGGGCCGGCAGAAGCGGCAACAGGAGGGCGGCGATGGGCTTCACGGCGCGGAAGCCTATCACGCCTGCCGGCGGGAAACCAGGGTCGGCGAAGCCTGATCCGTCGGGTAGAGCACGATCTCCTGGACGTTGACCCGGCTCGGGCGTTCGAGGCACCACAGCACGGCTTCGGCCACATCGTCGGCCGTCAGCGGGGACATCCCCTGGTAGACCGACTTCGCCCGGGCGCGGTCGCCACGGAAACGCACCAGGGAGAACTCCGTCTCCACCAGGCCCGGATCCACCGTGCTGACACGGACGCCGGAGCCCAGGAGGTCCATGCGCATCCCCTCGGCGATCATGCGCACGGCGGCCTTGCTGGCGCAGTAGGCGGCGCCCTTCGGATAGGCCCAGCGCCCTGCCACCGAGCCGATGTGGACCACGTGGCCCCGGCCACGCTTCGCCATGGCGGGGACGACCTGTCGGGTCACGTAGAGCAGTCCCTTGACGTTGGCGTCGATCATCTCGTCCCAGTCCGAAGGGTCCCCCTCGTGGAGCGTGGCGAAGCCCCGGGCCAGGCCCGCGGCGTTGACCAGGATGTCCGTGCGGGCGAAGGCGGCAGGGTGGCGGCGGGCTGCAGTCTCCACGGCCTTGCGGCTGCGGACGTCGAGGGGGATGGCTACGGAACCGGCTCCCAGCTCCCGGGCGAGGGTCGTGAGACGGGCTTTGCGGCGGCCGACCAGGGCCACGCGGCAGCCCCGGCGGGCCAGCAGGCGCGCGCAGGCCAGTCCGATCCCGCTCGTGGCCCCGGTGACCAGGGCGCGTTGTCCCTTCAGGGAAGACGGGGTCATTTCGGCGAGACGATCCCGGGCTCCGGCAGGCCCAGCCCCTCGAGCTGGGGCAGGATGCGGTCCTTGTCCCCGACCAGGACCAGGATGCCCTCTTCCGGCTTGAAGGTGGAGGCCAGCCGGTTCAGGCGGGCCGCGTCACAGCCGTCCAGTCCGGCCAGGTCCTTCGCCAGGGCCTCGGGCCCTTCGGCATGCTGGACCGGCTCGCTCCAGAGGCCCAGGATCCCCTCCAGGGTGCCGAAGCCCTGGACCATCCCCTGCCGGAGGGCTGCGCAGGCCTTGGCCGCCTCCTCCTCGCGGACGTCCCCGGAGCCCAGGCGCCTGAACTCCGACAGGAACTCCCCGAGGGCCTTGCCCGTGACCTCGGTCTGGACCGCCGCCGAGGCCAGCCAGCAGGCGTCCCCCCGGAAGATCCGGATGCCGGAGCTGACGCCGTAGGTGTACCCGTTCTTCTCCCGGAGGTTCGCGTTGAGGCGGCTGAGGAAGGTCCCGCCCAGGACGGTATTCAGGACCTTGAGGGCCACCCGGTCCGGATCCCGGCGCAGGGGCCCGGGCCAGTAGAAGCCCACCTCGGTCTGGGCGGCTCCGGGGCGGTCCACCAGCACAAGCCGCCGGCCCGCCGGCCGCTGAGGGATCGGCGCGGGAGTCCCGGCGTCGGGACCCTCCCAGCGGGCAAAGGTGTCCTCCAGCAGGCGGTCCAGACCGGCCGTATCGAGGTCGCCGGCCACCATCAGCGTGGCGCCTTTGGGGACGTACCGGCCCTTCCAGAACGTCCTGGCATCCTCCAGCGTAAGTGCAAGCACGTCCGTCTTCACCCCGTCAGGGGGATGCCCGTAGGGATGTTCCGCGCCGAAGAAGGCCTGCATCGCCGTGCGGCGGGCCACGCTGTCGGGATCGTCCAGGGCCTGGTCCAGGGCGGCCAGGCGCAGGCGCTTGGCGCGTTCCCAGGCATCCGGGTCGAACCGGGGGTGTCGCAGGGCAAGGTCCATCAGACGGAAGGAGGCGTCGGCATGGCGGGTCAGGGTGTTCAGGCACAGGGTCGATACCTCCAGGGAGGCCCCAGCGTCCAGGGTCGAGCCCATCCGCTCGAGGGCGTCCTGGAACTCCCCGGCGGGAAGATCCCCGGCACCCTCGGTCAGCATGCCGGAGGCCAGGCTGGCCAGGCCGAAGCGGCCCACGCCGTCCCCGGCCGATCCCGCCGGCACCGACAGCACGGCGCGCACCAGGGGCAGATCATGCCGCTCCAGGTGCCAGACGGTCAGGCCGTTGGCCAGGGTGAGGATCCGCGGCGGAGGAGGGACGAAGGCCTTCGCCGCAAAGGGCTCCGGGGCTCGCTCCAGGGCGGAAGGACCGGAGGATCCTTCAGGCAGGACGGTGAGGACCAGGCGGCGGACGGGATCGAGGACCTCGCGGGAGCGGTCCCGTACCCTGGACGGGATAGCCGACCGGTAGCGTCCGAGGTCCCGCTCCAGGCCGTCGGGAGTGCCCAGGGTCTCGGCATAGAAGTTGAGCCGGGCGGCCATCGCCTGGGGGTCCTGGAGATCCCTCAAGGTCCTGGCCTCCAGCCCCGCGACCGCACGGGAGAGCTCCCCGTCCGAAGGGCCCCGGGAGATGAAGGCCTCCAGCTCTTCGGAGACGGCCTTCTCGATGCGGGCGAGGTCGTCGCCGGTGCTGGTGGCCAGGGCGGTCACATCCACCCGGAAGAGGGAGCCGAGCTTCTGGCTGGCCTGCCAGGCTGAGACGTCCTGGGCCAGGGCCTCCTGGATCACCAGGCGCCGGTACAGGCGGCTGTTCCTTCCTCCGGCCAGGATCTGGGCGGCCAGGTCCATCTCCGCGTCCCCCGGGGAGAAGGCGGCAGGGCTGTGCCAGATCCAGGAGAGGCGGGCCTGCTGGACCTGGTCGCGCTCCAGGCGGCGGAGCTCCCGGTTCAGGGCGACAGGGACCGAGGCGGTCTCCGGCGGGCGGGGTCCTGCGGGGAGGCCTCCGAAGAGCCCGCCGATAAGGGCCTTCACCCGGTCCGTCTCGAAATCCCCGACCACAGCCAGGGAGGCGTTGTTGGGCAGGTAATGGGCGAAGAAGAAGCGTTTGACGTCCTCGACCGAGGCGAAGCGGATGTCCTCCGCGCTGCCGATCACGGGGTGGGCGTAGGGATGGCCCGCGGGGTACATCCAGCCGGCGACCTGGAGCTCGGCTTTCCCGTAGGGCGAGTTCTCGCCGTTCTGGCGGCGCTCGTTGAGGACCACCTCGCGCTGGAGGTCCAGCTTGGCCTGGGTCATGGCCCGGCCGAGGCCCTCCATGCGGTCGGCCTCCACCCAGAGCAGGGTGGGAAGGAAGGAGGAGGGCCCCCAGGAGTAGAAGTCCGTGCGGTCGGCGGTCGTGTCGGCGTTGTTGCCCGCCCCACCGGCCTCCAGGAGCGTGTCGAAGGAGGGGACCCGCTCGGTGCCCATGAACATCAGGTGCTCGAAGAGGTGGGCGAACCCGGTGAGGCGCGCGGCCTCGTCCCGGGCGCCCACCCGGTACCAGAGGTTCACGGAGACGACGGGCAGGCGATGGTCCTCGCGGAGGATGACCTGGAGTCCGTTCGGCAGGCGGTAGCATTCCGAGGCCAGGGAAAGGGCAGCGGCATCGGATGCGGCCGAGGGGACAAGAGAGGGCCCCGCGCATCCGCCCGACACCAGAAGAGCCGCCAGGATCTGCAGGAGTCTGCGCATCGAAGGCTTATAGCCCGCGTCGAGCCGGGGGGTCAACGGACGGGGGTATGGACCCGGACCGCCCCGTGGCGTACCGTAGCGGCCCGTGTTCGAGCATCGACAAGAGCCCCTGCCTCCCCGGATCGTCCCCCTCAAGCGCCGGGTCGTCCGCCAGCATCGCCTCCCCTTCCCACCCGGCCCGCCGCTTCTTCGGGAGCGCTCCGCCTTTGCCCGGGACCTGATGGAATTCAGGGAGTTCGGAAGGGGCACCCTGGAGACCGTCACGGAACTCTGGCCCGAGGGCTGCAATCCCGTGGACGTGCCGGTGTACGTGAACGAGTTCTGGACCGCGAAACAGCGGGCCGCCCATTCCCTCCACGAGATCTCGTACCGGGCCTGCTTCAAGCCCCAGCTCCCGCGCTTCTTCCTCTCGCGCCTGACCAGGCCGGGAGACCGTGTCTACGACCCTTTCATGGGCCGGGGGACCACCCTGCTGGAAGCTGCCCTGACGGGCCGCCGCGCTGTCGGCTGCGATGCCAGCCCCCTTGCCGGGGTCCTGGCCGCCCCCCGCCTCGCCCCGCCGACGATGGAGGCGGTCGCGGCCCGACTGGAGGGGATGACCCTGACGGGAGCACATGATGCCCCTGCCGACCTCCTGGCCTTCTTCCATCCCGACACCCTGGGAGAGATCTGTGCCTTGAGAAGGCATCTCCAGGAATCGGAGGGGCGCCGGAGCCTGGACGGCGTCGATGTCTGGATCCGGATGGTGACGCTGAACCGCCTGACCGGCCACTCCCCCGGCTTCCTCTCGGTCTACACCCTGCCGCCCAACCAGGCCACTTCGGCCGAAGCCCAGCGCCGGATCAACAGTCGGAGGGGCCAGACCCCGCCGCGGCGGGATCTCCGGAAGATCCTCCTGAAGAAGACGGCCTCCCTGCTTTCCGATTGCGACGGAGCCACGCGTGCCGCCCTGAAAGGCGCCAGACCGCTCCTCCTCACGGCCGACGCGGCCTCCACCCCGCAGATCCGTTCGGGATCCGTACGCCTCGTCGTCACCTCGCCGCCCTTCCTGGACGTGGTGGACTACGCCGCCGACCACTGGCTGAGGTGCTGGTTCCTGGGCGTGGATCCGGCCTCGGTGCATCTCAGCGTGCTGAGGAGGCTCCCGGACTGGCAGGCCAAGATGACCTCGGTCTTCCGGGAGCTGCGCCGGGTCCTCGCGCCCGGGGGCCACATCGCCTTCGAAGTCGGCGAGGTGCGCGGAGGCAGGATCCGCCTGGAAGAGGCCGTGGTCCCCGCAGCCCTGGCGGCGGGGCTGGAGCCGGTGCTGGTGCTGATCCACCAGCAGAAGTTCACGAAGACGGCCAACTGCTGGGGCGTGGACAACAACGCCAAGGGCACCAATACGAACCGGGTGGTGCTGCTGAGGAAGCCCTAGGCGGCGCTACGCCGCGAGGGTCCGACGCACGGCCGCCAGGAACTCGCGGGGACCGAAGGGCTTGGGCAGGAAGTCCCTCGCCCCGGCGAAGAGGCCCTGGACGGCGTTCTGGAGCTCCCCCTTCGCGGAGATCATGAGGACAGGCAGGTCCACGCGGTCGGCGGCGGCCCTCGCGTCCCGGCAGAGGTCGTAGCCGTTGCCGTCGGGCAGGGTCACATCGAGGACGGCCAGGGCGAGGTCCGGCCGGCATCGGAGGATCTCCCGCGCGGCATCCGCGCCGGGAGCGGCCAGCACCTCGAAGCCGTTGCGCTCCAGCACCAGGCTCAACCCCTGCAGGAAATCAGGCTCGTCGTCGACCAGGAGGACAGGAGAGGGTTTTGGGATGCTGGTCGTCATGGTGGGGGCCTATTGGTGATATCGGCCGGGTTTCCCGGAAGTTCAGTGCGACTTCGGGAAACTTCGAGTGCCCTGCTATGATCATCGCGTGATCGGCCGGAACGCCCCATGCCCCTGATCCGTTGCGCCTGGGCCGGGACCGATCCCGTCACCGTCGCCTACCACGACCGGGAATGGGGCGTCCCGGTCTTCGACGACCGGCGCCTCTTCGAGTTCCTGGTTCTGGAGGGTGCCCAGGCCGGGCTCTCCTGGATCACCATCCTCAAGCGCCGGGAGGGCTACCGCAAGGCCTTTGCCGGATTCGACCCTGCGAAGGTGGCCCGCTTTGGCGAACGCGATATTGCGAGGCTACTGAAGAACCCCGGCATCATCCGCAACCGGCTCAAGGTCCGCTCCGCCGTGAACAACGCCAAATCGTTCCTTAGGGTACAGGAAGAGTTCGGAAGCTTCTCGAAGTACCAGTGGGGACTCATGGGCGGCAAGCCGCTCGTGAACCGCCGCCGCACGATGAAGGACATCCCGCCGCGGACCGCGCAGTCGGACCGCTGGAGCCTGGACATGAAGCGCCGGGGATTCAGCTTCGTGGGGTCCACCATCCTCTACGCCCACATGCAGGCGGTGGGCATGGTGAACGACCACGTGGTCTCCTGCTTCCGGCGCTAGGCCCCCGCGGTCTTCCCGATCAGGGAGGCCGGTGCGGCGGGCAGGATCCTGGCATGGCGGATCTCCGTCAGCGCGCCCTTCGTGCCCTTCAGGTCCAGCTTGGTGAAGAGGCTTTCGAACTTGGCTTCCAGCGTGGCGCGGATGGCGGCCTTGTCCGACTCCGGAAGCTCCCAGACCCTCTGGCGGAAGGGGCCCCAGGCCTTCTTGCGGGTCTTGTAGACGAACTGCTTGTCGGTCTGGCCCGGTTTGGCCTCGTCCTGGCAGTTCTCGCGGCACCAGGCGAACATCTGCTCCCGCAGTCCGGCGGGGAAGTTCGGATGGTCCAGCATCATGTTCTGGAACTCGGTCGCGAGGTGGATCTCCAGCGTGGTGGTCTTGGGGAACTGGTCGAAGAGGCCCTCCGGCAGGGTGGAGGCGCCGTGCTGGACCGCGCCGCCGAGCCCGTACTTCGTCCGCGCGGCCTCGGAGATGGCCTTGAGCGTGGCGAAGTCGATGTCCACCTTGGCGACGCTCCCGTCGGGAAGCGGGATGCCGCCGTGGGAGGTGCCGGTCTGGACCGACATCTTGCTGATGCCGGCGAGCCCCTTGGGCAGGCTGGCGTTGTAGCCGTCCATGAAGGCGCAGAGCTCCTCGACGGTGGAGTTCTGGAAGCCCACCTCGCCGATCTCGCCGCCCACGGAGACGGTCACGCCCTTGGGTTCCAGCGCGCGGATGTGCTGGGTGAACTTCGCGCAGTTCGCGTAGTTGGCCTTCTGCTGCTCCGACACGGTCGGGTACTTGAGGTCCACCAGGGTCGAGGTGTCGATGTCGATGTTGTAGAAGCCGGCCGGGACGGCCTCGTCGATGAGCCTGGTGATCTCGGCGCTCTCCTTGGCGGGATCGGCCGCGAATTTCTTGGCGTTGGTCTGGAAGTGGTCTCCCTGGATGAAGACGGGTCCGGTCCAGCCCTCCCTGCAGGCGGCGGCGAGGATGACGGCGGCGTATTCGGCCGGGCGCTGGAGGGTGTAGCCGATCTCGGAGCGTGCGATCTCGAAGATCACCGGGCCGGCATCGATCCGGATTGCGGTCCGGAAGATGGAACGGGCGACGTCATAGGTCATCCCGCGGATGTTGATGGCCGGGACGGTGAACCCGGCCTGGCGGCCCTGACCGCGGGCCATGTAGAGTTCGTGGATGGAGGCGGCGTAGGCCCCCTGGGCATGGGCGGCCGCCCGGCAGAGCCAGCGGCAGGCGTCCTTCACGCCGGTGTCCGCGGCAAAGACCGCGTTCCAGACGATGCGGTCGATCCCCGTCGCGCGGAAAGCGGCCCAGTCCTTCACCTGGAGGCCGGTAGCCGTGACTTGGGCGCAGGGTTTGAGGGCCGCGGCGATCTCGTCGGTCGTCTTGAACTCCATCGGGGGCTCCTTGAGGATGTGGGGCCGATTTTACACAAAGGGCTTTGCGCCTGCTATGGTAGGGGCATGAAGAACCTGCTTAGTCTCCCGGTCGCGGCGGCCCTGCTTTCCCTCCTTCCGGCCGGTCCGGCCCATGCGGATCACATCGAGTTCGCCGACGGGGGTTCCGTCGAGGGGAAGCTCGAGGAGGTCAAGGGCGCCCCCGACCGACTCCGCCTGGTCCTGAGGGTCGGCTGGGCCGAGATCTCCCGTTCCCGCGTTGCCAAGACCACGCCGGCACCCCTGCCCTGGGAGGACTATGCCTCCAAGGCGGCTGCGGTGGCCCCGGCGGACCTGAAGGGGCATCTGGACCTGGCCGCCTGGTGCCGTCAGCAGGGCCTTTTCGACGAGGCTCGTGCGGAACTCGAGAAGGCCCTGGCCGCGGACGGCGAGTGCGTCCAGGCGCGCGAAGGCCTGGGCTGGCGCAGGGAGAACGGCGTGTGGACCCGGGAACCGGAGAAGCCTGCCGAGGAGGCCAAGGACGTCACGGCAACCGTGCCTGCACAGGAAGCCGGGAAGGAGGTCCCGGCCGAGGCCCGTCGCCCGGTGGAGGGGCTTTTCGGCCCGTGGAGGAACGACGCGCTTCCCGCCCTTCCCCGTTCCAGGGCTTCTGCCCCCCCTGAACCCCTGGACTACGGGGCCTGGTGGGCCCTCTACGGCCCGCCGCGCAGGACCTCGTTCCTGTCTGCCTGGTCCTGGCACGGAGGATGGGGCATCCCGTCCGTCGCCTGCCCCCAGCCCTGCGTCCCGAGCATCGGCCTTGGCCTTTCCGGGGAGTTCTCCCTGCCGATCGGGAGCGGCGGCCGCATCCGGGTCCGCCTCAACTAGCTCCGGCGCATCCGCCGCGACCGGCGCCAGAGGGCCGCGATCACCAGCCACTCCGCCGCCCGGGCCCTCCAGGAAGGGTGGACGTAGGGGACATGGTTGACGCTGCCGAGGTCCAGGGCGGGAAGCGTCTGCCTGGGCTCCGGGAGGGGGGATCGCTGTCCCGCCATCAGGGCCTCGTACATGCCCTGCAGCCTGGCGATGTTCCGGTTCTCGTCGAAGGACTCCCGGGCCGTCCTGAGACAGGCGTCCCGCATGGATCCCCGGTCGGCGGCGAGGGCCTTGAGGATGCCACGGGTCATGTCGGGGGCGTCGGCGCGCCGCACGATGCTGCCGTGCACCCCTTCCTTCATCCATTCGAAGACCGCCGGGACGTCCGTGGCGGCTGCGGCGGGAAGGCCGCAGGCGAAGGCCTCCATCAGGGATCTGGAGGTCCCGTCCGAGAGGGCGGCCGTCACGCAGTAGTCCGATTCGACGAGGAGACCCTGGAGTTCGGCATTGGGCACGTACCCGACGAAGCGCACGCAGTCCCGGATCCCGAGGTCACGGGCCGTCTCCTCCAGGAGGCGCCGCTCGCTGCCGTCCCCGACGACGAGGAGGGCCACGTCCGGCCTGACCTTCAGGACCCCAGGCAGGGCCTGGAGCAGGAAAGCGGTGCCGTAGACGGGCTCCAGGTTCCTCGTGGCGATCAGGACGGTCCGCTTCTCCCAACCCAGGGTTTTGCGGATCCCTGCCGGGATCGCGTCCGGGCGGAAGCGGGCCAGGTCTATCCCCCAGGGGAAGCGCACGATGCGGTCGTGGGGGTAGCCGGAGATCTGGGAGATGCGATGGGCCACCTCGATGGAGTCCGTCGTGAGGGCATCCGCGCAACGCAGGGCCAGGCGGGCCTTCCAGAGATGCTCGAGGGAGCGGTAGGGGTTGATGAGGACGTCCGAGCCGAAGGGGGTGATGAGGAGGGGATGGAACCCCGTGAGGGCCGCCAGGACCCCACCGTCCGAGAGCCATCCGCACTGGAGGATGTCGGCACGCTGCACGTGGAGGAAGGCCCTGAGGCGCCGGGCGACGGTCAGCTCGGGGATCCCCCCGGAAGCCATGGCCTCGGGGAACCAGTGGGTCAGCTCCTGGTGCCGGACGCCCTTCATCCCCTCCAGCTGCTTCTCGAAGCGGTCCATTCCCGGCGTGCGGTAGATCCGGATGGAGGTGACGTCGTGGCCGGCGGCGGCCAGGTGCTTGAGGAACCAGAGGTCGTGGTACCAGAGCCCGGACAGGTAGATGATGCGCAGCGGACGCGCCACGGGATGATCCTGCGGGGATCCCTACCAGAATTTCGCGTGCCGTCCCGACGGGTCGGGATTGCGGCAGCGGAAGCAGAGGAAATTGTCGTGGATGGGGCCGTTCGCGTAGAGCGCGTCCCGCACCCGCCAGTAGTCGGCGGACTGCCACACGTCGGCGATGGAGTGTTCGCGCACGTTGCCGAGGACCTCCTCGCGGCGCCAGTCCATGCAACAGAGCACCGCGTCCCCGTTGAAGGCGATGTTCATCTTCATGAGCGGGATGTCGGTGCTCCAGCAGCCGTTCAGCTTGGGTTTGGCCTTGGGATCCAGGAGGGTGCCCTCCGGCACGCCCTGTTTCCCGGCCTTCAGGGCCTCGGCCTCCGTGACGTTTCCGGCCCGGTCCACGTAGGGGGAGATGGAGACGTCCAGGCCCCGCGCGGCCCAGAAGCGGCGGATCTCCTCGTCGGGGCGTCCGGCGGTGTTCACGCAGTTGACGGTGATGCGCATGCGCTCGCGCCCCGGCACGGCCAGGAGGCGGTCGACGTTTTCCAGGAAGCGGGCGAACTTCACCTTGGGCATGACGGCCTCGTAGTCCTCGGCCGTGATCCCGTGGGCGCTCAGCAGGAGGACGTCGACGTTTCGCACCAGGGCGGCGGCCGCCTCGTCGGACATCACGGTGAGGTTGCTGTTCACCTGGATCTTGGCATTCGGGAGCTTCCCGTGGGTGTAGTCGAGGCGCTGGGGGAACTTCCGGTCCAGCAGGGGCTCGTTGTTCAGGAAGGGCTCGAAGACCTTCACGTCGTGGAGGGCGCACTCGTCGACGATCTTGCGGTAGAGCGCCTCGTCCATGATCCCCATCGGGATCTCCTTGGCCGTCTCCGGATAGGGGCAGATCACGCAGTCCGCGTTGCAGTAGGAGGTGGTCTCCACCTGGAGGATGTAGGGGAAGGGCTTGTAGAGGCGGCGGGCGGCCAGGGGCGGGAAGGATTCCTCCAGGCGGAAGAGGAGGGGGCGGAGGGATTTGGGAAGGGCGGCGCCGAGCATCCAGCCAGTCTATCCTGCCAGCGGAGCCTCCGCCAGCCGCGTGTGCCGGGCCGCAGCGGGACCCCTCAGGTGCGCCGCGGAGCGGAACAGGACGACGCCGTTGAGAAGGTGTTCACCGGGTGGCGGGATCCCCGCATCGAGGAAGGCCTGGGAGAGGTCGCTTCCCCCTCCCGGATGCCTGCCCAGGGTGAGGTGAGGGACGAAGGGCTTCTCCTCCCAGCGGATGTCGAAGGGGGCCAGGGCCCGGTCCAGGGTGTCGCGTAGGGCCAACAGCGGCGTGAACGGCTCCATCCCGATCCAGGCGATGCGGACCCGGTCCGGATAGGGGAATCCGCCGTAGCCGGTGGTCTTAAGGAGGAAGGGCTTCATGCCCCCGACGGCCTGGGCGACGGCTTCGGCCATGGGGCCTGCCGCCTCGTCCGGGATCTCGCCAAGAAAGCGCAGGGTCAGGTGGACCTCGGCGGGGTCGGACCAGAGGTAGCCGCCTCCGGCGCGGCCCTTCAGGGCGTCGAGGGCCTGGCGTACGGAGGCCTCCAGAGGCGGGGAGAAGGAGGCTGCGAGGAAGGCACGCATGGATTGACTGTCTCGATCGCCGTGATATCATGACATCACCATGAACGCAAGAGCCATGACCACGTTGCGCCTTCCCCGGAGCCTCCTGGCTGACCTCAAGGCCCATGCCGCCCGAGAGCGCAAGAGCCTGAACCGTTTCCTGCTGGAGATGGCGGAGGACTTCCTGAAGCGGCCTCCTCCTAAGCGAAAGACCCCCAAGGAGGATCCCATTTCCGGCATCACTCGCCTGACCTGGGCGGGTCCTAGCGATCTTTCCGAGAGACACGATGACTACCTGCACGGCCCCATCCGGAAACCCTGACGCGTGCGCATTCTGGTGGACACCTCCGCCTGGCTGGCGATCCAGAACGCAAAGGACAACAACCACGTCCCGGCGAGCCGCTGCTGGGAGGAGATCGAAGCCTCCAAATCCCGCTACATCCTTTCCACCTGGATCTTCGAGGAGACGCTGACCCTGGTATCCCGCCGCACCCATCCCGAGGCGGCTTCTCTCCTGGGCCGGATGTTCCTGGACAGCGGCAGGATCGAGATCGTCCGGGGGGATCCCGGTCTGGAATCCAGGGCCCTGCTCCTCATGCGCTCCCGAAAGGAAGACGACTTCTCGTTCACGGACGCGGCTTCCTGGGTGATCGCCCGGGAGCACGCGGTGGACGCAGTCTTCGCGTTCGACCGCCATCTCAGGATGCCGGGAATCCGGCAGATCCCTCAGGGCCTGGGGGTGGCTGTTCGGGAGGAAGGTATTCCGTACCAGACGGATTCTGGGAAACGGATGTCTACGCGGCGCCGGAAGCCCGCTGGCGGCGCACGACGTCGATCGACCAGGTGAGGCACCAGGCGAGGGGGAGGCCAAGGATCACGGTCAGGGCGAGGTACTGATAGCCCAAGGGCATATTCATCAGACGGCTCAGGGCATGGGTGAACAAGTACAAGATCTGAAAACCGCTGCCACCCGTCATGGCGATGTCGTAGCAAATGGCGATCGCCCAGAACACTCCCGACGCAAGGGCCAGAGGTAAGGCCATCAGGGCTACCCCTGAGCGCGAGGGGCGTCCCTGAGGAGGGCTGAGACGCAGGATGCAGAGAGCGGATGCCGCCAGCGCGAAGGCTTGCAGAAGCATGACGCAACTTCCGAGGTAAATCTGCAAGAGGACTGCCCCGCCCCCCATCGGAATCCGCAAGCCTAGTCGGTTTACTGTCACGAACATCCAATCCACCGGCTTCTCAAAGGAGGTCATACCGAAAAAGTAGAAGAGCGGGCCCATCACGCCAAGCCAAGTGAGGCAACCCAGGCAGGCATAGCCCGTGATCTTGCGCCACTCCCTGACTCCGAAACGCATTAGGCACGCCACCTGACCGCGCGGATCTCCTCCATCACGGCTTCGCACTCGGCGTCGGAATTGTAAAAGTGCGGTGAGATGCGGATCCCGGCCCCCGGCCGGTGGTCCACGATGAAGCCGCGCCGGATCAGGGGCCCGCAGGCCTTCTCGGCGCCGGGGAAATCCACCGAGACCGTGCCGGCCCGGAGGGCATCCTTCCGGGGCGTGTTGACCTTCAGCCCCTGCTCGTCCGCCAGGCGGATGAGGAGCGCCGTCTGCCGCATCGACTTGGCGCGGATGGCCTTCAGGCCGACCTTGCGGATGATCTCGTAGCCGGTGCGTGCCGAGTACAGCGCCGGCACGGAAGGTGAACCGCCCATATAGCGGTAGATGTCCTTGGCGTAGCGGACGGCCCCCGGCTCGAAGGCGAAGGGCTTCGCGTGCGAGAACCATCCCGTCATCGCGGGCTTGAACTTCCGGATCAGGTCCTCACGCACGTGGAGGTAGCAGGCCCCGGGACCCCCGCAGAGCCACTTCACCGAGCCGCCTACCAGGAAGTCCACGCCGAGGTCGCGGACGTCCACCGGGATCGTCCCCGTGGCCTGGTAGGCGTCCAACACGACCTTGGCGCCCATCGCGTGAGCCCTCCGGATCACAGCCTTGGCGTCCAGGATGGCGGCCGAGCGGAAGAGCACGAGGGAGACCGCGACGACAGCTGTCTTCTTGTCGATGGCCGCCAGGAGGCGGTCCGTGTCGATGTGGATCCCGTCGCGGGAGGGGACGAGGACGACCTTGGCCCCGCGGGCTTCTTGGGCTTTCCAGGCGTAGTGGATGGTGGGGAAGTCCCGCTCCAGGCAGACGACCTTCTTGCGCCCGCGCCGGAAGTCGAAGCAGGAGGCAACCAATCCCTGAAGGGTGGAGACGTTCTGGTGCATCATCACGGTGCCCTTGGGCGCGTTCACGATGCGGCCGACCAGGTCCCCGGTCTCGGCCACGCGGGGGATCCAGCCGTCCCAGGCCAGGACGCCCTCCTCGGCCCAGGTGTCGGCGAACTCCTTCAACCGGCCATAGACCCCCCGCGGCATGGCGCCGAGGGAGTTGGAGATCAGGTAGGTCTTGTCCGCCAGGATGGGGAACTCCCGGCGCCAGGACAGGAGGGGATCCTTCGCGCTCATTCCAGCACCGTCCTGACCTCCCAGAGCTCGGGGAAGCACTTTCGCGTGAGGGTGGAGCCGAGATAGCCCACGCCCTGGGCGCCCAGCGCCGCGCCGCCCTTCAAGTCCTTCTCCACGATCCTGGAGCCGGTGCCGGGCTTGGTCCCGATCATGCGGCTGACCATGTGGATGTGGTGTGCGCGCCAGAGGGCCAGGTATTCGTCGTATTCGATGAAGGCCTCGGCCAGGCCGAGCAGGGCCTCCCGGGCCGGGTCCCGGTACAGGGCCTTGAGGGAATCCATGCGTCCCGCGCCCGTGTCCAGGCCCGACTTCGCCAATACGGCCAGGAAGGCATCCCACAGAGAGGGGGCAGCGAGGCGGGCCGTCAGGCGCCCGTGCACTTCGGGCTGGCCCTCGTGAAGCGCCAGGAAGCGGGTGTCTTTCAGGCCCGAGGCGAACTCGATCTCCCTGAACTGCCAGGACTGCAGTCCGCTGGAGGGGCCCAGGAGGTCGCGGAAGTGCAGGAAGGCCGTCGGGGTCATGGTCTCGAGGATGTGGATCTGGTCCAGCCAGAGGCGCTCGATCTGGGTGATGCGGCGCATCAGGAGGGTGGCGGAGCGGATGTCGCCCGTTGGACCTTTTGCCAACGCCAGGAAGACCTCGTCGATCTCGTGCAGGACCAGCTTGAACCAGAGTTCGAAGGCCTGGTGGACGATGATGAACTGCATCTCATCGAGGTGGGTGGGCCTGGCCTGGGGCTTCTGGAGGTCCAGCATCTCGTCGAGCTTCAGGTAGCTGGAATAGGTCAGCGGCTTCGTGCTCATGCGGCCAGCAGCCTCCTTGCATTTCCGTAGAGGATCCTTCGCTTCGCTTCGTCCGAGATCGCCACCGCACGGAAGGCCTCAACATTTTCCTTGATGCCCGGAACGCCCGGCGCGGGCCAGTCCGTCCCGAAGAGGGCCTTGTCGGCGATCTCCTCGAGGCGGGGCACGAACTTCAGGAGCGATTTCGGCGGAATGCTGGAGAGGTCGACGTGGACCTTCGGGAAGCGGCGGGCCAGGAAGAAGGCCTGCTCGGTCCAGAAGGGGCGGCCCACATGGGCCAGGACAATGGATAGCCCGGGGAAGTCCACGGCCACGTCCTCGACGCCCAGGGGATCCCCGAAGCGGGAGCGGGCGCCGGGGAAGACCGAGGTCCCGGTGTGGAACATCACGGGGATATCCGCCTTCTGGCAGGCTTCGTAGATCGTCGGGAGGATGGTGTTCCCGTCGAGGTAGGCGTTGGGCATCACGCCCTGATGAGGCCCGTGGATCTTCACCATGCGGATGCCGAGGCCGAGGATGCGGGCCATCTCCTCCTTCGGATTCTTGCAGAGCCTGGGATGGATGCCGCCGACCGGGATCAGGCGGTCCGGCGCTGCGGCGCAGTACTTTGCCACATAGTCGTTGACGCCCTCGTCGAAGCCCATGACGTCGGGGCTGGGGTAGTTGACCAGGCAGGCCTTTTCCACCCCGGCCGCATCCAGCATGGCGAGGAAGCGCTGGGGGTCCTTCATGATCCTTTCCAGCTCGGGGAAGTCCTTCTGGGTCTTGCGCCAGGCGGCCAGGACCTCGCTCTTGAGGGTGTCCCAGGGCTGGACATGGAGATGGAAGTCGATGACGGGGTCGGCCACGTCGGGGATTCTATCAAGGATCCTGGATCCCCATCCCCTTCTTGTATCGGTAGAGGACCTCAAGGTTGAGGGCGGCCAGGGCCGTGCTGTAGGCCTTTCCCCCGTATAGGACAGGGAGGTCCCCCATGGGGCTCATGCTCCCGTCCGGGGCCTGGCGGGCCCGGAGGGTTTTCCCAAGCGTCACGGACCAGGTTTTCCAATCCTCCCCTCCTGTGTGGAAGCAGGCCAGGGTGGAAAAATAGACCGCCTGGAGGTCCGGTCCCCGGGGCTCCTGCAGGCTTGCCAGAAGGAGGGGGAGATCGAAGGAGGAGGAAGTCTTCCCGCAGAGGAAACGGCTCATGGAATTCATGGCGTTGACCTGAGCGGTCCGGGGCTCATGGCGATCCCGGGCCTCGAGAGAGGCCAGGATCACGTGGAAGGGTTCGTCGGGGACCTGGAGTTCGGCGCACTTGGCGCTCTTCAGGGCCATCAGGGTCCAGGCCGCGGTCTCCGGATCCGAAACCCATCGCTCGGGGTTCTTCAGCAGGTCGCCGACCGCCCGTTGCGCGCTCCCGGACGGATCCTCCTCCCCCATGCCGATGGCTTCGGAGAGGGTCATGGTCGCGAGTGCATGGTCCAGGGCTTCCGTCGCGGGGTAGGGCAGGTGGATGTGCCCGCTGTCGTCCTGTAGAGCACGGATCCAACCGAGGGCTGCCGCCACAGCCTTCTTGCGGTTCCCGTTCGTCGCGGTTTCCCCATGTGCCAGGATGGCGAGCAGAGCCATGGAGGTGGTCCTCAGGTCATAGGCCGGGGTTCCGGCCGCCCAGTGTCCGTCAGGGGCCTGGGCGGCCTCCAGCCAGTCCAGGGCCAAGTTCCTGCCGGAGTGCTCCTCGCCGTCCGCTCCGGAACTCGCGAACAGTCTCCCGTCGCCCGTTTCCCTTCCTTCCAGGGAGATCCGCCTCGGTGGTGGCGGCTGGGGACCCGTCCCGCGCCTCTGAAGCGTGTCACCCCCTCTAGGCTTTTCCGGAGAGGAATCCTGGAAAGCCTAGTCCAGGTCTCGACACTTCCCTCCGGCCAGCAAGAACCCTCCCACGGCCAGGGTCGCGAGGGCGTAGGTTAGGACTCGGGAGTGTGGGCGCCGCATGGCCTTCCTAACGGAGGTTCCCTGCCCCGGTTCGGTTCCGCTCATGTTTTCCGGCGATTTTGCCGATGGATCCAGGGAAGGAGACCGACCCGCCATGAATGACGACGACCCCGACGCCCAGACCGCCCCCCCCACCGACCCCCTCGAGCAGGCCCTGGCCCACATCGAGGAGCGCCTGAAAGGATGGGACGACGACCGCAGCTGGATCCTCAAGGCCAAGCCGCCGGCCAATCCGAATCTGAACTGACCGGCCTGAACCGGCTTCCGGCGGGAGGGCCCTGGACCCTATCATCCCCGCCATGCCCTTCCCCACCGAAGCCGAAGTCCTCCAGGCCCTCCGTGCGGTACAGGATCCCGACCTGCACAAGGACATCGTCACCCTCGGCTTCATCAAGGAGCTGACCATCGCGGGCGGCACCGTCTCCTTCGCCATCGACCTGACCACCCCCGCCTGCCCCGTGAAGGACCAGCTCAAGGCCGAGGCCGAGCGCCACGTGAAGGCCCTGCCGGGCGTCTCCTCCGTGATCGTCCGTCTCATCGCCACCCCCCGTCCTAAGGCCGGTCCGGCCGCCCCCATCCTCCAGGGCGTGCGCCACCTCATCGCCATCGCCAGCGGCAAGGGCGGGGTCGGCAAGAGCACTACCACCGCCAACCTCGCCGTCGCCCTGGCCAAGGCCGGGGCCGCGGTGGGGATCTTGGATGCAGACGTCTACGGCCCGTCCATCCCGACCATGTTCGGCGCCTCCGAGCGGCCGGCCATGAACGAGAAGCAGCAGCTCATTCCCCTGGAAAGAAAAGGCATCAAGCTCATGTCCATGGGATTCCTGGCGGACGCGGCCACCCCCGTCGTCTGGCGCGGGCCCATCGCCACCCAGATGGTGAGACAGTTCCTGGGGGCCGTGGACTGGGGCCGGCTGGACTACCTGCTCGTGGACCTGCCGCCGGGTACCGGCGACATCCAGCTCACCCTGGTCCAGGGATCCCCCCTGACCGGAGCCGTCATCGTGACGACCCCCCAGGAGGTGGCCCTCGGCGTGGCGAAGCGGGGCCTGGGCATCTTCAGCCAGACCAACGTGCCGATCCTGGGCCTGATCGAGAACATGAGCGGTTTCGAGTGTCCCAAGTGCCATGAGACCACGAATATCTTCAAGCAGGGCGGGGGCCGCACGGCCGCGAAGGAGCTTCATCTTCCCTTTTTGGGCGCCGTCCCCCTGGATCCCGAGACCGTGCTGGCCGGGGACGCCGGAGAGCCGGTGGTGCTTCGCAGCCCCGACTCGCCTGCGGCCAAGGCCTTCCGGGCCGCGGCGGGCGAGCTGGCCCGTCAGGCGGCCATCGCCACGGCGGGCCTGGCCGAGGCCACGGTCCATCCGACCAGGGTCGAGGCGGCCGGGCCCTCCGCCCTGCGCATCGTCTGGGACGACGCCCATGAGTCGCCCTATTCCTATCGGGCCCTGCGTCTGGCCTGCCCCTGCGCGGCCTGCGTGGACGAGTTCACGGGGGAGAAGCGCTTGGACCCGGCGACGGTCCCGGCCGACGTGCACGCGGTCACGACGGGGACCATCGGCCGCTACGCGCTCAACTTCCGTTGGTCCGACGGTCACGACAGCGGGATCTACACCTACGGCCGCCTGCGTTCCCTCTGCGAGTGCCCGGCCTGCAAGAAGGCCGCCGCCGCGCGCTGATCTACCCCTGCCCGGCGTACGGCAGGCGGGGGTCGGACTCGGGATCCGGGTGGACGGTGACATCGGCCCCGGGCCAGAGGGCTTCGAGATCCTGGATGATGCGGTCCGTCAGCTCGTGGGCCCGGGCGAAGGTGAGCTCGGGCCGCATCACCACGTGGAAGTCGAAGTAGCGCCGGTGCCCCGAGCGCCGCGTCCTCAGGTCGTGGAAGCCCTTCACCTCGGGCGCGTAGCGGCCGACGACCTCGGCGACCCGGGCGATCTCCTCTTCCGGAAGGCCGTGGTCCAGGAGCTCCCCCACCGCACGCGAGGCGATCGCGAGCGCCCCCTTCAGGATCCACACCGCGATGGCGATCGAGAACAGGGCATCCAGGCGATGCTCCCCCGTCCAGCTCCCGAGCAGGAGGCCGGCCAGGGCGGCGGCGTTGGCCCAGATGTCGCCGCTGTAGTGCAGTGCGTCCGCCGACAGCAGCGGCGTGGAGGTCTGTTCCGCCTCGCGACGGAGGTAGCGGGTCAGGAGGATGCCGACCCCTGCCGTCGCCGCCATCGTCGCGACGCCCCAGTCGAGGGCCTGGAGGGCCCGCGGCTCCTGCAGGTGCCGGATCGCGGTCCAGGCCAGGCCGCCTGCCGAGCCCGTGATGAGCAGGCCCTGCAGGAGCATGGCCAGGGACTGGATCTTGCCGTAGCCGAAGGCGTAGACCCGTGTGGGCTCGCGCCGCGACAGCCTCAGGGCCATGGCGTTCGTCCCGCTGGAGAGGGCATCCATCAGGGAATCCAGGGCCGACGCCCAGATCGACAGGGATCCGGTGACAAGGGCGGCGGCGGCCTTTCCGGCGGCCAGGAGGCTTGCCGTCGCCACCGCGATCCCCGCGGCGCGCTGGGCCCGGGCGATCACGCCGTTCCCGCCTCCCGGCGGCGCAGCAGCAGGGCGTTGGCGACCACCGCGAGGCTGGAGAGGGCCATCAGGGCGGCGGCCTGCCAGGGCGCCAGCCGGCCCAGGGCGGCCAGGGGCAGGGCGACCAGGTTGTAGGCCAGGGCCCAGACGAGGTTCTGGAGCACGGTCCGGCGCACGGCCCTGGCGAGTGAGATCGTCCAGGCGATGTCGCAGAGGTCCTCACCGACCAGCGTGACGGAGGCCGCCTCCCGGGCCATGACCGCGCCGGATCCCATGGCGATCCCCAGCGGGGCCTCGGCCAGGGCCGCGGCGTCGTTCACGCCGTCGCCGACCATGGCGACCGGCCCCCCGAAGCGGACGGCGGCGTCACGCAGGGCCTCGGCCTTGGCGGCCGGCGAGAGCTCTCCGCGCACCTCGCTGATCCCCACCGTCTGGGCCAGGGTCCGGGTCCGGGAGATCCTGTCCCCGGAGAGGACGCCCACCGTGAGGCCGAGCTCCTGGAGCCTGCGTACGGCCTGGCCGGCCTCCGGCCTCGGCACGTCCTCCATGGCGAAGACGCCCATGGCCCGGCCGTTCAAGGCCGAGCAGACCACGGCGAAACCTTCCCCCTCGGCCTTGAGGAGCATGGGGGCCAGCGGAGAGAGGTCGACGCCCCGCGAGGCCAGGAAGGCTTCGGAGCCCACGAGGACCTCCCCGTCGGCGAGCGTGGCGTTGATCCCGCCCCCGGGGACGGCCTCCACCTTCCTGGGGACGTCGATGTTGATCCCGTATCCGATGCCCTGCTTGACCACCGCGCGGGCCGCAGGATGGGGATCGTGCTTGGCGGCCGAGGCGGACAGGCGCATCACCGTGTTCGGGTTCTCGCCCTCGGGATGCCAGAACCAGACCACCTGGGCCTGCCCCTTCGTGAGGGTCCCGGTCTTGTCCAGCCACACGCTGCGGATGCCGGCGGCGCGTTCGAGCGCCGCGGCGTCGCGGAAGAGGACGCCGCGGCGGGCGGCCATGCCGGTGCCCACCGAGAGCGCGGCCGGGATGGCCAGGCCCAGGGCGCAGGGGCAGGTGACCAGCAGGACGGAGACGGCGGCCGTCCAGCCTGTCGTCCAGTCGTGCCGGCCGAGACCCCAGAAGGCCAGGGCCCCGGCGGAGGCCAGCAGGGCGACGGGGACCAGGACCCCCGCGATGCGGTCCGCCAGGCGGGCGGAGGAGGCGCGGGTGGCTTGGGCGGTCTCGACCCGCCTCAGGATGCGGGCCAGCACCGTCTCCTCGCCCACCCGTTCGGCCTTGACCACGAGGGGGCCTTCGCCGTTCATCGTGCCCGCGGTGACGTGGTCCCCGGCGGCCTTCTCGGCCGGCAGGGCCTCCCCCGTCATCGTGGCCTCGTCGATGCGGGTGCTTCCTTCCTCAATGAGTCCGTCGACGGGGATGGAGGCGTTGGCCGGGACCCTGACGCGGTCCCCCAGCCTCAGTTCGGCAAGAGGGATCTCCAGCTCCCGGCCCTCCCTCAGGACGATGGCCTTGTCCGGCAGGAGCCCGGCCAGGGCCCTGACGTCTCCCCCCGCGCTTCGCCTGGCCCTCGCCTCCAGCCACTTGCCCAGGCTCACGGCCGCCAGCACGGCGGGAGCGCAATCGAAATGGATCCCGGCATCCTTGTGGGAGAAGGCTGCGGCCAGGGCCAGGGAGAACCCGGCGGTGGAGCCCAGGGCGACGAGGAGGTCCATGCTTCCGTAGCCGCCGCGAAGGGCCTTCCAGCTCTGCCGGTAGAAGGGCATGCCCAGCGCGATCTGGGCCAGGCCCGCCAGCACCACCGGCGGCCAGGGCGAGGCTGAGCCATGGGCGTGCATCATCAGGAGGACCCCCGCGGCCAGGGTCCCGGTCGCGGCCCTCATCCCCCATCCGGAGGTCTCCTGCCGCTCCGCCTCGTCGCGCCGGGCCAGGAACTCCCGCGCGCCGGGCGGGACCGAGGCGGCGTAGCCTGCCCGCGCCACGGCTCCCGTGAGCAGGGCATCCGAGGCCTGGCCCGCGTTGCGGATCACCCGGGCGGTGCGGGAGGACAGGTTCACCTCGGCGTCCAGGACCCCGGGCACTTCCAGCAGGGCCTTGCGGACCCGGCCGGTGCAGGCGGAGCAGGTCATCCCGGAGACCTCCAGGAGGACGGGTTCGGTGGACGGGGGCGAGAAGGGATCGGTCATCGGGGGGGCAGTGTACCGAAGCCTGCGGAGCCGGGCTAGAGCAGGAGAGCCGCCGCGGCGTTTCCGCTGCGCACGGCGCCCTCCATCGTGGCCGGCCAGCCCCCCTCCACCGCCGTCCAGGCCCCGGCCAGGGCCAGTCCCGGGATGCCGGGGGCGCCTGCGGAGGGCCTCAGGTCCTCGGCGCCGGGGGCTGGCAGGAAGGTGGCCCGCTTCTCCCGCATCACGACGGCATCGAGGATGCGTGCGCCCTCCATGCGGGGAAGACAGATCCTCAGGGAGGATTCCGCTAGGCCCAGGATGTCCGCCGTCGGCTTCGCCGCCAGGATATTGGCTCCGCTGAAGACCAGGCTCAGGATCCCGTCGCCCTTCGCGAAGACCCATTGGGCCGGCTGGTCCACCAGGCCTACGAAGGGACAGTCCTCGCCTTCCGGAAGGACCTCACGGTCCAGCCGGAGGATGACGGACAGGATGGCCCCGGGCTTCAGGTCCTTCCCGAGGTCCACGTCCAGGATGGCCGGCAGGGCCGCCCAGTCGACCGCCAGGACCACCCCCTCCGCAGCAAGCTCCTCCCCGGAACGCAACCGGACCCCTGCGGCCCGTCCGTCCTTCCGGATCAGGCCCTCGACCTGCTCTCCCGTGCGCACCTGACCGCCCGAATGGCCGGCCAGGAATCGGCGCACCGGGGGGTCCGTCATTTCCGTCAGGGGGACTGCGGGGATGCCGAGGTCCAGCGCGTCCGCAGTCTCCAGCATCCCGGTTCGGATCACCCAGGCTCCGGTCCTGGCCGAGATCTCCGCCGCGGAGGCGTTGCAGACGGCCAGGACCAGGGGATCCCAGAGTCGGCGCACCGCCAGCTCCCCCTGCCCTTGGGCGGTCAGCCAGGAGAGGAAGGTTGAGGTTTCGGGCCCCCCCGCCTTTGCCGCGTCGAGGACTCGCTTGAGACCCAGGCGTTCCCCCAGCGGAAGGAGGTCGAAGCCCGCCAGGGCGGGCAGGAGGTGGGCCGGGGCCGGAAGGTCCCAGCGGGACAGGACGGCGGATTTCCCTCCCGGAGCCGCAAAGGGGATGCGGAGGCGCTCCTGCCAGCGGATGGCGCCGGCCATCCCGATCTCCGAGAAGAAGGCCCTGAGCGCCGTGCAGGCCTTGGTGGCCACGTGCTGGCCGTTGTCGAGCCAGCGTCCCCCGGCCATGGCGCTGCGGAAGCCGCCCGCCTTTCCGCCCAGGCGCGGGTGGCGCTCCAGCAGGGTGACCTGACGGCCCTCCGCCGCCAGGCGCACCGCCGCGGCGCAGCCCGCCAAGCCGCCGCCCACGACGATCACCTTCACGGTGAGACCAGTCCCCGCCCCCAGACGGCCAGGGTCACCGCGGCGGCCTCCAGGCGTCCCACCCGGGGCGGAAGGCGCAGGGGGTCGAAGCCCTCGGCCTCGATGCGGTCCAGGATGCGGGCGTAGACTGCGGCCAGGGCGGTGGGGAAGAAGCGGGTGGCCCGCGGGAGGCGGCGCTCCAGGCCCTGGGCCTCGCGGAAGAAGGCCCGGGCCCGGTCCACCTGGAAGGCCACGAGACGGCGGAGGGCTTCGGAGGCCTCCACACGGCCCAGCTCGCCCCCGGAGACCCCGAAGCGGTGGAGCTCGTCCTCGGGCAGGTAGCAGCGCCCAGCCAGGGCGTCCTCCCTCAGGTCGCGCAGGATGTTGGTGAGTTGGAGCGCCACGCCCAGGGCCCTGGCCTTGCGCCGCGCCTCCTCGTCCGTGGGGGCGCCGAAGATGGCCACCGACGCGCATCCCACGGCCGAGGCCACCCGCTCGCAGTAGCTGCGCAGCTGCTCGAAGTTCTCGTAGCGCCTCGGCAGGCAGTCCATGGAGACCCCGTCCAGCACCGCAGCGAGGTCCTCGGGCCTGACCCCGAAACGGCGCGAGGCGTCGGCCGCGGCCAGGCAGACCGGGTCCTCCGAGACGCCCCAGAGCCCTTGGTCCAGGGAACGGCGGAGCTCGGCGAGCCGCTCGGACCTCTCCTCGGGCGTGCCGGGGCCGTCGGCGATGTCGTCGGCCACCCGGCAGAAGGCGTAGAGCGCGGCCATGCCCCGCCGGGGCGCCGGGGGCAGGAGGCACAGCGCGGCCCAGAAGGAGCGTGCGTTCAGGCGGGTCTGGCGCTCGCAGTGGGCGTAGGCCAGTCGGAGCGTCCTGGCGGAAGGCACTAGATCCCGTCCGGGCGCAGGGCCGAGGGGCAGATCGTCACGCCCCGGGCCCCGGCCATGAGCCGCCAGCCGACCCCGGCGAGGAGCAGCGCCTTCCTCCGGCCGGAAAGGGCGGGCCGTTTGGCAAGCGTGTCGTAGCCCTGCCCCGCGATGGCATCGAGCACGGCCAGGCCCCCGGCGCTGAAGGCCGCGACCATCCAGCGTCCGCGGCCGCCCAGGAGATCGGGCAGGGTCAGGCCCTCCGCGAAAAGGGCCCGTGCGCGGGAGACCTCGAAGGCCATCAGGCGACGGAAGGCGTCGGAGGCCTTGGATCCGGAGATCTCCGCCTCCGAGACGCCGTAGGCGGCCAGGTCCTCCAGCGGCAGGTAGATCCGGCCGCGGTCCCTGAAGTCCCGCGCCACGTCCTGCCAGAAGTTCGCCAGCTGGAGGGCGGTGCAGGTGGCGTCCGAGAGCCGGGCCCTCTCCTCATCGAACTGTTCCAAGACATACAGGACCAGCCGCCCCACGGGTTCGGCGGAGTGGCAGCAGTACTCGCGGAGCTCGGCGAAGGTGGCGTAGCGGCTGTGCCGCTGGTCCTGGCGGTTGGCCTGGACCAGGCGTCGGAAGGGCTGGTCCGGGATCCCAAGGCCGCGCACGACGGGCACGAGGGCCCGGTGGATTGGATGCTTGGGCGTTCCTGTCCACACCAGAAGGAGGTCCTCCTCCCAGGCGTCCAGCAGGGAAAGCCGGTGTTCCTTCGTGTGGGAACCCTCGTCGCCGAGGTCGTCGACCGCGCGGCAGAAGGCGTAGACGGCGGCCGTGGCGGCACGGCGGTTCCTGGGGACGGCCAGGGAGAGGACGGGGAAGTTCTCGTAGTGACGGGAGGCGCTGGCAGCGCAGAGGGCTTCGGGATCCTCGGCGCCGGTCAGGCCCTGGGCCTTGAGGACGTCGTCGAGGGTTAGGGTAGGCAGGAGCAGGCGCGATAGCATGCTTGTATTTTGAAAACTAATTTACAAAGTACAAGGGCTTTGTTTCTACCCGAACGCCGCGATCCCGGTCAGGTCCTGGCCCAGGATCAGCCGGTGGATGTCGTGGGTGCCCTCGTAGGTGTTCACCGTCTCTAGGTTCGCCATGTGGCGGCCGGCCTGGTACTCGTCGAGGATGCCGTTGGCCCCGAGGATGTCCCGGCAGGTGCGGGCGATCCCGAGCGCCGTCGCCACGTTGTCCATCTTGGCCATGGAGACCTGCTGGGGCTTCATCTTCCCCTCGTCCTTCAGTCGTCCCAGGCGCCAGGAGAGGAGCTGCATCTTCGTGATCTCGGTGGCCATCCAGGCCAGCTTGTTCTGCACGAGCTGGAAGGAGGCGATGGGCTTGTCGAACTGGATGCGGGTCTTGCTGTAGCGCAGGGCCTCGTCAAAGCAGGCCTGGGCGGAGCCGATGGCGCCCCAGGAGATGCCGTAGCGGGCCTGGGTCAGGCAGGAGAGCGGGCCCTTCATGCCCTGCACGCCCGGGAGGATGCTGTCGGCGGGGATCGCACAGTCCTCCAGAATCAGCTCCCCCGTGTCCGAGGCGCGAAGCGACCACTTGCCGTGGATCTTCTGGGTGCGGAAGCCTGGCGTGCCCTTCTCGACGAGGAAGCCGCGCACGGTGCCGTCCTCGATCTTGGCCCAGACGACGGCGATGCGGGCGAGGTTGGCGTTGGTGATCCAGAACTTGGTGCCGTTGAGGATCCACTGGTTGCCCTTCTTGCGGGCATTCGTCTTCATGCCCGCGGCGTTGGAGCCGAAGTCGGGCTCGGTGAGGCCGAAGCAGCCGATGGCCTCCCCCTTCTGCATGGCCGGGAGCCACTTGTCCTTCTGCGCATCCGATCCGAAGGCCGAGATGGGATACATGCAGAGCCCGCCCTGGACCGAGGCGAAGGAGCGGAGGCCCGAGTCGCCGCGCTCGAGCTCCTGCATCACGAGGCCGTACGCGACGTTGGAGATGCCCGCACAGCCGTGGGTCTTGAGCGAGGCGCCCAGGAGGCCCATGTCGGCGACTTCCTTAATGAGTTCGGCGGGGAAGCGCTCCTCGCGGCACCAGCCGGCGATGCCGGGGATGATGCGGCGGGAGACCCAGTCGCGCACGCTGTCGCGGATGGCCCTCTCCTCGTCGGTGAGGAGCCCGGAGAGGTCGTAGTAGTCCAGCTCGGAGAATGCGATCTCGTGGGCCATGACGGCGGACATGATGCCGAAACCGCCATGGCCGGGCAACAGGGCATCGGATAGGCTCCGCGCGTGGAGGTGACACTCTGGCAATGGACGGGCCTGGCCTCGGCCTGCTTCGGCGCGGGGCTCCTGGACGCCGTGGCGGGTGGGGGCGGCCTCCTCAGCCTGCCGGCGTTGAAGTGGGCGGGCCTCCCCTCCGCCCTCGCCCTGGGGACGAACAAGCTGGTCGCGGTGAACGGGAGCCTGGTCTCCACCCTGCGCTATGCGCGTGCGGGCCTGGTGAGGCGGGATGCGGCCGGTCTGGCGATCCTCTCTTGTTCCGGCGGCGCGCTCGGGGCCTCCACGGCCCTGAGGCTCCCGGAGCGCATCCTCCATCCGGCCCTCATCATTCTCCTGATCGCATCCCTGGCCGCCGTGCTCTGGCTTCAGGCCCATCCCCCCCGGCCCCGCCCGGCCGCTGCGGCCCTTCCCGCCTGGGTCTGGGCCGGGGCATTGGCCCTGGGCTTCTACGACGGCTTCTTCGGCCCGGGCACGGGGACCTTCCTCATCGCCATGCTCGCGGCCGCGGGACTGGGCCTGGAGCAGGCCTCGGGTTCGGCCAAGCCGCTCAACTTCGGCTCCAATCTCGGGGCGCTGGCCGTCTTCGCCTGGCGGGGCTCCGTGCTCCCCTGGCTGGGCCTCTCCCTCATCCCCTTCATGGTCCTGGGGTCCTGGGCCGGGGCCTCCCTGGCGGTGAGGCGGGGCGCTCCGGTGATCCGCCTCTTCCTGGTGCTGGCGGTGCTGGCGATCTGCGCGAAGCTGGCCTGGGGGCTGGTCTAGTCGGGTAGAATCCGCCCCGCCATGGCGGATCTCAGAACCTGGGGGGACTACGAGGTCGATCTGGACCGGGTCCTCGGCAAGGGCGGCATGGGCATCGTCTACCGGGGCCGTCAGGTCTCCGTGGACCGCCCTGTGGCCATCAAGGTCCTCCAGGATGAGATCGCCGGCTCCATGGACTTCCGGGAACGCTTCAAGCGCGAGGCCAAGCTCGTCGCCAGCCTCATCGACAGCCACGTCGTCCAGGTCTTCGGGGCCGGCGAGGCCGAGGGGCGGCACTTCTACGTCATGGAATTCGTCGAGGGCCAGGATCTCGCCACCGCCATGCAGGCGGGCCGCCGGTTCTCGCCCGACGAGGTCCTGAGGATCGCCGTCCAGGCTGGACAGGCCCTCCAGGCCGCCTGGAGGCTGAAAATCGTCCATCGGGACATCAAGCCCTCCAATTTCATCCTGACGAAGGATGAGGTCCTCAAGGTGACGGACTTCGGGCTGGCCAAGAGGACCGACCTGGACCTCACACACTCCGGCATCATCTCGGGCACGGCGAACTACATCTCGCCCGAGCAGGCCTCCGGCGGGAATGTGGATATCCGATCCGACCTCTACTCGCTGGGATGCACGCTCTACGAACTGGCGGTCGGCCGTCCCCCCTTTCATGCGGACAGCGCGACGGCCCTCCTCTACCAGCACGTGCACCAGGTTCCGCCGTCTCCGCGGGCCGTCAACCCCGCGGTGCCCCTGGCGTTGGAGGAGCTCATCCTCCGATGCCTGCACAAGCGCCCTGAGGACCGCTATCCCTCCCCGGAGGCCTTCGTGGCCGACGCCCAACGCATCGTGACTGGCGGCGATGCGATCCGGGAGATGCCCACGCGGGATCTTGCCCTGAAGCCCGTGCAAGGAAGCAAGCGGAGGTGGAAGGTCGCGGCAGGCCTGGCGCTCCTGGTCGGCGGGGGATTCGCCGCCCGCGGCTCCTGGAAATCCAAACCGTCCACACCGCCTGTTGCCGTGCCTCCGGCCCCCGTCGCCGAGCGCCCTCCGGCGGTTGCCGCTCCTCAGGTTCCTGTCGCTGTCGAGAACCCCACGCCCGAGAAGCCTCAACCAGAGCGGATCGCTCAGGCGCTTCGCCGTTATGAGGAGGTCCGTGACCAGGGCGAGGACGCGATCGGGCGAGACGACCTGAAGCAGGCCAAGATCTCCTTCGCCCAGGCCTTCCGTCTGGCTTCCGAGCCGGCCCAGAAGATGGAGGCAGAGGCCTTGATCCGTCTCTGCGACAGGTGCTGCGAGGCGGACGAAGCCTTCCGGGCCCAGGACTGGGCCCTGGCCGAGACGCTCTACCAGGGGCTGCCCGAGGCCCCGCCCGTCTTAAGGAGCAGGGCCGAGGCAAGGTTGGAGTCCGTGCGCGCCAAGCGGACGCTTCAGAAGACGGCCGAGGCGCAACGCGCGACGGAAGAGTCGGACCGGAAAATCTCCCTGGAGGAGAGCCTCCCGATCGCACGTGTTCTTTTCGAGAGGGCCTGGTCGGCCCAGGCCTCCGGTGTGGAGGAGGTTTCCCGGTCTTGGGAAAAGGCCCGCGAGGCCTTCGAGACGGCGTCCGCTAAGGGCCCGCTTCCGGCGGAGGACCTCTCGCGCCTGAACCATGCCCGCGCGGCAGCCCAGGCCCCCCCTGGCATGCGCTACGTTCCCGCGGGCCGCTTCCGGCTGGGACTGGGCGGTGCCGATCAGGTGACGGGTCCCGAGCAGGATCTTTCGCTTCCGGCCTTCTACATCTCCCAGCGTGAAGTGACCCGCGCGGAGTACAAGGCTTTTCTCGACGCTTCCGGGGACCACAGCCGTTGCCACAAGGATGAACCCAAGGAGAAGAAAGGCCGGGACGGCCACCTTCCCGACCGTTGGGATCCCGTCCAGGACCCCGAGGCCCCTGTCACCGGCCTGGACTGGTTCGACGCCTATGCCTACGCGGCCTGGAAGGGCTTGAGGCTGCCCACCGAGGCGGAGTGGGAGAAGGCCGCCGGTACGGATCCGCGGACAGGCGCGCGATCGACCTACCCCTGGGGCGACGAGTTCCGGGAGAACCAGGAGGGCCCGAGCAGAAGCGGATGCCGGGGCATGGGCAACGAAGTGCTCGAATGGGTCGAGAACTGGTACGAGGCGTATGCGGGCGGTGCGGCGCGGGCTTCCGAATTCGGCAGGACCCGGCGCGTCGTCAGGGGCGGGAGCCCCCTCCTCGACGATGCGCGGGAACGCGTGAGGGTGACGACGCGGTTCAGGGCCTCGCCCGAGAAGCGGGACCCCAGGATCGGCTTGCGGGTTGCCATGACCGCCGAGTAGTTCCTATACTCCGCCCTTACCCAGGAGAAACCTCATGAAGACGTCGGACTCCGTGAAAACCCTGGCGGCCTTGGCGGCCGTCCTTCTTCTCTCGACGGGATGCGATGGGGCCTCGAAGGCCGACCTGAGCGGACTGGAACAGCGTTTGGACACCAAGGTCGGCCAGGCGGAGACGAAGATCGCCCAGATGGCCGCGGAGCTGGACCGGAAGATCACGGCCACCGACTCCAAGTACGCCAACATGCTGGCCATCGAGCAGCAGGTGAAGAATGGCATGGAGAGCATCGAGAAGAACTCCAAACAGCTCGAGTTGACGAATGACGTCGTCCGCCAGCTCCTGGAGGCCCAGCGCGCCGCGCTCAAGGAACAGCTTGCCAGCATCGAAGAACAGCTCGCGGTGCTCAAGAAGCGTTAGCCGAAGGGACTCCGGAAGAGAGGCTGATGGGCGATGCAGGACTCGAACCTGCAACCCCCTCCGTGTAAGGGAGGTGCTCTAACCAATTGAGCTAATCGCCCGGACGCGGGGCTAGAATATCCTCATGGCCCTGACGCTCAAACGCCTCCTTCTGCTTCTGTCCTTCCCGGTCGTCCTCATGGCCCTCCCCTCCCCGCTTCCGCTGGAGGAATTCCGCACCCAGTACCGGCGCTCCGATCCGGAGGACAGGCGCTGCGACCTGGTCGCCCGCCTCGGCGCTGCCCGCGACCCCGAAGCGGCCGAGCCCCTCTCGCGCCTGCTGGAGAAGGAACGCTCCTACCCCTGCCTGCAGTGCTTCATCGTCCGGGCCCTCTGCGAGGAGGGCTCCCCCGCCGCCCTGGAGAGCGTCCTCGGCGTATTGAGGGAGCACGGGGCCCGCCTGGACCCTTGCGTGCCCCTCTTCACGCGCAGGGCCCTGGGTTCCGTCCAGAATCCCAAGGGGCTGGCCTGGATGACGACGCGGGCCTGGAAGGACGTGCCGGAACTCCGCGAGGACATCCTCTGGGCCCTGGCCCGGAACACGGCCTGGAAGGATCCCGCCTTCTTCTTGGACCACCTGCCCGAGCGCAGGGAGAAGGACCCCCGCCTTCGCGCTGCCGCGGCGGAAGGTCTGCGCAGGCTGGCCGCCCCCGTCACGGCGGAGGCCGTTCTCCTGAGCGCCCAGATCGAGCCGTCCCCCGCGGTCCTGATGCGGCTGCTGCCGGCCGCGGGCCGCCTGCTCCCTGAAAGGGCCCTGCCCCTGCTCGAGCGCATGAGCCGTCATCCTGACCTGAGGGCCCGTCTCGGGGCTATCGAGGGGCTGGCCGCGTCGGCCGCGGCCTCCGGCGCGCAGAAGATCGTGCAGGAGCAGTCCCTTTCCCTGCTCGTGCAGATCCTGGCCCGGGAAAACGGGCGGCTGAGGGCCGATGCGGCGCGCTGTCTCGAGGCCCTCACCGGAAAGGCCTTCGGCACGGACGCGCCGGAGTGGAGGACCTACCTGCAGGAGCGCGGGACCGCCCTTCCCGCGGGCTTCCAGGAGGTCGGCACCAAGGCCCCCAAGCACCTCGGCGTGGAGATGCCGTCGCGGCGCATCGTGTTCCTTGTCGAGGTCTCGCAGGAGATGGTCGAGAACCGCCTGACCCGACAGCGCTCCGAACGCCTGGACAAGGCCAAGAAGGAGCTTCTCAAGCGCATCGACGAACTTCCTCCGGACGCAGATTTTGCCGTGGTGGCCTTCGGACCGGCCGTGCAGCGCTGGAGGGAGGGGATCTCGGCCGGCACGCCGGAGGCCAGGGCCTCGGCCCGCGCCTGGGTGAAGCAACTGGCGGGTCATGGGCCGCCGGATCTTGGCGCCGGCCTGCAGGCGGCCTGGGACATGGGCGGCGGGGAGGGCCAGGCGGACACCGTGGTGCTCGTGGCCTCGGGACAGCCGATGGAGCGGGGCGCGACGACCCTGTTCGCGGGCGAGCTGCGCTATCCCTTCGCGCTGCTGGACTGGATCTCCCTGCAGGGGCGCAGCCGGAGTGTGGTTCTTCACACGGTCGGCGTGGGGAACGCGGCCGACAAGAAGGTGCTCAAGAGCCTGGCCGAGGCCACCGGCGGTACCTACCGCGCCATCGATTAGGGCAGGCGGGCGATGGCCTCGATCTCGACCCTTGCCCCCAGGGGCAGGGCGGTCACGGCCACGCAGGACCGCGCCGGGCGCGGCGAGGCCTGGAAATAGGACGCGTAGCCCTCGTTGACCGCGGCGAACTCCGCCATGTCGACCAGGAAAACGGTGGTCTTCACCACCCGGTCCGCCCCCAGGCCTTCTGTTTTGAGGAGGGAATCCAGGTTGGCCAGGGCCTGGCGGAGCTGGGCCAGGGTCCCGCCCTCGACTAGCTTCCCGGAGCCCAGATCCACCCCGATCTGACCGGAGCAGAAAAGGAGATTCCCGCAACGGATGGCAGGAGTGTAGGGTCCTTTGGTAGGCGGATTAGACATCTAACGATGTTTAGAATTATGCCACAAGATTGACGATTTTAAGATAACTTCAACATTTGATCTTATTGGTGACCAATTCATAGTCTTCTTGCACAATTCTGAGTTTGCCACAAGTGTGCTCGGGTCTCCATCGCGTCTTGCTCCGACTGTGCTCCGTATCTTTTTGCCGATCATAGCCTCCGTGCTCCGGATCATTTGAAGGACCGAAAGTCCCTTCCCGGTGCCCAGGTTCAGGGCCAGGAAGGGGGTCTTTTCAAGCAATCCCAGGGCTCTCTCGTGGGCTTCGGCCAGGTCTTCCACGTGGATGTAGTCCCTGACGGCGGTCCCGTCCTCCGTCGGATAGTCGTTCCCGTGGATGGTGAAGACCGCTCCGTCCCGGGCGGCGGCCAGCAGGCGGGGGATGAGGTGGGTCTCGGGATGGTGGTCCTCGCCCAGGCTTCCGTCCTCGGAGGCCCCGGCGGCGTTGAAGTAGCGCAGGCAGGCCGCGCGGATCTGGCCCGCATCCGCGGCGTCGCGCAGGACGGCCTCCACCATGGCCTTGGACCTTCCATAGGGGTTCACGGGGGCCAGCGGCGCGGTTTCCGCGATGGTCGGGGTCCCGGGATTGCCGTAGACGGCCGCGGAAGAGGAGAAGACCAGGCGGCCGGTGCCGGTGCGGCGCATGGCCTCGAGGAGGCCGAGGGCTCCCCCCACGTTGGCGGCGTAGTAGCCGGCCGGGTCCTTCGTGGAGGCAGCGACCAGGCTGAGCCCGGCGAAATGGAACACGGCCTCGATGCGGCGGTGTTCCAGCACGCCGGCGACCGTGGGGACGTCGCGGCAGTCGGCGGTCACCACGGGAAGCTTGCCTGCGGCGCGGCGGTGGCCGGTGGAGAGGTCGTCGAGGATGGTGACCTCGTGGCCTGCCGCGGCGAGGCGGCGGGCCGCGAAGGAGCCGACATAGCCCAGCCCCCCCGTGACCAGGAGCCTCATGGGGCGCTGCGTCCGAGGCGCCCCTGGAAGTACCCCAAGGTGCGCTTGAGGCCTTCGGCGCGGGAGGTCTTCGGCCTCCAGCCCAGCAGGGACTGCGCGCGCGTGATGTCCGGCCGGCGCTGCTTGGGGTCGTCGGCATACTCGGGCGGGAGAGGGCGGAACTCGATCTTCGCGCTGCCTCCGGTGAGGGAGACGATCTCCCTGGCGAAGTCCAGCATGGTGACCTCGTCGGGGTTCCCGATGTTCACGGGCTCGGCCACGTCCGAGGAGATCAGGCGGGAGAGGCCGTCCACCAGGTCGTCGATATAGCCGAAGGACCTGGTCTGCATCCCGTCCCCATAGACGGTGAGCGGCTCGCCGCGCAGGGCCTGGCCGATGAAGGTGGGCAGGGCGCGGCCGTCGTCCAGGCGCATGCGGGGGCCGTAGGTGTTGAAGATGCGGACGATGCGGGTCTGCAGCCCGTGGGCGCGGTGGTAGGCCATGGTCAGCGCCTCGGCGAAGCGCTTGGCCTCGTCGTAGACGCCGCGATAGCCGACGGGGTTGACGTTGCCCCAGTAGCTCTCGGGCTGGGGATGGACGGCCGGATCCCCGTAGACCTCGCTCGTGGAGGCCAGCAGGAAGCGCGCCTTCTTGGCCAGGGCGAGGCCCAGGGCCTTGTGGGTCCCCAGCGAACCGACCTTCAGGGTCTGGATGGGGAGCCTCAGGTAGTCCACGGGGCTGGCGGGAGAGGCGAAGTGGAGGATCTGGTCGACGGGCCCCTCGATGGCGAGATGGTTCGTGACGTCGTACTTCACCAGGGAGAAGCCGGGCTTCCCGAGGAGGTGGGCCAGGTTCTCCTCGCGGCCCGTCAGCAGGTTGTCGATGGCGACGACCTCGTGGCCCTTGGCCAGGAAGTGCTCGCAGAGGTGGGAGCCGAGGAAGCCGGCCCCTCCCGTGACGACCGTGCGCGGCATGGCGGGAGTCTAAAGGACGAGCGGGAATTTCGGAAGGTCTGCTATCCTCCGGTCATGGCCGACGATTTCCAGACCCTCGTCCGGAGCGGCTACGCCCTGGTTGTGGTGGAGACCCACGAGGAGGAGCGCGTGTTGGCGGAGCTCCGCCGGGCCGCCACGGAACTCAAGCTCCCCCTGCTGACCTGGAGCCTCACCCGCGGCCTCTGCCGGGACGGGGAGGACACCAGCATCTACAAGACCGAGAAGGCCCCCATGATGCTGGCCCACATCGCCGCGGCCGGCATCCCCGCGATCTACTTCCTGCAGGATTTCCAGTCCCAGCTGGCGGACGCCTTTTCGGCCAGGCAGCTGAGGGAGATCGCCCAGCTGCCCCGTGCAGGGCGGCCCACCCTGGTGCTCTGCGCCCCTTCCTTTCAGGTGCCCGAGACCCTGGAGAAGGAGGTCATCCGGCACGATTTCCGTCCGCCGTCCCGTGACGAGCTCCGCAAGCTGGTCCGTGACAGGATCCAGGACCGGGGCGACGTGGCGCTGAAGATCTCGCGGACGGATTTCGAACAGCTCCTCAGCCACCTGGAGGGCATGACCTTCCGCGAGGCCGAGCGGGTAGTGGGCGTCCTGCTGACGGACGGGAGCCTGTCGGCGGAGGACCTCTCCGAGGTCGTCCGCCAGAAGCACAGGCTCGTGGAGCAGTCGGGGGTCCTGGAATGGATCGACGTCCCCGGATCCCTCGACGATGTCGGAGGCCTGGCCCAGCTCAAGGACTGGCTCCTCAAGCGTGCGCGGGCCTTCTCGCCCGAGGCCAGGGCCCTGGGCCTGGACCCCCCCAAGGGCGTGCTGCTGCTCGGCGTCCAGGGCTGCGGCAAGAGTCTCTGTGCCAAGGCTGTCGCCGCCGCCTGGCGGATGCCCCTGCTGCGCTTCGACCCGGCCAGCCTGTACGACAAGTACGTCGGGGAGTCGGAGAAGAACCTCCAGCGCGCCCTGGCCCAGGCCGGGCGGATGGCGCCCAGCGTCCTTTGGATCGACGAGATCGAGAAGGCCCTGGGCACGGCCGGCGGGGGAGATGCCGATGGCGGCCTCTCCCGGCGCATCCTGGGGTCCTTCCTGGGATGGATGCAGGAGCGCGCCCGCCCCGTCTTCGTGGTGGCCACCGCCAATGACATCACCCTGCTGCCGCCGGAACTCCTGCGCAAGGGCCGTTTCGACGAGATCTTCTTCGTCGACCTGCCGTCCTTCGAGGCACGCCAACGGATCTTCCGGATCCACCTGCTCAAGCGGAAGCAGGATCCGGAGGTCATAGACCTTGGGGCGCTCGCGCTCGCCACGGAAGGCTTCAGCGGAGCGGAGATCGAGCAGGCTGTGATCGACGCCCTCTACGAGGTGCTGGCCGGTCGCGCCTTTGACACCGGGCTCCTCCTTTCCTGCATCGGCGCGACGCGCCCCCTCTCGGTCGTGATGTCGGAGAAGGTCCGGGCCCTGCACCAGTGGGCCCTGGGCCGGACGGTACCGGCGGACGGTGCTACTCCAGCGTGAGCGGGAGGCTGACCACGGTCTTCCGCGGCGAAGGGCTCGCCAGGTCCGTCACCTCCACCTTGAGGACGTAGGATCCGAGGTTGACCCCCCCCTTCGGAAGGCGGAAGCTCAGGCGGTAGGCGTGATCCTCCCAGGGGCGGTGCATGCGCTCCTTCAGGACGCCCTGGTCCCGCTCCCAGTCGGAGAAGTCGAAGACCTCCCGTCCCGAAGGCTCGAGCAGGGTCAGGTCGAAGCCGACCTGGGTCCGGGCCTCCTTCCCCTCCCCTTCCGTGCTCACCGTGAGCCGGTCCACGTCCAGATAGACGAAGACCGTCTGCCCGGGACGGAAGCGCGGAGCCTCGATCTTCTGGCGTCCCCTCAGGTCCGCGCTGAAGCACTCCCCGGAGATCTTGAGGCTCGTCAGCGGCCTGAGCGCGCGCTCGGCCTCCTGGAGCAGGTCCGTGGCCTTCGCCGCCTCGCCGAGGCGGGACAGGGCCTCCGCCTCCGCCAGGCGCCAGGAGATGCGGGCCTCCTCGCTGGGGAGCCTCTTCGGGTCGATGGCGGCGAGGAGCTCGTGGGCCTTGAGGGGCTCCCCGGAGAGAAGATGGGAACGGGCCAGGTCCAGCTCCCGTCCCGGGCCGTCGGCCCTGACCTTCCTGCGCCAGGACTCGAGCAGGGCTGCAGCGTCCTGGATCGCCACGGGAGGCCCGGCCTCGACCGGGGCAGGCGGGGGCGGCGTGTCCGTCCCGGCCTGGAGCGGCTTCGGGGGCGGTGGCGTCGCGATCCCGGTCGTCTGCGGGGCTTCCCGGACTGCGCCTGCGGGTTCCGGTGTCGGGGCGACGGAGGCGACCCCCGGCGTCCCGGCAGGCGGATCGGAGGCCGGGACGCATCCGGACAGCGCGAGGGTCAGGGTCAGCGTCGCAAGGATTCGGCTCGGCGTCATCTCGTTCGTGAAGATAGCGCGCGCGGGCCCTGTGCCGCAAGGACGCAGAGGCGGACCACCGCGCGCTCCATGGCGGCGAGGCCCCGCCCCCCACCGGACTTCAGGCTCCGCTCGGCATCCCGCAGCTCCGCGAGCGCGGCATCGAGAGTCCCCGCGCCCAGACGCCTCCAGGCTGCGGTTGCCGAGGCGGCTGCGGAGAACGGCAGGCCGACGGATCCCGCAGCCTGATCGGGGCCGGCCCCCCCCTCGATCAGGCATTTCCCTTTCATGAGGCGGCGGAACTGGAAGGACAGGGTCGCGCAGAGGGCCTCGGGCCTCTCCCCCGCCGCGGTCAGGCCCCTCAGCATGGCCAGGGCCGCACGGGAGTCCCCTGTGCAGATCAGGTCGGCCAGGCGGAAGGGCTCATGGCGGGGCGAGGATCCCACCAGGGCCTCCACGGAGGCGGCGGAGATCCTCTGTGCGCTGCCCGCAAGCAGGGAAAGGGCCTCGAGGGCGCCAAGGATCTGTCCCGGGGAGTTCCCGGTACGCTCCAGGAGGGCGGCAGAGGCCTCGGCATCCAGGATCTTGCCGAGGCTTCGTGCACGGTCCGCGGTCCAGCGGGACAGTTCGGGAAAACCGTCCCGGTCCTGGAGAGGCCAGCAGGAGAGCGCGGTTCCTGCGCCGAGGGCCCTGGCTTCCCGCATCGGCAGGGTGGTCAGGAGGACCAGCGTCGTCTGAACGCCTTTCGCGCGTTCGAAGCGTTGGAGAAGGGCCGCCGGGGCGTTATCCTGGACGGCCGCATCCCCGCAAGCCGGCCCCTTGGCATCCTTGCGGGGTGACGGGCGCTTGAGCAGCCTGTCGGCGTGGGAAGCCACGATGACGCGATGCGCGGAGAAGAGCAGAGGGGAGATGGCCTGGGAGATGAGCTGGGCGAGGGAGGTCTGGCGGGAATCCATGCGCTCCCATTCGAGGGGGCCCGTGAAACGCAGGCGAAGGTCCTTGAGGCAGATTTCCCGGAGTTCCTCATCCTTGCCGCAAAGCAGCAGCAGGCGGGGCGGGGGGGCTGGGGCTGGGGGGGGCATGGGTGTGATGCTACGGGACAGTATACGTCCAGCCCCCCCAGGCGAAAGCGGCTCTTTCCGGATGGTAATCAGGCATGCTCCGGAATCAGAGTTCGTGTTACACATTTTCAGTAGAAATAGGCGGGTGAGGCTTCTTGTAGAGGTTAGATATAGATAAAACATTGCATAAAATACTATAATACGTTATTTATTAGTTAAATATTATATACATTATTATATATAGTTAATTTATTGATATTACTAAATGTTCCACGTGGAACATAGAGTTTAAATTATATGTCCAGCTAGAGTTTATTTTGTATATGTTTATAAACTGTATTTGCTGTTGGTAACATTGATATCATTTATAAATTATCTTCACAGCACATGTGGCATCTTACCTATAAGTGCGATTAATGATTTCTTGCGCCTTTGTTGCTGGGCATGACAGTAGTTTTCGTATGATTCTGAAGGTGATCTGGTGTGATAGGTGGATTTAGCAAGCAATTTAGAATATGGGTTCTGTCTTTTGAATTCGTTTTCAGGTGCATCTGTTTATGAGTGTGGATATCTAGCGTATAGGTATTGAGGCTTCTTCTGTCAGGATTTTGCAGTGTGTTAGGATCTCTGTTGGTAGTTGAATTCAGTTAGTATCGTCTCGTTTCTGTCCTTAGCCCGCTGCTTGCCAGTAGCCCGTTCTGTGTGTAGATCTTGAGGGTGTGCTGAGGTTAAAATTACATCATATAAGTAATATATTTAGTAATAATAATTATTATAAACAATTATAAATATACAATAATAAATATTAATATTATAATGATTATGTTGCGTTCGTGTGCTCATATGCGATGGAACATCTGTCCTGGAGGGTCGTGTACCTCCCGCCATCTGTGGAAGTCTCTACGATGACTGCAGGGCAGAGCACGGACCATGAGTTGATGAGGATGTTTGCAGGTGGCGATGAGGATGCTTTTGCAGAACTTGTGAGGAGGCATCAGCAGGTCATCATGGATTACCTTTCCAGGCTGCTTCATCATCGTGGAACCGGCGAAGATCTCGCCCAGGAGGTCTTTCTGCGGGTCTTTCGTCACCGGAACAGCTATTCGGAGCACGCCTCCTTTCGGACCTGGTGCTATGCCATTGCGACCAACCTGGCACGTGATGAAGTGCGCTCGGCCCGGCGGCGTCCCGCCATTCTCGGGGAAGAGGCCATGGCCGGCCTCCCGGATCGGAGCGTGGATCCCACTCTCAGGCCTGAGCAGGAGGAATTGCGCAAGTCGGTCGGGGATGCCTTGGGCAGGATCCCGGAGCATTTCCGGGAAGTGCTTACCCTGAGGGATCTCCAGGGCTGCTCTTACGAAGAGATTTCGGATGCCCTGAAACTTGAGCTTGGCACCGTAAAATCCAGGATCAACAGGGCAAGGGTGGCGTTCAAAGAGGCTTTTCAGGTTTCGGGCGGGAATGAGGTGGTGTCATGACCTGTGAAATCTGTCGGGAGTCCCTGGGCCTTGTTGTGGAGCAAGACCTCGCTAGCCATCCCGAGCTTAGGGCCCATCTTGAATCATGCTCCAAATGCCGATCCGGGCATGCGTCGCTCGTCAGAGCCAGAAATGCCCTGATTTCATTTGCTCCTGTCTCCCCGCGGATTGGGGAGGCGTTCACCCAGGCTGTGCTTGTCCGGGCCCGACGGGAGTCCAGGTTGCAGATCTGGCGCCGCTGGGGGGCTCTGGCGGCCGCCTCCGTCCTGCTCATGATCGGCCTGGGGCTGGGGATCGAGACCCTTTCCTCCGGGCTTTCCTCTCCGACCGGATTCAGGGTCATCCGAGCCGCCAGCCGTCTCGAAGAGCCCTATCGTCCCGGCTCTCCGCTGAATCCCGGCGATATGGTGGTTGCCGACCGCGGGGGAAGCCTTCCGGCCAGCGGGCGTCTGGTCGGCATGGGTCCTGGGGGCGTCCTCTGGATGCCCCAGGAATGGGGGGGGGAGAGGGAACGGACCGCAGGCCGCGAGGGCGCGCCCGTGTCCGGCCGCCCCGTCCTGGCCTTCTCCGACGACCGCAGCGTCCAGGTCATCTCGGATCCCGCGGGCATCGTCTGGACCGCCTCCCCCGGCCAGCGCCGCCGCTACCTCCACGAGCTGGTCGAGCTTTCCGAGGGGCAGGACCTCCAGCTGGCGGAGCTGGCCCGCGGAGAGCTCAAGCGGGTCCTGGGCCCCGACAAGGGCGTGGGGGATCTGGGGCAGCGGCGCCAGGTTTCCGTCGAGGCCGATGCGGAAGGCGAGATCCTCCCGGACGGCACGGGCACGGTGCTCTTCCCGGTCGTGGAGCGCAGCGCCCTGGCCCTGGGCGGCCCCAGGCAGGGGATCAGCCTCGGCACCGTCTCGCGGGCCTTCGTCGAGGTCGTGGGCCTGGTCGGCGACCGCTTCCTTCCGGGATCCTTCTCCCGTATGCTCAGGGCAGAACCGGAGGGCATCTGATGCAGCGTCGAGCCGGATCCTCGTCCTTCGCCCCGTCCCTGTGGATACCGCTCCTTCTCGCCGCGGCGGTCTCGGGCTGTGACTCCCGCAAGGCCTATTCCGTACGCTCGACGCCAGCGGGTGCGGAGGTCCTTGTGGACGACAAGGTCCAGGGCGTGACGCCAACGTCCCTCTTCCTCGATACCCGTCAGGAGGCGCATGTCGTCGTCCTGCGCCGTGCGGGCTACACCACGGCCGAGCGTCATATCATCTCCAAGCCCCTGATCGAGGGGCCCACGCGCAACTGTGCCGTCGTGGCCTGCGCGCCCTGCTGCCTCTTCGTCCCGCTGGCGCTCTGCTACGAGCGGAGCTTCCTGCCGGACGCGCTGGACGTGACGCTGGAACGCGACGGACAGGGCATCGAGGTGGTCTGCCGGCCCGTAGGCGCCCGCATCTACGTCGACGGGGTCCTGGTGGGGCAGGCGGCGCCTTCCCGCGAGGAGGTGATGCAGGGCGGGGTCCGCGTCTCCTATCCCTCGGAGGAGGGGGTGGTGACCATACCCCTGGAGGCCAGGGTGGTCCGGGTGGAGATCAAGGCGGACGGCTTCATCACCCACGAGAGCCAGGTCCTGATCCGTCCCCACGAGTACATGACGCTGAGGCTGAACCTCCTGCCGAGGGACGCCAAGCCCTAGACAGCCGGACACCCGGCCCGTAGGATGCCCCGCCCGAGCGAGACCCCGAAAGGAGCCCACCCTTGCGTGCATCCACCTGGACGGTCCTTTCCCTCACGATCCTCGCGGCCTTCCCCCGCGCCGGCGCCGCAGAATTCGGGGCCCATGTCGACTACTGGCGCAGCGACCTCTCGGGCACGGCCAAGGCCGAAAGCGCCTCCATCCCGGCGACGCGCCTGTCCTTCTCCCAGCTGGGCATGGACACCTCCGAGAACATCCCGTCCTTCGAGCTCTTCGCCCGCTTCGGAGACACCGGCCGCCACCGCGTGTCCGTGCGCTACTGGGAGCAGAGCTATTCGGGACAGACCACCCTGACCCAGTCGGTCACCTTCAAGACCTTCACCTTCCCGGTCTCGACCCAGCTGAACAGCGAGGTCTCCTTCCGCGACGTGGACCTGAGGTACGCGTACGACTTCTGGCAGGGTCAGGAGGTCCAGCCCCGCCACCGCAACGCGGTCTGGGGCATCTTCGGGCTCAAGGCCCTGACGCTGGACTCCACGCTGTCGGCCCAGTCCGTCGGCACGGCGAGCGAGGGCGAGACGGCCCCGCTTCCGGTCCTGGGGCTGGGGGGGCGCGTGGGCCTGTGCGACTCCTTCTCCCTGGAGGCCCAGATCGCGGGCCTGGCCCTGGACGTCTCGGACGTCCGCGCCTCCTTCTACGAGTTCTCGCTGCTGGGGCGCTGGGACTGCACCCAGAACGTGGCCCTGGAGCTCGGCTGGCGCCGCTGGCATCTGGGCGCCCACATCGATTCGACGACGAAGGTGGACGTGGATGCGACGGTCGAGGGGCCCTGGCTCGGGCTCGAGGGCCGCTTCTAAGAGGTTGACTCGGCGCCGGAGGGCGGCGAGAATCCCGTTTCCAGATCTCGGGCTGTAGCGCAGCCTGGTAGCGCGCTTGCATGGGGTGCAAGAAGTCCAGGGTTCAAATCCCTGCAGCCCGACCAAAACTCAAAAACGGCCGTTCGGCCAGGGTGTCGAACGGGTTTCCCTTTGTGACGAAAAGGGTTGTGTCCGAAACGGCACGGTTCAAACTATCGAAAATGAAAACATGAAATAACCGCCAAAAAGTCGGGGGGAGGCGACGGGATTTAGATACCGTCCTCCAATGGGATAGAATCCCGCGATGACTTCCGAGATGGCACCCGAATGGAACACCGTATTCCAACTCCGGTACTATTCGAACGTCGTGCGGCCGTGGACAAGAGTGTTGATTCGGAGAGTAGGGATTGGCCTGGCGGCAATGGCCGTCGTCTGTGCCATTCTTTTCGCGATGATCCTCCTGTTCGGAGGAACTCTGCATTGGGGAGCCTTTTCGGCTATTGGTGTAGCCACGTTTCTTGCGATGCTGTGGTGTTGTCGTAGCTCAGGTGAGGATTTCCGCCCCTACTGCGGGAAGTGCGAAAAAGATGTCGCCATAAAAGAGAGAATCATCGGCATGCGCGTTGAAATGGAGACGATTCGTAATCCGCCAGCGTCGGATATCGTTAAAGCACTTCTCAAAGGGGATTGCTCCCCCTTGAGCTCAGCAACTCCTTTGAGAGACTGGTGGAAAGATCTTGCCGTGTTTATTGGCATGGGGCGTTGTGATACGTGCAGCGGGCCTTTCATCCTGTTCGGCGAGATCCACGGGGTGGATGCCGCAACGAACACCCTGCACTTGGGAACAGTCTTCATCACCGAGGTCGATGAAAAGGCCGCGAACGGTCTGATGGATGCTGCACGCCAGAGAGGGCTTGTTGGGGCGTCCCTGCGCTGATCGCTCTGTCGAATCTGGGCTCATAAGCCTGATGAGCCTCTACGCCGGACTCCGCATGAGCCTGGCCACGGCAAGGAGATGAGGCTCCGGCGGATCGAGGAAGAAAACAGCGAATGGGAGGACGACTTGGGGGCACGGTTCAAACGAGCGACAGTCGCCCCGACCAAAACTCAAAAACGGCCGTTCGGCCAGGGTGTCGAACGAGTTTCCCTTTGCGGAACAAGGGATTGCGGCGGGGGCACGGTTCAAACTGTCGAAAATGAAAACGTGCCAAAACCGCCCAAAAGCCGGGGGGAGGCGACGGGATTTAAACCTTTCCTCCAGACGGCTCTTTGCATCACGCGACGGCAACTAGGAGTTCGACGGGCTCGAAGCGGAGGCCACGCCACTTCATCGAGTCCGCAAGCTTTCTGAACTTCTGATTGGCAAGAATCCCCTGCCAAGCGGCGCATCCGCTACCGAAAGGTCACTGGAAATTGGAACGCTGGGCGGATACAGCACAATTTGGCTCGCACGTGCCCTGGGATTGCTGAAGCATTGCACGTTTTTGTTTGTCGAGAAGTGCCCCCATCACCGAAATCGGATTCTGTATTGAACTCCGCGCTCCTAAGGTATCTATAGGGGCATGGACAGTTACCACGACCGCCTGGTTGAGCAGGTTCCTGCGATCCGACGGACCGTGAAGCGCCTGGCGGACTCCTATGGCCTCACGGATGACATCACCCAGGAATGCTGTGTGCGCATCCTGGAAAAGGAAGGGCTCTGGAAGGGACAGCAGGCCGAAGGCTGGATGGGGGTCATCTCCCGCAACTTGGCCCTGCGTCTGAGGGGGAGGGCCGCCCGGATGCGCTCGATGGAGAAGCCACTGGAGTCCGACACGAAAGCCCCAGAGGTGTCGGATGCAGACGCGGAAGAGAAGATTCGATGGGTCCTGTCCCAATTCGCTTCATTACCTGAAAAGCAAAGGGAGGTTCTGAAGATGCGTTATTTTGAAAACCTGTCGACTGCAACCATGGCGGAGAGGCTTCAGCTTTCAGAAGGCATGGTATCCACCCACCACGCCCGTGCCCTGAAGACCCTGAAGGGGCGGGCCCTTCGTGCCGGCTGGGTGGCTGGCATCCTTGCCTGGTTCTCGACCACCACGGGCAAGGCCGCAGCCGCTGTGGCCATCGTCGCCGCTGCCGGGGGCGCTGCCGCCTACTTCTACGAGACGGATCCCAGCACGAATCTGGCGGCCAAGTCCACGGAACTAAAGGGGACCGTCATCACCGCCGTCGAGGACTGCCCCATGGAGAAGGACAAGAACATCCTCTACTGCTCCAGCTTCCAGCTGGCCTGGAACGAGCTCAAGAAGCTGGCCGGGGGAAAGATCCGGCTGGACCACCCAGTGGATCTCGCGGGCCGCCTGGACGCTGCCAAGACCTCGAAAGAGGACCTACCCCCGGGGAGCTTTGTGGCCATGGCGGGTTTCTTCAAGGATGGCGTCGTCGACAGGATCAACGCGGAACTGGACAGGACCTTCCACCGTGGCCCGGACCCGGCCCTCAATGCCTTCAAAGTGGAAAAGGACGGGGCCTTGGCCTATGCCTTCATGGCCATGGAGTTGAAGTTCCGGCATCCCTTCGCTTCCGGGGGCCATCTCGTGTTCGAAGGGAAGCCGGTGAACTCGTTCGGCTTCCAAGAAGCCACCTACGGGCTCAATCCAGAGGGCCTGCCCGTCGAGGACAACACCAGCCGACAGGACCGCCGCCAGGCTCATGTCTACGGGAAAACCGAGGGAGAGGATCCCTCCTACGTCGTGACCCTCCAGCCCAGCAATCCCGACGAGGAGATCCTGCTGGCCCATATCAAACCCGAGGTCACTCTGGAGAAGACCATCGAATCCGCCCTGGCCATCCGCAAGACCTCCGAAGGCAAAGGCTTCGAAGGGGAGAATGACGTGCTCGCGGTCCCCGTCCTGGATTTCGACCTCAGCCATACCTATGAGACCTTGATCGGAAGGACTGTCGATGGCATGGGCCCCATCGGGGCCGCCGTCCAGACCATCCGCTTCAAGCTGGATGAGAAGGGGGCTGTCCTGAAATCCCGCGCCATGATTAGGGTCCTTTCCATCCCCACGCGTTGCGTGTTCGACAAGCCCTTCCTGATCCTGCTGAGGCACAAGGACGCGCCGAGGCCCTACTTCGCCCTCTGGGTGGACAACGTCGAGGTCCTGGTCGGAGAGAAAACGGCGGAGTAGCCGGACCTCCAGAAGACGGTTGGACGTCCGGATCGTAGGCTCACAGGCTCATGAGCCTTCCGGGACCCGGCGTGAGCTTGGGCCTGACGCGCAATAGGTTCCTGCCGGCAGGGGGGCAAGAAGCATGCTCAGGGACGTAGTCGAGGGAAACGAGGGGGCTCCCCGCCCCACGCCCCGCCTCAGTTCAGCTCGGCCCCCGGCGGCGGAAGGGCGATTCCCAGCATCCCCGCCGCGGCGCGCAGGCGCTCCAGGGGATCGAGGGCCTCCAGCACCCGTTGCCGCTGGAGCGGGTGGGGCAGCAGCAGCTCCGCCGCCAGGTCCGCCAGCCCTCCGGCCCCCGGACGTCCGGACAGGAGGCGTTCCAGATGCCCCCGGCCCTTCTGGCCGTGCACGGCCCTCAGGGAGGTCTCCAGCATCCTCCGCAGGGCCTGTGTCAGCCCCTCCGCGCCTGACAGGTCCGCCGGCTCCTCCAGCAGGTCGAGCTCGGCCATGAGGTAGGGGCCTTCCGGCGCCACGCCCAGGATCCTGGCCCGGCACTCCCCTTCGAGCAGGATGTCCGAGGTCCCGTTCGCAAACCTCTCGTGCCGGACGATGCGACCGAGCCCGCAGAGGGGACGGATGCCGCCCTCGACCGAAAGACCCATGGCGATGCGGCTGTCGCCGGAGAGGGCGTCGGCCAGCATCCGGCGGTAACGGGGCTCGAAGATGTGAAGCGGCATGCTCGCGGCGGGGAAGAGCACCGTGGTGGGCAGGGGAAAGAGGGGGGCCTTCATCCCGGGGCCTATTGCTGCGCGATGTCCCACTTCGGGCGCTTCCAGGACGCCCTGAGCGCCACTGCGTCGCGGACGACGGCGCCTTTGGTCTTCTCCAGCCCGTCGAGGAAGTAGACGAAGTCGAACTGCCTCTCCGGGGCGTCCCCCTCCCGGTCGAACAGGCGGATGATGTCGTTGGGCGGCAGGGTCCTGCGTCCGCAGATCTCGGCCAGGGGGATGACCAGGCCCTTCTTGCCTTCGCCCGGGAGGTAGCATTTCCAGAACAGCTCCGAGCAGACCAGGCAGGAGTCCGTCACGAAATCGAAGTTGTAGTCGTAGGGCTTGGCAAAGTTCCGGAAGGCTTCCAGCAGGGCCCTGGCCTTGTCCACCTGCCTGAGGCGGGGCCTCAAGGCGGCGACATAGTCCCCGCAGCAGGACTCCTCGACCGTATTGAAGAGGACGCCGTCGCCGACCGCTTCGATCACGCGCAGGGGGTTCCCCTCCGCGTCCTTGAGCCCATAGGCCTTCCAGGCCCTTGGCGCCTGGGCCTCCAGCGCCGCCGCCAGGGTGGCTGGCTTGCCGGGCAGTCCGGCGAGCCAGGCGCGGGTCGCCTCGTCGGCGTCGAAGTCCCTTGCCAGGTCGGCGGCGGTGCCGAGATAGAGCGCGGCATGGGGCCAGAATCCCGGGAGCCCGACGTTGGAGAGGTACCAGTTGCGCCTTTCCACGATGAGGTCCCCGGGCCGCATCCGGGCGGCCATCTCCCGGGCCTGCTCCACGGCGACAAGGTTGATTCCGTGGCGCTTCACCCGGGTGTCCCCCATGAACTCCGCGACCGTCTTCTGGACCGGCATCCAGGCCTTGAAGACGGCGTCGTCCACGATGTCCTTGCCGTTGCCGATCAGGTCCTGGAGGCCGCGCCGCTTCAGGATGGCGTGGACCCGGTCCCCTTCGGCTGCAGGCCAGGTCTTCAGCCAGGCGTCCCCCAGGCCTCCGGCCTGCCTGCGGAACCGCCGGTCGTCGAGGGTGAAGCGGGTCATGGTCGCGACGTGGAGGAGGCCGAGCTTCAGCTTCGCGAAGGCGCGCGCGGGGGTGCCCTGTTCATCGTCCGGCTCGTCGAGCAGGGACTCCAGGCGGGCCCGGCCCCGCGAGAGTTCGATCCAGCGCAGGCCCTCGGCGTACAGGGTGACCGAGGCGGCATGGGAGAGGGCGAAGGCCTCCGCCTTCTCCTGCTGCCCGAGTCCATCCAGGATGCGGTCCTCTCGCCAGAAGCGCCTCATCCCATCCAGCGCATAGACGTGGTCCAGGACCCCGCGCCAGAGCTGTCTCAGTTCCCGGGCGTCGTCCAGGGTCCACTGCGCCGGTTTTTCCGCGAAGAGGCCAGGGCGGGCTTCGGCGCGATCCAGGAGGGAGGAAAGGCTCCCTGCCCAGCCCTGGAGACGGGCCTTGTCGGCGTCGGCTCTGGTCCGGAAGGAGGAGGCTGGAGAGCGAAGAGGGAGGGGCTCGGGGGCCTGCGCGGAGGAGGCGCATCCGGCCAGCAGCAGGGCCGAGAGGAAAGCGACGGCGGCGTTGCGGAAGGGTCCGGTCATGGACGGGAATCATACGGGGACGGGCCGCGGATACAATCCGCCGTCCATGTCCGCCCCCAGCAAGCCCCGCCTGCCCCGCAACGTCTGGACCCTCGGGACCCTTTCCTTCCTGACGGATCTCGGCGGGGAATCCATCTTCCCCCTCCTGCCCGTCTACCTGGCCGGACTCGGCGCCGGGCCCGGGTTCCTCGGGCTTGTGGAGGGCGTGGCGGACGGCCTTTCCAGCGCCCTGGGCGTGGTCTCGGGCCGGATCTCCGACCTGAGCCGACGGCGCAAGGGCCTGACGGTCTTCGGCTACAGCCTCTCGGCGGCGGTCCGGCCCCTGCTGGCTTTCGCAGCCTCCCCCTGGCACGTCCTCGTCGTCCGATGGCTGGACCGCACGGGCAAGGGGATCCGCAACGCGCCCCGAGACGCGCTGATCGCCGACAGCACGCCGAAGGCCATCTGGGGCCGGGCCTTCGGGGTGCAGAAGGCCATGGACCACCTGGGCGCCACGCTGGGGCCGTTGATCGTCTGGTGGCTGATGAGCGAGCGGGGCCCCGGCGTCACCCTGAAGACCATCCTTCTGCTGGCGGTCATCCCCGGAGCCCTGACGGTCCTGGTGGGCATCTTCGGCGTGAAGGAAGCACCCGTGCCCTCTGCGCCGAAACCGGGGACGGACTGGTCCAAAGCCAGGGCCTTCCCTCCAGGATTCCGGCGCTACCTCCTGCTGGTCTTCCTCTTCGGGCTCGGTCTTTCCAGCGACGCCTTTCTCCTGATCCGCGCCAAGGAGGTGGGCATCCCGCTGGCCCAGCTTCCCCTGCTGTGGGCGGCCTTCAGCGGGTTGAAGGCCCTCTGTTCGATCCCGGCGGGATACCTGGCCGACCGCATGCCGCGCAAGCGCCTGCTGCTGGCCGGCTGGCTCGTCTACGCCGCGACCTACCTGGGCTTCGCGCACCTGTCCTCGCCCGGGGCGATGTGGGGTCTCTTCTGCGCCTACGCCCTCTTCTCCGGCCTGACGGAGGGAACGGAAAGGGCCCTGGTCTCGGACCTGGTGGGGGCCGACGTCCGCGCCACGGCCTTCGGGGCCTTCCAGCTCGCCGTCGGCGTCAGCACCCTGCTGGCCAGCCTGCTTTGCGGGGCGCTCTGGGAGTGGCAGGGGCCCACGCTGGCCTTCAGCGTCGCGGCCCTGCTGGCTGCGGCCGGGAGCCTCGGCCTGGCCTTCCTGAAGCTTCCCGCGGCGCGGCAGGACTGAGGGAGTATGATTGCGCCTCCCATGAGCCTCCCCAAGACCCTCGGCGAACTCAAGGCCTCCGGCTGGAAGTCCCGTCCCGTGCGGGAGGAGTTGAGGGAGAACCTGCTCAAGGCCCTCGCCTCTGGGGAGGGCCTCTTCCCCGGCATCGTCGGCTACGACGACACCGTCCTGCCCCAGCTCCACAACGCCCTGCTGGCCCGCCACCACCTCCTACTTCTGGGCCTGCGCGGCCAGGCCAAGACCCGGCTCCTGCGCTCCCTGACCCGCCTGCTGGACGAGGCCATGCCGGTGATCCGGGACAGCCCCTTGAACGAGGATCCGTACCACCCCGTCCTGAAGTCCTCCCTCGAGCGGGTCGCCGCGGACGGCGACCGCCTGGCCATCGACTGGATGCCCAGGGACGCGAGATATCAGGAGAAGCTGGCCACCCCGGACGTCTCCATGGCCGACCTCATCGGCGACGTGGATCCCATCAAGGCCGCGACCCGGCGCCTGTCCTATTCCGACGAGGGCGTCCTCCACTACGGGATCATCCCGCGCAGCAACCGCGGGATCTTCGTCATCAACGAGCTGCCCGACCTCCAGACCCGCATTCAGGTCGGACTCTTGAACCTGCTGGAGGAGGGCGACGTCCAGATCCGAGGCTTCCCCGTCCGCATGCCCCTGGACCTCCTGCTGGCCTTCTCCGCCAACCCGGAGGACTACACCAACCGCGGCAACATCATCACGCCCCTCAAAGATCGCCTGGATGCCCAGATCATCACGCATTATCCGAAGAGCCTGGACGAGGGCATCCGCATCACGGCCCAGGAGGCCTGGACCTCGCGCGGAGGGCCGGAGGCGGCCGTCCCCGACCTCTTGCGCAGTCTGGTCGAGGAGATCGCCTTCCAGGCCCGCAAGAGCGCCCTGGTCGACCGCAGCTCCGGCGTGAGTGCGCGGCTTTCCATCTCGGCGCTGGAATCCGTCGTCAGCACCATGGAGCGCCGCGCCCTCCGCACGAAGGAGCCCGCCTATCCCCGCATCCTGGACCTCCAGGCCTGCCTACCCGCCGTGACGGGCAAGGTCGAGCTGGTCTACGAGGGGGAGCAGGAGGGGGTCCTTGCCGTGGCCAAGCGCCTGATCGGCGAGGCGGTGAAGGCCAGGTTCCAGGCCGTTTTCCCCAAGGTCCACGTGAAGAAGGCCAGGGCCGCCAAGGCCTCCGCCGCCTCCGCGCCGGCTCCGGAGGTCGACGGCCCGTACGATCCCCTGACCCGCTGGTTTGCCAAGGACCATGCCGTCCTGCTCACCGACGCCATGAGCTCGGCGGAGTACCGGCTGGCCCTGGAGGAGGTCCCCGGGCTCAAGGACTTCGTCACCAGGCATGCCAAGCCCGCCTCGGAGGCGGAGCGCCTCCTCCTGATGGAGCTGGTGCTGGAGGGGATGAGCCAGCATTCGCTGATCTCGAAGGAGGAGGACGGGGTCTCCACCCAGTACGGGGACATGCTCAAGCAGCTCATGGGAGGGGGCCCGGGGACGGAAGAGGACGCATGAAGGTCCGCTACGCGGCCTTCGACGCGGAACTGGCGGCGAGACTGGCCGACTTCGCCCAGCTGACCAGACTCTTCAACCAGCTTCTGATCACCTTGAACGGCGACGTCGACCGCACGCTCGACGTGATGATGGATCTCCAGCGCCGCCGCCATATCCCGCCCGGCGTGGACCTGGCGCAGTTCCGCCAGGAGCTCCAGCGCAGGGACCTCATCCAGCCCGCCGAGTCGGGGTACCGCCTCACCGCCCGGGGCGAGCGCGGCATCCGCCAGGATTCCCTGGACCGCATCTTCTCGGGGCTGAGGCCGGGTTCTCTCGGAAGCCACGCGCTGCCTCATGCGGGCGGGGTCGGCGAGAGCCTGCCCGAGACCAGGCCCTACGTCTTCGGCGATGCGCTCACGGACCTCGATCCCCTGGTCTCCACCCACAACGCCCTGAGGCGGGGGGGCATCGACGAGATCGCATTTCTGGAGGAGGACCTGGAGGTCCGCGAGAAGGAGGTGGCCGCCTCCTGCGCGACCGTGCTCATGCTGGACATCAGCCACAGCATGATCCTGTACGGGGAGGACCGCATCACCCCGGCCAAGCGGGTGGCGCTGGCCCTGGCGGAGCTGATCGAGACGAAGTACCCCAAGGACTCGCTCGACGTCGTGGTCTTCGGCGACGAGGCCTGGCAGATCCCCCTGGCCAGGCTGGCCTATGCGGGCGTCGGGCCCTATCACACCAACACGACGGCCGGCCTCCAGCTGGCCCAGAAGCTGCTGAGGCGGCGCAAGCACGCCAACCGCCAGATCTTCATGATCACGGACGGGAAGCCCTCCGCCTTGACGGAGAACGGGCGGCTCTACCTCAATTCGGCGGGCCTCGACCCGAAGATCGTCTCCGCGACGATGCGGGAGGCGGCGGTCTGCCGCCGCAACGGCATTCCGGTGACGACCTTCATGGTGGCCGACGACCCCTACCTCACGCAGTTCGTCCGGGAATTCACCCAGATCAACGAGGGTCGGGCCTACTACGCCTCCCTGGACAACCTCGGCCAGTACCTCTTCGAGGACTTCGTGCAGAACCGCAAACGCATGGTGCGCTGAACCTTTTTCCGAAGGAGGGGAACCATGGCCGTATTGGACGAGTATTTCCGCCTCATGGTCGAGAGGAAGGCCTCCGACCTCCACCTGACCGTCGGCATGCCGCCCATCCTGAGGCTCTCCGGGGAGATGACCCCCATCGAAGGGCGGGCGGTCAATACCGAGGCGTCCAACCGGAGCGCCATCCTGGAGATCATGCCCCAGAAGAACCGGGAGGAGTTCGAGGCCCGCCGCGACAGCGACTTCGCCTACGCCCTGGAGGGGGCCGGCCGCTTCCGCGCCAACGTCTTCATGGACCGCGGCGGCATCGGGGCGGTCTTCCGGCTCATCCCCGAGAAGATCCTGACCGCCGAGCAGCTGGGCCTCTCCGAGGAGATCCGGAAGCTCTGCTTCCTCTCCAAGGGCCTGGTCCTGGTGACCGGCCCCACGGGCAGCGGGAAGTCCACCACGCTGGCCGCCATGGTCGACCACGTCAACACCCACCGGGCCGACCATATCATCACGATCGAGGACCCGATCGAGTTCGTGCACCCGAACCGGAAGTGCCTCGTGAACCAGCGGGAGGTCCATACCCATACGCAGAGCTTCGCGAGCGCGCTGAGGGCCGCCCTTCGCGAGGACCCTGACATCGTGCTGGTGGGCGAGATGCGCGACCTGGAGACGACCCGCATCGCGATCGAGACGGCGGAGACGGGCCACCTGGTGTTCGGGACCCTGCACACCAACACCGCGCCGTCGACGGTGGACCGCCTCATCAACCAGTTCCCGGCCAACGAGCAGGACCAGATCCGCCTGATGCTGGCGTCCTCCCTGAAGGGGGTCATCTCGCAGACGCTGCTGAGGAGGATCGGCGGCGGGCGGGTGGCGGCGCTGGAGGTCCTGCTGACGACGCCGGCGGTCTCGGCGAACATCCGCGAAGGGAAGACCCATCAGATCGCCTCCATCATGCAGACGGGCATGAAGCAGGGCATGGTCCTCCTGAACGACGCGATGATGAAGCTGGTGAGGACGAAGCAGGTGGAGCCGAAGGACGCCTACATCAAGGCGGTGGACAAGGACGACTTCGTCAAGAAGCTGAACCTGGAGGGGTTCAGGCTGGGCCTCGCGGCGGAGGCATGATCCGGATACGGCGCTCCTTGGAGCGCGGACACTTCGATTTCGGGTGGCTGGACACGTATCACAGCTTTTCCTTCGGGGACTACCATGATCCCGCCTTCCTGGGCTTCCGGACGCTCCGGGTCATCAATGAAGACCGCGTGGCGCCGGCAAAGGGCTTCGGGGAGCACCCCCACCGGGACATGGAGATCCTGACCTGGGTACTTTCCGGGGTGCTTCAGCACCGGGACAGCCTGGGCAACGGCTCCCTGATCCGTCCGGGGGAGGTCCAGCGCATGAGCGCAGGGACGGGGGTGAGGCACAGCGAGGCGAATCCGTCGTCCACAGAAGAGGTCCACCTGCTTCAAATCTGGCTCTTGCCCCGCGCGAAGAATCTTGAACCGGGGTATGAGCAGAAGGCTTTTAGCCTTGAATCGAGGCTAAATCACCTGCTTCTGGTGGCTTCTTCGGATGGCCGGGAAGGATCGGTGAGGGTCCAGCAGGATGCTTTGATGTATGCCACGTTGCTTGCTCCTAGGAAATCCGTGGAGCATAGACTTGCTCCGGACAGGCATGCCTGGGTTCAGGTGGCACGCGGGAAGCTGGGCCTGAACGGGGAGGTTTTGGAGGCCGGAGATGGGGCGGCGGTCAGTGGGGAGGAGGGCTTGCGGCTTCAGGCGGAGACGGAGGCCGAGGTGTTGGTGTTTGAGATGGGGTGATGGGCGCCTGTTGGCGAGGGTGATGCAGGTCGTTGGCAATGGACAACCGACCCTCCACCGAATGGACGGGGTATGCGTTCAGGTGCGGCCCGAAGGCCGATGAAACACTCAGGGGGACGGCGGGGTCTTGTCGCGGAGCCAGCCTTCAGCCTGCTCGATCTGATCGGGTTTGAGCAGGCGCTTGATGAAGAAGGACGCGCGCTCGTAACCCGGAAGGTATGACGGATCCAGGGGTTCGCCCTCTCCTGAGGTGGATCGAGACGACCAGTAGTAGGCACGGACGGGATCCTTGCCGACACCCTCTCCCAACCGGTAGCACTGCCCTAGAGAGTGCTGGGCCTGCGGGTTGCCCTGTTCGGCGGCCTTGCGGAACCACGTCGCCGCCTGCGGCTTGTCCTGAGGGACACCCCTCCCCACGTCGTAGGCGACTGCGAGACAATACTGGGCCTTGACGTGCCCCTGTTCGGCGGCCTGGCGGAAGCACCTGACTGCCTCCGCATGGTCCTGAGGGACACCCTGCCCGAACGTATAGCATGCGCCCAGTTGCCATTGGGCGGCGGCGTCTCCCTGCTCGGCGGCCTTGCGACACCTCTTCGCCGCCTCGACAGCCGCCGAGTCCTTGTCGGGGACTGTGCCGCAACCGGCGAGCGCCAGCACCAGGAGTCCCGCCCAGGAATGTCTCATCCGTGCCTCCTTACGTGGAAAGGGGTTCGACGTACAGTACGCTCAGGCGCGCCCTATTTCAAACCGGTTGTTAGTGGTTGGCGAGAGTGATGCAGTTCGATGGGGATTGACAACCGTGCCCTCCTTCATTTGTAAGACGGGATATCCGGTCAGACAGCCCGAGGGGTCCTTCTGGGCCGGGAGCTAGGTTCTCTGGGGTTTGGATGAACTCGCGAGCTCTAGTCGGGATCCAGGAGGTCGACCCCGCCATCCAGCAAGTCCAGGTCGAAGAGGCTGTCCAAGGCTAACGCATTCCACATAGGATCATCGTCCAAAGCACCCGCCACATCGACTCTGCTGACCGATGCTTTGCCTTCTGCGGATAGAGCCAAGTCGAACTCGCGTTGCTTTTTTGGGTTCCAATTCTTGAGGAGCAGGAGATTCCCTCCGCACCTAGCCAGGTACTCCCGGGCCTTTTCGGGCTCACCTGCGAGCCACCGATCTAGGCCACGCTCTCCTTCCTGGATGAGGTTCATGATCCCGTCCCGTGCCTTTTCTCCCTCCTCTGTAAGCATGTAGATGGGATAGTCGGACCATACCACTCGACGCTCAATGCGTCGCGTGGCATACCCCTGGTCGGTCACGGGGTGCCGGACAAACTCCTCCGAGTAAGTATAGAGATCGCTTCCCCAGACGCGCAGCTGTTGGCGGATCAGATGCTTGAGGTCCGCGGGACCCTGTTTGCGCACCAGGTCAAGAAGGGCGCTCTCGTGAGATTCTGGATTTGGGAGGGCCTTGCCCATTCGCAGATAGATCCTCCGGCGTGGCAGTGGCAGAAGAAGGGTGGTTACCTTCTTGTCCTCGACCAGAAGGGCTTTTCTTCGAATAAGGTCAGCAAGGGTCACCCGGAACATCTCACGCCCCTGGGCAGACGCGGGATTCAGAAGGAAGAGAGATACTGCAGGGGCGATTGGTCGTGTCGACATTCGATGTATTTGCGAAGGAGCGTATTGTATGAAGTTGTTGCCTGTGCCGATACGGGTGCCCTATTCGTCCGGAGTTGACAACCGCCCAGGTACGGTTGTGCATGATTGGCGAGGGTGACGGAGTTCGTTGATACCTGACAACCCTCCCCTCTTCCGAATGGAAGACGGCATATCCGGCCAGGCGGTGACCTTGCCCCCTCAACCTGGTCCAGAGGTTTGATACCCTGGGCCGGAAAGGAGGGGTCGGATGAAGAAGCGAAAGACGACGGAGCAGATCGTGGAGATTCTGAGGGAGGGCGAGACGTTGGGAGAGCCTGAGACCTGCCGCAAGCATGGGATCA